>Ga0180216_1004060_pt1 | contig 11252 bp, 10 predicted proteins | sample eDN3rd37CBELigMG_FD_128879 | JGI IMG/M metagenome (GOLD analysis project Ga0180216, IMG submission 128879) | Enriched Miracle-Growth compost microbial communities from Emeryville, California, USA - eDNA 3rd pass 37_C BE-Lig MG (version 2)... ...
CTAGGAAGCGATTATGCGTGACGTTTTCATCTGCGATGCTGTTCGTACCCCCATCGGCCGTTATGCAGGCGCCCTGGCCAAGGTTCGCACAGACGATCTGGCCGCCATTCCGATCAAGGCGCTGATGGCGCGCAATCCGAAGGTGGATTGGGCCAAGGTCGACGAAGTGTTCCTCGGCTGCGCCAATCAGGCGGGCGAGGACAACCGCAACGTCGCGCGCATGGCCGCGCTGCTCGCCGGCCTGCCGGTCGAGGTGCCGGGCGTGACGCTGAACCGCCTCTGCGCTTCGGGTCTGGAAGCGGTCGGCACCGCCGCGCGCGCAATCCGCGCCGGCGAGATGGAACTGGCGATCGCCGGCGGCGTGGAATCGATGACGCGCGCGCCCTTCGTCCAGGGCAAGGCAACGGAAGCCTTCTCGCGTTCGGCCGAGATATTCGACACCACCATCGGCTGGCGCTTCATCAATCCGCTGATGAAGGCGCAATACGGCGTCGATTCGATGCCGGAGACGGGCGAAAACGTCGCCGCCGATTTCCAGGTCACGCGCGCCGATCAGGACGCTTTCGCCTTCCGCTCGCAGCAGCGCGCCGCGAAGGCGATCGCCGCCGGCTACTTCACCAAGGAGATCGTCCCGGTCGAGATCGCCGGCCGCAAGGGCGAGGTCGTGACGGTCGACAAGGACGAGCATCCGCGCGAGACGACGATGGAGCAGCTCGCCAAGCTCAAGACGCCGTTCCGCAATCCGGGCACGGTGACCGCCGGCAACGCCTCGGGCGTCAATGACGGCGCGGCCGCGCTGATCATCGCTTCGGAAGCGGCGGTGAAGGCGTACGGCCTGACGCCGCGCGCGCGCATTCTCGGCATGGCCTCGGCCGCGGTTCCGCCGCGCATCATGGGCATCGGTCCCGTACCGTCGACGCAGAAGCTGATGGCGCGTCTCGGACTGAAGATCAGCCAGTTCGACATCATCGAACTCAACGAGGCCTTCGCCTCGCAGTCGCTCGCGGTGCTGCGGCAGCTCGGGCTGCCGGACGACGCCGAGCACGTCAATCCGCATGGCGGTGCTATCGCGCTGGGTCACCCGCTCGGTATGTCGGGCGCCCGACTGGCGTTGACGGCCACGCATGGTTTGGAGGAACGTGGCGGCAAGCTTGGTCTTGCCTCCATGTGCGTTGGCGTCGGCCAGGGCGTGTCGCTCGCGCTCGAACGCGTCGCTTGAGGATCGAGCTAGATAAGGAACAACAATGACGCTCATTTACCCGCGGGAGAGCCTGAGCGCTTATCCCAAACACCTCACGCCGGAGTACAAGAGTACGGTCAAGCGCTCGCCGTCCAAGCCGCTGATCATCGTGCCGCATACGTTGTCCGAGCTCACCGGTCCGGTCTACGGCCACGACGCCGTCCAGGAAGGCGACAACGATCTGACCAGGCAGGGCAAAGCCGAGCCGCTCGGCGAGCGCATCATCGTGCACGGGCGCGTGCTTGATGAAGACAAGCGCCCGGTGCCCGACACCTTGGTGGAGATCTGGCAGGCCAACGCCTGCGGCCGCTACGTGCACATCGTCGACCAGCATCCGGCGCCGCTCGATCCGAACTTCACCGGCGCGGGCCGCACGATCACCGACAAGAACGGCTACTACAAGTTCATCACCATCAAGCCGGGCGCCTATCCGTGGGGCAATCACCACAACGCCTGGCGGCCGAACCACATCCACTTCTCCGTGTTCGGTCACTCGTTCCTGTCGCGCCTGGTCACGCAGATGTACTTCCCGGGCGACTATCTCTTCCCGTTCGACCCGATCTTCAATTCGGTAACGGACGACAAGGCGCGCCTGCGCATGGTCTCGAGCTTCGATCTCGAAAACACCATTCCCGACTGGGCGCTCGCCTTCCGCTTCGACATCGTCCTGCGCGGACGCGAAGCCACGCCCCTCGATACGGACAAGCACTAATGTCGGAAATCACGCCCTCGCAAACCGTCGGTCCGTTCTTTGCCTATGGCCTCACGCCGAAGGGCCGCGCCCACTGGGATCCGGACGGCACCTATAGCTGGAAGGAAACCGTCAGCGACAATCTCATCACGCCGGACGCCGCCGGCGAGAAGATCCGTATCGAAGGCCAGATCGTCGACGGCGACGGCAAGCCGATCAACGATGCGATGCTCGAGATCTGGCAGGCCGACTCGCAGGGCCGTTATGCGAGCCCCTACGACAGCCGCCGGCCGAACACGCAGTTCAAGGGCTTCGGCCGCTCCGCCACCAACAAGGAAGGTGAGTTCGGCTTCTCGACCATCAAGCCAGGCTCGGTGCCCGGTCCGAACGGCAAGCCGCAGGCGCCGCACATCGTGTTCTGCATCTACTCGCGCGGCATGCTGCGGCAGGTCTATACGCGCATGTACTTCGCCGACGAAGCGGCGAACGGCAGCGATCCGATCCTCGCGCTGGTGCCGGCCGATCGCCGCGACACGCTCATCGCCCAGAAGCAGACCAAGGGCGACGTCCCGGTCTATCGTTTCGACATCCGCGTGCAGGGCGACAACGAAACGGTGTTCTTCGACATCTGATCGCGGCGGCGCCGCGCAGGCTGAAATTCCGAGGGCGGAGCGCCAGGCGCTCCGCCCTTTTTTGTTGGCCCATTTCCGTTGGGATTTTGCCCACTCGAAAATTTAATGTTGGCGTATCGCAGTGCGGGAAGCTGCTGATCTTGGACGAGAGTTACCGTCTGGGCGTGGTTTAGATGCTGCCCACTTTCTTTGCCCAACTTTCCGTAATTGCATTTTTAGTTGACGCGGCACGCCCGAGTTGTTTCGCTGGCACGCATAACGGCCGCTCAGAGCCGACTAGGAAACGCGCCCAAGGACAGTGCTTATGAACGAGCAGATCCTTCAGGAAATCACCGATTTCTGCCGTCAGCGCGGGCTCGCCGAATCCACCTTCGGCCGCCGTGCCGTCAACGACGGCAAACTCGCCAGCCGCCTGCGCAATGGCGGCCGCATCACGACAGACACGCTCGAACGCATCAGGGCATTCATGACCACCAGCGCCGAAGATGCGCCGGGCCGCCGGCGCGTATTGTTCGATCCTTCAAGCACGTCCGGCTACACGCCGGGCACGCCCAGCCATAGCGCGCCGTTGCCGACGGTAACGCCGCCGGCGCCGCCGGTCGCCGAGGGACAGGCCAGCGACGATCCGCAGCGCAACTTCCGCTTCTTCGATAACCGGCAGAAGTATCTGCTGTTCGTGAACACCTGCAGCGAGAAGTGGGAGGTCGCCAACCGCGTCAGCCAGGAACTCGCGAACATTCATCCGCATCCGCCGGCGGTGCGGCTGTTCGACGCCGGCGTCGGCGACGGCACGGTGCTCGCCCGCGTGATGCGTTCGATGCACGACCGCTTTCCGACCATGCCGTTCTATATCGTCGGCAAGGAGATCAGCCTCGAAGACGTGCGCCTGACGCTGCAGAAGCTGCCGGACCGTTTCGTCGAGCATCCGGCCAGCGTCGTCGTGCTCACCAACCTCGCTTACGCGGAAGCGCCCTGGCTCGCCACGAAATCGCTCAGCGCCGCCACCAGCCTGATCTGGAAGGAGGTGGCGATGGACGGCAACACCGCGCACTCCTTCGAGAAGCAGATCACCGATCTCGAGCCCTTCCTCGCCGAGAGTTGGAAGGCGCGCGTGTCGCCGAAGAGCGGCAATCCGGTCTACGAGCGGCCGGTGATCCTGGTGCTTTACCGCAACGACCACAAATTCCTGCTCGACCAGATCATCCCCAAGCCCGGCGGCACCGTCGCGGATTACGATCTCGTCATCGCTTCGCAGCCTTACCGCGCCCGCGCCTCGCTCGAATTCAAGGCCAAGCGCGTGCTGGCGCCGCTCGCCCGCGCGCTCGGCCCCGGCGGGCGCATGATCACGATCCAATCCTACGGCAACGATCCGGGCATGGAGGTGATCCATAAGGTCTGGCCGGGCGACAACCCGTTCATGCACAACCGCTACGACCTGCTCAAAGCGGTGAAGCACGAGCTGGGCGCGGCGGGCCGCGATCTGAACTTCAACGCCTATTCCGATCAGCGGGCGCTGTTCCGCTACGAGATGCATACGCTGCCGTCGGAGATTTCCTCTTCGATCGGCACGTCGACGCTGCTCGCTGCCTGGAACGCGGCGATCTATGTGGCGCAGGTGGAGGACGACAGGCTCTCCGACGTCAACGCCGACCGCCGCTATATCGACGCGACGCGCGACGTGCTGCAGCAGCACGGAGGTTTGTGGTTCTATGACGAATCTTTCGTCATTTCCCGCCGCCGCGATTAGGCGGCGGTTTCCGGCCATGGCCGCGCTCGCGCCCGCCACGGACTTCGGGCGCCGCTTCTCGCTGGAAGCGACGCGGCCCGATCCGAACGAGATCGCGGCCTTGGCCGCGATCCTGCCGCCCGGCACGGAGGTCTATTTCTCCGCCGTGCCGACGGTCGGGCCCGCCGAAATCGTCCGAGGCGCGGCCGCTCTGCGCAAGGCCGGCCTCGAACCGGTCATCCATATCGCGGCGCGCCGCCTGCCGAGCGAACAGCATCTGAAGGACCTGATCGCCTCGCTGCGCGGCGAAGCCGATGTGCGCCGCCTGCTGGTGATCGGCGGCGACGTCGAGGCCGCAGGCCCCTTCCAGGACGCGCTCGCGGTCCTCCAGAAAGGCCGCTTGCGCGAAGCCGGCATCGAGGCGATCGGCATCGGCGCCTACCCGGAAGGCCACCCGCGCATTCCGCCGGGGCGTCTGGAAGCCGCGCTCGATGCCAAGATCGCGGTCGCGGTCGCGCAGGGTCTATCGGTCCACATCGTGAGCCAGTTTTCGTTCTCGCCGGAACGGATCCTTGCCTGGCTGCAGCGACTGCGCGCGGGCGGCATCACGCTTCCGGTCAAGGTCGGTATGGCGGGACCGACGAGCGTCCCGGCGCTCTTTCGTTACGCCAAACGCTGCGGCGTCGGCGCTTCCCTCCGCGGGCTCGTTTCCGGCGCGGCAACGGGTCTTATCGGCAATGTCGGGCCGGATCGCATCGTCGAGACGCTGGCCGCAGGGACGGGTGTCGGCGACATCGCCCCGCATTATTTTTCCTTCGGCGGCGTAGTTGAAACCGCGCGCTATGCATGCGAATTGGCGCGCGCGACGCACGGGCCAGCCCGTGCTATGGCTCACCCACCTTGATGCCCGCCGCGTCCGCGGTCGGGGGTATTACGCGGAGGAAAAGATGGCTCAACGAACCAAGCCGCCGTTTCGGGCGGACCATGTCGGCAGCATTCTACGCACTGCGCCGGTAAAGGATGCGCGCGCCAAGCATGAGAAGGGCGAGATCAGCGCGGCTCAACTCAAGGAAGTCGAGGATCGCGAGATCGAGAAGATCATCAAGAAGCAGGAGGAGGTCGGGCTCGAGGCGATCACCGACGGCGAATTCCGCCGCTCCTTCTGGCACTACGACTTCTACGGCATGCTCGATGGCGTGAATGTCGAGATGTCCGATCACGGCATCCAGTTCCAGGGCATGCAGACCAAGATGAAGGTGCTCAAGGTCACGGGCAAGATCGGCTTCGCCGCCAATCACCCGATGATCGAGCACTTCAAGTTCCTCAAGGCGCACACCAAGAAGACGCCGAAGATGTGCATTCCGTCGCCGACGGTCATGCATTTCCGTCTCGAGCCGGGTTCGGTCGCCGCGTCCGCTTATCCGAACCGCGACGCCATCTTCGACGACCTCGCCATCGCCTATCAGAAGGCGATCAAGGCGTTCTACGACGCCGGCTGCCGTTATCTGCAGTTCGACGACACCGCCTGGGCCTATCTCTGCTCGCAGGAAGAGCTGAAGAAGGCGCGCGAGCGCGGCCTCGACGTCGATCATCTGCAGGACACCTACACCAAGTGCATCAACAAGGCGCTGGAAGCCAAGCCCGCCGACATGGTCATCACGACGCATGTCTGCCGCGGCAACTTCCGGACGACCTTCATCTCGTCGGGCGGCTATGAGCCGGTGGCGCAGAACCTGCTCGAGAAGTGCAACTACGACGGCTACTTCCTCGAATACGACACCGACCGCGCCGGCGGCTTCGAGCCGCTGCGCTTCCTGCCGAAGGGCAACAAGATCGTCGTGCTCGGCCTCGTCACCTCCAAGACCGGCACGCTCGAGAAGAAGGACGACGTCAAGAAGCGCATCGAGGAGGCGACCAAGTTCGTCGCGCTCGATCAGCTCGCTTTGTCGCCGCAGTGCGGCTTCGCCTCGACCGAGGAAGGCAACGTGCTGGCCGAGGACGAGCAGTGGGCCAAGCTCAAGATGATCGTCGATCTGTCCAAGGAAGTGTGGGGCTGATCGCCCTTATCCCTCCCCCGCAACCGAACTCGGGCGTACCCGAGTTCGGCAATCTTAAATGGCCGAAGTCGGAAACATCCGACTTCGGACGGGGGGAGGGTGGCGAGCGAAGCTCGCCGGGTGGGGGGCGTTAGTGGTCTATACGCCACCCGTCCGCTCGCTAACGCTCGCGTCCACCCTCCCCTTGCAGGGGTGGGATAAGTAAGACGTAAGCTGGGATAAACCCGGCTCTATAAAAAATAGGGAGCGAAACCAAATGTCAGCCCGGACCACGCCACCCTTCCGTGCCGATCATGTCGGCAGTCTCTTGCGCACCGCCCCGCTGAAAGACGCGCGCGCCAAGTTCGCGAACGGCGCCATCACCGCCGCGCAGCTCAAGGAAATCGAAGACCGCGAGATCGAGAAGGTCGTCGCCAAGCAGGCCGAGATCGGCCTCAAGCTCGCGACCGACGGCGAATTCCGCCGCTCGTGGTGGCACTTCGATTTCTTCCGCGGCCTGCAGGGCGTCGATTTCGTCGAGGCGCCGCCGATCAAATTCCACGGCGTGGTGACCAAGAGCGAGGCGGTGAAGATCACCGGCAGGGTCGACTTCGCCGGTCACCCGCATCTCGAGCATTTCAAATTCCTCAAGAGCGTCTGCAAGACCGTGCCGAAGATGACCATTCCGGCGCCGTCGACGTTCCACTTCCGCCAGGGCCGCGTGATGATCTCGAAAGAGGTCTACCCCGACCTCGATGCCTATTTCGCCGACGTCGCGACCACCTGGAAAAAGGCGATTCGCGCCTTCTACGATGCCGGGTGCCGTTATCTGCAGCTCGACGACACCGCCTGGGCGATGATCTGCGACCCCAAGGAGCGCGAGCAGTCGCGCGCGCGCGGCGACGATCCGGACAGCCTGCCGGCGAAATACGCGGAAGTGACCAACGCGGCGCTGGAAGGCCGTCCGGCGGACATGACCATCACCATGCATTCCTGCCGCGGCAATTTCCGCTCCACCTTCATCGCGTCCGGCGGCTACGAGTTCGTCGCGGAAAATCTGCTCGGCAAGGTCAATATCGACGGCTACTTCCTCGAGTTCGATACCGACCGCGCGGGTGGTTTCGAGCCGCTCCGCCATCTCAAGGGCAACAAGCAGGTGGTGCTGGGCCTCGTGACGTCGAAGAGCGGCAAGCTTGAGTCCAAGGATGACATCAAACGCCGTATCGACGAAGCGACGAAGTTCGTGCCGTTGGAGCAGCTGTGTTTGTCGCCGCAATGCGGCTTTGCCTCGACCGAAGAGGGCAACGTGCTCGCCGAGGAAGAGCAATGGGCGAAGTTGCGGATGATCGTGGAGTTGTCGGACGAGGTGTGGGGACGGTAGCTCTCTTATCCCTCCCGCGCTTGCGGGGGGAGGGTGGCGAGCGAAGCTCGCCGGGTGGGGGCCATTATCGAGCGACACCCACCCGTCCGCTCGCTAGCGCTCGCGTCCACCCTCCCGGTTCAGGGGAGGGATAAGGAAGAAAAAGGGAGAGAAGCAAGCATGCCTCAACGCACCAAGCCGCCCTTCCGCGCCGATCATGTCGGCAGCCTGCTGCGGCCCGCCGCCATCAAGGAAGCGCGCGAGAAGTTCGCGAAGGGACAGATCGACGCGGCCGCGCTGAAGGCGGTGGAAGACCGCGAGATCGAGCGCGTCATCAAGAAGCAGGAGGAGGTCGGCCTCAAATCGATCACCGACGGCGAATTCCGCCGCTCATGGTGGCATCTCGATTTCCTGTGGGGGCTCGACGGCATCGAGAAGCACGTGATGGACAGCGGCGTCGCCTTCGCCGCGGTCAATACGCGTAATGAAGGCACCAAGGTCACCGGCAAGATCGGCTCGAAACATCACCCGATGATCGAGCACTTCAAGTTCGTCGCCGCGCACGCCAAACAGACGCCGAAGATCACCATTCCGGCGCCGTCGGCGCTGTGGGGCCGGCCCATCCTGACGCCCGTCGACAGAAACGTCTATCCGCAACTCGACACCATGTTCGAGGACCTGGGCCTCGCCTACCGCAAGGCCGTGCGCGATTTTGCCGACGCGGGCTGCCGCTATCTGCAGCTCGACGAGGTCTTCATCGCCATGCTGTGCGACGAGCGGTACTGCCAGCAGATGCGCGATCGCGGCGACGACCCGGAGAAGCTCGGCAATCTCTATGCCGACCTCATCAACGTCGCCATGTCGGACATCCCGGCCGACATGACGATCACGATGCATATGTGTCGCGGCAACTACAAATCGACCTATATGGGCGCCGGCGGCTACGAGGCGGTGCAGGAGATCCTGTTCAACAAGATCAAGGTGCACGGCTTCTTCATGGAATACGACTCGCCGCGCGCGGGCTCGTTCGATCCGCTCAAGCTGCTGCCGAAGGACAAGACGGTGGTGCTCGGCCTCGTCACCACGAAGACCGGCCAGCTCGAGAGCCGCGACGAGATCAAGCGCCGCGTCGAGGAGGCGGCGAGATTCACCTCGCTCGATCAGCTCTGCCTGTCGCCGCAATGCGGCTTCGCCTCGACCGAGGAAGGCAACACGCTCGCCGAGGAGGAGCAATGGGCGAAGCTGCGGATGATCGTCGAGCTGGCCCAAGAAGTGTGGGGGTAACCCGCGCAAGTTGCCAACTTCGGCGTGGCGGGTTAGCTGCTGGTGTCGTCCCCGCGAAGGCGGAGACTCAGTATGAGGCAGCTTCAGTTCGGCCTCATGGTGAGGAGCGCTGCGACGCAGCGCGTCTCGAACCATGGGGCCGCCTCATCCTTCGAGATGCCGCGCTTCGCACGGCTCCTCAGGACGAGGCGGACAGAGGCTGCAGCGTAGCACGATGCGCAGGCTAAGAAATGCCCATGACAAAGCCGCACGCCGACACCGATCCCTATGCCGACATTCGCGAGGGCGTGCGCGCGCTCTGCGCCAGGTTTCCGGGCGAATATTGGCGCGAGCTCGACCGCACGCGCGCTTATCCGACCGCCTTCGTTACGGCGCTGACGGAGGCCGGCTATCTCGCGGCGCTGATCCCGGAGGAATATGGCGGCAGCGGCCTGACCATCAGCGCGGCGGCGGCAATCCTCGAAGAGGTGCACGCATCCGGCTCGAACGGCGCGGCCTGCCATGCGCAGATGTACACGATGGGCACCATCCTGCGGCACGGTTCGCCGGCGCAGAAGGAGCGCTACCTGCCGAAGATCGCGACCGGTGAGCTGCGCCTGCAGGCGTTCGGCGTCACCGAGCCGACCTCGGGCACCGACACGCTGTCGCTGCGCACCACGGCGCGCAGGGAAGACGACCACTACATCATCAACGGCCAGAAGATCTGGACCTCGCGCGCCGAGCATTCCGATCTGATGCTGCTGCTGGCGCGCACCACGCCGCGCGAAGAGGTGCAGAAGCGCACCGACGGCCTGTCGGTGTTCCTGGTCGACATGCGGCTGGCGCAAGGCACCACGATGTCGATCACGCCGATCCGCACGATGATGAACCACGCGACGACGCAGATCTTCTTCGACGATCTGCGCGTGCCGGCGGAGAACCTCATCGGCGAGGAAGGCAAGGGCTTCCGCTATATCCTGTCCGGCATGAACGCCGAGCGCATCCTGATCGCGGCCGAGTGCATCGGCGACGCCAAATGGTTCATCGCCAAGGCGACGAACTACGCCAAGGAGCGCGAACTGTTCGGCCGGCCGATCGGCCGGAACCAGGGCGTGCAGTTTCCGATCGCCCGTGCCTATGCGCAGATGCGCGCGGCCGAACTGATGGTGCACGAGGCGGCGCGCAAATACGAGGCGGGCGCCGACATCGGCGCGGAGGCCAATATGGCCAAGCTGCTGGCGGCCGACGCCTCCTGGGCCGCCGCCGACATGTGCGTGCAGACGCATGGCGGCTTCGGCTTCGCCGAGGAATACGATATCGAACGCAAATTCCGCGAGACGCGGCTCTATCAGGTGGCGCCGATCTCGACCAACCTGATCCTGTCCTATCTCGCCGAGCACGTGCTCGGGTTGCCGCGGTCGTATTGATTACGTCAGGGCGGCGCGGCACTGTTACCTCTCCCCGCCTGCGGGGAGAGGTCGGCGCGCATGCGCGCCGGGTGAGGGGGCGCTTCCCAATGCGCGACGCCAACAAAATACGGACGGGCCTCGCGCGGCGGCTGCGGCGCGATTCCACCAGCGCGGAATTGCGTGTATCGGCTGCGCTCGCGCTCCATCGACGGCGACAAGTTCGTGCGCCAAGATCCGATCGGACGCTACGTTGTCGACTTCGTCTGCCGCGAGCGGCGTTTGATTGTCGAGGTCGACGGCGGGCAGCATGCCGACGACGTGCACGACCTCGAGCGGGATCAATGGCTGCGGGCGCATAACTATCGGGTCCTGAGATTTTGGAATAACGATGTCATGAGTAATACGGACGGTGTCTTGGAAGTGATTGCCGACGCTCTGCGCGTGGATGTGCCCCCTCACCCGGCTCCCGCCGAGGGCGGGAGCCGACCTCTCCCCGCAGGCGGGGAGAGGTGACACGTGCTCCCCCTCTCAGGCCTTCTTGTCGTCTCCGTGGAGCAAGCCGTCGCGGCGCCGCGCTGCACCTGTCAGCTCGCCGATGCCGGCGCGCGCGTCATCAAGATCGAGCGGCCGGAGGGCGACTTCGCGCGCGGCTACGATCATCTCGTGCATGGGGAGAGCGCCTATTTCGTCTGGCTCAACCGCGGCAAGGAGTCGGTGGTACTCGACCTCGGCAAGGACGAGGACAAGGCGCTGCTGGAAGCGATGCTCGCCAAGGCGGACGTGTTCGTGCAGAACCTCAAGCCGGGCGCGCTGGCCAAGCTCGGCTTTGCCGTCGAGCGCCTGCGCCAGGACTATCCGCGGCTGATCACATGTTCGATCTCGGGCTACGGCGAGA
>Ga0180216_1004062_pt1 | contig 11247 bp, 9 predicted proteins | sample eDN3rd37CBELigMG_FD_128879 | JGI IMG/M metagenome (GOLD analysis project Ga0180216, IMG submission 128879) | Enriched Miracle-Growth compost microbial communities from Emeryville, California, USA - eDNA 3rd pass 37_C BE-Lig MG (version 2)... ...
CTGCTGTTCGAGCGCTTCCTCAATCCCGAACGCATCTCGATGCCGGACTTCGACGTCGACTTCTGCCAGGATCGGCGCGACGAGGTCATCCGCTACGTGCAGCGGAAATACGGAGAAGATCGCGTCGCTCAGATCATCACGCACGGAAAGCTGCAGGCCCGTGCTGTTTTGCGCGATGTCGGCCGCGTGCTGCAGATGCCCTACGGTCAGGTCGACAAGCTCTGCAAGCTGGTGCCGAACAACCCGGCCAATCCCGTGACGCTGGCCGAAGCGATTGCTGGCGAGCCAAAGCTGCAGGAAGCGCGCGATTCCGAGCCGGTCGTCGCACGCCTGCTGGAAATCGCGCAAAAGCTCGAAGGTCTTTATCGCCACGCTTCGACCCACGCGGCTGGCATGGTGATCGGTGATCGGCCGCTTGAAGAGCTGGTGCCGCTTTATCGCGATCCCAAATCCAATTTCCCGATCACCCAATTCAACTGGAAGCAGGTCGAAGCGGCCGGCCTCGTCAAGTTCGACTTCCTCGGCCTGAAAACGCTGACCGTCCTGAAAAAAGCGGTCGACCTGATCGCGCGATGCCGAGGTTTAGAGATCGATCTCTCGGCAGTGCCGCTCGATGATCGAGCCACCTACGAGATGCTGGCCCGGGCCGATACGGTGGGCGTGTTCCAGCTGGAAAGCACGGGCATGCGCGAAAGCCTGAAGCGGCTCAAGCCCGACCGCTTCGAGGACATCATCGCCATGGTGGCACTCTACCGCCCCGGACCCATGGACAACATTCCCGTTTACATCAATCGCAAACACGGGGAGGAGCCGGTCGATTACCTGCATCCAATGTTGGAGCCGATTCTCAAGGAGACTTACGGCGTCATCATCTACCAGGAGCAGGTGATGCAGATCGCGCAGGTGCTGGCGGGCTACTCGCTTGGCGAAGCGGACCTGCTGCGGCGCGCGATGGGCAAGAAGGACAAGGCGGAGATGGCCCGGCAGCAGGCCCGCTTCGTCGAAGGCGCCCTCAAAAACGGAGTTGATAAGAAAGACGCGATTTACATTTTCGAGCTGGTCGACAAGTTCGCCGGTTATGGTTTCAACAAGTCCCACGCCGCGGCGTATGCGCTGGTGAGCTATCACACGGCCTATCTCAAAGCGAATTATCGCGAGGAATTCCTTGCCGCGTCGATGACGCTCGACATGAGCAACACAGACAAGCTCGCGGTGTTCGCCGCCGAGGCGCGCAGAAGCGGCATCGTCGTGAAGCCGCCATGCGTCAACGCTTCCGACGTCGATTTCCTCCCGGAGCCGTCGCGCGATGGGCAACCCGGCGCCATCCGCTATTCGCTTGCGGCGCTCAAGAATATCGGCGCGGGCGCAGTCGAGTCCGTCGTCGTTGCTCGAAAGGAGCGGGGCGCCTTCAAGAACCTTTCCGACTTCGCCGCCCGCCTCAATATCAAGGCGCTCAACAAGCGCGCTTTGGAGACACTGGCAGCAGCCGGGGCGTTCGATGCACTGGAGTGCAATCGCGCGCTTGTTCACGGGAACGTGGATCAGATCATGGCCGTCGCGCAGCGCCTCGCTGATGAGGCGGCGAACGGCATCAGCGATCTTTTCGGGGGAGGCGAGGGCGCGACGCCGCAACTCGACTTGCGCACTGCCAAGCCCTGGACGCCCATGGAGCGACTGGAAAAAGAATTCGAAGCCGTCGGCTTTTTCCTGTCCGGCCATCCTCTCGATCAGTACGAAAACGCTCTGGCGAATTTGGGTGTGCAAACTTGGTCCGATTTCGAGGCAGCCACGGAACGCGGGATAACGGGAGGCCGGCTCGCTGGCGTCGTTGTTTCGGCACGGGAGCGCAAGTCGCAGAAGGGCAATAAGTTTGCCTTCGCCATGTTCTCCGACGCGACCGGCCAATTCGAAGCGGTCATTTTTTCCGACACGCTGGCTCAGGCCCGCGATCTGCTGGAACCGGGTACGCCGGTGCTGCTGACCGTGGAAGCCGAGCGCGAGGGCGACACGGTCAAGATGCGCGTGCAAAGCATCGAGGCGCTCGACAAGGCGGCCGGCGCTGTGCAGCGCGGTCTCAGGATCGTTTTTGGTGGCAACGCCGTTCTCGCAAAGAAATCAGAAATCGCCGGCATCAAGGATCTGCTCAAGCCGGGTCGGGGCGAAATTCGCCTCGTGCTGCGGCTCGACGAGAAAGGCCGCGAAGTCGAGCTGGCTGTGCCAGGGCGCTATGAAGTCAATCCGATGATAAAGGGCAGCCTGTCCACCTTGCCCGGAGTGCTGGAAGTCGTCGACCTCTAAGCCGCTCAGGAGCTGGGAGCCAATCAGCGCATCAAAAACTCAATCCCCCTCTCCCGGGTGAGGAGAGGGGGTTTTTGCATCTCAGCTCAGATGTTTCCCTTGCTCATCTGTTCCGCGATGTAGTCGGCCTGACGCATCGCGAGTGCCACGATGGTAAGCGTGGGGTTCTCCGCGCCACCCGTGGTGAATTGGCTGCCGTCGGAAATGAAGAGGTTTTTGATGTCGTGCGTCTGCCCCCACTTGTTGCAGACGCCGTCGCTGGCCTTTTCCGACATGCGGCAGGTGCCGAGATTGTGTGTCGAGGGATATGGCGTGGTCGGGAACGTTCGCGTTGCGCCAACTGCTTCATAAATCGCGGCGCCTTGCTTGTAGGCATACTTACGCATTGCGATGTCGTTCGGATGGTCGTCGAAATGGACGTTTGCGACCGGATTGCCCCACTTGTCCTTAACCGTATCGCTCAGCGTTATCCGGTTGCTTTCTTGGGGCATATCCTCGCCGACGAGCCACATGCCGGCCATGTTCTCATAGGCATCTAGGGCTGTCGTGAACTCGCGACCCCAAGCGCCAGGATCGAGAAATGCCGCCATGAACGGAAGGCCGATCGAAATCGTCTCCATTTCATAGCCGCCGACGAATCCTCGAGATGGATCATGTCTCGACTCGTCGGTCACGATGCCAGCCATGGTCGTGCCCCGCCACATGCGTACGGGCTTGTCGAAGACAGCGTAAACCGAACCCGTCATATGGCGCATGTAATTGCGGCCGAGCTGTCCGGATGAGTTGGCAAGACCGTCCGGAAACTTCGAGGACGCGGAGAGAAGCAGAAGTCGTGGCGTTTCGATGGAATTGCCCGCGACGGCAACTATCCGCGCTTTCTGCCGCTGCTCGTTACCATCCTTGTCGCGATAGATGACGCCCGTCACTTTGCCGGATGCATCGTGCTCGATTCTGGTCACATGGCTTTCGGGGCGAACTTCGAGGTTGTTCGTGGCCTCTCCCTTGGGTAACTCGGCATAGAGGGTGGACCATTTCGCCCCGGTCTTACAGCCCTGAAAGCAGAACCCGATCTGCATGCAGGACCCACGGTCGTCGCGTGGCTCGGAGTTGATCGCCATGCGCCCGGTATGGACATTTTTGTAGCCGAGCTTTTTCGCGCCAACTTCGAGTACCTTGAAGTTATTGTTTCCGGGCAGACCTGGAATTCCATTTGTTCTCGTCACCCCCATGCGATACTCGGCTTTCTCGTAATAAGGCTCGAGATCCTTCAGGGTGATCGGCCAATCGAGCAAGTTGGCGCCAGCGATATTGCCGTAAACGGTTTTCGTCTTGAATTCGTGCTCCTGGAAACGGAGCGATGCGCCAGCCCAGTGGATGGTGGACCCACCAACGGCTTTGACGATCCATGCAGGGAGATTGGGAAAGTCCTTGGATACCCGCCACGAGCCGGATGTCGTGCGCATGTCCGACCAGGCGAGCTGCTCGAATGAGGCCCACTCGTCGTTGATGAACTCCTCTATTTCATGTCGCTTGCCGGCTTCGAGGCAAATGACCTTGATGCCCTTGAGCGCCAGATCCGTCGCAAGCGTGCCGCCGCCTGCTCCGGAGCCCACCACTACGACGACTGAATCATCATTGAGATCGAATTTCGCAGCCATGAACGTATCCTCCGAAATGAGCGTCGATGCTGGGGCGCTCAGAGCCACTCGATGTCGTTGAAGCCGCGATCGATATAGCCACCCTTGGACGCGCTCTCGCCCTCGTAGCCGAACAAAGGCCAGACCTCTTTCTGATTGTAGAGGTTGACTACGAGATCGGCTCGGAGCTTCTTGAACAGGGGATTATCCTGCTTGGCCCGAATAAGTGCGACCCGCTGCGCTTCCCAGGGGACTTCCACGTAAGGCACTTTGTGCGCTTCCATGGCAGCCTCGTCGAACTGCTTGACGCCGTCCGAGCAGAGAGATTTCAGGTTCGGGTCATTGGCGGATTTCTCGTCGTACGGCTTGCAGGCTATCGCGTAGTATTTGTCCGCCACACGGTCGTGCGGGAAGATATCGCGCGCGAGCTTGATGATCGTGCGCATGACCTCGGGCTTGAGCGCCTTCGTTTCGAGTCCCCAGGCTTCGGTCGTGTGGAGGAGGGCGTTGCCGCTGATGCTCATCAGAGCGGCGGCAGCAGTCGAGCGGGTGAGAAACTGGCGGCGATCGAGGCCTCCCTGGGGAGTTGGCTGCAAATATTGCGACATGGCGGTTTCCTCCTCATCCATTTCGGATGCTTAAATTTTCTGATTATTTTCAGCGGTAGCGACCGTGCTTCTGCAACACTTCTATTTTGTACCCGTCGGGATCGGAAACGAAGAAGAACTTCGCGAGCAATTGCCCATCTCGCATGAATTCCTTGATCGGGTTCGGCTTAAAACCCTCCCGTTCGAAGCGGGCGTGTTCCGCCTCCAGATCGTCGACGGCAAAGGCAATATGCCCGTAGCCTGTTCCGAGATCGTACGGCTCTTTGCGATCGTGATTGATCGTAAGCTCGAGCTCGAAATCAGCCTCGGCATTGCGGAGATAAACGAGCGTGAAGCCTTCGAATGCGAAGCGGTCCGCAATTGTGAGTTCGAACGCCTTGGAATAGAAATCGATGGACCTTTGCTCATCGAGCACGCGGATCATGCTGTGAATGGCTTTTGCCATTTCAACCTCCAAACCTGGGGTTTCAGACTCTCCAAATATGGTATAGCCAGGCGCCGCTTTTCCGGATCGCGCTGCCGGTAAGCCATATTCGTTCCAGGCAGCATGACGCCCGAGTCCTCGATCCGCTTCTCGAGGGTCGGCTCGTCCCAAACGAGGTTTGGGTTGGCAAAGGCGTCCGAACGTTTGAAATTCGCTACCTGACCCGATTTCCTGCCGAAATTGCCATGAAGATTAGGCCCTTGCCGATGGAGCGCACCGGCCTCGGCCGTGTGGCAGGTTCCGCAGCTCACCATAAACTGGCAGCGGCCGGCATCTTCGCTCGCAGAGGCGGGGGCAATCGAAAGGGCAATTCCAATTGCAAACCACGCAGCACAGCCGGCCAGCGGAGTTGCCGGCATGCGTCGCCAATCGGAGGCAAGATATTTTACAGCCACCCCTTACAGTCCCCGTCGGATTCTCCAGCCAACCGAACTCGAGCAACAGTACGCCCAATTCGGTGGGGAGGGGGTAGTAGGGGGATGCTACATCGCGTGTGTTCCCGGTGACGGAAGTCCGTCAGGCCGATGCCCGCGCGAAATCCCGCATTGCTTCTTCTTTCAGGGTTCGCTCTGCTGTCGGCCTGCCTTTGATCTTAGTTACGTAGGTGAGGCATGCGCAGCGTAGCAGGGACGCGAAATTGTGGCCCTGCGCGCCCGTATCGAGCACCTCGTCGTGCAGCGTGGTCAGGAATTTTGGAACGGAAACACCCTGGCCTTCGGCGATCTCCTCCAGTATGGCCCAGAACGCGGCCTCCAAACGTACCGATGTGACGTGTCCTCCGAGGCGGACCGAGCGTGTTTCAGAGGCATAGGCTTCTGGCGGTAGGGAAGCGAAGATCCGGCACATGACTTTGCGTTCCTCTCCTGAACCCGGTGCAGTTTATGCCCTAGCCTCCGCCTCCACAAGTTGCGGGACGATTTCGCGATCAGGGGTGAACTCTGCGCTCAAATGAAGGCGGCTCGCCTGCAAAATGCACCACCCGCTGCGGAAGCGGAGCGTGTAGACCTGCCGCTTCCAGCTGCTTCTTGGCGCCTTCGATGAGTGCCCAGCGCAGGGCACCGTAGTCGGCAGTCGCCGTCCAGGCGCGCAGGCCGAGCACAATGCCGTTGTCGGCGAGCTGATCGACGAAGCACTGTGGCGGCGGATCGGTCAGCGCCCGCTGGTCGGATGTGGCAAGCTCCAGCAGAACCTGGCGCGCTTTATCGATGTCGGCGGAATAGGAAAGGGAAAACTTGAGGTCGACGAGCCGCGTCTCCAGTCGCGAATAGTTGATGATCCGCTTGTTCCAGAGCTCGGAATTGGGCACGAACTGGAAAATGCCATCCCATGAATGGAGCTCGGAGGTGAAGAGGCTGACATTCTTCACCGTCCCCGCCACGTTGCCGGCCTCGATATAATCTCCGACGCGAAATGGCCGCAGCCATAGCAACATGATTCCGGCCGCGATATTGGCGAGGGTCCCCTGCAGCGCGAGGCCAATGGCCAGGCCGATGGCGCCGAGTGCTGCCAACACGCTCGTCGTCTGCACGCCCAATTGACCGAGGGCCGCAATGATCACGACGATGAGGACCGCATAGCGCACGACGGCGGTCGTGACGCCGCGCAGCGTCGGCTCGACCTGCGCCCGGTCGACCAGTCGGCCGACACCCCGTTCGGCCCAGCCGGCGAGCGCCCACCCGATCGCCAGCATCAACAGAGCAACGGCGGCGTTCGGCAGCACGACTGCCAGCCACGCGGTCAGAGCCTCAGCAAATGTACCGATGTCTCCGCCGGCCTGCATAGGGATCATTCGAGCCCTCCCGTTCTGATGCGTCCACCACTGAGCGAACTCGGAAGCCGTAATAACACGCCTCGAGCCGCGGAGGGCAAATGCCGATGAACGGTGGTTTGGCAGGTGGCGGGGTCAGGCGTCGCTGGCTACGCGGTCGGCGTACTCGGCACCCCGCTCGCCCATCGAGCGAGGTTCGCCGGTCGTCGTATCCTTGCGCGTCTGGAACTCCGACTGCGCGTTGATCTCGGCACCGACGAGAACGATGGTCGCCGAAAGCCACATCCAGACCATGAAGGCGATCACGGCCCCGAGAGAGCCGTACGTCTCGTTGTAAGTGCCGAAGTTGGCGACGTACCAGGAAAACAGCATCGAGCCAACGAGCCATACGACGGCGGTGAAAATGCTGCCTGGCGAGACCCACTTCCATTCCGGATTCTCGCGGCTCGGCCCGTAGCGGTAGAGCAGGGCCAGCGCAACGATGACGGCAATCAGCAGCAGCGGCCATCTGAGAATGGAGATGATCCTGCTCGCCATGCTCTCGAGGCCTACGAAGGAAAACACGGCCGGCAGAACGACGATGCCGCTGACCGCGACGATGATGAAAAGGATGCCGCCCAGCGTGAATAGCAGGGCTTGCAGATTGTACTGGAGGAAACTGCGCCGCTCGGGCTCGTCGTAAACGACGTTGAGGGCATCGAAGACCGACTTGACCCCGGCGTTCGCGCTCCACAGTGATATGGCAAGACCGATGAAGAAATAGAGCCCGAGGGTGCCGCCGCCTTGCGCCTGAATGCGGCTGATCTGGTCCCCGATGATTTGCAGCGCCCCCTCGGGAACGACGCCTTCCAAGTTCGAGAGCTGCTGCTGGATGCTCGCGGGGTCGGCGACGAGGCCGAAGAGTGAAACGAGCGCGCCAAGGGCTGGGAAAAGCGCGAGGAGCCCGTAGTAGGTCACCCCCGCCGCAATAAGCATCAGGCGGTGTTCCTGAATCTGCTGGAAGACACGCATGACGATGTCTTTCCAGCCACCCGCGGGAATCTCCGTCGGGGTGCGGGCCTCACGGCCGCGTTCGTCGGCAGCCACGCCGTCAGCCTCGCGCCTGGGACCGTTACCGGCAGGGGGCCTGGCCTCGGGCGCCGAGCCATCGCCAGTGAGGCGACTGGGAGAAGACGCGCCGCTGTCCGGCTGCTCCCCGAGTCTGCTGCGAAGAGCCATAGCCCCGATCACGGCGAGGCCGAGAAGAAACGTGCCGCGACTCGACCCGTTTCGGGATCGATTCGGGGGGGTGATCGGTCGCTCAGCTTGCTCGCTCGTTGCCATGGCAGTAGGCAAACGCCGGCAGCAGCGGGCTGTTCCGCGCGACATACGGCATTCCGGACTTGCATTCGGGGCGAACTCCCGCTAAATGCGCCCCATTCCACACGCGGATCTTCGCGCTGCGGCGGATTGAAAGCCCCGCCGAGGCGCTCCGGTGTGCTTTGCCGTTCCTGAATTGGGGGGCTGAGCACCTCACGGTCCGCGGAGGTGTAACCGGAAAACGAGAGACGTACATGCTGCCAACGTTCACGATGCGTCAGCTGCTTGAGGCTGGCGTTCACTTCGGTCACCAGGCCCACCGCTGGAACCCGAAGATGGGCCCGTTCATCTACGGCGTCCGCAACAAGATCCATATCGTCGACCTGACCCAGACGGTGCCGCTGCTGCACCAGGCACTGGTGAAGATTTCCGACACGGTTGCCGAAGGCGGCCGCGTGCTTTTCGTGGGCACAAAGCGGCAGGCAGTCGATGCCATCGCCGAGGCGGCGAAGCGGTCGGCCCAGTACTACATCAATCATCGTTGGCTGGGCGGAACCCTGACCAACTGGAAGACCATTTCGCAGTCGATTCGCCGCCTGCGCCAGCTCGAGGAGATTCTTGCCGATCCCCAGGGCCGGACCAAGAAGGAGATCCTGAACCTCACCCGTGAGCGCGACAAGCTCAACCAATCGCTGGGCGGCATCAAGGAAATGGGCGGCACTCCGGACCTTCTGTTCGTCATCGACACGAACAAAGAGCAGATTGCCGTTCAGGAAGCCAGGAAGCTCGGTATCCCGATCGTCGCGGTGGTCGATACCAACTGCGATCCTGAGGGCATCGATTTCCCGATCCCCGGGAACGACGACGCCGGGCGCGCCATCACGCTTTACTGCGATCTTGCTGCCCGTGCCGCGATCGATGGAATCCAGCGCGCTCAGGCCGCTGCCGGCATCGATATCGGCGCCGCCGAGACCCCGCCCTCGGAGGAGCTTCCGCCAGCCTTCAAGGGTATCGAGGCGCCGCGCGGAGAGCCGGACGACCTCAAGCGCATCAGCGGCGTTACGCCGAAGCTGGAGCAACGGCTCAACGATATCGGCGTTTTCCATTACTGGCAGATCGCCGATCTCGATGCAGACGGCCTCAAGGCTCTCGACCAGGCGTTGAAGCTCAAGGGCCAGGTCGAGAGAGAGGACTGGGTCGGCCAGGCCAGGAAGCTGGTCGAGGCGGCTGCAGCCTGACGGCGGGCCCGACGATACGGGCCAAATTGCTTCATCCGGCAGGTGTCCCAAACGGGCGCCTGCCAGTTCAATCGCGCAGGCGCGCAGTGCGGGCCTGCCCAACCCGAGAGGGTGATATGACGCAGATTTCTGCCGCGATGGTGAAAGAGCTCCGCGACAAGACCGGCGCGGGCATGATGGACTGCAAGCAGGCGCTGATCGAGAACAACGGGGACATCGAGGCAGCAGTCGACTGGCTGCGCAAGAAGGGTCTGTCCAAGGCGGCCAAGAAGTCCGGCCGTGTCGCAGCCGAAGGGCTGATCGGCGTTGCGGTCAAGGACAAGACGGGCACGCTCGTCGAGGTCAACTCCGAGACGGACTTCGTCGCACGCAATGCCCAGTTCCAGGACATGGTGCGCGACATCGCCAAGCTGGCGCTCGACGCCGGCGGCGATCTCAGTCGGCTCCTGGCTATGCCGTACCCGGGCAAGTCAATTTCTGTGGAAGATCACGTCAAAGAGATGATCGCCACCATCGGTGAGAACATGGGCGTGCGCCGTACCGCTCAGCTCACCGTCGGTGAGAACGGTGTGATCGTCGACTATATCCACAACCGCGTGGCCGAGGGCCTCGGCAAGATCGGCGTGATTGTTGCGCTCGAGAGCACCGGCGACAAGGCGAAGCTCACCGAGTTCGGTCGCCAGATCGCCATGCACATCGCGGCGTCCACGCCGCTCGCCGTCACGGTTGAGGACCTCGACCCGGCGGTGATCGAGCGCGAGCGCAAGATCTACGAGGAGCAGGCCGCTGCTTCCGGCAAGCCCGCTGACATCGTCGCCAAGATGGCTGAGGGCCGGCTGCGCAAGGAGTACTTCCAGCAGGTCGTTCTCCTGCAGCAGACTTTCGTGATCGACGGCAAGTCCACTGTGGAGCAGGCGGTCAAGGAGGCTGCCGGCACGGTGGGCGGAGACGTCAAGATCACCGGCTTCGTGCGCTATGCGCTCGGCGAAGGCATCGAGAAGAAGGAAGAGGACTTCGCCGCCGAAGTCGCTGCAGCCGTCAGCGGGACGCGCTAAGTCCAACGACAGATGCAACACAGCGGCTCGGTCGCCTCGTGCGCGGCCGGGCCGCTTTGCATCGGAGGACGTCAAAGCTGCACGAGGGAGTGCGTGCTGGGTGGTACGGTTCGAGGCGCCAGCCATGCGGGATGCTAATCCCGCTTGCTCGGCGGCAGCAGCGCTCCGACGGCGATCAGCAACCACGCGATGATCACAGTCGAACCACCCAGCGGCGCGGCCATTGAGAAAAGGCCGTCGCCGGAGAAGGCGCGAAGGCTGACATCCCCCGCGAAGAGCGCTGTCCCAAGGATGAGCAGAACTGCCGCCAGCGTGCCCAAACGCAGCCTGGCTCCCACAAAGCCGAGCGCGAGCAAGGCGGGAGCGTTGGCGAGGCAAATGGCCGAGGCGGCGCCCAGCAGTCTCTCATCGGCCCAGTGGGCTGCAGCTGCGGCGGCCGTGACTCCTGCCGCTCCGATCAGCCCAGCGAATGCGATAATCCACCTGATTGGCTGGTCACTGTGATTTCGATCTGTCACCGCCGCCTCTCAAACGAACCGATTAGGTCCAGGCATCTAGTGCTGCGATGCGTTCTGGAATGCAATCTACCGTGTCGTCGCCGCGGCGAGCCGCGGGATATGAGCACATGAACACGATCTGCAACTCGGAGCGGTGAAAATCAGGCCAGGCGCCAAGACTTGAGGTCGCCGCGGCGGAGCTTCCCGTTGGCAGTCCGGGGGAGGGCGTCGAGAAACACCACCTCGCGTGGACATTTGTACGCGGCGAGCCGCTCGGCTGCGAAACGCTTGATGGATTCGGGATCGCGCTCGGCACCGCGGCGCGGCACCACGAAAGCGCCGATGACGCTAACGTCCGCCCGC
>Ga0180216_1004064_pt1 | contig 11246 bp, 14 predicted proteins | sample eDN3rd37CBELigMG_FD_128879 | JGI IMG/M metagenome (GOLD analysis project Ga0180216, IMG submission 128879) | Enriched Miracle-Growth compost microbial communities from Emeryville, California, USA - eDNA 3rd pass 37_C BE-Lig MG (version 2)... ...
CCACTATTCTGCCGATATTCTGCCACAATTCTGCCAGTGTGTCAACCGGAAATATGAAAACGTAAAAACCGTGGGAAAATCCTGGTCGAATTCCAGTCTGGTCTGGCCGAATGCGGATCCCCGTGTGACGTGGAGTAGTCGATGACGTCATCAGAGGCCATGTGGCGCTGAACGCAGCGGCGGACGCCGACGACGACGCGGCTCGCGGCCCTTCTGCGCGCCCTGCGCTTTCAAACGGGCACGCGGGGAGGCGCAGACGAAGCGAGAGACCGCAGGGAAACCGCGCTGCCGCAGCGTGGTCGAGATCGTTCAACGGTGAACGACGCCCCGGCCGCTCGGGGGCCCGCGCCGCCACAATGGGCCACGGACGCCGCGTACGTCCGGCGCGCACGCGCACGCACGCGCGCCCTGAAAGAGCATGTGCTAACCACGCTGCGGCCTCGCGTGGCCCCGCTGTGCCGCCGAGCTCTTGCAGAGGAAGCGGCGTACCCACCGCCCGATCCCGGACTCGGAGTACGAGGGCGTGCCGCGAAGCTTTGTGATGCGCACGGGCCAGCTCGGCTCGAGCGCCCACACCCTCGTGCGCGACTTTCGGCGCGTCATGCAGCCGTACACCGCCATCCGCCTCAAGGTACGCGCCCGTTCGGAACGCGTGCGCAGCGTCGGCGCGGCCTCACCGCCGGCGCTCGCCGCACGTGGTTGGGGTGGCGTCGCTCCAGGAGCAAAACCACAACAAGATGCGCGACGTGCTCAAGAGCGCCATTGCGATGGGCGTGAGCCACCTGGTGCTGTTCAAGCAGACGGAGGTGGGTACCAACGTCCGCTTCGCGCGCGTGCCGCAGGGCCCGACGGTGCAGCTGCGCGTGGCGAGCTACTCGCTCATGGCCGACATTGTCGCCTCACAGGCGCGCCCGCGCGCCCCGGGCCAGGAGTACCAGACGCCGCCGCTGGTGCGTGCTGCGCCCGGCCACCGGGGGTGGCCGCGGGTGGCGTGAACCTCGCCGCTGGGTGCCATTGACCTTTGGTCGCTGTCCGGGACGCTGCCGGCCGTGCGCCCAGGTGGTGCTGAACAACTTTTCCGAGGACGACCGGAAGCTCAAGCTGACCGCCAGCATGTTCCAAAACATGTTCCCGGCCATCAACCTGAAGGAGGTCAAGCTCAGCGACACGCGGCGCGTCGTGCTGTTCAACTACGACAAAGAGACGGACCGCATCGACTTCCGCCACTACATGATCCGCGTGCTGCCCATCGGCATGAGCAAGAGGTACGGCCCGGCCTGGGAGGTGGGTGGCCTCCCGCCGTGCTCACCGCGGCCAGGAGCGAAGGTGCAGGACGGGCCGGGGGACCATCTCGGCAGCGTCAAGCGGGTCATTGAGGCCAAGATCCCCAACCTCGGCGACTACGACGACATTGCCGACTACATCCTGCGGTGCGTTCCGCCGGGGCGCTTATGCGGGTCCCCCCGCTCGGTTTCTTACGCCACGGCTGGTCGCTTGCTTCGCTCGCCGGCAGCGATCCACAGCGAGGCGCAGGCGTCGGAGAGCGAGGTGGAGGACGCCGACAACAGCGTCACGCTGCCGCAAAACTACGTCGGACGGTCCGTGGGCGGCCCGGCCTCATGCCCTCGCGCAGTGTGCACTCCCCAGCTCACCAGGACATTATGCCTGCCGCGTGCGATCCTGCGGACGGCCCTGCCCACACTCCCAGGGGCAACACCAAGAACCAGCAGCGCGGCATCCGCCTGATCGAGCTGGGCCCGCGCATGCAGCTGGAGTTGCTCAAGATTCAAAAGGGCTTTTGCGGCGGCGACGTGCTCTACCACGAGCACATCCACAAGACGCCCGAGGAGATCAGGGCGCTGGAGGCGGCGCGGAAGAAGAAGGACGCCGAGAAGGCGGCGCGCCGCCGTGAGCAGGAGCGAAACGTGCAGCGCAAGCAGGCGGCGAAGGAGGCGCAGCGCCGCGCGGACCGCGTCCGGGTGGGCCTGCCGCCGGAGCGGGAGCCGGCCAAAGACAGCAACGGCGCCGTGGCCGCCGCCGGCAGCAAGCGGGCGCGGTCCGACGCGGACGAGGAGGGCAGCGACGCCGAGGAACGCAGCGGCGACGAGGACGAGGGCGAGGAGGAGGGCGGCAGCGACGACGACGAGGGGTACAGCGACGTCGACGAGGCCGAGCTCGATGGCGAGGAGGACGAGGTGGAGGAAGAGGAGGAGGGCGACGACGAGTGATCGCGTTGCGTTGCGTATCTGTACATTCGGGCCGGCGCTCTGTACATACCACTGTAAAATCGCACTATACACGGTCTCGCGCGGGCACCAGCCAAAGCGCCAGCGCCTGCAGCGCGGTCTCCTTGTCTGCGGCCGCCTTGGGAACTAGGCAGTGGAAAGCCACGGCGGTCTCCTGCAGCGCGCTCATGGCCTCGGGCGGGCACTCCCGCGGCGCCTCCACGGTCGGAATGAGGACCACCTCGAGCGGCACGCCCAGCGCTGTGCGCCCGTGGCGAGGGAGCGCGCCCGGCGCCCACGCCGTGTCCAGCTGCACCAGCAGGCGGTTCACGCTAACCTGGTCGTCGCGTGTGCGAGCCAGGTCGTCGAGCACCGCCGCGAGCAGGGCGAGCGTCCGCGAGCTGGACCGCCAGACGGCCAGGCCCATGCAGACGGTGGTGCCCCACGCGCTGTACACGTCGGCCGGGAACGTGCCCTGGCTGGCGATCAGGTCCGCCGTCGGGTGCCGCCACGCCGAGCCGGCCGCGGGCGGGCGGACCCACACCGCGTCCGCATCCGACATGGCCACAAGGCCGCCCGGCCCGACCTCGCGGAGCAGCATGCGGACCAGGCTGAGCCGCTGCCACCAGAACCGGCCGGTGCGGCCGAGCGCCTGCACCGACCGCGCGGTCGCCTGGGTGGAGCGGTCCAGCCACTCGGGCTCACCCAGGACGATGGCGGGGCCGCCCGCCGTGGCGTTTTGCAGGTCGAGGATGTGCGGCAGGCCGACGCCCAGCGCCGCGAGGTCGTAGCAGGCGACCTTGTCGAGGCAGCCGATGAGGTACGCCGGCGCGGCGAACGCCCGCTCCAGCGAGAGCGCCCAGTTGAGCGCCAGGCGCACGTAGTCCTTGGTGACGACGGTGACGTGCAGGATGTTCTCGCCCGCTGGGTTGAGCGCCGCGTGGCGGACCTGCGCCGCGACGACGACGCTGTCGGCCAGGCTGTCGACCAGGTCCCAGTACCCCGCGCCGGCGCCCATCAGGTAGTGCGTCCAGAGCTGGTTGCCGCGCTCCTTGGGCGCGCCGCGCCACCACTCGTCCAGCCGCGGGTCAGCGAACGTTGACGGGCCAACTGAAGAACTAGAGCACCAATGAGAACCGCGCTGCCGGTGTCAGGAGACGCCGTGCACCACGGGCGGAAACGGGGCCGGCGTACCGTGGGAGTGGTACTGCGCGGGAATGGCCGCCAGCGCCGCGTCCCAGTCCGGCGGCGCTGCACGGCTGGCCGCCGTGGCCGCCGCCGCCGTCGCGAGCAGCAGCACCAGCGCCCACCGCATCGTTCCATCTAACGGCAATTAAAGCTTGCCCGTGTCCATACGCATCGTCACGCTCGGTGTTCGCTGTGCCGCTGGGCGTGTCGGGCGCTTCCAAGGCGCCTTGTCGGATGCGTGGCCGACCGCTCGGACAGCCGCTCGCGCGCCGTCGAACGCCACAGAGTGTGATGACGTCATAGCAAGGTGGTGGGGTGTTGGTGCTATGCGTCTCATACGATCAATAGAGACCGTTTCTTCCTGAGGACGCGTATGACATCATCAGAGGCGCTGAAGGGCGCGCTGGACGGGCGGCGGCAGGCGGGCGATCTCCGCCTCGGCGGCGGACAAGCCCGACAGAGCGCCCTCAGCGTACGCGCGAAGGGGGGGGGGGCACGGCAGCGGCTGGGGCCACGTCCTGGCGTGTGCCAGGTGAGGAGGCAGTGGGGAAGATGAAGTTCATCTTTACGGCCGATCTGCACGGCAACGCCGCCCAGCTCGCGGCGGTCGTCCAGTACGCCGAAGCGCACGGCCTCGACGCCATCCTCCTGGGCGGCGGTACGCGCGTGCGCGGCTGGCCTGGGCGCGTTCGGTTGCTGCTGTGCTGAGCAATTAGTACGGCCTGAGCGGCGCGCGCCTTGGCGTTGTACGCTGCCAGATCTGTCTCCGCGCCGGCGCCAGCTGGTGCAGGAGCTCGGCGCCGAGGTCGAGGGCGACGCAGTGCTCGCTGGCCAGGGCCACTGGCTGCGCAGCGTGCTGCTGCCCATCCTGCAGCGCAGCCGCGTGCCGTCGTACCTCATCTTTGGGAACAGCGACTGCCGCGCCAACCTCGCGCCGCTGCGGCAGGACGCCGCCGCCGCCGCCCCGCACGTCCACATCCTCTGGAACGAGGCCATGCCGGTCGCGGCGGCGGACGGCCAACCAGCTTTCACCCTCCTGGGCTTCTCCCTGGTGCCGCCCTCCAACCACCGCCTCAAGGTGGGCGCCGCGGCCGCCGCGGCTGCGTTTGGCGCTGCCTTGCAGCCCTGACCACCGCGACTGCCTGCATCGTCGTCCTTCGGTTGCAACTTGCAACAGGACCAGGAGCGGATCGACATATCGGAGGAGGCCGACCGCCAGAACCGGGCGGGCCAGCCGATGGTCATCGAGGGCGCGGGCACGCTCACGGGCGCCTTTGCGCCGATCACCCTGCGCGACCACGGCGAGACGCTGGAACAGGCGCTGGACCGGGTGGTCCAACAGGTGTGCCCGGCGAGGCCGCGACCGGTTATGGGGTACACGCATGTTCATCGCCCAACCAACGACGATTACGCTCAGTATCTTTTGGGACAGGCCATTGCGGACGGCATGGAGAACTCGCGCGCCATTTGGATGCTGCATGCCCCGCCAAACCGCACGCACGCGGACCTCACGCCGACGCACGGTCACGTCGGCTCGATGGCCATCCGGCAGGTACATGCAGCGGCGCCACGCGTAGTCGGCCAGGCGGGCGGTGCAACCGCCCTAACGCGACGGGCTTTTGCAATCTCCGCCGTTCGACGACGACGCGCAGGCCATCGAGCGGTGCCAGCCGCTGGTGACGCTGCACGGCCACATCCACGAAACCGTGGACCAGAGCGGCGCCTTTAGCGGCCGGCTGGGCGCCTCCGTTGTGCTCGCGGCGGGCAACAACTTCCACGCGGACCACGTCGCCTGCCTCGTCGTCGATACGGACGCGCCGGCGAACGCGCGCCGCATTCACCTGCCCGCGCCGCGGCCGGACCCGCCCGCCCACCCCGCCGCGCCCTCTGCCCTTTAGACCGCACGCACCTGTACAGCTTTTACTGCACTGTATTCCATTATTTATGTGGTCCCTTACACCCGCCTTGCACCCGTGCCGGGAAAATACGCCCGCCTTACACCCGTGCCGGGAAAAGTCACCCGCCTTGCACCCGCCTTGCACTGTACAGGGAATGTCGCCGGTCGCAGGATGCCCTTCCAGCATCATCACAAGCAGTTTTGGCGCGAAACGGTGCGGGCGCCGTTGAGCGCTCGGAAAGGGAACCCTTGTGCCTGGCACGGTGCTGGACGGGCAGACGGCCAACGACGACGCACAGCACCGTGTGCCGGCCAACGGTCAGCGGGCGGGCACGATGGCGTCCAGTCGGCCGGCCCGGCGGCTGGCCGTCGAGAACGACCGCATCACCAAGGCGCTGCTGGAGCCCGTCAAGCGCTGGTAGGCCGGTGGCAGTGCGAGCAGCGCCACGCACCCCGCCGCGCGCTCACCCAGGCTGAAACGTGGCACGGGGCGGGGCGCGCGCAGGGAGAAGCAGTGGGTGGTGAAGGACCGCCTGCGCATCTACAAGTGGGTGCAGAGTACGCGTCCCCGCGCTGCCTGCGGCGCGCGCGGCCGAGCGCAGCGTGGCCTAACCCTCGCGCCCGGCATCGCTGGTGAGGGCCGTTCGAGCAGCCGCGGCCGTTGTGGAGGAGCCGCCAGAGGAGGAGACGCCGGCGTCGTCCACCCCGACGCGGGCGCCGCGGGCCGGCGAGCCGGGCGCCGACGCCAAGGTGCCCTGCGGCCAGCGTGCTGGAGCGGCCGCCGCACAGCCGGCAAGCTGACATGCAGCGGTGGGGTGCTCCTCGCGGGTACGCGGGCTGTGCAGAGCGCCACGGAGGCCGACTCGTCGCGGCCGTCCTCGGCTGGACCGGCCACCGCGACGGCCGAGTCGACGCCGCAGCCGGCGAGTGTGGAGGCGGCCGCGCCGTCGCCGGCCGCGGCGGTGACGGCGGAAGCACCGGAGGCGGTGGACGTCGCGGCCACGGCGACGGCGGAGGCGCCCGCTGACCCCGCAGCCCGCGCCGATAACGACGCCATGGCCGTGGACGCTGCGTCGGCCGATGCGCCGGCAGAAACGGCATGACCCCGCCGTACCCCCCAGGGCGACGCCTGCAGGCGGCGCCCGCGTGTGTACAGACCGGACCAGTCTAGAAACAGTGTTGGATACGTCTGCCGTGTACAACAAGCTTGCGGAATACAGGTACTATCGCTCTGCACGGAGGGGACAAAATTATGTGAACTGTATACAAGGCGGACGTGCGCCCAGCGCACTCGGCTGACTCACACCAGGCGCTTCAGCAGGCTGCGGCCGATGTAGGCGATGCCCGTCGCCACAAAGATAGCGCGCAGCGTCCACGCACGGCTGGCCACGACGGGCTCGGCCTTGGCGGTGGTGATGGTCTGGAAGAACTCGCCCTCGAAGGGCAGGGCCTCGGTGTCCGCGCACCCGTACGACTGCTGCCACGTCTCGTCCCACAGCGCCTGCACCGCCTCCTTCCACGCCGAGAAGCTGTCGTAGCTGGCCGGGTAGAGCAGCCGCGAGTAGGTGATCACCAGCTTGACGTTCTGGCCGATCTGCAGCTGCTTCTCGTTGATCAGCTGCATGGGGGTCCGCGGCCGCCCCACGCAGTGCGCTGAGCGCGTGAGCACGCTGGACGGCGCGGCACGCTTAGCGCTGCCGTCCGCGACGCACCTGCTCCTTGTTCGCGGTGATGACGACCTGCACGGGCACGCCGAGCTCGTACGCTGCCTGCAGCGCGCCCGTTTTGAGCTTGAGCGACGCGTCCGTCAAGTTCCGGGTGCCTTCGGGGTAGACGATGAGCGGCTTGTGCGGCCGGTGGTCCCAGTTGCGCTTGAGGAAGTCGCGGAAGGCGCCGCGGTCCAGCCCTCGCCTGCGGCGGAAAAAGATGACCGAGCCTACGGAATTAGGACCAGGCGGCGCGCCGTGTGCGCATGGTTAGGCCGCCGCTAGAGGTGCGTCATACGCGCCACGCTCGCGCGTGGCGTCGTACCGGAGAGCCAGCCGTAGAGGCACGACATCGGGATGCCCAGCACCACGGCCCACCGCGCCAGGTAGCTGCCGCCGTTGGTCAGCACAGAGTCGATGACAAAGTCCGCCCAGCTCCGGTGGTTGGCGAGGCACATCACGCGGCCGGTCGCCGGCTTCTCCGACGTCGGGCTGCGGTAAAACTCGGCCTATGCGGAACAGTGCCGAGGACGACGCGAAATCGAGCGCCGCCGCTCGGTCAGCTACTCCCACAGCGCCGGAGGCGGGGCGCGATGCGGCGCGCTGCGTACGCCCAGGGCGTCGGCGAGCGGGCGCGTCACGTTGAGCGTGACGGCCTCGCCGGTGACGAGCGCCTTGAGGATCATCCACAGGCAGTGCAGCTGGGAGTACGCGACGTAGCGCGCGAACGCGGCGGCGGACCATGCGGCCGCCAAGCGCCGGGGCCGCGCGGCCTGCGGGCGCTGCTGCGGGGGGTCGCCGGCCGCCATCGTGGTGGGCGCCTTCTTGAGCGGCCGATGTGCGGCCGTGGCCGCCGAGCACATTTCACCCCGAGCCCCGGCAGCGGCGGCAGCGGCGGCGGCGGCGGCGGCAGCGGTGTCGCGCGACGGCGGGCGGGCGCGCGTCCGACCTCCGCTCGCGCTGTCGCGTGCGGCGCGCGGAGCATTTGATCCCCGATGACGTCATCCATCGAGCGCCGCGCAGGCGCCCGCGAGGCGGCGCACGGCCGCGTGGCCGCCTCGCGTTGGGTGATCAACCGGCACGCATAGAGCGCTGTGCAGGCAAGTGGGCGTATAGCCTACATACTATTCTTTTGCCAGGTTTATTCGTTGCTGCAAGATTGACTGCGCCGCGGCCGCGCACGGCGTTCTCGATGCGGCTGAGGCATGGGAACAGCTACGCACACCTTCCACGTACGGGTCCGCGCCGTCCGCGGACTCGCTCGGTCCGCCAGACGTCCAGGTGGAGCGGCCTCGCCGGCAGATGGAGCTTGGCAACAAGCGGCCTCCACACTCGCTCCGCGGCACGGCCAGGAAGCTCCGGCAGGCGCTCGAGTCCGCCGACGACAGCGCGGACCCCGCCTGGGAGGCCGAGCGCGCCGCCGTCTAGCCGACGGAGGGGGGCGCTGATTCTCGGTGGCCAGCCCGGCCATCGTGTGGCGACAGTGCAGATCGCGTCGCCCGGGCATGGCGTCAGCCCGTCGACGTCCCGGCGTCCTCAGCAGTGGGTGGTGGCGGCGGCTGCGTAAAGTCCGCGAGCCGCAACAGCACGGCCAAGTTGCTCTGCAGCCGCAGCTGGTACCTGCGGGGGGGACCACAAGCACGGTGGCAAACGCCATAGCGCGCGCGCGTCAGCAACCTGGACGCCCTCGCACCGCCGGCGCCGAAACTTCGGAGCGTACGGCACGGCGCGGTCCGGTGTGGCCAGCTTCTGAAAGTGCCGAATGGCGCGCAGCAGAGCCTCGTTCTCCGTGAGCAGCTGCACCACAACAGCCCTCGTGCCCGTCCGCACGGTCGCCTCGCCGGCGTGAGCGCGCGCGGGCGCCGGCGGTCCCGTCGTTCCTTGGGCCGAACCTGCGTCACGTCGGCCTGGGTGATCTGCGCGAGCTCCTCGCCGGTCTGCACGAGCGACGGGTGCTCCCAGCGCACGGGGTCGGGCCAGTCCAGCACCGCCGGCGTCTGCTGCTGCTGCTGTGGCGGCGGCTGAGACGGTGAACGCGCCGCCGGCGACGCGGCGGCGCCGCCGCCGTCGCCGACCGACGCCATCATCAAGTTCAAGCCTTTTTGTTGAGGGGCAGCGTTCTGACGGAGGTTCTGACAGAATGTGCGGGGCACTTTCGCCGCCGACTTTGAAAAAAAAATGGCGGCGGCGGCGGCGGCGGCGGCGGCGGCGGCGGCGGCGGCGGCGGCGGCGGCGGGCGGCCGCTACGTCGGCAAGACCATGCTGGCGCCCATGGTCCGCGTCGGCACCCTGCCCATGGTACGGTAAAGGCGCTAGAATAGCGCGCGGCTGCGTGGACGGCGAGCAGAGTCGCCTAACGTTGCGCGGGGGGTGGGACTCGGCAACCGGGCACGTGGGCCCGACGACCAGCGGCTGCTCGCGCTCCAGTACGGCGCCGACCTCGTGTACGGCGAGGAGCTCATCGACCACAAGATGGTCCAGTGCGTCCGGCGCGAGAACCCGGTGCTCGGGACCGTGGACTTTGTCGCGCCCGACGGCAGCGTCATCTTTCGGACATGCCCCGCCGAGCGCGACCGCGTGGTCTTCCAAATGGTGAGGCACGCCCGGCCGAGCAGGGTGGACCGGCCGGCTACGGTCGCGCTGAACGCTGGAGGACGAACACGGGCGAGCGGAGGGCTGGCGTTCGTTGCAGGGCACGGCCGACAGCCAGCGAGCCCTCAGGGTGCTCCAGCTCGTGTACGCCACCCACCGTGCGCTGCTGCCGCTTATCAGCAGCAACGGGCTCACACCGCGGCCTATCATCGTCGAGATGCCTGTGGACATGCAGGCAAGACGACGTGGCGGCGGTGGACGTCAACATGGGCTGCCCCAAGCCGTTCTCCATCCAGGTGCGGGCCGGGGAAGTGGGGGCGCGGCTGCCTGAAGCGTCCCGCCGCAGATAGATTGACTGGTGTGCCGAGCCGACGCGGGGCCATTGGCACGCGCAGGGCGGCATGGGCGCCGCGCTCCTGTCGCAGCCGGCCAAGGTCACGGAGGTACGGACGCCCGTTCGACTTCCAGCGTCGCCACGGTCTATCCCAAAATGGCTGACATGGAAGCGATGCCACCGCGCCGTCGAATCACACAGATTCTCTCCGCGCTGGTGCGGACGAGCCGCGTGCCCGTGACCTGCAAGATCCGCCTGCTGGACAGCGTGGACGCCACCGTGGCGCTCGCCAAGGCCATCGAAGCGACGGGCGTCGCGGCCGTCGCCGTGCACGCGCGGCACATCCCGGAGCGGCCGCGCGATCCTCCACACTACGACTACGTCCGCGCGATCAGCGCCGCGCTCTCCATCCCGGTCATCGCCAACGGTGGCTCGCTCGAGATCGCCAGCTACGCCGACCTGGACCGAATCCGCGCCGAATGCGGGGCGGCGTCCATCATGGTGGCGCGCGCCGCGCAGTGGGACCCGTCGATCTTCCGGCGCGAGGGCAAGCTGCCGCTCGACACGGTCGTGCGCGACTACCTGACCTATGTGCGGCCCGCAAAGCTCAGCGCGCCGTTGGCCTTGCGGCACGGATCTGACGCCGCCGCCGCTGGTCCCCACGGGCGCGTGTTTGATCGGGGCGCAGAGCGTGCAATACGACAATGCGTACGAGAACAGCAAGTTTGTCCTCATGCAGATCATGAAGGACCACCTCACGACGCCGCAGGGCCAGCGCCTGCTCCACGCCAAGAGCATGCGCGAGCTTTGGTGCGTGGCGGCGGGCGGACTTGGGGGCGGCGGCGGCCGTGGGCCACTGACAGCGGCCCTTCGCACATTGGTCGCGCGGCGGCATTGTGCAGCGACATCTGGAACATGGCCGACCTGGTGGACGAGACCGTCGCGCGGCGGGGCCCGCTGCTGGGGCTCTCGTTCGACCCCAAGTCGGACGACGATCGCGGCAGCGGTGCGGGTCTAGCGCGGCCGCGGTCCCCCGACGCCGAGGAGGACGAAGGCAGCGGCGGTGCCAAGCGCGTCCGCGTGGGCCATTTTCTGGATGTTTCTGTACGATGGCGCCCGGGACCGTGGATGGTGGCATGCGAGGCGTGCTAAGCACGTGATGGCATGGACGGGCCGGGGCGCCGCGCGGATGCAGCTGCAGCAGCGGTGCCTCAAGTCGCCCAACGCGCCCAAGATGGCGCTGAACTCGTACTGCGGCAAGTTCGGGCGGGACGCGCTCCCGATCTACACGACGGAGGAGGACC
>Ga0180216_1004065_pt1 | contig 11245 bp, 7 predicted proteins | sample eDN3rd37CBELigMG_FD_128879 | JGI IMG/M metagenome (GOLD analysis project Ga0180216, IMG submission 128879) | Enriched Miracle-Growth compost microbial communities from Emeryville, California, USA - eDNA 3rd pass 37_C BE-Lig MG (version 2)... ...
CGTCGTGTTGCTCCACGCTGCGCGATCGTGTAGGGGTCGCATTTGTAGCCCGCCGCCAGTGAGCCAACGGTGCGGTCCGGCCGGTCCCACCGCCGTGGCGCCGCCGGGGCGCACCGGCAAAGCAGGCCTCGTCGCGCGCGCACGCCACCACGATGTCGGCGGGCACGCTGCCGTCCGGCGCGGCGGCAGCGGCGGCGAGGCAGGTGCTGTTGGCCGCGCACCACACGCAGCCGTAGCTTGCCCAGTTGCGGTCGCACGCGTCGGCGGTGGCGAACTGATCGCACGGCGCGCCGCACGACGCCGGCAGCGGCAGGAGCGTCGTTGCGTTGGCAGTCTGGAGCGCGCCGAGGTGGTCCTGCCCGACCCGGTTGGCCTCGCGGCAGCCGAGGCCGCTGAGCCACTCGCAGCTGAGCTCCTCCTGCGCCGCGCACGCCTGCGGCGTCGCCCACCACGCGCAGCGGTCGTGCTCCAGCACCGACACGGCGCGGCTCGCGCGGCCGTTGGTGCCGCCCACAACGTAGAGCAGGTTGCGGCGCGCCAGGAGGTCGTGCGAGAGCACGCCGAGCGGGCCGGCCGACCACAATGGGCTGCGCGCCGACGTGTAGGCGTACTGCACCTCGCTCCACACGCGGCACACCAGGTTGAGCGCAAACATGGACGGCGAAAAGCACGCGCTGCGGCCGGCAGCCTCGTCGTAGGCGCCGCCGCCGTAGATGACCACGTGGTCGCCGACGATGGCGCCGGCGTGGCTGTAGCGCATGAGCCGCTCGTACGTGACACCGGGGCCGAGCGTCGTGGCGAGCGGCGCCCACGCGCCCGTGTACGGCGACAGCGTCCAGGTATTGGAGATGTACGCCGTGAACGCCGAGCTCGTCTGCACGCCGCCCACGGCGATCATCCTGAGCCGCCGAGCGACGCAGCGGCGTCGCGCCGCTGCACGCCGCGTGAGCCGCACGAACGGCGCGCGCGCCCTCGCGCCGACGACGAAGGGCGTACCGGTCCATGCGCGCGTCGTACAGCAGAACGCTAGAGTAGAAGCCGGCCTGGTGGCCGCCCGCTGACGGTCGCATGAGCGGCACACGCTGCACCCCTCCCAACCCGCGGTGAGCGAACCCCGGCCGATCCGGCCCGGCGGCGGATGCGGCAGCGCCTCTCGTACAGGTGGGCAGGATCCGCCACGTGTGGGTGGCGAGGTCGAAGAGGAAGACGCGGCTCGTGATGTCGTTGGGAAGGTCGCGCCCGCCGGCAACGAGGATGGCGTGGAGCGGCGGCACGTACGCGCCCGCGTGCAGGTACAGCGCGCCGGGCGCGGCGCCCAGCTCCGACGCTGTGGAAGCCACGCCACCCGCCCCAACCGCATCCGCACGGTGAGCCCGCTGCGGCGTGTTCCGACGGCGGTCGCGCCGCCGGCGGCGTACCGGGAACGGGCGGCCACTCGGTCCACACGTTCGTTGTGAGGTCGTACTCGTACAGGCCGTCCACGGGCCGGCCGTCGCGCTCGCCGCCCATGACGTAGAGCGACGCGTTGACCAGCACCGCTACGTGCCCTGGGCAGCCGTCGCCCGCGTTTTTGTGGTGCCACACACACACACACACACACAGAGGCGCCGTTCAATGGCCTGCACGGCAGTGTCCTCTTTCCACCCCGGGCTGGGTCACTGCAGCGTACCGCCCCGCGCGGTGGGCACGGCGCCGCTCGACGGCAGGGCGACCCACATGTTGGCGGTAAAGTTGAACGCCACGACGTCGCTGTACGCGAACCGTCCGTCGGGCCGGTGGCCGCCAAAGGCCACGTACTGGGCGCGCCGACCGCCGCGCTCCCGCGTGAACGGTTAGCCTTCCCCAGGGCCGCGCTCGGCCCAGACCGCTGCTCGCGTCGCACCAGGTCGAGCTCGGGGGAGTACTGGCCGCGCGCCGACACGAGCACACGCGGCGCGGACGGGTGGAGCTCGTTGCGCCACATCGGCGTGGTGAGCGCGACGGAGCAGTCGGCGCCCTTGTGGCCCGTGGCGCACAGGCACCGGCCGCGGCCCTGGTCGCAAATGCCGTTGAGCGAGCAGTTGTTTGGGCAGACCTCGCGCTCGCAGCCAATGCCCGTGTACGCCGGGGCGCACTCGCACACGCCGTTGTTGCACGTGCCGCGCTCCGGCGCGTGGCAGTTGTACGGGCACAGCGCGATCCGGTAGTTGGCGCGCAGGCCGGCGCCGTTGGCCGCGTAGTCGGTGCGAAAGTAGAAGAGGAGCTCCTTGGCGGTCGTGACGATGGGCTCCGGCAGGACGTCGCCCGTGAGCGCCGCGATTACGCTGCCGTTCACGACGCCGCCCTCGTAGACGCGCATGTAGTCCCAGCTGGCCGCAGCAGCGCGCAGGCCCAGAGGCAATCATTTCATGAGGCCGCCGACCGGGTCGCTGCGCTAGACAAAGCGTGGGCACGGGGCGCGGGCGCGTACCCGCACTCAATGTCCATCTGCGTGAACGTCGCGGTGATGTAGAGCGGCAGGCCGGCCGCCGCCGCCTGCTCGGCCAGGTTGGACAGGTCCGAGCGGATCGAGAAGAGGCACGTCGTCTGGTCGCTGTATTTGCCGTTGCCGGTCGACGTCGTGGAGATGGTGCCCGCCGGCGCCGTGTACACGCTCTCCAGCGGGCACGACTCTGCGGTGGGCACGCGCGGGTCAGGCGACGCGAGCGCGTCAGCGACGGGGGCGGCCGACGCGCGGTGCTCCGGCAAAACACGGCCACAGGCGTACTCTGCGCGGCGACGGCGGCGACGCCGAGGCCGCTCAGCAGCAGCCACAGCGCCAGCGTGGCGCGCATGGTGACGGCGCCGTGCGCGCCCGCGCGCGGGTCTGCGTCGGTGTCCGCCGCCGCTCGCTGGTCGGTCGCCTGGGCATTGCACGCCTTCCAGTGCTGCGACCACCGGCGACCGGGCCCAGCGAGCGTCGTCCGCCAGCGTGCCCGTGTCGTCTGCTCCCCCCTGCACCTGCACGATGCGCCCAACGCGCGCGTCGCTGCCCTGCCTGCGCTGCCGGTGCGCGCTGCGTGGTCCGCACGCCGTCCGCGGGCTGTGGGCAACTGCATGCATCCGCTGAGGGTCTGGCCGATGCTTCTTCTTCCTAGGGCTTGGGCTGCGTCCCCCCGCTAGGGCTTGGGCTATGAAGTCCCCATAGGGCTTGAGCGATTAAGGGTTGGCTATGCGCCTCGTCCTAGGGTCTGGTCTATGCTTCTGGCTAGGGCTTGGGCTATGCCGACTCACTAGTGGCTTGAGCTGTGCTTTCCATAGGGGTTGGTCTGCGCTTCCTCGCCTATGTCTCTTCACTAGGGCTTGGTCTCACTCGCTCAGCTAGGGCGTGGTCTCTCTCGCTCAACTAGGGCTTGGTCTCTCTCGCTCATAGGGCGTGGTCTCTCTCGCTCATAGGGCGTGGTCTCTCTCGCTCAACTAGGGCTTGGTCTCTCTCGCTCAGCGAGGGCTTGGTCTATGTCACGCAGCTAGGGCTTGGTCTATGTCACTTAGGGTTTGGGCTGTGGCCGTTGGCGAGAGGGCTGGGGCCTAGGGTTTGGGCCATGCCTCGCCGCTACCCCCCCACAGGAAAGTTACCCGCCCGTCCGATGGCATCGCGGCGGTGGACGCGGAGCAGCGACGGACGACGCGGCGACGGACGACGCGCGGCCGACGCACGCGCAGACGGCGCAGGGCACGGGGCCCCAACAGACCGTGCGCGCCCTAGACAGCGTAGCACACGCGGCGACACCGGCTGGCGGCGTGGAGGCGACGAGCGGGCACGGCGCAGCGGTGTTTTTTCTCGGGGCCCGCAAACGCACCGCGCCCCCCAACACACGACCGCGAGACCGGCCAGCGACGGCCGCGAACGCAGCGGACGAGGGAGGAGGAAAGAGACTCAGCAGGCATCCTGCTCTTGCAGCGTCGCGCGGTGCGCTTGAAACATCCCTGGTGGTGCTTGCTCCACCGGCCCGCCGGACGGCCCGTCGTGTTCGATCCCGGCCTTCGCTGACCGACCGCGCTCGGTAGGCCGCCCCCGCCCGAACCGCGCTCCGTTCGACACAAGGGCTAATCCTGCGGCGACCCCAACGCCCGCGGGGCGACACGGCAGGGCACGCCGCGGCGTACCTGTGGCTGCTCGCGCCATGGCCACCGAGCAGACGCTCATCGACACGGTACGCCCCCTCCCGCGCGGCGCCCTCGACGCCACTCGCCCGCCCGCTTACATGCGTGTGGACGCCGCCCGCCCGCCCGCTGCGGCCACGGCGATAGCCCGACTCGCTGCAGGGCTGGATCATCAAGGAGGGCGGGTCGCACAAGGTCCGGCCGACGCCCCCCTTGGCGCGGCCATCCCTCTGCATCCGCTCACGGGCCGCCGCGCCGGGGCCCTTGCGTGCGGCCCCGACGCGCAGAGCTGGAAGCGGCGGTGGTTTGTGCTCAGGAAGCGGGACGGGCTCCTCTCGTACTACAAGTCCCACGAGGCACGCGAGGCCGCGGTACTCCTCACACGCCCACAGCACGCTCGGTGCTCACGCCCGGCATAGCCGCGCCCTTTCTCGCGCTGCGGCCCCCCGTGCCAGGACTCGAAGCCGACGCGCGTGATCGACCTGCGGCAATGCATGCCGGTCAAGCCCGAGTTTGCGCAGCTGGACACCGGCGAGGTCCAGCGGTGCATCTACATTCCCTCGCCGATCCGGACGTTCATCCTCTACGTGCCGGACGACTCGGAGCACTACCGGTGGCTCGCCGCGATCGAGGCCTCGCGGCTCCAGTCGCGCGCGTCCAAGGCCGGCTGGCTCGTGAAGCAGGGCGAGCGCGTCAAGGTGCGTGCCGCCGCGCCGCGGCCCGCTTGGATGCTCCCGGGCGGCGTCCTCAATGCCGCTGCGCCTCTCGCCGCCGCCGCGTGCGATGGCCCCGAACGCCAGAACTGGAAACGGCGCTGGTTTGTCCTGCTGGATCGGCAACTCATCTACTACGAGACCGAGGAGGTAGAGAGGCTTCCCTGAGACGGCCCGCTGGGCCTGCCGCCGCCCGCCTGACCGCCCGTCCCCGCCGGCTGCCCGGGTCCCCCTTCGGCGGCGCAGGACGTGACCAAGTCCAAGATGCTGGGCGTCATTGACCTCAAGCAATGCCAGGTCATCCCGGACGCGGACGCGCAGACGAAAAAGACGTTCTCGTTCAGCATCGAGACGCCGCAGCGCCGGTGGTTCCTCGTGGCCGACAGCAAGGAGGAGCGGAACGAGTGGGTCACCGTGCTCACCTTCCATCCCGAGTACCGGGCAGGCGCGTAAGCCCCCCCTCCAGCGCACCCCGGCGCCGGGCCTCCGCGGTGGCTGGCCCACCCCTGAACCCCGCCAGAAAGACGTAAACGTTGTTGCTACTACTAGTACCAGTGCGCACGGGCGCTGGCTGGCTGACGCGCTGGCACCGTTGTTTCCATTTGCGTTCGCGTCGTCATTTGGACCTCCGCTCTCTCTCGCTCTCGCTCTCTTCTTTCCTCCCTCCACTATTTTTTTTTCGCCGCGGCCGGCATCGCCCCGGTGGCGCCGCGCCTATGTTTGCGGCGGCGAGTTGCTAGCTTCTTCTTTGATCGCCCTGTGCAATTACGGGAGGGGGGAGCCGAGGCTGCGGCCCCGTGGCTGCGTTCACTGCCTGCAATAGTTTCGTTTTGTTGCCCCACCCGCGTTTTCACTTCTTTCCTTGTATGCTAGCACGGGGCGCGCGGCAGGCTGGTGGTGCCGCGCGCCCCGAGTGTACAATACTGAAAACCCGCCTTCACGATAAACAGCACCTCATGCAGCCCAATCGTACAACGGAGACGCGCGTCTACATCGCCGGCAGCGCCGGCGCGCGTCACGGCGCGGGCGTCGGCCGGCGCACGTCCGCCGGCGCAACCGTCACGGCGGGCACGGGCGACGCGGGCATCGGCACGGACGTGCCCGCGGGCGCCGCAGCCGCCGCAGCGTCCGCGGGTGGTGGAGGCGGCGGCCCCGCGGCCGCCGCCATTGGGAAGAGCTCGGCGTAGTACGGCGCCGGCGTGCCGCGCCCGATGGGCGCCGTGTAGCTGTCCAGCACGAACGCGTACGCGGGCGGCGTGCCTTCGTCCGGCACATACGCGGGCGGCGGCTCTGCCATCGCCGGGTTCCGCCGGCTGGCCGCGGCGGCCGCGGCCGCCGCGTTGCGCTGCGCCTGCGGCACGTACGGCCGGCCCAGCATCCACGCCACGAGCCGCGGCGGCTGGGGCGGCGGCGGCGCGTCCGCCGGCCGGAGCCGCTTCCGCTGCTGCCGCGTCGTGTGGAGGCTCCAGAGCCCCATGCAGCAGAACAGGATGATGAACGCGATGATGGGCAGGAGGATGATGCCCAGGATGGTCGCGGCGACCCAGCGGCCCGAGTTTGGCGACGGCGACGGCGTCGGCTGCTGGTTGCCCGTGCACCGCGCGCCGTTTTCCACAAAGAGCGCGCACCCGGCGGGCGGGTGCGCGGCGCACGCGCCCGTGTCGCAGCACAACCCGCAGCCGAGCGCCGCGCACGCCGTCGGGTCGCCGTCGGCCGCGCTGCACGGCAACGTGCCGTTGCCCGGGCCGTCCGCGGGCGCCGACGGCAGGGTCAGTTCGCCGCCCGCCGCCGCGGCCGCCGCCGCGTCGCGGACGGGCCACGCCGCGGCCGTGCCCGCCAGCACGAGCACGGCGGTCCACAGCAGCTGCCTTCGTCGCCCCATATCCAGCCTAGCGGAAGCGCGCGCTGCCGCTCAGCGCGATTCGTCCCCGTCGTCGGCTGGCAGGAGGCGCGCTCGTCGTCCAGCGTCGGCCGGTCATGGCGTCGGCCGTTCCCACTCGCCGGCGACCTTCTCCGCGCACCGGACCCGCCCCGCTCTCCACTCCCCTCCAGCGCTCACCGCTGCAGGTCGGCCGGCGCAGGCACTGGCCGGGGCCGCCCGCACAGGCCCGCCATGGCGCGCGCGGTCCTCTCCGGCCCAGCCGCGCCGCGGTGACGTCGCGGACGCCGGCTCCGCCACGTGGCATTGTTGACAGTTATGACGTCATCCGCAGGTGCCGCCGGCGGTGCGCGCCGTCGTGGTGGGCGCTATGCGCGTGGGGCGGCGTGCGTGGGGGGAGGACACACGCAGACCCGCGTCGTCCGCGGGCGGCAGCGAGGGTGCAAGTTGCGAGCTGCGCGGGGAGCGCGTTCGGCATAGGTCGGGAATCATGCAACGGCGACCCGCGCCAAACTCCGCCGCCGATGGAACGCACGGCGAACGCCCCCGACCATTCTCAGCATTCTCTCGGCGCAATCTACAATGTGTTTATTATTGAGGACAGACAAAAAAAGAGCGTTCGATCGACTATGACATTATCACAAGCAACAACAATTCTGTCTCTCGCCACATGTACATGCAGACAGGAAGGCATACAGCGCGGGCATCCGGCCAGCGGGCCTCCAGTCGCGGACAGGGAAAACACGCGCGCACCTGCGGCACCGCCGGCCGATCCTGCGGCACCGCCGGCCGATCCAGCGGACCGGCTGCGCGCAGACGGCCAGCGCGCTCATGCTGCGAGCTCCGCAGCCGGCGCCGCGGCTGGCGCGGCATCGGCCACCGGCGGCACTGGCGAACGGCTGGCCGCGGGAGCATTACCTTTGGATGCGTCCTCGGCCGGCGCCTCGACCTTGCCCAAGCCGTCATCCGCGGGGGGCGCATCCACGGTGGCCGGCGCCGCCGCCTTGACGGGCAGCGCGTCGGCGCTCCTGGGCGAGGCTGCAAGCGTGACGCTCTCGGTGATCGACCGCGGCGACGGCAGGCTCGGCGACGTCGGGCGCGAGTCGCCGTCGGCGCCGCCCGCGGACGGCGTGGGGCTCGCGCTTGCGCGCTCGCTGCCGGTGCTCGCGTCCGCGGGCGGCGACGCGGACGAAGCCGCGCTTGCGCCGGCGCCGACGCCCGCGCTGGCGTCAGTGTCCGGTTTGCTGCTGCTGCGGCCGCTGCCGGCGGTGCCGCCGCTGCCGGCCTCCGTCGAGGCGTTGGCCGCGGCGACGCGCGCCAGGTGCTTTTGCAGCCGCGCGTAGCGCAGGCCGCACGCGTTGCAGAGGCTGTTGCTGCCGTCGGGCCCGCGGCGCCACTCGAGCGACTTGGTCGTCCGGCACGCCGCGCACGCCATGTCAGCAGCGTTCCGCCGCGCGCGCCGGCGGCCCGTCGAGCCGGCGGGCGACGCGGGCGCCGTGCCCGCGGCCGCCGCCGTAGTGTTGACCATCGGCGCCGGCGGGACGCCCGCGTTCAGCGCGGCCGCCACCGCCGAGTCCGCCGCGCCCACCGCCAGCGGGCGGCCCTGCGCGGCGTACTGCGAGAACACCACGTCGCGCGCCAAACGGTACGCCGGCGCGCTGCCCGCCGGCGGCAGCCCGTCGGGGCCCAGCGGGGACAGCGACGCCGCGTCGGGGCCCTGCCGCGCGGCCAACGCGTGGGCGAGCGCGAGCGGCATGCCGCTGGGCGCGTAGGCGCCCGCGCCCATGGGCGACAGGCCCGCCGGCATGCCCGGCAGGGCGTACGGGAAGCCGGCGTAGGGCGCGGCCATGCCAAGGAAGCCCGCCGCCGCGGCCGCCGCGGCCGCCGCGGCCGGGTTCGCGGACGGCGGGGCAAAGTAGACGCCCGGCAGCGACGGCCGCGCGGGGTGGTAGTACAGCATGCCGGGCGATGTCGGCGGCGCGCCGCGCTGCGCCGGCTCGAGCTTGACGGGCGCCATGCCCGTCAGCGACGGCGGCACCGCCGGCGGCGGCATCGGGTACGGCGCGCGGGGCGCGTTCGCGTACGCCGTGGGGAGCAGGCTGGGCGGCAGGCCGACCGGCGCCGTGGCGCCACGGTCCTGCGCCGCGTCGGCTGGGGCGGCGGCGGCGGCGGCCGTCGTCCCGAGGTGCATCAGCGAGTGCACAGCGCTCGCGCGGTCCGCCGGCACGTTGCTGAGCACCTCCATGACGGAGACGGCGGGCTTGATCTCGGGCGGCGCGGGGCGCGGCGTCGCGCTGGGCGCGGGCGCCCATAACCTGCCGTCCGCGGCGGCGGCGGCGGCGGCGGCGGCGGCGGCGGTGGCAACGGGGCGCGTGTCGGCCGGCGCCGGCGTGCCGCGCGGGGTGGCGTCGGTCGACGCCGGCGCCGAGGCCGGCGCGGTGGGCGCAGCGGCGGACGCGGCCACGCCGACCACGAGCGCGATGCCGTGGACGGTCGGCGCGCTGCCGTCGGCGGCCGGGGCGAGGCGCGTCTCCTCGGCGACGTAGGTGCCGTCGCGCCGCCGCCGGCGCACAAAGATGGGCGGCGGCGTCTGCTTGCCGAGCAGGGCGAACTGGAAGGCGCCCTCGGCGGCCGGGCGGTCCTCCTCGGCGACCATGGCCCAGCAGGGCGTGCCGACGAGCTCGGCGGGCTCGTAGCCCCACTGCTTGCCGACGAGGCCCGACGCGACGAGGAAGCGGCCCTGCGCGTCGAGCTGGAAGAAGACGGCGTGGTGGTGCTCGGCGAGCTCGCGCAAGCTCGCGCTCTGGTCGCGGAGGCGCTCGCAGCGGCCGGCGTCCATGAGCACCTTCTCCTGCGCGACCACGACCGGCGCGCCCCCAGCCGGCGCCGTGCTGGGCTCGCCGAAAAAGTCGGTGTGGCACCACGCCCACGCGCCGTCCGGCGCCTGCCGGCGGTACATGGCGGCGACGGCGTCGCGCAGCCCCGCGCGCAGCCGCGCCACGCCCTCGGCGACCTTGCCGTGGTCCTCGGGGTGCACGCGGCGCAGGAACGGCTCGCCAACGGCGGCGAGCGGCTGGAGCGCGCCGGCCGCGCCGCCCGCCGGCGGGTCGCTCGCGTGGACGCGGAGGTCGCCGGTGAGCCAGTACCGGAACACCGCCGGCCGCGCACTACTACTGCTGCTGCTACTTGGATTAGGCGGCTCCATCTGGCGACGCGGCGGCGGCGGCAGGCGGCGGCAGGCGGCGGCGGGCGCGCGTGTGTGTGTCAGCGCGGGGCTTCGCGGTGCGGGCGGCCGCGGGGCGCGCCGCGCGGCGCGTACCGTCGTGTCGACGAGGGCGGTGCCACGCCGCGCGAGGCGCCGCAGCAGCAGACGCGACGCGCCACGAAGAAAGCGGCGGCGGCGGCGACGGCGACGGCGGCGCCCTCGTCCTCCACGAGCCCTCACTGCCACGTGGGTCCTCCCCTACTGCTCGTCCTTGATGGCCCTCCACGCGTCGCGGACCACCGCACGATGCTGTACAGCCGTCGCCAATAATCGCCCTCCCTCGCCTGCGCGACCCTCTTCCCGCGCCTCCTCGACCGTCCCCAGATGGCGCCCCACGATCCTCCGCACTCGCCTCCTCGACCGTCCTCACGCGCCTCCGCGCGCGTCCCTCGCCAGGCTTCTTCCTCTGACGTCCCCACCCTCCTCGATCGTCCGTGGTCGCCCGCACGCGTCCTGACCAGACATCACTCGTCGTCCGACGCGGATGCGCTCCCGCTGGGCGCGATGGCGGCGCCGGATGCCGGCCGCGGAAGAATCACGCGGCGGCGGCGGCGGCGGCGGCGGCCCAGAGATGCGCACCCAGCCGCCCAGCGACGTCTCGGGCGGGTACGCCGGCCTTAATTGGGCGATGCCGGCGTGCGGCGTCGCCGTTCAGCCTGCGCCGGCCCCTCCCGCCGGCTGCCGACGCCGACGACGAGCGGTGCGGCGTGGTGCGCGCAGGCATGCGCAGGCGGCCTTGGCGGCGTATTTTCGACGCGGCCCGCCCGTATGCACACATGCACGCACCGCGTCTATGCTTCCCTCGTGCGCCGAACGGGGGCGGCGGGCGGGGGCGCCGTCCGGGCGTGGTGAACTCGGGTGTCGGCGCACGGCGGAACGGCGCAGCGGAGTAACACACGAACGACGTGACGGGACGCCTGCGACGAGTGACCGTGTGACGGCGGCGGCGCGCCATGTGCCGCCGTGCGTGGAGTGGACTGGGCGGCCGGGCGTGGCGCCGGGCGCATGGCGTGGCATCCGCTGGCGGCGCCGCCCGAGGTGCCCCACCCCGTGGCCGCGGAGGAAAAGGGCGTGCGCGGCGCACCGAGCACCTGCGCCGCCAGCGCCCCACCACGCGCGTCCCAGCGCCGCTCCCAACCAGAGATCTTCCGCCACGCGCCGCCTCGGCGCCCGCCGCGATCGAACCGCGGTCGCCCCGCAGGCGCACGCCATGGAGCGGAGCAATCGACCCGCCCCCCGAACGCCGTTCGCGACCACGCGCCCCCC
>Ga0180216_1004068_pt1 | contig 11244 bp, 13 predicted proteins | sample eDN3rd37CBELigMG_FD_128879 | JGI IMG/M metagenome (GOLD analysis project Ga0180216, IMG submission 128879) | Enriched Miracle-Growth compost microbial communities from Emeryville, California, USA - eDNA 3rd pass 37_C BE-Lig MG (version 2)... ...
AGCGCCGGTCGGCCGTTGGATGGCGAGGCGAACAGGAACCACGACGTCGCGCCGTTGGCCGACGACGCCACGATCGGGATGTACGGATCGACGCTGACGCGCACCCGGCCGCGCAGAACGTTGGCGGTCTTCATCTGACGCTGCGCCGTGCCGGCGGCCTTGTTCTCGTCATACGTGACCTCGGTCGCGTTGACGATGCTGAGCGCCGTGTTTTCCAGACCTGGCGGCACAACCAGCTCGACGGCTTCGATCAGGATCGGCTCGCCGTCGGCATCAACCTGGACGGCCAGAGTACCGAACGCCGCATCAACCGCAGCGAGAGATAGCGCCGGGTTGGACGCGACCTTGTTCTTGTTGCCGGACGTGTAGAACGACGCATGCGGCCCGTTGGCGTCGACGTACAGCTCGGTCATCTTACGCTGCTCGGTACGCCGTGCGGCGCGGCCCAATGACGCCGGCTTCTCGGCGAAACTGCCGAGATCGTCGTTGATGAGCGTCTCCCACGAGTAGCGCAGCGTGCGGCCGAACTTACCGACCGTCAGTGAGTAGGCCGACTCGCTGACCACGGCCTCCGGGTACTCGGTGAGCTCAGGCACCGCGTCGAGGACGCCCTCAGCGCCGCTCGTGTCGTAGAGCTTGACCGTGCGGAAATCCCGGACGGTCCGCGCCTGGGCGAAATTGCGCCAGGTCGCCGGATACTCGTTGTACCCAGCGAGAACGGCGCGGTCGATGATGTCACCGAACAGCAGCGGGAAATCGCTGGTCGACATCGCCTCACGCAGCAGCCAGTCCGGTCGGCGGCCAGACAGGACGCTGTCGAGCAGCTCGGCGGCCTCCGCCAGGCGCGCGCTGTAGTCCGCACCGGCGGAGCGAGCCGCACTGCGGACGCCGGTACCCTCCGAGCCGAACAGCGTCTGCACGCTGGCCTGCTCGGCGCGATAGGTTTCGATCACCTCGAGAAACGTGTCCATCGTGCTCCCCCTCCGGCGCAGAAGCGCCGCCCCCAGCTACTAGCTCCTAGTAGCCGACCTTGACCGCGATCGTTGCCGTCGCGCCCGACGTGACGCCCTCCAGCGCGTAGCCAAAGCGCACGCCGGTCGCCTTCTTCGACAGCTTCGGCGTGTCGGCGGTCACGTAGTAGAGAATGTCTCCGGCCGACACGGTGGCATTGCCGCTGCCGTCGACCCCCTTGACCGACAGGTCGTAGACGCCGGCCGTGTCGATCGACACCTTGCCGGAGGCGTTGCCGCCCTCGCCTTCATCGACCGTGGCCACGCCCGGCAGCTGGCCAACCAGAACCGGATCACCACTGGCCGGTGTCGCCGGATCGGATGCCGTGACCGAGAGAAACCGCCCGGTGCCAAACACTGCGTTCTTCGCCATGTCCCCTGCTCCCCTTGCTCAGCCCCCAGCGCCGCGCTTAGCGGCGGCCCTGGACGGCGGCCTTGACGCCAGCCTCAGACAGGCCGGTGTGTGCGAACAGTCGCGTCAGCGACGCCTCCAGCTGCGTGGTGTCGCCGCTGCCGCCGCCGGACGGCCCCATGCCGCGCACGGTGCCGGACTCGGCCAGGTCGGTGCGCCAGGCGTCGCGTGCGGCCACGATGGCGATGTCGAGCGCGGCGGTGTCGAGCACGCCCGCCTCGGTCATCGGCACGGCGGCGACCAGCGCCTCGGTGATGCGGCGCACGGCGAACGCGGGCAGCTCGGCATTGGCCAGCTGCGCGGCAATGTGCGTCCGCGCCTCAGATGTCGCGCGCTCGGTGCGGAGCCGAGCGTTCTCGGCCTCCAGCTGGTCGATACGCGCCTGGGTCTCTGCATCCATCTCGGATACCTCCGTCGATTCCACGAGCGCCACAACCGGCGCACCTGATTCAGTCGTCGCGACCCTCTGGCGCGACGTGCGGCGTGGTTGGCCGGAGCGCGCGGACTCCAGCATCGTCACGACCTGGCCCCCGGCCCCGGCCTTTGTGACCCAGTCGACCGACTCGGCCGAGACGAGCGAGTCGATCAGGCGGCCGCGTCGGCCGTCCGCCTCCCCCTCGGTGACCGTGCCGGATGCGCGGATCGAGACGCCGATATGCGGCGCGAGATCGTCCAGCAGATCGCGATAGGCACCGAACACCGCCGCCTCGGCATACAGGCCCGGCCCAGCTGGACCGTCGGCCTCCCAGCGCGCGTCCGATGTCAGCACGCCGGCGATGTCACGCACCGACCGCTCCGGCCGATCCTCGGACTCGGTCGCGGACGGATGATCGATGTACATGTGGGTGCCACTGGTGAAAATGTTGGGGCCGTCGCGTTCGAGCATCTCGGCCGAGTAGTAGCCGGAGCTACCCCACCCTGGCTGGATGACCTTCAGCTGCACGGCCCCGGCGTCGGCGATCGCCGATTCGGTGAGAGGCACCGGATCGGAGCGCAGCGACTCGGCAGCCGCTGTGGCCTGCTCGACCGGCACGTACTCGGTGCGAGCCATGACCTCGACCGGATCGCCGAGGGTGACGACGCCGGCGTCGGTGATCGTGTAGGAACGCTGGTAGGTGTGTGCGCCTGAGGGTGTCTCGTAGCGATAGATGACCGCGTCGTCGTATTCGTCCTCGATCCACATCCAGTAGCCGTCGCCCATCTGGAGTGTGTCGCGGATGGCCGTATCGAGCGCGGCGCGGATGTCACGATGCGAGAGCGCCTCCTCGGCCGTCTCCTCGTCATCGTCGGCGGATGGCGTCGAGCCGAGCGCAGCGGTCAGAATCGAGCCCAGCTGTCGCCAGGCGCGCACCAGTGCTGTCGCATTCCGCTGGCTGAGCACACGCCCGGCCTCACTCACATCACTCACATGCGCCTCCCCGATCCCTCGATAGACGTTGCTCGACTAGTAGTTACTCGTCTATTCACCAGCATAGAGATGCGCAAACCGTCGCGTCAATCAGTGGCAGGACGGCGGCGATAGAGCACGGTGCAGCGGCAGCCAGGGTGCGACAGCGGCCGATCATCGCCGCTGGGGAACGTGTCGTCGATCGGGATCCAGCCAGCATCGGCGTTGCTCTGGCAGTCCTCACTGACGCGATCGTCGCCGACGGTCAGCCAGCTCTTCTCCATCGCGAGACCAGCATCGGCCAGCTGCTGCGCCATGCCGCGTGTGCCAGCCTCGTAGGCGTTGCCGACCTCAGTGACGGCGACCAGCGTCGCGCGGTCACGGATGTGCTGCTGCGGCTTCGGCGAGTGGAAGCCCTCGAACTCGCTTTTGATCGCGTCGGCGAGCCGATCGTAGGACCAGCCATCGGCCACGGCCTCAGTCACCAGCCGCCGGATGCCGTCGCGGGTTGTCTGGTTGACTTTCGTGACCAGCTCGGCCGCGTAGTCATCGGCGTAGCCCACGGCCGCCGGGTTGTCGAGGGTGAACGAACCGACCAGGCTGAACTGCGCCGGCACACTCTCGGCCCCGGCCCCCAGCGCCGCGCCAACCGCAGCGCCCAGCACATCGATCAGCTGCGACCGGGTTTTGTCCAGCGCATCCTCGATCAGCCGGTTCCACTCCTCCTCCGGGTCGGCCTCCTGGACTCGCCGCGCCTCGGCCGCCTCACTGTCCTCCGGGAACGCACTGCGCCGCGCCTCGAGCGCAGCCAGTACGTCGGCCTGCTGCGTGCGCCAGGCACGCCGCAACGCACGCACGAGACGGCGCTCGATCGTCGCGGTGGTGCGATCACGACGTCGGTGCGCCGCGGCCTCGATCACGCGCGTCAGCGCCGCCTCCAGCCGCGCCAGCTGCCGGTCATCGCCGGCCGGGACGTGCGGGATCATCGACTGCCCTCCCGCATCTCGGTCAGGATGTCGCGCAGGTCGGTGATGGCCGACAGGAACAGCGCGTCGGTGTCGGGCATCGCCGGCAGCTCCGGCACGTCGTCATCCTCTGGTTCGGTGTCGTCTGCGCCCTCGGCATCGGACGGATACAGATCGTCGAGGATCGCGTCGATGTCATCGACGTCCAGCGCCGACAGCGCCAGCCGCGCCACCAGCTCGCCAGCATCGGGCGGCAGCATCTGCGCAGCGCGCGCGATGGCCTGCATGCGCAGATTGACATCGCGCTCCAGGATGCTGGGGAACGTCACGATCGGCGTCCGGTCGATCGGCTCGTCTGGCGTCTGACTCTGCGGATCGGGGTGCATCGTGACGACCAGCGTGCCGTCTGCACTGCGCTCGGCCGTCCCCAGGCTGCGCAATGGACCCTGCGGTGCGTAGACCGCCTCGTCGATCGCCAGGTTGCACAGATCGGTGATGATGTCGCGCCACAGCGACTGCCTGGCGCGCATTTTCAGCTCGGTCGGTCGGTCGAGGGTCCGCGCCGTCGCCAGATTGCCGACGTCAGCATTGCCGAACAGGATCGTCTCAGGGATGCCGATGCCGGCCGCGACCATCAGGCCGAGGCGCTTGGCGTCGTCGGGATGTGGCGCTGCGCCCGACATGCGCACCAGATCGTAGTCCGCGCCGCCCTGCGCCCCGACGAACGTCGAGCCGGTGATCGGCGGCGGGTTCGTTTCTCCGGCTGGCGCGCCGACAGTCGTGCCTAATTTGGCGCGCGCGGCAGCAACCCCTTTGCGGCCGCCGCCGGTCGTGATCCGTGTTGCGAACATGGCCTGCGCTCGGCGGATGGTGGCGAACCGCTCCAGGTCTTCGCGCACGGCGATGGCCCAGTCGAGTGCCGAGTAGGTCTCCGGCACGCCGAACCGCATGCGGCCGATGCCGCCGACCTTACGGTGCATGACCCGCGCGCCCCAGACGATCGGGACGTCGCCGACCTTCTGCGGTCGGTCGCGTGCCGGCGGCTGATAGCGCCAGTCGGGATACAGCGCCGTCAGCTCGACGTCGCGGCCGTCGGCTGTGCGCTGCTGCCAGACGCGCTTGTAGAACCACGGCTCGCGCCAGTCCTCCGGGTTGGTGATGATGTCCTGAATCTCCTCGACGACGATCGAGCGGATGCGGACCGTGCCGATCTGCTGGTCGACGAACAGTGTCAGGAACAGATTGCCGGTCGCCGACAGCTCGATGTCGGCACGCTGGAGCGCTGCGTCGCTGGTCAGCTCGACGCGGTTGCCCCAGTCCTCCCACAGATCGCGCAGCACATCGTTGACCGCCGGATGCTGCGCCGCGACGTCCACGCCCTGGCCGGCCACGTAGTGCGCCTGCACCTCCAGCGCGTGATTGATGAGCGGGTTGCCCAGGTAGGCGTAGCGGCTGCGCTGGATGATCCGTGCCAGTCCGTCGCGCGAGAACTCGCCGTTGAATGACGAGTCCAGTCGCCGCCAGCCGATCTCGTCACGCAGCGACATCTCCAGCGCGGTCAGCGATTCCTGCGCCAGCTGGTAGTTCCACTCGGAGCGGACGACGGCGTCGACGAGCTCGTCGCGGCTCATCTCGGCCAGGTTGACGCTGCCAGTGTCGGTGTCGGTCGTGGCCATGTCGTGTGTCCCCTCTAGACGCTCGGCCCGATGCTGACCCAGTCGTCATCATCGAGCGTGACGATCTCGTCGATGCGTGGCGGTTCGCCGGCCAGGTAGCAGGCACCGGCGGCCGCCATCACGCTGTCCTGTATCAGGTTGCGGTCGTCCCACTGATAGAGCTCCAGCTCGCGGCCGAGCTGCTCGACGCCGTGCTTGAAGCGCCCCTGCTCAATGGCCAGCTGCAGCGCCGTGATCATGTCGATCTTGCTCTTGTGGGACGTGTAGCAGGCCAGCACCGGCACCGTCAGGTTTTCGATCACCGGGTCGCCTGGACTGTTGGACTCCACGCCGTGCACGCCAGGGTAGGCGTAGAACCGCTCGGTGATGTGCTGCTGGATGACCGGGTAGGGAATGCCGAGCATGCGCTCGTAGGCCACAACCTGGTACGTGCCATCGGTGACGTCGAGCGTGATCCCGACCGTGGCGTCACGGCGGCGGCCGATGTCCCAGAACGTCACGTACTGCCGACCGGCGACGCCAGGCTGCAGCCCGAGCCAGCCATCGGCGCAGCGCTCCAGGTAGACGGCGGCGAACACCGCCGCGCCGGACTCGACGAAATCGCACTCATACTCGGATGCCCACTGCTGCGCCGTGTAGCGTGGCCGTTCGCGCTGGTACCACTCGTCATCGTAGACCGGGCATTCCTGCCACGGCACTAGGTGCTTCGACCAGTCGCCGCCCTCAAAGCCGCGCCAGAGCCGGAAATAGAGATTGCCGCGCCCGTTGGCCGTCGAGACGACCGTCATCGTGCCGCCGTGGCTGATCGTCGGCGACACCGACTGATAGATGTCCTCGGCGTAGTCCTGGAACGCGAACTCGTCCAGATAGACGTCACTGGCCGCGTAGCCGCGACCCGTCGAGCGGTTCGCCGGCAGCGACATGATGCGGCTACCGTTGGCGAAACTTATCTCTTCGGTGTTGTCCTTCACCGTCGTCGGCACGCCGGACGTCATCTGACTGATTGCCGCCTTGACGTAGTACAGCAGATTGACGGCCAAATCCTGATTGCGGCTGACCAGCAGGATGGTGCGATCCGGGTGCTGCGTCGCGCGCCAGGCGGTGTCGAGCGCGACCGCCTGCGAGAATCCGACCTGGCGCGCTTTCAGGACGATGCGGAGCGGCGAACGATCATCCAGGAATGTCGCCTGGTACGGGTATGGCTCGAACGGGATGCGGCCGCGCACCGGATGGATAACGATCGCGTTCTGCGTCGCCCACTCCAGTGGCGACAGCTGCGGCTGCGGTTCGGCGACCGCCTCCTCGGCATGGCGACGCAGGACGCGCTGCGCAGCCAGCTGCACCAGCTGCGCGGCTGGCGAGATGCTCATAGCTCGCCCTCACGCAGGATGGCCTCGGCCTCGGCCATCACCTCATCAGGATCCAGTCCCATCGATGCGGCGACGCGCTCAGCCTCGCGCCGGACGGCGACCTCGATCGAGACGGTTGACTGGCGGGTGATCGCCCCGGCCATATCGGCGACCAGGCGCGCCGCGCGCATGTCGCCGGCGAGCGCTTTCTGGATGACCGCCGCGACAACACCGGGAAGATGACGCCGCAGCGATCCGCGCCAGGCAGCCTCCCATGCCTCTCGAAACTCGCCGTCTTTCTGCAGCCAGCGGTAGTACGTGGCACGTGAGACATCCGCCGCCTTGCAGATTGACTCGACCGTGCGGTTCAGCCCCGGCTGCATCGCGGCATCAATCAGCATCATCTGGCGTGGCGTCAGTGCCATTGTGTCTCACTCAGTCTCAGTAGTGGCGTTACGTCTAGCGGTTACACGTCTATCGTGCGACACAACGGTACCAGCCGTCCAGCGTCGCCCGTGCCGCCTCGTCAAACCACACCTCATCAGCCAGGAACGCGGCGAGATGTGGCGCAGGATCGTCAACGTCGAGGATGATCGCGAGCCAGTCGGGACCGTGCATCAGGAGCCACCATCGCGCCTGTCTGCCGTTGACGTCGTTGTCGCGGGCATCGCGGACAGCGGACCAGAGCATCGCGGCCGCCAGGCGGGCGACAGGTGCGACATCATCGGCGCGCTGTATCGCCGCCATGCCGTCCAGTCGCCCCGGCGCGTCCTCGGTCACGGTGACGGCGGCCCCCCGTCGGCGTCACCGTCGTACCACTCGACGTCCTCTCTCGCCAGATTGATGACGCCGATCATCGCGCCCGGTCGGCCATCAGCAAGTGAACGATGGATGCGTAGGTTGCCAGTAACGTCCGAGATGGTGATGACGGTATCGCCCAGGAGGCTCACGTCCAACAGCAACTGCGACAGGAGACCCGTCGGGATGTAGCGATGATCGAACGTCCTGCGCCCGACCAGGCTGTCATCGAGCCCCATTTGCTGCCCTCCCTGTCTCTCGCTCGACCCGCCGGATCCAGTCGTGCAGCTGCTGATCGGTGCGTGCATGCTCGCGGATCAACGAGAGCGCCATCTCCCGCTGCGCGGCTTTGGCCGGCGAGTCCTCCAGCAGGCACAACAAGTAGGCTGCCATGTCGCGCTCACGCTGCTCATCGGTCAGCGTCGGTCTGATGCGGCTGAGCTGGCGGCGGACAGAATCAGCGATCAGCGGCATCAGTTACCTCCTACGGCACGCAGTGCGGCCTCATACTGTGCGGCGATGTCGTCGGCCAGGTCGCCATTGATCTGGACAACAATGTCGCCGTGCTCAAAAACGTGCGAGAAAAACAGCGCCGATGATTTGCCGAGATCGACGTAGTAGGCGATCAGGCTGGCGCGCTCGGCATCGTCCGGCACCTGAATCACGCGGCCGCCGGCGTCCTCACCCAGCGACGGGATCAGGAACCGCACGCCCTCTCCGACCAGCGGTGCCATGCCGTAGTCCTCGCGCGTCATCGGCCGCGCCGATTCAGCCTCCAGACCGGCAGCCTGGAATGCCGCGATCACGGCTTCCGGCGTCACCTCGATCGCCTCTGCCGGTTCGGTCGCCGTGGCCTCAGCAGGTGCGGTCGGCGGCACGGCTTCGGTCGCTGCTGGTGAGTCCGTGGCCACGGCAGCGGGTACCGTCGCCGCCTCAGTTGCAGCTGGCGGCGACGTTGGTGTCGCGGTTGCGTCATTGCTGTCACTACCGCCACAGGCGACGAGTAGCAGAATCAGGCTGGTCGCTGTAATGGCCCGGCGGCCGATCACTGTCTGATTTCCTGGCGGATGCGCGCGCCAACCTTAGCAAGGAGCTGCTGGAGCTCGTCGAGTTCGTCATCGGAGAGCGCGGCAAACCCCTCCATAGCCGTAATCCCGGTACGGGCGTCGCCTACTCTGTATGCGAACTTGACCTCTGCGCTTGTCACGTCATTCCTGTCCTCGCCGGGCAAGAGAATGGCGTCCCTGCTCAGGGAGATGGCCTCGATCGTCAGCTTTCCGGCAGCCACATTACCTCCTTGTGTTGAGCGTGATTTTCTACGAGCAAGTGTACTCTCGATTCCGAGATTCACGACATGCTCAGGGTGCGGTCTGATTAGTTAAATGGCTTCAAGGGGCACCGTCGACGATCGCATGACGACCTCAATAACCGAGTGACTTTGGTGCCACGTCTTCTTCTTTGAGATCAGTTGCAGTCACATTTAGATATGTCTGGCCTTTGTGCTGGATAACATCCAACACCCACGAGTGCCCACACTCTCCCCATAAATGGATCCGAACCGCTCCACGACGGTCAGACGGATTACGGTTGGTGACCTCTGAGACGATGCTGCCAGGCATGAGCATGATTGATGGCCCGTCCTCACCATGTTTCGAAACTCGCTGATACTCTTCTACTCGACCATGATGCGAGTAGTGAAAGCCACATCTTGGACATTGCAATAGGTACCGGTTGGCATCTTCCCAGACGATTGGCTGTTGTCGTGACGAATCACTCATGGTCGAGATTCCTTCCCTACTTCAGATGACGGGTCGCTAGCATCATAAATTGTCTCAGGTTACAGACAGGATGTCGTGATCCGTAGCTGGCACTGATGGTTCTCGATTGAGACTTTCGACACGCACATCGCCGTAGACGACGCGAACCAGGTAGTCGTGATGGATCGGGCAGATTCGTCTATCGAGATCGTGCATGATCGCCCAGCCGTTCTCCCCGCAGAGCAGCTCGACGACGCGGTCCGCGCGCTCGCCGTCGATAAACGGCACGGTGTACAGGACATCAGGATCGAGCGGGCCTCGGAAGCGCAGGCCGTAGTGATCCTCACTGACCGGCGTCGGCGAGTCGGCTCCGGCCGGCAGCGCGTCCGGCGCGCAGCGTGGGCAGAACGCGCCGTCCGGGTCGGTGCGATCGAGCCACCACGCCAGACAGTCGCGGGAGTGGAACGTCAGCCGCTCCGATGCCCACCACTCATCGCCGGTCGGTATCTCCAGCTCGTAGCGGCCCTCCCGGCTGTCGCTGCCAATCTCCTGCCCGCAGCCGTCGCAGATGGTGATGAGTGGCATTAGCGGTCCTCCAGTGCGCAGTAGACGTTGATGATCGCGTCGACGACGTCGCTGGCCCTCGGCAGCAGGCGCTCACGATCGGCATAGAGGACCCGCCTCACATCAATGGTCATTGCGTTACGACGCAGCTCCAGTTGCGCGCGCGCGAGCGTGCTTGGCAGCTCGGCAACGGCGATCCACTCGCCAGACCAGCCGGACGACTCACGCACGAGCCAGATGCCCGGCTTCGGCCGCGACTCCCGCTCGCGCGCCAGCGCCCGTTCTGCAGCCTCGCAGCGCTGCATTAGCTCCCCGAGTAGCCGAACTGTGTTCTCTGGCGTCTCACTCATCGCCGCGAGGGCGGCACGTAGAGATTCCAGGGCTCCCATGTAGTGATTGTGCGATGAGTCGCTGAAATCCGTGCTGCGCGCGGCCTCATCCCATGTCTGCACGGCCTCCACCACATCCAGCAACTGCGGCAGGTAGTTGTGCATGGCGACGATCAGGTGGATGACCTCAGGACGATCAATGCCGATCCCCACGACAGGCCACCAGTCGCCGTCGCTATCGCGGACCTCGATGTACCCGGCAGAGTCACCGTCATTGAACGGACCTGAGTACTCCCACTCACCCTGCGGTGCCGCCTCCCACAGACGGCGCAGCTCAGCCACGATGTCTCGGTCATCACGGTCAGTCATGCGTCACCGCCACCTTCTCTGCGACCGGCAGATGCCAGCCAGAACGTATCAGCGGCCACGGCGTGCCACGCGGCGGTCGCGTCCCTCTTGCTCATTCCTGCACCTCGGCTTCACCAACGGTCGTGTGTCGCCCGAACATGGACTCTTCGAGCAATCCCTGCATCCATTGCCACGTCTGCTGGCCGATCCGAACGTACTGCCCGTTATCGTCCTCGTGGATCAGGAACGTCTCGGTCCCGAGGTAGTCCACGACCGGACGCAGGCACTCGGGCTCGATGCGCGACAGGTGCCATCTCCGGTCCTGCTTGACGATCTCGGCGTGGCAGTCCTGCATAATCGCGTCGGTCACCGCGTAGGCGCTGGGGAACACCATGTAGCCGTCGCGGCGCTTCTCTGCGTACTCGCGGAACACCCGAAGGATCGCCACGGCCATGGTGTCGCGCAGACGTTCCAGCCGCGCCATCGTGATCGGATCCGGCAGGTCCGCAACCGCGATCCAGCGCATCCGCCGCCCGGACTCTTCGGTCACGATCCACAGACCTTCGCGCGGCAGCGACTCGCGCTCTCGGTCCAGCGCCCGCAGCGCGTTGTCCCGCTCGTTGGTCAGTTGCGCGACCATGAGCGAGAG
>Ga0180216_1004070_pt1 | contig 11243 bp, 17 predicted proteins | sample eDN3rd37CBELigMG_FD_128879 | JGI IMG/M metagenome (GOLD analysis project Ga0180216, IMG submission 128879) | Enriched Miracle-Growth compost microbial communities from Emeryville, California, USA - eDNA 3rd pass 37_C BE-Lig MG (version 2)... ...
CAGCTGCTGAGCACGTTCGGCCCCGTCACGTCGGAGCAGCGGCCGCAGACGGCCGAACCCATGGTCGCGGCGGCCGCGTGAGCGCCGCCTTGGCCTCCCCCGCTACTGTACTACAATGTAAACAAGCCTCAGCCGGCTGCGTTGCCTTTTAATGTGTGTTGCTCTCTATACATAGTTCCCCTCAGCCTAGACGGCCTGGCACAGCGCGGCCATCTCGACGGCCGAGGTGCCCCAGTCGTGGCCGTGGTTGTGGCCCTTGCCCTCCACGAGGCCCGCGCGCTCCAGCGCCTGCTGCTCCGTCAGGCAGGTCAGCACGCCAAAGATGACCGGCACCCCTGCAGTCGCCGCAAGCCCACGACGCCGCCGCCGCCGCCGCCGCCGCCGCCGCCGCTGGGCGACCGTGTCAGCGGGGCCATTCCGGTTCGGCCGGCGTCGCCGGCGGGCGCGACCGTACCGGACTTGAGGCCCAGCTCCATGATGCCGTGGGACACGGCCTCCGAGATGTACTCAAAGTGCATCGTCTCGCCCTTGATGAGGCAGCCGATGGCGATGACCGCGTTCACCACGCCGCCTGCGAGCGTCCGTCCGTGACCAGAAGCACCCCGACCCCGCGTCAGCGTCCGAGCCTCTCGTTAGGTAGGCGGGATGCTGGCCACCGTACTAGCGACGATGCGGCTCGCCGCAAAGGGCAGCTCGAACGAGCCCGGCACCTCGTGAATGGTGATGTTCTCCGGCAGCGTGCCCGCCTCCAGCAGCGCCTTCCTGCACGAGTCCCCGCCGCGCAGCGCCGGCCCAACCGCGTCCGCTTGGCGCCGCGGCGTCAGCCTTTGGCGCAAGCTTCTAGGCGCGGCACCCCGCCGTCGCGCGTACCGGGCGCCCTCCACGAGGGCGGCGGTAATCTTGAGGTTCCAGCGGGCGTAGACGATGCCGACCTTGAAGCGGCGGCCGTCGACCTTCTTGGCCGGGAGGCCCTTGAAGGGCTCGGCGGCGGCGGCGGAGGCCATTGTGGCGCTGTGGCAGCGTCGCCCTGCGACCATTGAAAGTCCAAAGTCCTGATGAAATCTGCGCGACACGTGTCAGATGCCGGCCCCACCGGTGACCAGCGCGCGCCCCAGGTAGGCTACGTCGACTGCACACCCACGCATGAAAGACTGAAAGTTTATCGTCGGCAATGGTACTGTGGTCTATGGGGGTAGCTGTACAGACGGTAATACAGACATTGACGGTGATCGAATGGACTAGTTACGCTTATATACGTATGCCCAGCCCCCCGCGGCGAGCGCAGGCCGGCCGCCGCCGGCGGCTGGGGGTTACTCTCCTGTGGCGCGCGCGACCGCGTGCGCAAAATACACGAGCTCGGCTTGGCGCCGGGCCTCCATGATCAGGAGATTGATGTGCACTTTTTCCCGGTCAAACAGGTCCACGCCCATGTTGTTGTAGTCCTGCCGAGCGCGCCCCCGCGCCCCCGCACCACCCCAGCCCGCGGCGCCGGTGAGCCGCCCAGGTCGCGCCATCCTGCGCGGGCCTGCGCACACCAGCCCGCACGCACCTGCCACGTGACGTCTTCTGGGCGGCACGCGACGAGGCGGGCGTAGTTGCTGACCTTGGGGTTCAGCGTGCTCCAGTTGCTGTAGTCGTAGTCGTCGTGGACCATGCCCTTCTCGTACAGGACCCAGTACCAGATGGCCAGGCGGAAGGGCGACGTGTCCACGTTCTTCTCCATGAAGAGCCTGGCACGCAAAAAAAAGGATGACCGAGAGCACCGTCACCCACCGTGCATCAGGTCAGCAGCACGAACGCGGACGCGGTCGGCCGCACGCGGTAGCGCTGTGGCGTACGCAAAGTCGGTCATGCTCAGCGTCTCCCGGAACAGGTCGTCCAGCGGCCGCTCGATGCCGGGGTAGAAGCGGCCAAACACCGAGAACGCGTGGTCCTCCCAGCTGAAGTCGTGCAACCGGAAGAGCTGTGGGCGAGAGCACACCCTGGCACGCAGGAGGCCGCCAAACTTAGGCCCCATATCAAAAAAATCATCTCGATCGGCGTGGGCTACCGCCACGCACCGGCAGGTCGGAGGAGCACTCAAAGAGGGAGCGCGGCACGTCGGAGGCGTCGCAGTAGCGGCGGCTGTCGGACGGCTGCTCCGAGGCGCTGCCCGCGAGGTCGGTCCGGCTCGCGCCGACTGCGCCTCGCGTGCCACCGCCCGCGCCACCTGTAACGATGAGCACATGAGTCCGGGGGCCCTCGACACCTCCCAACCGTTTCTCGCCGGCCACACCGTCGCTCTCCAGCAGCCCGACGACCGTGGGCGACGGCCCGACCTTGGCCGGCTTGGCGGCGCCGCCGCCGTCGTCGTCCGACACCTGCAGGCGGCGCAGCTTGCCGATCAGCTCGGCGTTGGTGTCGCTGGCCACCGGCTCGGCGGGCCGCTCGGGCGTCGCCCCGGGCGTCACGGCTGGCGCTAATGCGGGGGGCCCGTTGCTGTCCTCGTTCGGATCGACGGTGCCGCCCTCGCGGTCGATCTCGGGCATGGCCGCGACGCCCCACACCATGGCGGCCAGGCAGTGGAAGGTGACGAGGATCGCCACGGCCTGCATCAGGTCGGGTAGCGACCAGGCGTCCGCGCCCGAGAGCAGCGGCTGCGGCCGCGAGACGCAAGCAGGGAAACAGGCCAACGGAATGCGCGTCAGCACGCGCACGCGGTCGGCTGGAACCATAGAGCGCGACGCTGCCGGCGGGCGCACCTGAACCACTTCCGCGGTGACGCGCCACGGTTGGCGCGCCAGCAACACGTTGAGCTCGTTCAGCCGCTGCAGCTTGGCCGGTGCGCGGTTGAGGCCCAGGAGCCAGTCCGGGTTGCCGCCGCTCGCGTAAAAGTTGACCTCGTGCTGGCTGATCAGGTACGTGCAGTTGCTCTCGGCGGCGCCCTGGCGGCGGCGGGCCACGCGCAAGCAGGCCACTTGCTGCAGGCGGTGAGCACTCAGGCGCCGTACCAGCGCGAGCCGGATCGGCGCGGCGGCCGAACCATGATGGCCAGGTAGAGGCGCCAGTCGTAGGGCAGCGGCCCGGGCCCGTAGAGCAGGGTCTCGTAGACCATCTGGTACTGCCGCGCGAACGACGGGAAGAGGCACATCAGGCGGTACGCGTGGCTGGCGCGGCCCTGCGGGAGCCCCAGCGACCATAGCGGTGCAGCGCCGCACGCGGTGAGTGCCGTGCGCGCGAGGGTCCCCGCCATCCGCCGCGCGCAGCGCCGCCGCAGCCGCCGTACCGTGGCGCTGAACGAGGTCTCCAGGAGCGCCAGCGCTTCGTCCTCGGCAGCCGAGAACTCGAGGATGCCCTGCGGGATGAACGCCGAGATGGCGGTGGTCCGCACGACGGGCAGCTTGACGCCGCGGCTCTGCGGGCGGCCACGCCGCGCGGCGCGCCAGGGGAGGAGCCGGTTGTCAGCGGTGGCGCGCGGCCCTTCGGCGTCCTCTCGCCGGGAGGTCGTCGTACCTGGAGGCTGTTGATCAAGGCCTCACCGGCCTCGCGGACGTCGGCGTACGGGCACCGGAGGGTGACGCGCTGCAGGAGGTCGAGGTGGCACCGCAGCTGGCCGGGCGGCGGCGGCGGCTCGGGCTGCCCAAAGATGAGCTCCTCCAGGGTGCGGGCGATGGTGCGCATGCCCTCGGCGCGCACGGCCGCGCTGGACGACCAGATAACGCTGAAGAGCTGGTCGCTGTTGCAGCGCAGCGGCAGCAGGGCGAGGCAGCGGTCGCCGCTGCGCGGTCCGTCTGGCGGCGCGGGCGAAGAGCACCCGGAGCGGGAGCGTGGCCGCCAGCGGGCAAGCGGGGTCAGCTCCTCGCGCAGGTACGTCCACAGCTGGGCCATTCGCCGCCGTCGTGCCGGCCCGCATGCCGCGCAGCCGTCCGTCGCCGAGCGCCCCCGTCCGTCGTCGGCATCGCTCCCCAAGGCGCTACCCGACCAAAGCGCCGCACGGCCGTGTGAGCTCTCCCTCGTCCGCGGCCCCGCTTGCAGTGTCCGCTCGCGACCCCTGCCGCCGGCGGCGTCGCCTGGATCGCGCAGCCGGGCCTCGCTTGTCGTCATTGCTGTATGGCGAGGGGCCTCACCTTGCGCGGGGGCGTCCAACGCCATGGTCCCGGGTGCTGGGCGGCCGGGCGGATGACGTCGGTGGGGCGGTGTGGGGGGCTAGGCGCTCCGCGCATCCGGCGGGCGCTGCGGAAGCGGAGGCGGGACCGGCGGCCATCCAAGGCGGGCGGGGGGCGGCGGTGAGCGGCTGGCCACGGAGCTTTTTCCCGGATGACCACCGCGGCCGCAGGGCGTGTACGGCCGCGTACCTCCCGAGGTCCAGAGAGGCCGTGTGGCGCGGGTGCGACTGCCAGCAGCGTTGGCGGCATTTCAGGACGCGCGCGCCGATGAAGCTGGCCTCACTGCCGTCAAAGCCGTCGAAGGGGCGCCTGTGGGAGGTATCCGGGCGACGGCAGAGGGCGCTCCAGGGCGCGCCCGCGATCCAGCTGCTCGCGGTGGACGCAGGCGCGGCTGTGGCGCCACTGCCACACGCAGGTGGTGATGCCCGTCTCCAGCGTGTATGAAGGCGGCGGCGCGTTCGCGTGTACACCGCTGCCTTGCAACGCCGCCAACACCGCGCCCGTCGCTCTAGCAGGTGCGTGCTGGCGCGTCACTGTGGCGGCGGCGGGCAGGGTGACGGACGCCGGTTCACCATCCGTCCAAGGACACGCTGGTCCAACACACGATCACAGCCGAACCACACGGCACGAAGAAAACGAGACCGCGCGAGAAGGGCGGGGAGCGAGGGCGGAGAAGGGCGAATAGGCAGAGGGAAGCAAATAGCGCGATGGTGCGATGAAGAAGAAAGTGGCGCGAAAACGCAACTTTCTTTTATCTCTGGGAAAGAAAGTTCAAAAAAATCGACTCAGAAAAATGCGAGAAACCGCCCAAAAATCACCAAAAAGCGCGTCCTTTTTCCTGCTTCTTTTAGTGGCAAAATCCCGATCACACGCGCTGGAGGGGCACGGGTGGACGCGTCCTGAGGGGCACTGCGCAGCTGGAGGGGCATTTTTGATGGCGGGGCACGACCGTTGGCGCCAGTTTCGGGGGGCGCGCTCCGTTCGATCTCGGGCGCGATCTCCGGCCCACGCGCCCACTGCGTCGCGCAAAGCGCAGCTGCATGAGAGCCAGAACGAAGCGGTAGAGAGCGGCGGGCAGGGTGCGTGGCCGCCATGGCGGCCGCGGCGGACGACGCCGGGCCCGCCGTCATCGGCTACGTGGTCCGTAGGCAGCTGTCCTGGACGTCCGCCTTGGGCGAACTTTTGCTGACGACGGCCAGTCCGTGCAAGCGGAGCGGGGCGACACAGGGAGATCCCGACACGTTCGCAGAGGCAGTGGCGGTCGAGCTCGGCCGGCGGCTGGTTGGCGCCGCCGCTGAAGTGCAACCGTTCGGCATGGTTGGCCAGCTGGCGGCCGCCGTCGCGGCCGGTAGGGCCACGGGCCCGCCGTTGGCCGAGTTCCTCTCGCGATGTAGGCTCACCGCCAACACGCTGCTCTTGTGCCCAATCTCATGAACGCCTAGGGCAAGTCAGCGCAGGTGTGACGGCGATCGAGCGCCCGGCGCAGGGGCTGGTTCCGGGCGTGTACGACGAGCTGGTGGCGGTACGGTGTCCAGCACGACGGGGGGAGCAGCATGCCAGACCGCCTCGCTCACGCTGCACCCGTCCGGCACTGGCGTGCGTGCGACGGCGCTTCCAGCGGCCGGCCCTTAAGATAGTGGCCGAAGCGCTGTACTGCGAACGGCCGTGCCTCGCCACCGCGTCGCCCACGCTCGCCGTGGCCACTCTGCCGTCCGTGGCGGCTCCGGCCTGCGCCTTTGACCAGTTCGCAGCATTCTTTGCGAACGAGCTGCCTCGCACGGCCGCCGTGTACGACGCCCGGACCAGTGAGCGTCCGCCGGATGGGCTCGCCGATGTGCTGACCGAGAGTCGCGACGTTGCCGGCGCCCCTCACAGTATTCCTGTGACCTCGTACGCTGCCGCGGCGGCGGCCGTTGCGGCCGGTACCGCAGCGGCCGCTGTGACCACCGCGCGGGCCGCCGAGCGGCATCAGCTCACGTGCGCCAACGACGCGAGCGGACCAGAACCTCGTTCGTGGGCTAACTCGCGTACATGTTGCTCCAACCGCAATGCACCCCTGGCAGTGTTGTCCTGCCGGACATCGCGGGCCACCGGGCCAGCGCGACGCGCTACGTAGCGGTGGCCGCCCGCGCGCTGGCCAGCGCTGCCAGCCGGTCCAACCAGCAGACGTCCCTGGTCCTGACGGCGCGCAACCACGCCAACGTGCTCTTCCAAACCGTCAGCTGTTTTACGCTACGGTAGTGTAGAGGGAGGCTGCCCCACGTTAGCGTGGGCGTCCGACTCCTAATGCGAGGGCCGCTGAACGCTCCCTTTGTCAATGGCGGTGTGCAGGGAGCTGTTTGTGACGCGCATCGAGTCGCGGCCCTCCGCGCGGTCCGGGCCCGTTACGACGCTGAACCGGCCGTGGGAGATTGTGTTCTTTGTGGACCTGGACCGGCCGGACCCGCAGCGCGACGCCGAGGCCGTGGAGGTGCGCCGCCGCCCTGGGCCCCAGGCACCAGTATCGGGCTCACGCGGCCTGACGTGTTCTCCCCGTGGGCTGCATGCTCTTCGGTGCTGCCTTGACGTGAGCAGCGTGCCGTGGCCAACTTGCGCGAGTTTGGTCATACCGTCGTCGACCTGGGCACGTACCCGCGCTTTGTGCTGTCCAGCTAGCCCGTCGCCGCGCCGGTGGCGCCGTCGGCCTCGCACCTTCCCCGAGCGGGCTCCGCTGCTGGCTGCGCGGCGGCAGCATGTAACACAGCGCTAATTCGATGTTTGCACAATTGCACAGAAGAAACACAATGTACAGCAGTCACCAAGTCACATTTGGCCACCCGCTTAGCTGCGGTTGCGCAGCTGCGCGAGCCGCTCCGTGAGCTCGTCCTGATCGCGCTCCGCCATCGACGTCGTGCCGATCGGCGCGGACGACATGCCCATGTTGAGCTCCAGGTCTGGTGGTGCGCGCGCCTGACGATGTCCAGCAGCAGTTAGTGTCGGCCGCGCTGGCGCCCGACCACGCGCGGCGCGCGACGCCGTACTGTTCTCCTCGGCGACCTGCATGATGAGGGAGTCGACCTGCTCTGCCGGCGTGGTCATCACGGTCGACGACGACATGGCGTTCTCCATGGTCTGTGTCTGCACGTCCAAGTCCTCGAACTGCTTCTCAAACTTGTCCATGACCATCGACACCTGCGCGTCCCGCCGTGTGCCCCACCGCCGGCGCGGCGCGCACCCGCTGTGAGCCGACGCGCCGGCGACCGCCCACCCGCGGCCGGCCGCCGGAGCCGCACCTGCTCCAGGTTCATGGACTGCATGGCGCGGTCCATCTGCTGGACGACGCCGCTCAGGTTCTTCGTGACCTGCTTGAGGCTCACCGCCGTCTGCACCTTGGACGCGACGGCGTCCACGCGCGACGACAGGCGCAGGTAGTTGATGGCCTCGTTCTTCTTGCGGATGGCGTTCTGTGCGTGGATACGCGCGCCGTCCGGGTTGTTTTGCATGAGGGCCTGCGCGCTCGTGCGTGAGCACGACGAAACCAACGTGTGGGCGTTAGGGGCCCGACGTGCGTCGGCCGGGTATCAGGGCACCGCCGGCCGTGCCTTCTTGAGCTTGTTGATCTCGTCCTTCTCCTCCTTCTGGCACTTCTTGGACTGCCGCTGCAGCTGCTTCGCCGTGAACTGTCGCAACGAAACGGCTGCCCACACGCGCAGGGCGCGAGGGGGTCAGCCACCAAAGCCGCTCCTACCGTTGGCAGGCGCGCAGCAACGTACGCGAAGCTGGAAGAGGTTGTCTGTGTGCAACCAGTGCACGCACAGCCCCGCCGCCCGCAGCGCCCGGTTAGTTCACCGAACGATGCCCCACACCGCTCGGCCTAGGCGCGCCGCGGGGCGTACTCTCCAGGTTGTTGCTGGACGACCCAAACATGGTGGCGGCCTGGCTCGTCCCGAACCGCGTACTGCGGCTGGGAACCAGGGGGTGCTTTCCAAGAGGCGGTGCGGCTGGAGAAGACCTCCCACCCCGAGACGCCCGCACAGCAGCGCCGTCAGGGCTTCGAAACGTAGCGCGTCCTGGGGGTGCGGTTTGCACTTTACGTACGTGCACCGGAGCGCCGTCGCCGTCGCCCCTGCTGTCGCCGCTGGCGTCGCAAGTCCTTCCAGGGCCACGCGTGTGTCGCTGCGTTGATGGCTGATGAACGGGCGCTGGCAGAGGGCCGCTCGGCGGGCGGGCGAGGCGTGGCGTGGGCGTCGATGCACGCGGCGGCCGCAGGCGTCCCGGCACAACAAGTGATGACGCAACCGTGTGTTGTCCTGCCAGCTGCGCCCGAGCAGCGAGGACATTGGTGGCCTGCAGCGAGGCGAAGGCGTGGGCATAAGCAAGGTGTGCGGATGCCGCAGCCGCCTTCCTCGGCTCGGGGGCAGGGCGTGCATGCTGGGCGGACCTCCCATCCCGTCCTTGCCTCGAAGTCGATGGCCATGTCGCATGCGCAGGCGAGCACGTACACTAAATAGCCCACGCAGACAAACAAGGAACGCGCGATACGCAAACACGTTGCATCCGTCGGTGTTTGCCCGTGCCCCAGCCGTTCGAGGAGGGCTCGATAGGGCCGCGGAGCGCGGCGGTGGCACATGCGCCTGCGCATGCGCCGGCGCATCGATCGCGGCAGAAGATCGGCAGAAGTGGGTGAACCGTGGCGGACACGCCGCTGAATCGGGTGAAATGTGGCGGAACTGGGTGAGAAGCGGCAGAACCGCGATAAGAACTGGGTGAACAGTGGCAGAACTGTGGCAGAAATGGGTGACTCTCGGCTGCATTGTCTGGCGAAACCGGCGCTCAGGATTAGCAGACCTGTCTGCTGAGAAGCGCCCAACAGTGACTAGTGCGGCCACGCGGCGCAAGTTGGCGCGAAAAACGGCGACGGCGACGGCGGCGGCGACGGCGACGGCGGCGGCGACGGCGACGGCGGCGGCGGCGGCGGCGGCCCGCAGAGGACACAAAGGCCACGGCGCCGCTGGGCAGGCGACGCCGCTGGAGGCAGCTGCGGGACAAGCAACAGCAGACGCCGCTGACCCAGCAGCTGGACAGAGGGAGTGCGCCAGCAAGTGACGCCGTCGGGCAAGCGGGCAACGGCCTGGTGTCTGCCACAGCGAGCACCGCGATAGTGTCAGGCCGCCCACTGCAGCAGCTGCACACGCGACGAGGACGGGCACGGCCTAGACGGCGAGCGAAACGATGGACGGGCCCAAGAAGCGGGTCCGGCTGGACAGCGCCGGCGGCAACGGCAGCGGCGACGCCGGCAGCCGGCGCAACCCGTACACCGGCCTCGAGTACTCGCGCCGCTACTACGAGATTCTCGAGAAGCGGAAGACGCTGCCCGTCTGGTCGTACCGCGACGACTTTATGAAGATGGTCGAGGACCACCAGATCATGGTGCTGGTCGGCGAGACGGGCTCTGGCAAGACCACGCAGGTGCGGCTGGGGGGCCAGCCGGGCGTCGGTGCGGTTGGCTGGCTGACATGCAGAGGAGCAGGGCCTGGTGGGCGCGGGGCGGCGCCGCGCCAGATCCCGCAAATGCTGGTGGAGAAGCTGCAGCCGCACAAGACGGGCAAGATGGTGTGCTGCACGCAGCCCCGCCGTGTGGCCGCCATGTCGGTGGCCAAGCGCGTCGCCGAGGAGATGGACGTCAAGTTTGGCGACGGCGTCGGCTACACCATCCGTTTCGAGGACCTGACGGGCCCAAGCACTTTCCTCAAGTACATGACGGACGGCATGCTCCTGCGTGAGGTAAGAACATGGCGGTGTGTGTTTTGGGTATGGGAAATGGGGCGACCATCGCTAATCGCCTCCTCCTTCCCCACTCTGTATCGCGCGACGGGCGCCCACTAGGCCATGAACGACCCGCTGATGGAGCGCTACTCGGCGGTGATTCTGGACGAGGCGCACGAGCGCACGCTGGCCACGGACGTGCTGCTGGGCCTGATCAAGGAGGTTGCGCGGCAGCGGCCGGACCTGAAGATCGTGGTCATGTCCGCCACCCTCGACGCCGAAAAGTTCCAGGCCTACTTTGACAACGCGCCGCTGCTGGCCATCCCCGGCCGCACCTTCCCCGTCGAGATCTTTTACACCGCCGAGCCGGTACGCTAGGCGCCGAAGGCGCCATGCGCTAGGGGACCGGGGTAGCGGCTCACGCTGAGCGTCGCACCGTTCCCGCAAGCGCGCCCCACGGCCGACCAGGAACGCGACTACTTGGAGGCGTCGATTCGCACCGTGGTCCAGATCCACCGCTACGAGCCCGAGGGCGATGTTCTGCTCTTCCTCACCGGTGAGGAGGAGATCGAGGACGCGTGCCGCAAGATCACGCGCGAGTGCCAGGCGCTCGGCGACGCCGTCGGGCCCGTGCTCGTCGTGCCGCTGTACTCGACGCTGCCGCCGGCGCAGCAGCAGCGCATCTTTGACAACGCGCCGCCACCGCGCCGGCCGGGCGGGCCGCCGGGCCGCAAGATCGTCGTCGCCACCAACATCGCGGAGACGTCCATCACGATCGACGGCATCGTGTACGTGATCGACCCCGGCTTCGCCAAGCAAAAGGTGTACAACCCGCGCGTGCGCGTCGAGTCCCTGCTGGTGTCGCCCATCTCCAAGGCGAGCGCGCAGCAGCGCGCCGGCCGCGCCGGCCGCACGCGGCCCGGCAAAGGTGCGCACGAAGGGCTGGCTTGCTCGGCGCGTGGCGCAGAGCTGACGACGCGGTGGCGCCGCTGCGGTTGATCGGGCCCCATGGCGCAGCCTTCCGCCTCTACACCGAAAAGGCGTACAAGAAGGAGCTGCAGGAGAACACGTACCCCGAGATTCTGCGGTCCAACCTGGGCTCGGTCGTGCTGCAGCTCAAGCAGCTGGGCATCGACGACCTCGTCCATTTTGACTTTATGGACCCGCCCGCGCCAGAGACGCTCATGCGCGCCCTGGAGGTGCGTTGCGCCCACTAGTGCCGATGCCGGACTCGCTGGTCTCACGCGCGCGGGCGCTGGGAGCCATCCGTTCTGTGGGCGTACCGTACAGCTGCTCAACTACCTGGGCGCGCTGGACGACGACGGCAACATGACCAACATTGGGCGCATGATG
>Ga0180216_1004071_pt1 | contig 11241 bp, 11 predicted proteins | sample eDN3rd37CBELigMG_FD_128879 | JGI IMG/M metagenome (GOLD analysis project Ga0180216, IMG submission 128879) | Enriched Miracle-Growth compost microbial communities from Emeryville, California, USA - eDNA 3rd pass 37_C BE-Lig MG (version 2)... ...
ACGCCCCACTTAAGATGAGCATCCTGGAGCTCCAATCAACCTTACCTAACACTTATTACAAAGCAACAAAGTTTGCGAAAACAGCCTTTTTAAAATTTTTTAATCTTCCAACATCTGTAATTCAAGAGAGTGAATTGTTTTCTGCAGAGATACAATTTCACTTTTTAAACTACTCATTTTGCTGTTAATGGTTGAAAAGACATTGGAAAGTTGAGTTGCTTCAAGATCTTGGTAGGAACGAAAAATTCCTTCTATTCGAATATCCTCGAATTTTTCGGCAAGTGATCCTTGCCAAGTAGTAGACGTAAGTTCTGGGGTTACAACCGAATTGTTAAAATTCAAATACTCCTGTTTAATGCCTTGCAGCTGACTTTGACAGTCCTGCAATCGATGAAGCTGTTCTTGTTTCCTTCTTAAAAGTCCATAATAATAAAATAAAGACAATGACTTTCCCCTCTTTACTATTTTATTGACTCTTTATTATCATCTAGTCATTTCTCTTTAGGTCTATGAGTCATTCCGATCCCATTTAGATATAAATCTACTATATATAAGAAACAAACCTGATTTTACATAAAAAATTACCAATCTTTTCAACTATAACATAGTTAAAAAATGTAAGAATGGTGAGAATGATTTATTTTTGGAAGTCATTTTTTAGGAGGTTTTTCCTAATTAGAGGGACAGGGGGGACAGGTACTTTGTTCCACAATAAAGAAGGGGACAAGGTACCTGTCCCCTTGTCCCCGATCTTATTTATCTATCCACACTTCTCCATCCTTATACGTCATTTGTTCAGGATAACGTAAGTTCAGAACTTCCTCTTGTGTTTCAATAGATGGTGCCTTTGTGGCAAGTGAAACGATAATATTTGTTAAGATTGCGGCTGCTGCACCGAACACGCCTGCTCCTGTATCAATGATACCAGCGATTGTAAAACCGCCATATTTAGAGGCAAAAATGTAAATGAGTGTAACAGCTAAGCCGACCAGCATTCCAGAGATGACACCTTGAGTGTTTGAACGCTTCCACCATACTCCAATGAGGAGAGCTGGGAAGAACGTTCCAGATGCTAATGCAAAGGCCCATGCGACGATTTGTGTGATCGCCCCTGGAGGATTTAATGCGATTAGTCCTGCTAATACAGTTGCAATAACAATTGACCAGCGAGCAACAGCTAATCGGTTCTTTTCTGATGCATTCGGCTTCATGACACGATAGTAAATATCATGTGCAAAGGAAGAAGAAATGGCAATCATTAAGCCGCCTGCTGTTGATAGAGCTGCTGCCATGGCCCCGGCTGCTACAAGACCGATAACGAATAGTCCAAGATTGGCGATTTCAGGTGTTGCCATTACAACGATATCGTTTGAAATGATTAATTCACTCCATTGTAAAATACCATCACCATTTCCATCTGCAATTTGCAGCTTTCCGGTATTAACCCAAGATTCTGTCCATGCAGGCAGCTCCGTTAGCTTTTGACCAGCTACTTGTGTCATTAAAATAAAACGAGAAAACGCTGCATATGCTGGTGCTGATAAATATAATAACCCGATAAAAAGAATCGCCCATGCACCTGACCATCTTGCCGCTTTCATCGTTGATACCGTATAAAAGCGGACAATTACGTGAGGTAATCCCGCTGTTCCCGCCATTAACGTAAACATAAGGGCTAAGAACTGCCATTTCGTCCCGTTTGTAAATGGTGCAAAATATTCGGAAATACCAAGCTGACGATCTAACTCACCCATTTCTTCTACAATTTTACCGTAAGAAAGCCATGGAGCTGGATTTCCTGTAATTTGTAGAGACATAAAAATAACCGGAATTAAGTAAGCAATGATCAGAATAATGTATTGAGCAACCTGTGTCCATGTAATCCCCTTCATTCCACCAAAGGCTGCATAAAACGCAATCAGCACCACGCCAATCATCGTTCCTAGCTTCGCATCAATTTCAAAAAGTCTTCCAATCACAACTCCTGAACCAGATAATTGGCCAATTGAATAGGTAAAGCTAATAATGATTGTACAAACTGCGGCAATTACGCGGGCTGTGTGACTGTTATATCGATCCCCGATGAATTCCGGTACTGTGTAGCGGCCGTATTTACGAAGCTGTGGTGCTAATAAAAAGGTTAATAGGAGGTATCCGCCTGTCCACCCCATAATATAAGCCAGTCCATCATAACCAAGCAGCATAATCGTACCAGCCATCCCAATGAATGAGGCTGCACTCATCCAGTCCGCTCCGATGGCCATTCCGTTAAAAATCGGCGGTACTCCGCGACCTGCTACATAAAAGTCAGATGTTTGCTTCGCTGTATTGTAGACCGCAATTCCAATATATAACGCAAAAGTAAGTAAAATAATTGCAAGTGAAACAAGAAACTGAGCGTCCATTACATTTCCCCCTTTAATTAAAAATGAGCACTCCCCTATGTACTCAAGTAGCTAGTGAAAATTTATCTTATCCCCTTTTAAATCTAATTTGTTTTTGGTGTCTAGCTTCATCGCCTAGCGTCTAGTGAATTTCACAATTCTCCTTACGATAAGTCAACATCGACAACTTGCGCTCTCCGTGTTTCCTTTTCCCGACAGAGTCGGATAAGTCTCGCTTTATCCGAATTGCTCTAGTTCATACGCTGCTGTACGGGTGTGCGGGCGATTCCGCTTTTCTAGTGATCTAATGTTTTCCCAGCGCTAAGCTGTTCATTTTTGGATTCATCAATACCATATTTTCTATCAATAGAATCACTGACTTTTGCGTTAATAAATAATAATAGAATAAAGACCACAACAGCTCCCTGTGCCCCCATGAAGTAATGAAATGGAAAGCCATTAATCGTAAAGCCGCTAAAAAACTCAGCAAATAACACAACGCCAAATGAAGATAATCCACCGATTATTAAATAGATCACAATGTTTCGTGTTCTTTCTTTAAAATAGGCATCCGCTACTTTTTTATCGATTTTTTTCATAAAGCACCTCCGGATTATAAATGATCAGTTGGAACCTTAAGATAGACTGAAAATAAATTTTACAGTTTCAAAAAATGGTGCAGGAACAAGTGCGATTTGTACAACGAAGTAGATAAGTATTGTCACAACTGGGATGAGTAAAAAATGAGGTTTTCGCGTTCTTAAGCAAAATACTAGACTGACAAGAGTTAAAGCAATCATCAAGATTAATGTTGTCATATTTGGCTTTCCCCCTTCATATAATTGTAAGCGTTATCAATTTATGATATACTAAATATATCTCCAGATAGCTTTAACATGTCTTATTATGAAGGGTAATCTAGTAACCGGTCAATAAAAAACTGAAAATTTATAAAACTTTCTCTTCGACAACTTTTTTGGCGGCAATCGTGGGACAAGGGGACAGGTTCTCTGTCCCACAATTATTTTGGGACAAGGTACCTGTCCCCTTGTCCCATAAAAAATCGAGGCTGACCTCTGATTTAGTAGAGTTCAACCTCGTATTGACGTTATCCTTATGAATTTACTGTACTATTTGAAGCCTCTGGCTGAGTGCTGTCTTTTTTACCTTCAGTTCCTTTTTCAGCATCTTTGTCTGATTCTGGAGCTTTTTCAGATTTGTCAGCGTCATCTTTTGGAGCTTCACTGTCTTTTTCAGGTGCTTCAGTTTCACCTTCACCTGATGGTTTTTCTTCACCTTCACCTGATGGAGCTGGAGCTTCTTCGCTTACTTCTTCTTCTGTTGCTTCTTCTTCAGCAGCCTCTTCAATGGATGTTACCGGCTTGTCCATATATGTTAGAGGGTTTACAGCTTTACCAGCTTGACGAATTTCAAAGTGTACATGGTTGCCATCTTCTTCATTATAAAGATTTTCACCAGATTTACCGATTAATTCGTTTTGTTCTACTTTGTCACCAGCTTGTACACTAACTTCTGCTAGTGATTGGTAAACTGTGACAACATCGTTTTCGTGCTCAATTTCCACAACATATCCTAAGATTGGATCTTTTTCAGCTTTTGTTACAGTACCACTAAGTGATGCGACAACATCGAATTGCTTTTGATCTTCTCTTGCGATGTCGATTCCTTTGTTCATTCTATAGGTATTGTTATAGAATACAAGTGCTGCTTCTTGCTCTTCTGTTGTTGCATTTGGATCATAAAACTTTTTCACAACTTTTACTGCTTCTGGATCTACTGCAGGCATTGCAAAGTTTTCTTTTGTTGCATTAACCTCAACTGCTTCCTGCTCATCTAATGCGATATCTTCTTGATTATTTTGCAGGTCCTCTGCTACATTGTTGCTGATGTTTTGGTACCATAATACTGCTGTAAGGATAACTGCTGCACTCATTAGGTAAATTGCCGGAAATACCCAACGTTTTCTAAAAAATTGTTGAACTTTAGTTTGAGAAGTACGTTTCTTTTCTTCCTCTCTCATTCTATCATCACCTCAGAAATCAGTCTGAACAGATTTTCTGAATTATATACACATTCTAAAAAAAATTTTTTTAAATGTAGTTTGTGCAAAGTTTATAATAATATGTATGCTTCTTTAAAATTTTTGGCTTTTTTGCAAACTTGTTGCTTTGTAATCAGTTTACTAATAGTTGATTGGAGTCTTTTATAAATGAAAAAAAACATACTTACGATATTACCACTTCTTTATATGGCACTTATTTGGACGTTATCAAGCTTTCCGGCTGATGCAATTGTGGATACACAGCTTTCCTTTGATGCTTTATTGAAAGAATCATTGCATCTTATTGAGTTTGCCATTCTTTATTGGCTTATTGCCTTTGCTTTTATGGCACATGGAAAATGGACAGAGAAAGCGAGTATGATTGCAGCGATTATTTCTATATTCTATGGTCTTACAGACGAAATTCATCAATCCTTTGTGCCAGAACGTTCAGCAACTGTCATAGATTTTGTCAAAGATACTATCGGGGTGGCAGTTTCATATTGGATTGCGAAAAAGAAATTCTTTTCAAAGTAGTTTTCTCGGCTTGTTAATTATATCCGGCGAAAAACCTTAGTTTTTCTTATACGATCTTCTATAAAATGTTTATACCTTCTTATAGTATAAAAAAAGAGCTCGGGGAGCTCCTTTTTTATTGCTTTGCCGTATATTTTGCTATAAAAGGTTCTGCGGCAGATACTTCTGTTCCATTATAATAATGAGAAACGATTTCCTCATATGTTTTGCCTGCTTCTGCCATAAAGTTTGCACCGTATTGGCTCATACCTACACCATGACCAAAGCCTTTTGTTTCTATTAGAACAGAATCTCCTTTGATCTCCCATGTGAAATCAGTTGATTTTAAATCAAGTTCTTCTCTTATATCTCTTCCAGTAAATTGCTTTCCATTTATTTCAACCTTTGCTACACGTTTTCCTGGTGTTAGCTCAGTTATTTTACCGATTGAACCGCTTGATGTGTCTAAGTTTACACCTAGTTTATTTTCGAATTCTTTAATAGTAATAATTTTTTTATCATAGAATTTAGGTGATTTTTCGTCCCATGAACTTTCTACACTTTTAAGATATGGAATTGCCTCCTGCCAATAGGCTTCAGAGTTTTCGGTATATCCGTTGCTTGTTGAGAAAAACGAAGCATCAATTGGTTCATCTTTATATGTAAGAATTTTCCCCTGTGTAGCCGCAACGGCTTCTGTAACCTTTTGAAGCTTCCAGTCATAATCATCTCCCCAAATCGCTTTTAGCTCTTCTTTATTTTTATATACTTGATGCATTTGGGTATCTGTGACAATGGAACCTTCTGGAGCACTTATCGGTCCATTCATAAGCTGTTTTGTAATATATGTTCTCGCTGCTAATGCCTGTGCCTTCAGCGCTTCTGTTTCAAACTCAGCAGGCATTTCTGATGCAACAACACCAATGACGTATTCCTCCAGAGGAATTGATTCGATCTTCTTCGTTTGACTTCGATAAACAGGTACGTCTACCGGTGACTCAGCTAGCACTGGAACCTCAGACTTGGCAACTGTTAGTTCTTCACCCAATTTACCCTTTGATTGCTCCATAAATGGTGTCACAAGTAGCGTTGGGATGAGGAGTATAATGATGAATAACCCTCCAAGTGCGAAAAGAACTGGTTTAACTGGTTTCATGTTCGGCCTCCAATTGTTATAGGTTAAGTAGAATGTCTATAATTCATCCTATGGCCGTGGACAAGCAATTATGACTGAAAAAGATGTGGACAATGCAGAATTTATCTGAGATGGACAAGGTGTAGGACGGCTAAACTTTTTTTGAAATTAAACATGAACTTACGTATAAATCACACCAAATATAGTTATCATAGTAAAGTCGTAAAAAATAAAAGAAGCAGGCTGCCAATTCGACTCCTGCTCCTTTTATGAAGGCATATTAATCTGAAACGGCAGCTTGCTGCTGTTCAGAAGTAATTGTAGTTGTATCTTCTTTTACACGTTCGATATCTGCGCCGATGCTTGCAAGCTTTTCGTGGAAAGCTACATAGCCGCGATCTAAATGCTTAAGTTCAGTAACACGTGTATGGCCTTCTGCACAAAGTCCTGCTAGGATAAGTGCTGCGCCTGCACGCAGATCTGTTGCTGCTACTTCAGCACCTTGTAACTTGACAGGTCCATTGATGATAACAGAACGTCCTTCAATTTTAATATCTCCATTCATGCGGCGGAATTCTTCAACATGCATGAAACGATTTTCAAAAACGGTTTCTGTAATCATACTTGTTCCGTTTGCACATAATAGCAATGCCATCATTTGTGATTGCATATCTGTTGGGAATCCTGGGTGCGGCATTGTTTTGATGTCGACAGATTTAAGCTTTTCTGGTCCGATAACACGTAAACCGTCTTTTTCTTCAATGATTTTTACGCCCATTTCTTCCATTTTTGCTACTAGTGATGTTAAGTGCTCAGGAACGGCTCCTTTGACAAGAACATTTCCACCAGTTATCGCTGCAGCGACCATAAAAGTACCTGCTTCTATGCGATCCGGAATAATTGTGTGGTGTGCACCTGTTAGTTTCTCTACACCTTCAATTCGAATCGTTCCTGTACCAGCCCCGCGAATTTTACCACCCATAGCATTGATGTAATTAGCTAAGTCAACGATTTCCGGCTCTTTTGCAACATTTTCAAGGACAGTTGTTCCTTCAGCAAGAGCAGCTGCCATAATAATGTTTTCTGTTGCGCCAACACTTGGGAAGTCTAAATAAACCTTAGCTCCCTTAAGTCTTCCTTGTACTTCTGCCTCAATAAAGCCATTACCAACTTTAATTGAAGCTCCCATTGCTTCAAAACCTTTTAAGTGCTGATCAATCGGACGTGATCCAATTGCACAGCCTCCTGGTAATGCAACACGTGCATGACCATTACGAGCTAATAATGCTCCCATAACTAAAACAGATGCGCGCATTTTTCTTACGTATTCAAATGGTGCTTCTGTTTTTAGCTCTTTTGATGCATCTACAATCACTTGATTATTTTCAAAATGGACATCTGCGCCTAAATGGCGAAGAACTTCATTAATTGTATACACATCGGAGAGCGTAGGTACATCACTGATTATACTTTTTTCTTCACTAGCTAATAAAGATGCAGCGATAACTGGTAGAACGGCATTTTTTGCTCCTTCAACTTTTACAGTGCCGTTTAACCTACGACCGCCGCGGACGATGATTTTTTCCAAATTATTCCCCTCCGCGTCCCAATTTCTCTATATTAATATTCAGACGTAATGATTGGTGTTCCTATAACGACCGTAGTTTTATCGCCCATTCCGTCAGATCTCAATGCAATTTGAATGTTCATCTTATCTTCTTTTGTTGGGATATAATCTTCCCAAAGTGAGGTCTTGGCTGATACCGAAAGAAAATCTTGTTCCGTGAGCTCTTCAATCGGCTTTGCATGAAATTCAGATAGTAACTGAACCATTTTTTGATTCAAAACACCTTCCATCTTATCACCTAATACGCCTTCGATACAAGCATATATTGTAGGATTTTCATGAAAAATGTCGAATGATCTTTGTTCGAAGAATGTATTGATGTCATTCCAATTGCTTTTAGTACCTGCACCTATGACCTCATAAAGGATATACGATTGTTCTTGATCATTTGTGAGGGTGGCGAGAAACTGAAGCTTTTCAGTAATATTTCTTTCTTTATTTTCATAAACACCGATCGCTTTAAACACATCGTCTTCTTGTTTAAACGTCCAAGTATATTGACGATATTGCTTGGTCATTAGTTTCAATTCTTGTATTGATTTATTTTCGACAAACTTTTTTGAATAAAGAGACCATTTTGAAATCTTAATATTCTCTTTTTCCATGCTTTCTGCTATTGTTGATAGTTTTGATTGATTCTCAGCTGCTCCTATATGATTGGCTACTAAACAGAAGATAATTGATAACGTTAAAACCATAATTCCTATCCCTTTATTTCTCATATACGGTCACTTCCTCTCCTTAGTAACATTGTTACCGGATTATCAGTGTCCATACGTGGAAAAACTCGTCAATATTAGACATGGAGGAATTATTTTCCCGTTATCCAAACATCCTTGTACATCATCCCATATGTAGCTTACCTTCCCTATTTCAAACGGTAGAAAACTTTTCTTTAAAATAATGATGGAAGTTGCTGTGACCATAATAAATAATCAAGGAAAAAATTACTTACCATAGATCCAATGGCGATGGTTAACAATATAAGAAGTACTCTCGCTTGAATCACTTTGCCCGCTTTTATCCATTTATCAATATTTAGTGCTTGCAAGGCCCACCACGTTACAATAATGAAGGCCAGGTGCACAATCATACTGATTAAAGCCAGTTGTCCATAATCGGGCATACTTCACCCCTCCACATATCCTCATATGATGAGAATAACGCATATTCTATAAAGACACACAGCAATTTCAATCTTACCTCATTTAAGCCAAAAAGCAACCTCATATTTTCCTATTTAGCCATGAAACTTTTTCCATGACTTGGGATTTCTACGGTATACCCTTGACTATTATATAAAGAAATTCCTGTTACATGATTGATTTTTGCTTTTAACAAAAATTTAATGAATATGGCCTTTCATTTTACAATAGGACACACATTATCTATTTTACTACGTGAGGTTATCCGCTATCTTCTTCATTTATGAAATAATTGTTACAGATTTGTTTTTGTGGTTATATGCTATCTTTTTGAAGAATTTCACATAAAAAAGGGGAAATAGATGCAACTTCATTTTTCATCAACATGATGAAAAGCAACTACCTTCTTTTGATCATATTTGTACTGCAAGACTACGAATTTCAACAAAAACATTTAAAACGATAATCAATCTCTATATTAGAATACTATTTGATTAAAAAAGGATGGTGCGAGTTTGGCACCATCCTTTTCTATTATTTCGTTACATCTAAACGATTGATTGCACGTTTTAACGCTAATTCAGCTCGTTTGAAATCGATATCGTCTGTTTTTTGATTTAGACGCTCTTCAGCACGTTTTTTCGCTGCTTCTGCACGGGCAACATCAATCGAGTCCGCCGTTTCAGCTGCTTGAGCTAAAATCGTTACCTTATCAGGTCGTACTTCGATAAAGCCGCCAGTCACAGCAACTAATTCAGTGCCGCTCCCTTTCTTTAGGCGAACTGCTCCAATTTGTAGCGGAGCAACCATAGGAATATGTCCTGGTAAAATACCAAGTTCACCACTTTGAGCTTTTACACTCACCATTTCTACGTCTGCATCGTAAACTGGGCCATCGGGAGTAACGACATTGACTAATACTGTCTTCATACTCATACCCTCCTAGGTCCCGAAATTAGGCTTCTACACCCATTTGTTTTGCATTTTCAATAACCTCTTCAATACGTCCTACTAAGCGGAACGCATCTTCTGGAAGGTGGTCATACTTACCTTCAAGAATTTCTTTGAATCCACGAACAGTTTCTTTAACAGGAACATAAGAACCAGGCTGGCCTGTAAATTGTTCTGCAACGTGGAAGTTTTGAGATAAGAAGAATTGAACACGGCGAGCACGTGCAACTGTCAACTTATCTTCTTCAGAAAGCTCATCCATACCAAGGATCGCAATGATATCTTGAAGCTCTTTATAACGTTGTAGTGTTTGTTGTACTTGACGAGCAACAGTGTAGTGCTCTTCTCCAACGATCTCAGGTGATAATGCACGTGAAGTTGAAGCAAGAGGATCCACCGCTGGGTAAATACCCATTTCAGATAATTTACGCTCAAGGTTTGTTGTTGCATCTAAGTGAGCAAAAGTCGTTGCAGGAGCCGGATCTGTATAGTCATCGGCTGGAACGTAAATCGCTTGAATAGATGTAACAGAACCTACGTTAGTTGATGTGATACGCTCTTGTAATTGACCCATCTCAGTAGCAAGAGTTGGTTGGTAACCAACGGCAGATGGCATACGTCCAAGAAGGGCAGAAACTTCTGAACCTGCTTGTGTGAAACGGAAGATGTTATCCATGAAGAAAAGAACGTCTTGTCCTTGGTCATCACGGAAGAATTCAGCCATTGTAAGACCAGTTAGAGCAACACGCATACGTGCTCCAGGCGGCTCATTCATTTGACCGAATACCATCGCTGTTTTCTTAATAACACCAGAGTCTGTCATCTCGTGATAAAGGTCATTACCTTCACGAGTACGCTCTCCAACACCAGCGAATACGGAAATACCGCCGTGCTCTTGTGCGATGTTATTGATTAATTCCTGGATTAATACAGTTTTACCTACACCGGCACCACCGAATAGACCGATTTTACCACCCTTGATATAAGGAGCTAGTAAATCTACTACTTTAATTCCAGTTTCAAGAATTTCAACTTCAGTTGAAAGTTGATCAAATTTAGGAGCTGGTCTGTGAATAGGATCACGACGAGCATCTTCTGCAATCGGTTGATCTAAGTCAATGTTTTGACCTAATACGTTAAATACACGACCAAGAGTTACATCACCAACAGGAACAGAGATTGGTGCACCTGTGTCTGTAACCTCTAAACCACGAACAAGTCCATCAGTTGTAGACATCGCAACCGTACGAACTGTATCATCACCTAAATGTAGGGCAACTTCTAAAGTAAGGTCGATAGCGACTTCATTTTCATTCGCTTCTGTTTTAATTGTAAGGGCATTATAAATGTCAGGCAGTTGACCGCTCTCGAACTTTACGTCAACAACCGGACCCAAAATTTGAGTAATGCGTCCTTTATTC
>Ga0180216_1004072_pt1 | contig 11238 bp, 8 predicted proteins | sample eDN3rd37CBELigMG_FD_128879 | JGI IMG/M metagenome (GOLD analysis project Ga0180216, IMG submission 128879) | Enriched Miracle-Growth compost microbial communities from Emeryville, California, USA - eDNA 3rd pass 37_C BE-Lig MG (version 2)... ...
ACGAAATCACTCGACATCGGATCACCTCCTTTCGATTGGTTGAACACGAGCCCAATGTGGGGCCGTCGCCGACCGATTGCAAGGACGGATTTGCCCGCCGGAAAAGCCTCAGATGAAGCGTATCGCGTCGCCCTCGCGGATGCGTCCCGGCCGGTCGACGGTGCAATAGACGCCGATGTTGTGCCCGTTGTGGCGCACCAGCGTGCGCAGGATGCCCGGATCGTTGTCGAACCCGTCCTGGGCGATAACGGTGAAGCCACAGCGCCGGCACGGTTCCGAGACGGTCAGTTCCAGATCGCCGATGGCGAGCCGGCGGCCGAGCCAGGCCGACTCGGGAAATTCGCCTTCCACCTCCGGCATGGCGACCAGGATGCTCGGGCGAAAGCGCCGGGGGTCCGGATCGCCATCGGGATGCAATGCCTGGAGGCGGGCAAGAGACGCAGTCGTCAACAGATGCACGGGCGCCTTGCGGTAGCGCGGCGCGACGGTGGACCCGTCGGCAAGCTGCGGCGCGGCGTCGGTGTAAGGTCGCACGGCGACCTCGAAGCCGAGGTAGTCGCCAATCTCCGCGTCGCTCGCCCTGTCCGGTGCGGCCAGCCATTCGCCATCGGGCGTCTTCACTTCCAGCCCGCCGCCCTCCGACAGCCGCGTGCGGACGCGGGGAGCCCGGTCCCATTTCGCAGGATTCCGGTCGGGAGCGGCAACGATGCCGCTCGCCATGTCGAAAAGCCCGTAGCCGCGGTCGCCTTCGGCTCCGTCGGGGCCGAAGAAAAGCTCGCGCATCGGCTGTCCGGCGAGTGAGCTCACCGGATAGCGCCACAGCGCGGCCACCTGTCCGAGGTCGGTCATCCCAGCCAGCCGAACCGCCTCACGCCCGCTTGTTCTGCCGGTTGGCGATCAGGTCGTCGACGACGCTCGGATCGGCCAGCGTCGAGGTATCGCCCAGCGCGCCGAATTCGTCCTCGGCGATCTTGCGCAGGATGCGGCGCATGATCTTGGCCGAGCGCGTCTTCGGCAGGGCCGGCGCGAACTGGATCTTGTCGGGCGTGGCGATGGCGCCGATCTCCTTGCGCACATGGGCGATCAGGTCCTTGCGCAACGCCTCGCTGCCCGTCTCGCCCTCGTTGAGCGTGACGTAGCAGTAGATCCCCTGCCCCTTGATGTCGTGCGGATAGCCGACCACGGCTGCCTCAGAGACCTTGTCGTGCGAGACCAGCGCCGATTCCACTTCCGCCGTGCCCATGCGATGGCCGGAGACGTTGATGACGTCGTCGACGCGGCCGGTGATCCAGTAATAGCCGTCCTCGTCGCGCCGGCAGCCATCACCGGTGAAATACTTGCCCTTGTAGGTCGAGAAGTAGGTCTGCACGAAGCGTTCGTGGTCGCCGAAGACCGTGCGCATCATGCCCGGCCACGGCTCCTTGATGCACAGGTTGCCGCTGCCTTCGCCCTCGATGGTCTTGCCGTCGCCGTCGACGATCTCCGGCACCACGCCGAAGAACGGCCTGGTCGCCGAGCCGGCCTTGAGGTCGGTCGCTCCCGGCAGCGGCGTGATCAGGATGCCGCCGTTCTCGGTCTGCCACCAAGTGTCGACGATTGGGCACTTCTTCTCGCCGACGACGTTGAAATACCATTCCCAGGCTTCCGGGTTGATCGGCTCGCCGACGGAACCCAGAACGCGCAAGCTCTTGCGCGAGGTCTTCTTCACCCACTCCTCGCCCGCTCCCATCAGCGCGCGGATGGCGGTGGGCGCGGTGTAGAAGATGTTGACCTTGTGCTTGTCGACCACCTCCCAGAAGCGCGACGGCGTCGGATAGTTCGGCACGCCCTCGAACATCAGCGTCGTGGCACCGTTGGCGAGCGGCCCGTAGAGGATGTAGGAGTGGCCGGTCACCCAGCCGACATCGGCCGTGCACCAGTAGATGTCGCCCTCGTGGTAGTCGAAGACATACTGGTGCGTCATCGACACATAGACGAGATAGCCGCCGGTGGTGTGCAGCACGCCCTTCGGCTTGCCGGTCGAACCGGAGGTGTAGAGGATGAACAGCGGGTCCTCCGCCTTCATCTTCTCGGGAGGGCAGGCGGGCTTCACCGAGGCCGCTTCCTCGTGCAGCCACACGTCGCGCCCTTCCACCCAGTTGATCTTGCCGCCGGTACGGCGCACCACGACGACCTTGTCGACCTTGACGCCGGCCTTGCCCGCGATCTCGATCGCCTTGTCGGTGTTGTCCTTCAGCGGAATGTGCTTGCCGGCGCGCAGACCCTCGTCGGCGGTGATGACGAAATTCGACTGGCAGCCTTCGATGCGGCCGGCCAGCGCATCCGGCGAGAAGCCGCCGAAGACCACCGAATGGATGGCGCCGATGCGCGTGCAGGCGAACATCGCATAGGCCGCCTCCAGGATCATCGGCAGGTAGATGGTGACGCGGTCCCCCTTCTTGACGCCGTGTTTCTTCAGCACGTTGGCGAAGCGGCAGACCTGCTCGTGCAATTCGTTATAGGTGACCTTCTTCTCGTCATAGGGGTTGTCGCCTTCCCAGATGATGGCGACCTGGTTGCCGCGCTTCTTGAGATGCCGGTCGATGCAGTTGTAGGAGACGTTGGTCAGCCCGTCCTCGAACCACTTGATCGACACCTTGCCGGTGAAAGAGGCGTTCTTGACCTTTGTATAGGGCTTGAACCAGTCGATGCGCTTGCCGTGCTTGCCCCAGAACTTGTCCGGATTCTTCACGCTCTCTGCGTACCACTTCAGATAGGTCTCATTGTCGATCAGCGCGTTCTTCTTCCACGCCGCCTGGACCTTGTGAACGTGAACCTCGGACATTTCCAGCATTCCTCCTCAATCAGCCGACCGCATGAGGCGGCCGCCGCAGCGGCGGTGCCGCTACGTTCGGGGCATTATTAACAGTTCCGCCCCGAGGGCAATATTAGACGTTCGGTTTGCATGAGACGTTGCGGCGCACGACCGGCGATCCCATCTCATTAGCCGACGATTAACCATCCCGGCGCACAGTTTTGACTGGGAGGAAAGGCTCGAAGCTGACGAGGCAGCCATGCGCGAGCATTCCGAGATGGACCTTTTGCTGAAAGGCTACGGCCTGACGACGGCGAAGATCCTCTATCACTATCCGGACCATCCCCACCTGCTGCAGACCTATGTCTGGCAGGACTACGACCTGGCGCCGAAATTCCCGGCGTTGTTTGCCTTCATCGATTTCTGGAAAGCGAAGCTCGACGGTCCGCTGCATTCGGTCGTCTATTCGCACCAGCGGCTGATTTCGCCGAGCGAATGGCGCAAGATCGACGGCGAGTTCGTGCTGCACTGAACGGAGCCAGGTAACCAGAACCGGGGTGCTGTGAACGCGCTGCACCTTCGGCTATGATGCTGCGAGCGACTGCGAGTGGGGCGGCGATGCCCGACAACTGGTGCCTGATCTTTTCCGACGGTACGGGCCAGCGCGGCGTGCGCAACGACGCCGGCGTGCGCAACACAAACGTCTTCCAGATGTTCGCCGCGGCGGAAGGCAAGATCTATCTCGACGCCTTCTACGATCCCGGCCTCGGCGCGCCGGAGGAAGGCGAGAACGACTGGGGCCGCACCTTGCGCAACCTGTGGTCCAAGGCCACCGGCTGGGGCATCAGCGCCAACATCGCCGACTGCTATGAGGCGTTGATGCTGCGCTGGAGGCCGGGTGTGAAGATCGGCCTGTTCGGTTTCAGCCGCGGCGCCTATACGGTACGCTGCCTGGGCGGCGTGCTGGCGACCTGCGGCATCGCCATGACGGACGGTGGCGCACCGATCCCGGCCGACAAGGAGGGCGAAGGCGCCAAGAGGCGACGCGCCATCGCCGAAGCGGCGGTGAGTGCCTACAAGATCCGCAACGAAAGCGAACGCAAGGCGGCGGGCAAGGCCTTCGCGCGCAAATACGGCGCCGCGCCAGTGACGCCCGACGTGATCGGCGTCTTCGATACCGTCAAGGCGCTCGGGCTGCCCGGCGTCATGGACCTGGTCAACCCGTGGCGGCACCAGTTCCACGACAACGAACTGTCGGTGCGCGTTCCGGTCGGCCTGCAGGCGCTGTCGATCGACGAGGACCGCAAGGCTTTCCTGCCGGTGCCATGGGCCGATGTCGATGCCGAGGGCCGGGCCGCCGGGCAGGTCATCGAGCAGGTCTGGTTTCCCGGCGTCCATTCCGATGTCGGCGGCGGCTATCAGGACGACTGGCTGCTGGCCGACCTTGCGCTCGACTGGATGCTGTCGCGGCTGCGGGACGTGGCGCGCCTGCACATTCCGCTGACCGTCACCATGCGCGACAACCTGCTCGGCCGCCAGCACGACGAACGCACCGGCCTCGGCATCTTCTGGCTGCCGGTCGAGCGCAGCGTCCGCGGCGAGAGCGTCGATATCGATCCGCTCTGCCGCAAGATCGAGAACCGCTTCGAGCACTACGCGCCGCCCTACCGGCCGGTGCCGCTCAGGCGCCATCCGCGCGTGAAGCGGTTCTATCGGTCTTAAGACGTTATCGGTGACCGAAGATGGCCGAACCGACGCGCACCGACGTGGCGCCGAAGGCCACCGCCGTCTCGTAGTCGCCCGACATGCCCATCGACAGCTTTTCCACGCCCGCCTGCCCAGCCAGCTTTTCCAGCAGGGCGAAATGCGGTCCGGGATTCTCGTCGGCCGGCGGGATGCACATCAGCCCCTCGACGGCGAGGCCGTGGATTTCGCGGCAGCGGGCGACGAAGGCGACCGCCTCCGCAGGCTCGATGCCGGCCTTCTGTGGCTCGGAGCCGATGTTCACCTGAACGTAAAGCCGCAGCACCTTGCCCTGCTTCTTCATCTCCTTGGCAAGCTCGGCGGCGATCTTGTCGCGGTCGACCGTCTCGATGACGTCGAACAGCGCAACCGCTTCCTTGGCCTTGTTGGATTGCAGCGGACCGATCAGATGCAGCTCGATGCCGGGAAACTCGTCCCTCAGCGCCGGCCATTTGCCTTGCGCTTCCTGCACGCGGTTCTCGCCGAAGACGCGCTGGCCGGCAGCGAGGACGGGGCGGACGGCATCGGCATCGAAGGTCTTCGACACGGTGACCAGCGTGACGGCACCGGCCGGGCGCTTCGCCTCGCTCTCGGCGGCGGCGATCCTGGCCTTGACTTCGGCAAGGCGTGAGGGCGCATCGTTCATGTCCGGCTCCAGCGTGTTTTTGTCCGGCGGCGCGGGGCCTTGCGGTTGACGGGTCTGTCAAACCATGGTGAAGACCGCAGCGGTCGTCCTCCCCGTGCTTTTAAGTGAAATTCGTCCCATGGCAACCGAACGATACAATCCACGCGCATCCGAGCCGAAATGGCAGAAGGCCTGGGACGCCGAAAAGCTCTTCGAGACGAAGAACGACGACCCGCGGCCGAAATACTACGTGCTGGAGATGTTCCCCTACCCGTCCGGGCGCATCCACATGGGCCACGTGCGCAACTACACGATGGGCGACGTGGTGGCGCGCTGGCGCCGGGCTTGTGGCTATAACGTGCTGCATCCGATGGGTTGGGACGCCTTCGGCCTGCCAGCGGAGAACGCGGCGCGGGACAACAAGGTCAATCCACGCGACTGGACCTACAAGAACATCGCCACGATGAAGGGCCAGCTGAAGACGATGGGCCTGTCGCTCGACTGGTCGCGCGAGATCGCCACCTGCGACGCCTCTTACTACAAGCACCAGCAGAAGATGTTCCTGGACTTCTGGAAGGGCGGGTTGGTCGAGCGCAGGGCGGCCAAGGTCAACTGGGACCCGGTCGACATGACCGTGCTCGCCAACGAGCAGGTCATCGACGGCAAGGGCTGGCGCTCCGGCGCGCCGGTCGAGCAGCGCGACCTGACGCAATGGTTCTTCAAGATCACCTCGGCCAGCCAGGACCTGCTGGACAGCCTCGACACGCTGGAGCGCTGGCCCGACAAGGTCAAGCTGATGCAGGCCAACTGGATCGGCCGTTCCGAGGGCCTGCTGATCCGCTGGAGGCTGGACGCCGCCACCGCGCCGGCCGGTGAGAGCGAACTGGAAGTCTACACCACCCGGCCCGACACCATTTTCGGCGCATCCTTCATGGCGATCGCCGCCGACCATCCATTGGCGAAGAAGGCGGCCGAGAGCAAACCGGAACTCGCCGCTTTCATCGAGGACATCCGCCATCGCGGCACCTCGGCGGCCGAACTGGAAACGGCCGAGAAGCGCGGCTTCGACACCGGCATTCGCGTCATCCATCCCTTCGACCCGGACTGGACGCTGCCGGTCTACGTCGCCAACTTCGTGCTCATGGACTATGGCACCGGCGCCATCTTCGGCTGCCCCGGCCACGACCAGCGCGACCTGGACTTCGCCAACAAATACGGCCTGCCCGTCATCCCGGTCGTGCTGCCCGACGGCGCCGCCGCCGAAGGATTCCAGATCACCGAAGAAGCCGTCGTCGACGAGGGCGCGATGATCAATTCGCGCTTCCTCGACGGCATGCGGTTTCGCGAAGCCTTCAACCAGGTCGCCGATCGCCTCGAGGCGATCACCGTCGGCAATCGCCCGCAGGCCGAGCGCAAGGTGCAGTTCCGCCTGCGCGACTGGCTCATCTCGCGCCAGCGCTACTGGGGCTGTCCGATCCCGGTCATCCACTGTGAAGCCTGCGGCGCCGTGCCGGTGCCGGACGATCAGCTGCCGGTGGAACTGCCGACCGACGTCTCCTTCGAAAAGCCGGGCAATCCGCTCGACCATCACCCGACCTGGAAGCACGTCGCCTGCCCGCAATGCGGCAAGCAGGCCACGCGCGACACCGACACGATGGACACGTTCGTGGACTCGTCCTGGTACTTCGCCCGCTTCACCGATCCGCGGAACGAGACGGCGCCGACGACGCTCGCCTATGTCGACGGGCCGAACGGCTGGCTGCCGGTCAACCAGTATATCGGCGGCATCGAGCATGCCATCCTGCACCTGCTCTATTCGCGCTTCTTCGCCCGCGCCATGAAGGCGACCGGCCACCTGAACGAAGTGAAAGAGCCGTTCGAGGGCCTGTTCACGCAAGGCATGGTCGTTCACGAGACCTATCGCAACCTGAACGGCTGGGTGACGCCGGCCGAAGTCAAGGTCGAGGACTTCGACGGCACGCGAAAGGCCTTCATGCTTTCGGACGGCACGCCGGTCGAGATCGGCTCGATCGAGAAGATGTCGAAGTCGAAGAAGAACGTCGTCGATCCCGACGACATCATCGGCAGCTACGGCGCCGACACGGCCCGCTGGTTCATGCTGTCGGACTCGCCGCCCGAGCGCGACGTGATCTGGACGGAGGCCGGCATCGAAGGCGCACACCGCTTCGTGCAGCGCGTCTGGCGGCTGGTTTCGGAAGCCGCGCCGGCTGTCACCGGTGTCGCGGGCGCGGCTGCGTCCGATGGCGAGGCCGTGGCGCTGTCGAAGGGCGCGCACAAGATCCTGAAGGCCGTCGGCGAGGATATCGGCCGGCTGCATTTCAACAGGGCGGTGGCCCGCATCTATGAACTGACCAACCTTCTGTCGCCGCAGGTGGCCGAGATTGCGGCTGGCAAGACCGTCGACCTGCCGGCGGTGCGGCAGGGACTGGATTTCCTCGTCGCCATGATCGCGCCGATGATGCCGCACCTGGCCGAGGAATGCTGGGCGGCGCTGGGCGGCAAGGGGCTTGTCGCGGAACGGCCGTGGCCAGCCTTCGATCCGGTACTGGTGGTTGACAACGACGTCACCTATCCGGTGCAGATCAACGGCAAGAAGCGCGGCGATTTGACAATCTCGCGCGACGCAGACCAAGCTACCGTCGAAAAAGCGGTGCTGGCGCTCGATTTCATGATAAAGGCGCTGGACGGCAAGCCGCCGCGCAAGGTGATCGTCGTGCCGCAGAGGATTGTCAATGTCGTTGCCTGACGCCGAACCATCGCACCGCGCCGGCAGCGCATTCCTGCGCCGGTTCGTCATTGCCGGCGCCGCCGCTTCGGTGTTGCTCGCCGCCGGCTGCACGGTGCGGCCGCTCTATTCCGACGCGCCGCTCGGCAATTCGACCGTCAGCGCCAAGGCAGAGCTGGCCTCGATCGCGGTCAAGCCGGTGAGTTCGCGCTATGCCCAGCAGGTCCGCAACAACCTGATCTTCGGCCTTTACGGCGGGGCGCAGGCACCGGCCGCGCCAACCTATTCGCTGGCGCTCAACGTCTCCGAACTGGTCCAGTCCGCGGCGACCATCCAGGTCACCACCGATGTCGACCAGCCGACCGCCGGCACTGTGACACTGACTGCAGCCTATACGCTGACCGACGCCCAGACGGGCAAGACGGTTGCCACCGGCACGCGCTCGATCTCATCTTCCTACGACAAGCCGTCGCAGGAATTCGCCAACTACCGGGCACAGATCGACGCCGAGAATCGCGCCGCCCGGGAACTCGGCGAATTGTTGCGGTTGGCCCTGGCGCAGGACCTCGCGAAGAAGGCCCGCTGACGGCCATCGCAGATCACCGCCCGAATCCCCGGAAAGTAGCGACCGCGCCCAAAAGCCCGGTCGCCTCGATGATCAGCCGATGGTCTGGCCGGTCTTGGCCCAGTCGGCCAGGAACTGCTCCAGGCCCTTGTCGGTCAGCGGATGCTTGACCAGCGCCTTCAACGTCGCCGGCGGTACGGTCGCCACATCGGCGCCGATCATCGCCACTTCCTTGACGTGATTCACGGTGCGGATGGAAGCGGCCAGGATCTCGGTCTTGAAGTCGTAGTTGTCGTAGATGGTACGGATTTCCGAGATCAGCTCGACGCCGTCAATGCCCATGTCGTCGATGCGGCCGATGAAGGGCGAGATGAAGGTGGCACCGGCCTTGGCGGCGAGCAGCGCCTGGTTGGCCGAGAAGCACAGCGTCACGTTGACCATGCGGTCCATGTCGTTGCGGATGGAGCGGCAGGCCTTGAGGCCGTCCCAGGTCAGCGGCACCTTGATGGCGATGTTGTCGGCGATCTTCGCCAGCACCTTGGCCTGCTGCATCATGCCGTCGTAGTCGGTGGCGGTCACCTCGGCCGAGACAGGCCCTTCGACGATGTCGCAGATCTGCTTGGTCACCTCGGTGATCTTGCCGCCGGATTTCATGATCAGCGACGGATTGGTGGTGACCCCGTCGAGCAGGCCGAGATCGTTCAGTTCCTTGATCTCCTTGATGTCGGCGGTATCGACGAAAAACTTCATGAGGATCTCCTTCGAATTGTCCGGGTGTCGGGAGGGCACGCTCGGCGTTGGGCTTTGCTGTAGACCAAAGTCGGGGCAAGGTCACGCGCGATGAGCAAAGATTCGCCTTTTGACGCGGCCGTCCCCGTGCTGGTTCCCATGCCGGCGGAACGCCCCTACACCTACGCGGTTCCTTCAGGAATGCGTGTAGTGCCGGGCTCGATCGTGCGCGTGCCGCTGGGGCCGCGGCAGGTGGCCGGGATCGTCTGGGACGGCGGCGCCGATGCGGTCGATGCTCGCAAGCTCAGGGCCATCGAAGAGGTGTTCGACTGCCCGCCGATCGCCGAGCCGATGCGCCGCTTCGTCGACTGGGTGGCGCACTACACGCTGTCGGCTCCGGGCATGGTGGCACGTATGCTGTTGCGCGCGCCGGAGGCCTTCGATCCCGAGCCGTGGACGGAAGGCATCGTGCGCACCGACGCCCTGCCGGATCGCATGACGGCGGCCCGCGCGCGGGTGCTCGAAACGGCCGACGGCGGTTTTGCCTGGACTCGCACCGGCCTCGCGCATGCCGCCGGCGTGTCCTCGACAGTCATCGACGGATTGAAGGCGCAAGGCGTCTTCGAGACGGTGATGATCCCGCCGCGCCCTGTCGTGGCGGCACCCGATCCCGCCTATGCGCGGCCACAACTGGCGCCCGATCAGCAGGTGGCTGCGGACATGCTGCGCGCCGGCGTCGCGGCGGACGGCTTCGGCGTCACGCTGCTCGACGGCGTCACCGGTTCCGGCAAGACGGAGGTCTATTTCGAGGCGGTGGCGGAGGCGCTGGAAAGGGGCAGGCAGGTTCTGATCCTGCTGCCGGAGATCGCGCTGACCCACGCTTTCCTCGAACGCTTCCAGGAACGCTTCGGCTCAAAACCCGGCGAGTGGCATTCCGACCTTGCGCCGCGCATGCGCGAGAAAGTCTGGCGGCAGGTGGCCGAAGGCACGGTGCGCGTGGTGGCCGGCGCGCGCTCGGCGCTGTTCCTGCCGTTCAGGGAACTAGGCCTGATCGTCGTCGACGAGGAGCACGACCCTGCCTACAAGCAGGAGGATCGGGTCTTCTACAACGCACGCGACATGGCGGTCGTACGCGGTCATCTCGGCGGCTTCCCTGTGGTGCTGTCCTCGGCCACGCCCTCGGTGGAAAGCCGGGTCAACGCCACGCAGGGCCGCTACCGCCATGCGGTTCTGTCCGGCCGCTTCGCCGAGGCCGCGCTTCCCGACCTCAAGGCGGTGGACATGCGCCGTGCCCCGCCGGCGAAGGGAAGCTTCCTGTCGCCGCTGCTCACCGAGCAGATCGGCGCGACGCTGGAAAAGGGCGAGCAATCGCTGCTTTTCCTCAACCGGCGCGGCTATGCGCCGCTGACGCTGTGCCGGGTGTGCGGCCATCGCTTCGGCTGCCCGGTCTGTTCGGCCTGGCTGGTCGAGCACCGTTTTCGCGGCCAGCTCGTCTGCCATCATTGCGGCCACGCGGAAAAGCGCCCGGAAGCCTGTCCCGAATGCGGCACCTTCGACCACCTCGCCGCTTGCGGGCCGGGGGTGGAGCGCATCGCCGAGGAGGTCGTGGCGACCTTCCCCGAGGCGCGCACCATCGTTCTGTCCTCCGACATCGTCGGCGGCGTGCGGCGATTGCGGCTCGAACTGGAGGCCATCGCCAAGGGCGACGCCGACATCGTCATCGGCACGCAACTCGTCGCCAAGGGCCACAACTTCCCCAACATGACGCTGGTCGGCGTCGTCGACGCTGATCTCGGCCTCGCCAACGGCGATCCGCGCGCCGCCGAGCGCACCTTCCAGTTGCTCAGCCAGGTCACCGGCCGCGCCGGCCGCACCGGCAAGCAGAGCCACGGCCTGTTGCAGACATATCAGCCCGACCATCCGGTCATGCGGGCGATCGTCTCCGGCAATGCCGAGAGTTTCTACGCCCGCGAAATCGCCGAGCGCGAACGCGCCGGCCTGCCGCCTTTCGGCCGGCTCGCCGGCGTCATCGTCTC
>Ga0180216_1004075_pt1 | contig 11235 bp, 14 predicted proteins | sample eDN3rd37CBELigMG_FD_128879 | JGI IMG/M metagenome (GOLD analysis project Ga0180216, IMG submission 128879) | Enriched Miracle-Growth compost microbial communities from Emeryville, California, USA - eDNA 3rd pass 37_C BE-Lig MG (version 2)... ...
CGACGACAAGGCCGACGAAGCGGGCGCTGGGCGACGACGACGGCGACGAAGTGGGGCTGGGCGACGACAAGGCCGACGAAGCGGGCGCTGGGCGACGACGACGGCGACGAAGTGGGGCTGGGCAACGACAAGGCCGACGACAAGGCCGACGACGAGGGCGACAAAGAGGTCGACGACAAAGGCCGACGACGCGGGCGCTGGCCGACGACAAGGCCGACGAAGAGGGCGAAGACAAGGCCGACGAAGAGGTCGCACTACCGGACGAAGAGGCTGACGACGAGGGTGACGAAGCGGGCGACGAAGAGAGCGTCGAAGCCACGAAGACAAGGCCGAAGAAGAGGTCGCACTACCGGTTGAAGAGGCCGACGACAAGGCCGACGAAGAGGTTGCACTACCGGACGAAGAGGCCGACGAAGAGACAGGAGGAGAGGACGAAAACGAAGAGCAGGATGACAAAGACGAAGAGGGCAAAAAAGAGGAAGAAACGAGCTGTGGGGAACGACAGCCTTTAGTGTGGCGTCAGCTCCCGCGCAAGGGACGACAACAGCCACGACGGACGACGACCCGTCGAGGAAGAGCGGAAGGGCGACTGCAATAAGACGCTGGGTGTCAACGTAGAGCGCGCAGCGGCTGCACTGCGCGAGGCGCTAGCACCATGGACGACCTCGACGCGCCCATGGCGGGCGACTCGGCGACCGGCCTGCCGAAGAGTGCGTGCCGCCTGACGGCTCCTTGCTGTGGCGCTACGTCTCTGACCTAATCTAGGCGGCGAGCGCCGTCGTTGGGGCGGCCGGGGGCTGGCAGGCACGCTGGCCCGTCTCATTCAGGAGATGCTGCCGCCCGAGATCGGGTGCACGCGCGAAGCCCGCGACATCATCATGAACTGCTGCATTGGTACGGGCGCCAGTCACCGCAGCCAAGCTGCGGTCCGTCGTCTCACACGACGGTGCCCTGCGTCCGCCTTCCCGCCAGCAGAGTTCATCCACTTGGTGGCCTTTGAGGCGAGCGACATTTGCGACAAGAGCAAGAAGCGGACGATCGGGCAGGAGCACGTCATGGAGGCGCTGCGGACGCTGGGCTTCGAGTCCTACATCCCGGAGGTGGCCAAGGTCGTCGACGACGCTGCCGAGGAGGCCAAGGTGACCTTGCCGTCGCGGGAAAGCTGGAAGGTACCACGCGCTGCTAACGCCGTTCCTCCGTGTCCTTCGGCCGCGACGGCACCAGAACAAGCAGCGGCGCAACGCCCAACGCCGCGAGTCGAGCATGACGCTGGAGGAAGCGGCGCGCGAGCAGGAGCGGCTCCTGAACGAAGCGCGGATCAAGTACCAGCAGCTCGCGGCGGCGGTCGCGCCGGCGCCTGCGGCCCCGGCGGTCGCCGCGGAGGAGCCCAGCGAGTAAAATTTGTGTTTGTACATACTTTGCCCTGTACACTACTCTACGTTTGTTGCTGTACACTTGCCAGTGCTCGAGCGCTAGCTGTCGCCAGCTTTCCGCCCGGCGTGCGCCGTTGCCTCCGCAGCCGTCGGCGTGTCGATCGCGACCGCCTGCGGCCCGCCGGCCAGCTGCTGCAGGATGAGCATCCGCATGCGGGTCGGCGTCTCGTCCCGCACGAGGCTGTGCATGACCAGCACCGAGTCCTGCTGCAGCGCCGCCAGCGCCGCGCTGCGCTGGCGCTCCTCGGCGTACTGGTTCGTCGGCGGCACGGGCGCCGCCTTGTCCGTCGGTGGCCACCCGGTCGTCGTCCGGTTCGGCGGCACGATTGGCGGCGGCGGGCCCCGCGCCGGCTGCTGCTGTTGCTGCTGCGGACGGTTCATGGCGGCGGCACGGATGGCTTCGAAACTTGAGGTTGGCCTCGTTAGAATGCGTAGAAGTCCTTTGTCTTGTGCCTCCGCTCTTCAAGGCCTGACCGCTTCTATATCCTCCGGGTTTGTCACGCGTTTCAAGGGCGACGTTGTCCTCTTCAACGCGTTTCAGTCTTCGTTTTCAAGGCGTCGTCGTCCTCCTCCACGCTTCATCCTCGTCCTTTTCGTCCTCCTCTACGCTTCATGCCCCTCCTCGTCCTCTTCGTCCTCCTCCCAGGCCACGCTTCAACCCCTTCCTCGTCCTCGTCATCCTCCTCTTCGTCGTCCTCGTCTTCGTCATCCTGCTCTTCGTCGTCCTCGTCGTGGTCGTCCTCCTCCTCGTCCTCCTCGTCCTCCTCGTCCTCTTCGTCCTCGTCCTTCTCCTCGTCCTCCTCCTCGTCCTCCTCCTCGTCCTCTTCGTCCTCCTCGTCCTCGTCCTCGTCTTCGTCGTCGTCCGGCCGGTTTCCACCACGAAAAGTGCGCTTTTGACGAGGCGCCGATGAAGAGATGGCGCTTCCTCCACTTTCATTCTCGGACGCCATCAACCGGCCGCCAACCGCCGACTGCGGCCGGGCGGCGGCGACGACGGCGGGGCTTCGGGCAAGACTAGCCTGCCGGGTTCAGATGGCGTCGGCGACCAAGGCAGCGGCGGCTGCGGCCGGCCGCGCGATGGAGGGCGTCGCCCTCGTGCGGGTCGGCAACCGGCAGTACCGGCTGCTCGCGCAGCACACAACGGCCACCCCGGCAGTCGTTGCCGCGGCGGCTGCAGCGACAGCGGCGGAGACGACAGTCAGCGAGGCCGGCACGGTCACGGTCGAGGCAGCCGCGGCGCTGAGCACCGTCGCCGCCGCGGTGGCGCCGGAGCGGCCGCTGCGGCCCAAGCGCCCGCCGTACACGCACTTTCTGTCGCTGCCGCTGCGGCACACGCCCGTGGTCGACGCGCTCGCGGCGTGGCAGCGCGAGGTGCTGGACCGCTACGCGACGTTGTCGGGCCTGGACCCGACGGTGATGGTCGCGCCGAGCTCGTTCCACCTCACGCTGGGCATGCTGTCCCTGCCCACGCGCGACGCCGTCGACGAGGCCGCGCAGCTGCTGCGGGCACAGAGCGCGCGGCTGTACGACGTGCTGCGGACGCAGACGCTGCTGGTGACCGTGCAGGGCCTGCGGATGATGGAGCGCCGCGGGCGCAAGCGGCGTGCCGGCAGCACGCCCGCCGCACTCGCTGCCTCGGGCGCAGCGGACGGCCCCAGCGGCAGCTCTGACGCTGGCAGCGCGGACGACGAGCCTGAACCCGGCGCACCGTCGGCTGCGGCCGCGGGCAAGGTGGCGCCGCCGGTCTGGGCGGACGTCCTCTACTTTGACGTGCAGGAGCCCGCGCCCGGCGGCCGCCTCCTGCCCATGATTGGTATGCAGTCCCAACCGGGCACGGCATGGCATCATGGCGAGGCGGGGTGCTCACCGAGCTGTGGCCCGCCGTGGCCTTGGGTGCACCACCACGGCAGAGGCGCTGCGATCGGCGTTCACATCGGCCGGCCTGCTGGACGATCCAGAGCCGCTCAAGGTGCGCCCGCGCGCCCGCGCCGAAAACGGCAAGTCGTTCACAGCGTCTTACGTACTTTCCTTTGGCCGCTTCGTGCCGCCTGCGCCACCAGCTCCACGCAACGGCGCTCAATACACGACACCGCAAGGCCGAGGCGCCAGCGGGCAAGAAGGCGAAGCACCGCCGCTTCGCCAAGCGCACGCCGGTGGACGCGGGGCCGCTGCTCGAGGCCTACGCGGAGCACGAGCTCGGCACGGTGCGCATCGAGGGCGTGCACCTGTCGCGGCTGGCGGCCCTGGGGCCCGACGGCTACTACCCCAGCGACGCCTTTGTGTCGTTTCCGTAAACGAACCCGCCTGGAGCCGGCTGGGCTGAGGGGCACGGCCGGTGCACTTTGGGAACGTGCCTGGCCGTGTCTTCAGGCGCACGCCCGGCGAGGCGGCGCGCCATGCGAGGGTGTTTGTTACCACGACGGGTCGTGCCGGAGGCGGTGATCGGCGTTGCACTTCGCGTCCTTGAGCCACCGCTTCGAGCTGAGGCGCTCGCGATTACTAGACACGGACCGCGGCGTTGGCGAGCTTGTGACGCTAAATGCAGAGTCCGGTTCTGCACCGTCCGCCTGGCGTTGGAGACGGGTTTCAGCGTGCAAGAAATGCGCGATGTGTTAAAACCCAAGACGCCTCCACTGTGGCGCACCACTCACGACTGTTGCGATTGCTTGGCGAGACTATTGAGATGCCATGTGGCTACGGTCCATTGTAACTCTATGCGAACTGTACAGCAAGGATCTGCGCGTATCATCTCTCTGACGGATCCAGCGGCTAGTTGAGGCGGATGGAGCCCTTGTAGATGACATCGTCGCTGGTGCCGGCGTAGATGATGCGCTCGTTGGTGCTGTTCACGTCGACAGCCAGCGAGCGGTAGACGATGCCCTTGCGGAAGGACCGGTACAGGTCGAAGCTCAGGATGCCGCTGTCCTTGGGGCCCTTGACCTGCACCATCATCTGCAGCCGGCCTGGCGCAGCACCAGCGAAGCCAGCCGGCACTGCACGGGGGATGGCGTGAGCACAGGGAGCCAGGGCATCTGCTGGCACCAATCCACGGCGGCGGCGTACGCGGCGAGTAGGTGATCCCCTGGAGGCCGCCCTTGTACGAGTAGGAGCGGAACTCGCCAAAGTGGATGGGCGAGCCCAGGCGGCCGACCAGCAGCGGATCGTTCGCCAGCCGCTTGTACACGAGCCGCAGGGCGGCGTCGGGCGCGGGCGTCATGAACCGTCGCGACAGGTAGGTCGCGCCAACAAAGAGGCCCGTGCACAGCACGCCACCGAGGAAAAAGCCCACCTCGCCCAGGTCAACTGCGCCCCCCCAAAGAGGCAAGCATTGGGCGACAGCGCTCTGGTCAGTCAGGCGAGGAAGCGTTGTGCCCAGCGGCCCTGCAGCCAGCGCGCGTACAGATGGTGAGGTTCATGTAGACGCTGGTGAACCAGTAGGCGACGTAGGTCAGGACCACCACGGTCGTGCCGCCTGCAGACACCAGGTCATGCAGTCGGGCACCGCGGGGGACCACACGTTACACCTGCTGGTGCCTGCCACCGTCCCGCCGTTTTCGTCGGCTCTAGCGTACCGACGACAATGTAGCCAAGGCGCTTCAGGGTGATGTTGTAGCCGCCGAGCTTGACCGCGGCCATGCCACGCACGGGCACCGTCGCGCCCAGCGGGCCGAGCCGGCCGGCCGCCTGGCGCGCCAGCTGCTGCGGGAGCACCGACGGCGCGCGGAGCGGCGCCAGCCGGCGCAGCTGCTCGGCGCGGCGGCCGCCAGCGGCCGCGTCCGTCAGCGTGCGCCGCGCAGCTGCCGGGCCCGCGAGGCCGGCGAGCGGCTTGGGCGTTGCGGCGGCACACGTCCGGAGCGGCAGCAGGCGCGCCCAGCCGGCGGCGGTGGCGGCGCGTCCGAACAGGATCCTTGCGGCCGCCATCTTGCAGCTGAAAGCGTGAGACCGCGTGGCCTCCCGACCCAACGCGTGTGTCGTGTTAACTGTGCTGCTGGGTGGCTGGCTTGGTCCACGGCCCGGCGTCGTCCGTCCGCTTCGTCTGTTCGTCGTCGACCCCTCTGCGCCGTCGCCACATCAGAACCTTCCGGAACGTTCCGGAAATTTCTCTTTGAGCATGCTGATGCCCCGCGAGCAACTGCCCCGCGAGCAACTGCCCCGCGAGCAACTGCCCCGCGAGCAACTGCCCCGCGAGCAATTGCGACTTCTTCCGTCTCGACTCTCCTGCCGCCGCCGCTGGTGCGTACGCTCTGCGGGTGCTGTCGCTCCCATCGGCGCCATCCGCGCGCCACGCCATCGCGGCATGGACGGGACGGCATCGTCGGCGTGGCGTGTGGGTGTGAGTGGGATGGAAGCGGCTGTGCGGGCACGGTGTGCGGGGATGGCAGCGATGGACGGCGGCGCGGCGCGATGGGGCGCTGGAGGCAGAGGGAGCCATGCGATGCACGCTGGGGCGCATGTACGCGGCCGGCCGCCTGGCGCTCGGGGCCGGGCTGCGCCATGCGACGCGGAAGCCGACGACGAGAAACAAGAGATGTGTCAGTACCTGACGCGCCTGCGAAAGCAGGTCGCGATCGTGAGGACGAACTCTTCTGCCTTCCTACTGAGGCTTCCGCATTGGCAGCGCGTGCTTTTCCGCCGGCGTTTGCCTTGAGCGTGAACGAAGAGTCCGCCGGACACTGTGAACGCGAAGGAGCTAACCCCAGCGGCCGAGCTGGGTGGCGTGCATGCACGGTGTCCCAGGTGTGCCCTCGAAGTCGCAACCATGGCCAAGTCGAAGAACCACACCAACCACAACCAGAGTACGGCGCGTGCCCTGCCACGGTCCGCTTCCCCGGCCTCGTGGGCGCCGGCGCTGATCCAGCCTTCCCCTCTGGTGGTGGTGTGGCGCCCGTGCCAGTCCGCAAGGCCCACCGGAACGGCATCAAGAAGCCGCAGCGCAACCGCTACCCGTCGCTGCGCGGCGTACGTGCCCGCGCTGTGGCTGGGGGACCCACCGACGCTGGAGCGGCGGTACTGACGTCGAGATAGGTCATATTGGTCCTGCCGCTGGACGCGCGCGGCTGCAGGTGGACCCGAAGTTCCTCCGGAACCAGCGCTACGCCAAGAAGCACAACGTCAAGAAGGCGGACGAGGGCGAGGACAAGTGAACGCGCCAACCCCTGTACTTTGCCTCCTGTGCATATAAAATACTCTGCAAGCTACCCCGCGCTAGTCGACCATGAAGCGAACACGTCCTAGGGTATCTATTGTGCAGGAGCAGGTCATGTACAGGATTAGACACACACAGCGCGCGGCGCGGCGCACGCTCAGAAGATGACCGTGTTGACCATGGTGCCCAGCGTCTGCCGGATGGTGCGGCCCATGACGGTCTCCACGTTCTCCTCCAAGTGCCGCTTCGGGTCCTTCTTGCCGACGTGCCGCGTCTTGAGCTGCGCGGCCGTCATCACGTCCTCCTCCTGGATCGACTTGCTGTACGCCTCGGCCAGCGCCAGCATGTTCTGTGGGAACGCCGCACCCACTCGCACCCGGGGAGGGGGGAACCAATAAGCGCGTGCGCGGCGGCGTCGCCGCGCCACCGCGGGCGAGGCCAAAGGCGCGTCCCGTACCGAGACCGACTGCTGGTTCTGGTGCTCGTGCGTCTCAAAGTTGGTCAGGCTCAGGCCGTCCATCCAGCTGGACTTGTACAGGTTCTGCAGCATCTTCTGCTCCAGCTCGTTCTTCCGGTAGTTGATCGCGATCGAGTAGTAGTGGCGGTTCAACCCGTGGATCAGCGCCTGGCCGCGGCGGACAATGAAGGGCGACACGTACCGTGAGACGTCAGACCGCAGGGATCCTTCCTCCGTCTGGCGCGGCCCGGCTCGCGTACCTGAATGGACGGCTTGTTGAGGTGGCCGATGTTGGAGGTGGTCTGCCGCGGCTCCTGGCCCATCATCGCGGTCTGCGGGTTGATGAGGCGGAAGGCGTCGATGACGACCTTGCCCTTCACGGACTGAATCGGGTCGATCACGACGGCGACGGCGCGCGGGTGCAGCGCCTCAAAGCTCTGTGGCGGGCACGCAAGAGCACACAGCTTTGACGGCGTTAGCAGCGGCCGCGCCTGAACACCTCTCGGGCCTGGCTTCGCGCCGCGCCTGCTGCGTGTTGATATCGACGCCCGACAGCCAGCAGCCAAAGCCGGGGTGCGAGTGGTACCACCCGACGACCATTTCGGGCCTGGCCGTTGCACCCAGCAGCCCAAGGAGCGCAGCATGTGGATTGAGTCACGCCGCCACCGCGCCGGCGGCCGGCGAGGCGGGCGCGCGCACCGTCCGGTCTGTTTGAGCATGTCGAGCATCTTGGTCTGGAACACGGGGTCGACGGCCTCGACGGAGACGCCCGTGCCGCTCTGCGGCATGGCGAACACGTCGATGACGCGCACCGTGTAGTCGTCCACGTACTCGCCCAGCATGAGGCCCATGACCTCCATGGGCACGCCGGCGCGCCCTATCGGCCGACGAGCAGCAAACGTTGCGGCCGGGCAGGCGGGAACGACGTCAGCGTCCATTTGGCAACACGGCCGTCTCCCCGCGCGTGTGAGCAGTTCGTACCGTGCTTGAGCATCTGTCCGCACGCGCACCGCCCGCTCGCTTCACGGCGCCCCCCCCACACCCCCGCCAGGTCAGCCAACTCATCTACGGCGCGCTGACGCCGCCCCGACGCGCGCGTTTCACCTTGAGGAGCGCGAGCGACGAAATGTGCACCATTTCGGCGGTGTCGATGGTGGGCGCGTCCATGCCGAGGCCGGCGCCCTGGCCGAAGCCGCCCTGGAGCAGCTGCTGCATGTTCATGGTGGCGGCGTTTCACCAACGACGCGTGCGCCGCGCCGTGGTGGTTGCGTGTCGCGGTTGAGCGAGCGCCTGCGCGTGCCCCAAGTCTACCAACACGTTAAACCCAACAGGGCGCACGCCCTGCCCACCCTTGTCAGCGTCCTGTCCGCATGCTCCCACGCCGCTGTGGCGCCGCGGCCGCGCACCGTGCGCCGCACAGCCGCCGCGGCCGTCGCTGAGCGCCGCCGCCGCCGAACGTCGCTGCGGTGACGCGGAAGAAGCGATGACGTCATGAAATGACGTAGTCACTCTCATAGGATGACATCACGTAGAGACGCCCCGGGTCTGTGGACGGCGGCGGCGGCGGATTGTGCCCGCGCTGGGCAGGCCTATGTATCGTATCGTGCGTTAGTGTGTATCGCGTTGTTTTTCCTGCGGATGGCTGGAACTGTACACGCTGTACAAGGGCTGCTTGTTTGTACAATCGTCGATCAGGAGAAGGGCAGCCACGCCGAGATCAATCCGGTGGCGTCCGGCAGCTGGTCGCGCGCGAGCGCTTGCCGCAGGCGCTTCACTTCGTCGGCGCTGAGGTGCAGCAGCGTCGCGACCACGGGCACCAGCGCCTGCCGGATGGCAAGCGCAGCCGGGCATGCAGCCGTCGCGGCCGCGTTAGTGGTGACCGATAAACCGCCGCGCTCGCGCTCCGAGCTCCCCACCTCGCGCTCCGGGCTCTCGAAAAACTTGAACAGGACGTTCTTGGCGTACTCGGCGTTCATGTCCTTGACGCCCTGGAGGCTGTCCAGCCGCCGGATCTCGTCCTTCAGGACCTTCTCCTGCGCGGTCAGCTGCAGCACCGTCGACTCGCTCTCGGCCAGCAGCTCCGACAGGTGCTGCACGCGCGCGCGCAGCTGCTGCAGCGTCTGCTCGGTGGCCGCCGCCGGCGCGTCCTCCGAGGCCAGCAGCTGGTTCAGCGCAACTGCGGCATCAGCACGAGCGCTACGCATGCTGCCGATCCATTGGATGAGCTACGCCGCGCGCATTTTATCGCGCGCATTCGAGAACGGACCGAACGAGGTCTGGCCCGACGGCGCCGGCGCCGGCGACGGGGCGACCGACAGTTCCGGTGCGGGTGTCGACGGCGGCCGTGCGGGCGGCGCCGACCAGCTGGCCGCGGTGGCGCTCGCCGCCAGCGCCGCCTCCAAGCGGTTCTGCTCCTCCATGGCCGCCGCCAGCTTGCTTGCCAGGTTCTGGACCCGGGGACGTGGCAAGAGCTTGCGCAAAGCCCACACGTTTCAGTGGCGACACCCCGCACCCCCGCTAGCAGCTCCCCGCCTCCGTACCACAATCTTGAGCGAGGCGGCCTCGATTTCGGCGTCCTTGCTGCGCAGCTGGGCCTCCAGCGCGTTGCGCGTCGACGCGAGCTCGTCGCGCACGGCCATGAGCTCGGCGTGGTGGCGCTGCTGCGCGGCCTTGGCCTCTGGAGAAATGCAGTCGTGGCGGACTAGACAGCGCACGTGGCCGAGTGGTTAGGCGGACGCCGCCGCGCGGTGCCACCGCCGCCTCGCCCCTGCCGCCGCCGCCGCCGCCGGACCTTCGCGGTACGCCCGCTCCAGCGCCTCCAGCTTGTCGCTGAGGCGCTCGCACTCCTCGCGCCACCGCAACATCTGCTCGGCCCGCTCGCGCCACGGCGCCATCTGCGCCTCGGTCTGCCGCAACCGCTCCTCGGCCGCCCGCAGCTCGGTCCGCAGCGTCTCTGCCGACGTCTGCGCGGCGGTGAGCGCGTTGTCGCGCTCGCTAAACCGCGCAGCTCCCCGGCAGCGCACACAAAACGCGATGCGCGCTTAGTGGCGGCAGCGGACATGCAGCATGCCACGCGCCACCGGTGGCGCATACGCCAGGCGGGTTTGCAGCGTCCGCGTCGTCGCCTCCAGCTCGGCAATCTTTTTGAGATGCACGTCCGCCGCGCGCTCCGAGAGCAGCGCGTTGGCGCGGCTCTTGTACTGCCGAAACTCTTCGCGGATGGCCTCGGCGTCCTGTTCCGCGGCGCGGAGCTGGCGCTCCAGCAGGTCCACCTTGGCGCTGGACGACGCCACCGCGTCCGCCAGCTCTTCCTTGAGCGCCTCCACTTGCGCTGCGGAAAACGGAATCGGCCGGCTCCCGCACCCGTCCAGCCACCTCAGCGCCCAGCCGCGCTGCCAGTCCTGGCCGTCCCCGACCGATGCGTACCTTGGCTGTCGTGGTACAGGCCGAGCTGGTGCTCGTGGTCCCGCAGGCTGTCGGCCGCCGCCGCGCGGGCGTCGTCGAGCTGCCGCGTCAGCTGCACCACCTGCTCCTTGTGCTCCTTGAGCGCCTTGTTCGCCGCCGCCAGCAGCGACCGCAGCTTGGCCGCGTGCTCGTCGTGCTTGGCGGTGGCGGCGGCGTGGTCCGCGGTCGCCGCCGCCAGCGCGTCCGCCGCGCGCTGCGCCTCGCGCTCGCGCTCGGCGACCTGGATGCGCAGGTCGCGGATCTGCTCTTGCAGCGAGAACACCTGGTTCTCCGCCGCCTCGAGCTTCCGCTTGGCCTCGGCCAGCTCGGCAGCCGTCGCCGCGGCGGCGTCGCCGCTGGGTGTTGCGGCTGCGGCCGCCTGAAGCGCGGCGAGCTGCTCCTGCAGCTCCGCGGCCTTTGCGCGGGCCTCGCTGGCCGCGGCCGCGGCCGCCTGCGACAGCCTAGTCTGCTCCTCGGCGCGCTCCGCCGCGGCCGCCGCGTCGGCGCGCGCCTGCTGCAGCGCGGCGTCTGCAGCCTCGAGCCGCTGCTGCGCCTCCGCCAGCGCCGTGGCCAGCTCGTCGCAGCGGGCCTGCAGCTGGGCCGCCGCCTCGTCCTGATCCGCAGCGTCCCGCGGCGGCCGCTCGGCCAGAGCGTGGCGGGCTTGTTCCAGTTCGCAGCGCAGTGCGTCCGCCTCGGCCGCGGCCTGGCGGGCTTGGTCCAGTTCGCAGCGCAGTGCGTCCGCCTCGGCCGCGGCC
>Ga0180216_1004076_pt1 | contig 11234 bp, 13 predicted proteins | sample eDN3rd37CBELigMG_FD_128879 | JGI IMG/M metagenome (GOLD analysis project Ga0180216, IMG submission 128879) | Enriched Miracle-Growth compost microbial communities from Emeryville, California, USA - eDNA 3rd pass 37_C BE-Lig MG (version 2)... ...
GCAGCTGCGGTGGGTGACGCCACGGGTGGCCCGCGACGACGTGCTGCAAGGTGCGAACGCCGTAGGCAGCAAACCGCGACCGTTTGGGTGGGTGTGCCTTACAGAGGTCCTCAGAACTGGCGGAGGTGGCGGGCCCACCTCGCAGCGCTGCGCGCGATCGACGTGGCCACCTTCAAGGACTCGCTCGGCTGCCTGTGGGCCGCCAGTCGCAACGGCACAGATGACCAGGGCGGGGCCAGCAACGACAACAACGAGAGTGCCGCCGGCGAGGACGTCGTCGTGGGGCCCGGTATGCTACCGGCGCGCAGTTTGGCGTTGTCGTTCATCGCGCCCTGACGGGCCTCGCTTGCCCCGGCTTGAGTCCGCCGCGGCGCAATCCAGCCACCATTGCGTGGTGGACGGGCAATACGCTGCACGCGCAGGCGGCCGAGATTGTGCAGTCGCTGGCGAGCGCTCTGGCGGATCGGCCGGTGCCCGCGGCCTGCGTGCCGCGGCCGTGGGCGGACGCGGACGCGGATCATCCCACCGTCTTCCGCGACGCCGTTGCTGCTGTCGCCGCGCTCGACGCCAACGTCGTGTTCCGCGCCGCCGAGCCGTCGCTGCTGACCACCGGCGTGCTGATCCACTACGCGCTCAACCAGAACGACGCGCCGGCTCGCGAGGCGCTCGTCCGCCTGATGGCGTTCGTGGCGCACGAGCGCGCGTTCAACTTTTTGCGCACCGAGCGCCAGCTGGGCTACGTCGTCCAGGTCGTCTACGATGCCCTGACTGTCGACGTTCCCGCGCTGTCCCTCATCGTGCAGTCGTCATTCAAGTGCGTGCGCGCACGCGTGCCTCCTCTACGGACGGTCTGCCTAGTAGCGCTCACCGTGCCGGAACGGTTCGGCGTGTGCTGGCGGAGAGCGCGGGACGCCAGCGCATCGTACGTAGTCGACGCGGTCACCGAGTTCTGGGCCACCTTTGCGGGCGACCTCGACGCGCTGCCGGACGATCAGGTGGCAGAGCTCCAGCAGCAGTATGCCGCCATCACGTGGCCCACGCCCACCTCGCTCGCCGATTACAGGCACGACGAGCGGGCCGTCCGTTCGTGGAGGAGGCCGCCTGCGCAGCTGCTAACGCGGCTGCATAGCGGCGTCATCATCGTCCCGGCCGTGGCCGCAGTCGCCGACAGTGGTTGCAGGTTACGAGCGGGCAGCGGCGGTTCACCCGCGTGGCCAACGAAGAAGCGGCGCTCCAGCAGCTGCATCCCGCCGAGCTGCGCGCGGCATTGGTGCGAAACTGGCCGGCCTTTGCGCACCGCCGTTCGGTGGTCTGAGTACTCACGCGGGGCACGCTCGAAAGGTCGCGATGCGACCCCTTCGGCACGGCAGCGCAACCTGCTGGACGACATGCTGGAGCGGTGGGTGCGGGTGGAGCTGGCCGCGGCAGTCGCCGCTGAGCCGCCGGAGGACGGCGCGGTGGTGGTGGACGATTGGCGCGCGGCCAAGGCGTCGTGGCCCCTGTACGAGTAAGTGCGGTAATGCATCGACTGTACAGATCACATTATTGCGGGCTGTCATGCCTTCTGTACAGTGGCAGCAGCGTCGGAAGTGTCGGCACGTTCGTTGTCGTCGGCCCACTTGCCGTTGATGATCGTATACAGGTTGCTCCCGTCCAGCGCTTGCCAGACAGGGGTCGGCTCGGCGGCGCGCTCCGCCGACCAGGGCTTGTCGGTGCGCAGCAGCACCCACAGTCGCACTCGGATGCCGCCCTGGACGCCCCCCCACCGGTTGGGCGAAGGACGCCGGCCGACCCAGCAAGCGTTACCCAGCTGCCGGTGCCGGCGCAACCGCAACCGCGGCCACGCTGCTCGTACCTGGTTCACCAGCAGCGGCGCCCGCTGCGCGCGCCAGTAGCCCGAATAGGCGACGGCCTGTGCAGATGCAAAGCGCCCGCTTCCATCGACGCGCCAACGTGTCAGTGAACCGCTGCATCCGCCTCCGCCGCCGTCGCCGCCATATAAACCACGTCGTACGTGTTGCAGGGGCTTGCTGCGACGCACGAGAAAGACGGCGCGGCCGGTGCCACAGCGGCACACGCGCGCAAACTCTTCCATCACACCTGGCAGGAGCGCGGCGACGCTGCCCGGCGTGCCGACGCGCTTGCCGAACGGCATGTCGGTCACGATGGCCTGGCCGATTCGAGGGCCACGCACGCGCGGCCGCTGGAAGCATCAATCGCTGCGCGGCACCCCCAGCAAACCACGAGCCAAGGCCCGCGAACGCGTACGTCCACGGAGCCAGTCGCCAGCGCCAGCCGCTCGGCGTCCCACCGCACGACGTCCGCCACCACGCCGGGGCATTCGGTGGCGACGGTGTGCTGCAAGTTGGTCTGCGCGTGCTTGACGGACGTGGCGTCGATGTCGCCGGCGAGGTGCACGCACTGCGGAAAGTTTTGGCAGCCCTCCACCGAGATGACGCCCGCTGCAAGGGGGGAGTGCCAGCGAGCGGGCGGAAGGCGAGACGCCAACGCCGTCACGGCCGCGTGGACCTGCGCATTCCATGCCCAGACGCACGAGGACGTACTGCCGCACATCGGGTCCAGCACCACCTCGCCCGGCTGGGGCCGCGCGAGGTGGAGGAGGCTGTAGGCAATGACGCCGTTCAGGGTGATGGAGCTGATCACGGCGAGCGGCCGGAAATGTTGGCTCCGCGGGGTGAGGCGGAAGCCCGCCGCCACGTCCTCGTTGTGCACGTGCAGGACGACCGTCAGGTCCGGCGCCGTCAAGTTGACGCGCCAGCCGAACGTGTCGTTGATGGCCGCGCCAAACGCTGCGGCGGCCTGCACCGTTCACGACCGCGATTGTGAATGGGGGGGAAAAGCGTAGGTGACGGTCCGCGTGAGGTTGCGGGCGCCTCCAGCACAGACCGGGGCCGCTCAGCACCGTCGCACCTCGGGCGATGCGAACTGGTGCCGCCGCGGGTGCCGCGCGTCGCCGCGTTCGCAGACGACGCCAAATGTTGGCCGATCCGGGTTGGCCGGGTCGCGCGCGCCCTGGTGCCATTGCAGCTTGGACCTAGGCCGGATCGAGAATTACCAAGAAGGCTGCACACCGCGTGAGCGATCCAGCCGGTGAGCGTCGCTGGTGGGTGACCGAATCTACCTGAGGGAGGGAAAGTGGGTGGACATGAACTGGAACGCCGGCTCCCACGCCAGCGTGGGCGCCCATGTCTCCCGCAGCTGGCGCAGAAAGTCGGCGTCGTCGGCCCGCTGACTCTCGCCAAAGAGGACAAACAGGTTGTTCATGCTCCGCAGCTGCAAGAGCTGTGTGGGCTCGCTACACCGCACCAGCACCGCACCCCCCGCGGTCAGCAGGAGACCGGACAGACGCCATCTCAATTAAGCAATCCACGCGCACCTTTTTGCCGTCGTCCATGTGAGCAAGGAGATGGAGCCGCCCGAGGCCGGGGTAGACACGGACGATCTCGCTGTCGGGAAGCGTGGTGTGGATCTCCTCGGTAATGACGTCTTCGAGGCCCGGCGTGGTCGTGACGGCCACCAGCACCTGCTGCGGGTCGGCGGGCCCCGCCGCTGGCTGCGACGGCCTTGCACGCTTCGCGACCATGTCCTCCATGGTGTCCCCCTCCGCCATGTTGGCAGCCGCCCGCCTAAAAAGGCGTGTCCTCCCACGCCTCCGCGGCGGCTTTTTGGCCGCTGAGCGCCGCCCCGCTAGCGGACGGATGCGCGTCCTCTGCCGCCCGGCTGCGCGGCGGCGCTGTCGTGTGCCTGTGCGCCCGCCGCCCGCCTCCGCCGCCATAGGTGACGTCATCCATGAGCCAATAACGTCAGGGGGTATATAACGTGATAAAGAGGAGCCTTTTTATATACCCCCTGATAACGTCATCCATGAGCCGATGACGTCATCCACGAGCCGATGACGTCATCCATGAGCCGATGACGTCATCGAGGGTGGAACGGCGGTGGACTGGCGGCAGAATGGGCGGCGTTGGCAGCGCGTTGGCTGGCGGGAACGAGCGGCAGAACGGCGGCGGAAACGGGCGCCGCGTGGCGGAGGGGCGTGCGGCGTCACAGGGGGCCGAGAAACACCACGAGGGCAACCACGAGGACGCGGCCGGGACGCAGCGAGGACGCGGCCGGGACGCAGCGAGGACGCGCGCGCGGGGGCGCGGCGACGCGGCGACGGGAGTGCAACAACGAGGACGAGCAGCGACGAGGCGGAAAAAAGGCCGTTGGTGAGGCCGACGCCGCTGGTCCACGTTGATCGCCTCGAAAGAGGGTTGGGAACAACGCTCCGGGTGGAGCAGACACCACCCGCAGCTGCCGCGGTCAGCGACAGCTTTATTGGTGTTGAAAGTGGGAGCGGCGGCGGCGACATCCATGCCCGGTTCACCCGGCGAGAGGCGTCTGGGGTAACAGCGGCGCGTGGCCGCGCCTCCGCCCCACCAGGATGGCCGGCCGCAGCTGGCTCCGTGCCCGCGGCAACTTATTGCAGGCGTTCATGGCGGTGTTGTTGCCCTGCCTCATACTAAGCCTGCTCTACGTCGTGCTGTCCCACAGCGTTGTCGACAATACCCGTTCGTGGCCCGCCGCGCCGCGCCACGCCGGGTAGCGGTGAACATTGACTAACGAAGGCGAGTTGGTTAGGTTGGCGGCGGCGCGGGCCCCCGCAGTGAACAACGACTACTGGGTGTCCGTCGCCGCGAGCGTGGACAAGCTGCCGCCCGCGCGCCCTGGCCACCCCAACGCCGGGGTGCCGCATAGCGAGCCAGACGAGCGGCCGGCAGACGAGCCGCCGTACAGCTGGGAGCAGGCCGCCGCCGAGCGCAGCCCGCAGTTTGGAGCGGGCGGTGCTCTCGGACGCCCCGGCGACGGCGAGCTGCCGGGCGAGGGCGAGCTGCCGAACGGGGGCGAGGGCGAGCTGCCGGACGGGGGCGAGCTGGTCGATGGCGGCGAGCGCCAAGGCGCGGGCGCGGGTGAAGACCGCGGCGAGCCGCCCACGGACGACCGCTCGGACGGCCCCACCATCGGCGACGCCACCAGCAATACGGGCGGCAGCGCGGTCAGCAACGCCAACGCCAACGCCAACGCCAACGCCAACAGCAATCGGCCTGACGGCGCGCCGCGCGCCGACGCCGCGGAAGAAACGCCGTTCGGCGCTGTGCGCCTGACCGACGGCCAGTCGACCGCGCAGCCGGTAGGGGAGCGCAGCACCGCGGCGGTGTTTAGGAGCCACCACGACTACGAGGCCACGCTCCTCAAGCCCGGCCAGGTGTCGCTGCTCGCCCTGGCCGACGAGGCGCGGCGCCGTGCTCTGGAGACCCTGCCGACGCACTTCACGTACCTTCTTGGCCCGAGCGGCAAGTACCCCACGCCGACCGCGCCGCCGTCCACCGCCGGTTCCACCCTGTCGGCCGAGGCCCGCTACTGGAGCGAAGCGCCCACCCTGTACGACGACCTGAGCGGGCCGGCACAGCCGCTGACGGAAGAAGAGATCGGCTACTGGGGCGACACCAGCGCGCCGACCGCGCCGCCGGGCTACGGCAGCTCCAACTACGAGCTCGAGGAGTCGGGCGTGCGCGCCGTCGTCACCAAGGGCATGGTCAAGTTCGGCGTCGTGAACCGCAACCAGAGCGACATCGAGCGGCTGTCGGCCAAGTACTGCGGCCAGTGCCGGCGCTACATGGGCGGCATCCCGAACCGCGGCGCGCGGCTGGGCCACTACTTTCACAACTGGTGCGGACGCCGCACGCTGGGCGGGCGGCAGTGCGTTCACGGCGCTCATGACGGGTGGGGAGGGGGACGTGCGGCCGTGCGGGCGGGGGTTCGCTTGGCAGGCTGTCCGTCTTCAGCTTTGCCCGCGACATGAAGCTGACGCTGCTCTACCACCCGATCGTGCCGAACCAGCGGGAGCGGCAGCTGTTCGACCGCTTCTTCGGTTTTGGATACCCAGAGCACCACTTTCACTTCGAGGCGTGCGCGAACGGCAGCGTCGGCGTCAGCTGCAATGCGTTCCTGCCGTGCCTGCAGGTGAAGCGCCTGACCACGCACGAGTTCGCCACCGCCGTCCGAAACGACGTCGGCCAGTGCGACATTGTGTACGACACCGCCGAGGACCGGTACCCCAGCGGCGACCGGCGCAACCCCGCCCTGTACGCCGAGCTGCGCGCGCGCTTCCACCGGGCGCGGTCGCTGGACCCCCTCCCGCTGCACTTTTCCGAAGAGGACATCAACATTGCTGTGCACGCGCGGCGCGGCGACGTCGCCAACGCCGAGCGCCACAAGAGCCGCATCACCGACGATGAGACGTACTACAACGTCATCACCGGCCTGGTGAGCGCCCTCAAGTCCGACCCCGTCTTTGGGTCGCACCTGAGCGGCCGCATCAGGGTGCACCTGTACTCGCAGGGCAAGAAGGTGCGTGCGGAAGCCCGTTGCCGCTCGGTGTAGCCGCTCCAGCCGTCTGAAAGTAGCCGCGTCGGGTACGGTCGCTCGTCACGCGGTCGGTCGCGACCTGGCAGGAGGACTTTCCGGCGCTGCTGCCGCTGGAGGAGGAAGGGCTGCTGCACTTCCACCTGGACCAGCCCTTGCTGGAGACGCTGTACCACCTCACCGTGGCCGATATCCTCGTCTGCGCCAAGGTGCGTCGGCGTTGGCGATGCTCTGGCGGAGAGGGCAGAACCGGGCTCATCGCGTCCTGCACCCTCCGCCGTACCTGTCCGGCGGCCGCGCCGGTGCACAGAGCGGGTTCTCTACGCTGACGGGCATCCTGCGCGAGCCGTGGCAGCCGACGTTCTACCCGAGCGACACCTTTACCACGCGCCTGCCGAGCTGGGTGCAGTTCGACGGCGTCACTGGCGACTTTGTCGAGAAAGAGGCGGCCACCGTCCTGAACATGTTTTTTGGCAGCCTGGAGCGCCGCCACCTCCTCCTAAACCTGGCGAGCCGCAAACCGGGCGCGGCGCACCTGCCGCGATGATGCCTGCACACTTGTACTTTTGAAACACACCAGTGAAAACCAGCGTGCGCGCGACACCTGTACACACGTTTTTGCATGTGCTGCTTGCGTGAAACTATACGAACAGCTATACAATGTCATCTGGCGCACCGCGCCGCGCCAGGTCGGACTCGAGCAGGTGCGGCACATGCCCGCCGGCGCCGGCGACACGCGTGGTGGGCTGCACGTGCAGGCTGATCGGGCTCTGCGGCACCTGCGGGAAGGGCGCTCCTTCCGCCCCCGCGGGGCCGGCGCCCGGCTCGTCCGACGGGTACTCCCGCGCCAGATCGCGCAGGATGGTGCTCAGCTGATTCGGCGCGCGCACACACACACACACACGCACAGCACCCCACCAAACACTCGCCACGCGACGGTTGAGCACGCACTGTGAACCTACGCAAGGTGGCCGGGGCTCGGCGGGCCGGCGGACCTTGTCCGGCAGGTGGTCCGTCAGCATGGTGGAGGACATTGTAATCTTGGCAAAGTCTTCGCGGTGCGCCCACTTGCACACAAACACGACGTGCGGCGCGCCGTCGATGCGCTTGATGCCCGACGCGCGCACTGCATCCGCGACGAAAGCGACACACAGAAGCCCGCGGTAAGACACAACCCTCGCGGCCGCCCACGGCGATCCCCCGCACGGCGCGCGGGCGCGCGGGCGTACCCACGTGGAGCAGCCGCCCGGCCGGGTACATGGGCCGGATGGGCGGGCGCTCCCGCCGGAGCGCGAGGTACGAGCGGTACTGGTCGCGGCCGCTCTGCGTCACCTGACGGTAGCGGTCGTCGCCGATGAGCGGGCGGCGGTTGTCCCGTGACGCCAGGGACGGCGTGGGGCTGCCGGCCGCGTCGTCCGACGGCACGGGCGGGACCGCGCAGTCGTCGTCGTCTGGCGGGTCCATCATGCGCAGCATGGCGACCAACTGCTCCTCGGTGCGCGGGGCGCGCCGCCGCGGCAGCACGCTGCCGGCCGCGCCCAGGAGCACGCGCGTCTTGTTGGTGGGGCAGTGCGCTATGAGCTTGAACAGGTGATCCTGGGAAGGGGCGCGCTGCCTCACGTGCACGAGCGGCCCTGGGGCGCCGTCAGAAGACAGTACCGCGTGACACGACCGCTCCTTCGTGCCACACGCCCCACCTTGGCGCTCTCCAGCTGCCTCCGCCCGAGCCGCACGACGATGTCGTCGCCTAGGATGACCGACACCACAAACTGTTCCGCATACCTGCATGTGCATCACACAAGCTGATCAGACTCACCGCGGCCGTCAGCGTCCTCCTGTACGAGGGGCTCCCGCTGGCCGGTGCCGTACTTGGCAGCGTTCTCCGACATGACGCAGCCGGGCGGACTGAACGCAAAGCACCGCAGCTTGGGGAACATTGGGCGGAGGAGCAGCGCCAGGAGCGACGCGATCCCGGCGCCCAGCGAGTGGCCCACCACGACGAGCTCGTACGACTGCAGCTCGGGCGAGGCCTGCAGGCAAAGCGGGAGCGGCAAGCAACCAGAGCGCTGGCGAAATGGGCGCGTGCGGCGGCAGCCAGCGCCCGGCCACGATGCCCCCCGGGGCGCACCAGCCACCGTCGCTGCAGGCACGGGACAAGGTCGGCCTTGGTGTTCTCGGCGACCTTCATGAAGCCAGCGTGCGCCCAGCAGTCGCTCAGCCCGTCAACCGTGAACTGCACCTGGACAGCAGCGTCGCCGCATGCGCTTGCGCTTGCGCTTGGCACACGTCAGCGGCGAGGCGGGCGATCGCAGCTGCGCGCGCAAAGTACGCACCTCGTGGACCTGCATGTCGACCAGCGCATCGGCAAAGGACAGCGTCCCGCGCACGGCGACGACGATGACGCGAGTCTCGTGGTCGACCGCGACAAAGTACGGCGCACGGAAAAGCTCGTTCTCGAACGTGGCGAACAGGATGTGCGCGTCCTCCAGCTGCGCGGTCGCTGTTGGTCGGGCGGGCCAGCGCGAGCTTGGCAGCTGAGCGTTATGCGTTGCGCTCTCGGCACAGGGGCGCCCCGCGCGCTAGTGAGTGGCCCTACCGCGCAGCGCCGTCATGTTGGCGCCGCAGCAGTTGTCGCCCTGGATCTGCCGCGGCTCCTCCAGCGTGTTCTCCGTGGGGCCGCAGCACCTGGTGCTCACGTCGCGGCACGACGGCAGGAGCTGGCGATCACCCCACGCCGCACACCCGGGCTGGGCCGTTTGCGAGTTTTCAGCCACAGCCAGGGGGGAGGCGCCGACGCCACCGACGTGCCTACCGTTGGTGCTCGCAAAATGTTGGCGTTCAAGTACAGCGGCCAGCCGTAGATGGCTTCGGCGTACTTGCAGTAGTGCGCCGCTTCCATAAACACGCCCCTAACGGCTCACCCCATCGGCAAGGCGGGCGCGCAAAAGCGGTGAGGCCATTTGGCGATCCATACCATCGGCAGGGGCGGCGGCGGCGGCGCTACCTCTGCACCGGCTCGGGCGGCAGTTCGTCGAGCGTGACCGCCGACGCGTCCTCTTCGATTGCGGCGTCGTGCTCGTCCACTGCCTCGGCCGCCACCGTGACCGTGCGGGAGGGTGCGCTGGGTGATGCCCGCTTGCGGCGCACCTCTGCACGTGCACGACCCAAACAGTACAAAACGGCACCGATGATTAGCATGGTAGCATGGTCGTCGCAAACCAGGGAAGGCGGCTCGACAAACCGGCCAGCTCGTTGCGCAGCCGCTGCTCATCCATCGCGAGCACCAAGCCAGCTGTGACGGAGCCGGAGGGCACCGGCCAATGCGGAGGGAATATTAGGGCCTCGATCGACAGAAACAGTTGCAGCGCGCCGGTGAGTCGGCGCACCAGCAATGTCCGTGGGCGTCACGTCGACGTCGCCAAAGTAGTCGGCGAGCAGCCGCGCCGTCTGGCGCAGGGCGTCCTGCTCCTGCTGCTGCCGGAACAGGAAGCGCAGGCGCATGAGCCACCAGTCGTGGTACCTAGCCACACCGCCGCGGCAGCCCCTCGCGCGCCCCGCAGCCACTGCTGTTAGCAAGCCGGAGGCGAGGACGTGCAGCTGTCCCTATCGGCGGCGCACCGCGTCTCTTGCGCGCGGCGCCACTCCACAAACGCGGAAACGTTGTCGTCGGCGCTCTCCACCGACACGGGCGCCGGCATAGGGTCGTAGACGCAGCACACGCCGATCAGCATCAAAACGATCAGCACAATGTTGAGGATGGTGATGACCTCCAGGGCCGAGACCATGGCGGGCCGCGTGTCCAAACAGTCGGCGTTCTGCCATCCGCAGGTCGGGGCACGCGAGTTTGCGGGCGCGTGCGGTGAGCGCGCCAAAGTGCAGGCCACGTCTCCGCGCGGCCCGGCCCCCGGCGTACGTCCGTCACAAACAAGGCGAGGCCGAGGAGCGCCATGGCGAACTTGCACACCACGAGGCCGAGGTAGACGTAGAGCGCGTTGCGCACCGGCCGGCGCGGCGTCGCGTCCAGAATGGTGCCTGCAGTAGCGAAGCACTAGGGCGTTAGGCCGCGTCAGGATCCGCTGGGTGGGCGGGGCACAACAGCACGGCCGCCGCGCCTTTACCCTTGAGCGAGTAGTGCACAATGGTCGCGCCGGTGACGGCTAACCCAACAAAGATCACGGCATCCGCGACGTAGTAGAGCCCGAAGAGGCCGCCTCGCGTGCATCGAAAGCTGCTGGCGAAGACGCTGATGCACACAATGTACAGAACGGCCCTGTTGCAACGCGACCACCCCGCGCCAGCTGCTAGCGGCAGGTTAGCCTGGAGCTCGCACGGCGCATGAGCATCGACGCGGCAGCCACGCACAGTGCTGTGTTGATGGCAGTCAGCGCAGCGAAAGGCACGGCGAGGTCATCGCTGCCGACGAGCCAGCGCCGGCCAAAGACGGCCATGGGCGGCATGGTGGCGCCTGGGCCAGGGGCGAGACGCCAAGGGCAAATCGACGGTGGCGCCGACGTCAGCGCTCCAGCATGGCAGCGGGTCCTTGCTTTCACGCAGTGTGAGGCGCGCCCTGTACCTCGCTCCGCCGCTGCTCAATCGCTGCTGGCGCTGGCGGCGCTGGCGTGGGGCCTGCGCACGACCGGCCAGCTGCGCCGTCCGCCCGCGATGCTCCGTGTCGCCTGAAACGCCAGCCGCTCTCTCACCCGAATGCTTCCTCGTGCATCTACCGCAGGCCTCGCGCACGCCCTCCACGGGCTGCTGCTGCGGGCGGACGTGCTCACGGGCGTGCGGCCGGCGCGCCGGGCGGC
>Ga0180216_1004079_pt1 | contig 11229 bp, 12 predicted proteins | sample eDN3rd37CBELigMG_FD_128879 | JGI IMG/M metagenome (GOLD analysis project Ga0180216, IMG submission 128879) | Enriched Miracle-Growth compost microbial communities from Emeryville, California, USA - eDNA 3rd pass 37_C BE-Lig MG (version 2)... ...
AGGATGGTCTCGTTGGCGTCGTAGAAGTGGCGGATCCCGCTCTCCTTGGCGAAGTCGCGCGAGAGCTGCACGAGCCGCTGGGTGCGGGCGTCGTTGGCGAGGGTCACCGGGTCCACGGTGTGGTCCACCGCCAGGTAGAAGCGCTCCCGGTCGTGGACGGCGGGCTTGCCGAGGAGTTCCCAGGTCTTGGCCATCCCGTTCCAGGCCAGCTCCGAGGCGATCGTCCAGTCGACGCGGATGCGGAGGATGTCACCGGCCTCCACCCAGGGGCGGGTGAGGCCGATCGCGTGGGCGGCCAGGATCTTCTGCGTCAAGGTCATGGGATTGCGCATCGAGAACTCCTACCAGGCGTAAAATCTTGCTTCCCAGAACTCGGCCCGGCACTCTAACTCCCATGAAAAACGCATTCAATCGCGGGATTCGACGCAGGGTTCTGGCCGCCGTCCTGGCCCTCTCGATCTTCGAGGCGGGCTGCTTCGGCTCGTTCAAGCTCACGCAGGCGATCTGGAAGTTCAACCGAGGGATCTCCCATGACAAGTGGATCCAGTGGGTCCTCTTCCTGCCCCTCGCCATCTTCCAGGTCTACACGATCGGCGCCCTCGCCGACGTTCTCGTCCTCAACTCGATCGAGTTCTGGACCGGGCGCAATCCCGTGACGGCCGACGGCTCGCCGTGGGAGAAGGAGGTCCTCCTGGCCGACGGCAGCAAGGTGCATCTGATCGCCGAGGACGCGGACACGCTTCGCATCACCCACGGCGATCGCGTCCTGCGCCTGCGCAAGGAGGCCGGAGCCCTCGTGGCCCTCGACGAGGAGGACCAGGTCCTCTCCATCGTCCGCGAGGCCGACGGCGGCGCCATCGAGCGCGTGGACGCCGAGGGCAACCGCCTCCGCGTGGAGGCGTGGGAACTCGCCGCCGCGGCCGGCAACCTCGACGCCCTCGCGGCCCTCGCATCGTCTCGTTGACCTGGTGGGCCGCGCCGCGCAAGATCGCGCCTTTCACGAACCCGAGCAGCAAAGGAGCAGGCGCGTGACGCGGATCGCGGTCATTCCGGGCGACGGCATCGGCAAGGAAGTGGCGGAGGAGGGGGCCCTCCTCCTACGGGAACTCTCGGAGCTCCGCGGCCTGGGACTCGAACTCCGCCACTTCGACTACGGGGCGGACCGGTACCTCAGAGACGGCACCACCCTTCCCAAGGAGCAGATCGAGGAGTTCCGCCGCGACTACCGCGCCATCCTCTTCGGCGCGGTCGGCGATCCGCGGGTGCCGGACGGACGCCACGCCCGCGAGATCCTCCTCGCCCTCCGCTTCGAACTCGACCTCTACGTCAACCTGCGCCCGGTGAAGCTCTGGGCGGATCGCTTCTCGCCCCTGAAGGGGAAGGGGATGAAGGAGATCGACGCGGTCTTCTTCCGCGAGAACACCGAGGGCGTCTACGTGGACGTGGGCGGCACCTTCAAGCAGGACACCCCCGACGAGGTGGCGATCAGCGAGGACCTCAACACCCGCAAGGGCGTGGAGCGAATCTGCCGTGCCGCCCTCGACTTCGCCCGCAAGAAGGGCGTTCGCACGGTGTGGATGAGCGACAAGTCCAACGCCATGCGCCACGCGGGCGGGCTCTGGCAGCGCGTCTGGAAGGAACTCGCGGCGGAGTACTCCGACCTCGAGCTGCGCCACATGTACGTGGACGTGCTCGCCATGCAAATGGTCCTGCGCCCCGAGATGTTCAAGGTCGTGGTGACCAACAATCTCTTCGGCGACATCCTCACCGATCTGGGGGCAGGGATCGCGGGTGGCCTCGGCTTCGCGGCCAGCGCCAACCTCCACCCCGGCAAGATCGGCCTCTTCGAGCCCGTGCACGGGAGCGCCCCGGACATCGCGGGCACGGGAAAGGCCAATCCGATCGCCACCTTCCTCACCTGCGCGCTCATGCTCGAGCACCTGGGCCACGACGAGGAGGCGCGGATCGTGGAGCGGGCGGTCGAGGCGGCGGTCGCCGAGAACGTTCTGACCCCCGACGTGGGAGGCGACGAGACCACCCGCCAGGTGGGAGATTTCGTGCGTTCGCACGTCAGGAGGCTGGCTTCCACGTGAATCCCGAGACGCTGCGCATCTTCCTGATTTTCTCCCTGCTCGGCCTGGTGGTGGTGCGGAACCTGCGCGGCTTCGTGCACTTCCTCCTGCCCGGCGCCGTGCGCTACCAGGTGGCCGGGGGAGGGGACCCCGACCACCCGGCCGTGCGCCTGATGGGCCGCGAGCTCCAGGACCTGGGGTTCGTGGTCGCGGGGAGGGTGACGCAGCGTCGGCCTCTCTCCCCGGCGCAGGAGCAGACCGTCTTCGTCGACGAGGCGAAGGGGGATTGGGCGGTCGCCTATCCCGTGGGCCGCGAGGCTTGGCTCTACTTCTTCAGTGAACCTCGAAAGGACCACTTCGTCGTCACGGCCGACCACCGCTTCCCCTCCTCGCAGGGGGATGCCTACCTGACGGGCGGCCTGCCGAACGCGAGCCCGCAGGAGGTGCATGCGGCGCACCGGCGGCAGGTGGAGCGGATGGCGAGGGGCGGCGTCGAGACGGCCCCCCGCGACCTCGGGGCCTTCGTGGACGCCGCACAGCGCTTCTTCGCCCGCGGACCGGGCCGGGCGGACCTCAGGAGGCGGTCGGCCCGAGGCTTTCTCTTCGCCTCCGCCGCGCTCCTCTGGGGCGCGATGACGCTCTGGCAGCTCATTTCCATTCGATAGGGACGAGGACCCATGAAGTACGCAACCGAGACCGAGATCGTTTTCCTGGCCGCGAAGCGGACGCCCTTCGGCACCTTCGGCGGCGCGCTCAAGGACCTGACGGCGACCGACATGGCCGTGGAGGCGAGCAAGGCCGCCCTCGAGCAGGCGGGGGTCGCGCCCGAGGACGTGGGGCACGTGGTGGTGGGCAACGTCGCCCAGACCTCGCGCGACGCGATCTACCTCGCCCGTCACGTGGGCCTACGTTCCGGGCTTCCGCAGCAGGTCCCCGCGGTCACGGTCAACCGCCTCTGCGGCTCGGGCTTCGAGGCCGTGGTACAGGCGGCGATGCTCCTCGCGTCGGGGCAGGCGGAGGTGGTCCTTGCCGGCGGCACCGAATCCATGTCCCAGGCGCCGCACATCCTGCGCGGCGCGCGCTGGGGCATGCCCCTCGGGAAGCACGGCAACCTCGAGGACAGCCTCTGGAGCTCGCTGACCGACACGTACACGGACATGGCGATGGGGGAGACGGCCGAAAAGCTCGGCGCCGAGTACGGCATCACCCAGGACGAGGTGGACGAATTCTCCGTCCTCTCCCAGCGGCGCTGGGCCGAGGCCCACGAGGCGGGGCGCTTCGCCGACGAACTCGTGGCCATGGAACTGCCGGGGAAGAAGGGGCAGACGATCCGCTTCGAGCGCGACGAGCACCCCCGCCCCGACACCACGCGCGAGGCCCTGGCCCGGCTGCCGAAGGTCTTCAAGAAGGACGGCCTCATCCACGCCGGGGCGGCCTCGGGGATCTGCGACGGCGCCGCCATGCTCGTGCTCGCGACCGCCGCTTACGCCGAGCGGAAGGGCCTCAGGCCCATCGGCCGCCTGGTGAACTGGGGCGTCTCGGGCTGCGATCCGACCATCATGGGGATCGGCCCGGTGCCGGCGGTGCGCCAGGCGCTCGAGCGGAGCGGCACGCAGCTTTCCGACCACGCCCTCTTCGAGGTGAACGAGGCCTTCGCCCCGCAGTACCTGGCGGTGGAGAAGGCGCTCGGCCTCCCGCGGGATCGCACCAACGTGAACGGCGGCGCGATCGCGCTCGGGCACCCGCTCGGCGCTTCCGGCGCCCGCATCACCGCGCACCTGCTCTACGAGCTCCGCCGGCGCGGCGAGAAGACCGGGGTCGGCTCCGCCTGCATCGGCGGTGGCCAGGGGATCGCCGTGATCGTCGAGGCCCTCTGATCCCCTCCTCCTCGACGGAAAGGGAGCCCTTCGGGGCTCCCTTTTCTCGTTAACCACGAGTGATAACCCACTCGGTCCTTTGGCTGGATTCCGTCACGGATCCTTGGCAGAGTTGGCGGGCCACTCTCCACTTTGCAAGGAGTACACGGAATGGAGAACGGTGCTGTGGACCGTGAGAACCTCATCCACGACTGGAACCGGAGCGGATCCGCACCCAAGACCTTCGGCACCTTCGACCTCTTCGACGAATCGCTGCGAGATGGTCTGCAGTCGCCGTCGGTGTCCGACCCCTCCATCGAGGACAAGATCCGGATCGTCGAGCTGATCGCGGACCTCGGGATCGCCGGCCTCGACCTCGGCCTGCCCTGCGCCGGCCCCCGCGCCTACGCCGACGTGACGGCGCTCGCCGAACACATCCGGGACCGGAAGCTGCCCCTCCAGGCCGCTGCCGCGGGGCGCACCGTGGTCTCCGACATGAAGCCGATCGCCGAGATCCAGCAGAAGGTCGGCATTCCGATCATGGCCTACGCCTTCATCGGCTCCTCGCCCATCCGGCAGTACGCCGAGGGCTGGACCCTCGAGCGGATGCGCAAGACCTCGATCGAAGCCATCGACTTCGCGCGCAAGGAGGGGCTCGAGGTCTGCTACGTCACCGAGGATACGACGCGCTCCTCGCCCGAGACTTTGCGCGAGCTCTTCCTCGCCGCCATCGAGCACGGCGCCTCGCGCCTCTGCGTCTGCGACACCGTGGGGCACGCCACCCCCGACGGTGTGCGTCGCCTCATCGCCTTCACCAAGGAGGTGATCGCGGAGTCGGGCGCCGACGTGAAGATCGACTGGCACGGCCACAACGACCGCGGCCTCGCGGTGATCAACAGCCTCGTCGCCCTGGAGGCCGGCGCGGATCGCGTCCACGGCACGGCCGCCGGGATCGGCGAGCGCGTGGGCAACACCGCGATCGATCAGGTGCTGGTCAACCTCAAGCTCGACGGGATCGTCGACCGGGATCTGACCAAGCTCGTGGAGTTCGTGCGGGTCGTGGCGAAGGCCACCGGCGTCGAGATCCCGATCAACTATCCGCTCGTCGGCGACGACGCCTTCCGCACCGCGACCGGCGTGCACGCGGCCGCCATCATCAAGGCCAAGCGCCGCAACGACGACTGGCTCGCCGACCGCGTCTACTCGGCGGTCCCGGCCGGCGAGTTCGGCAAGGGCCAGACGATCGACGTGGGGCCCATGAGCGGGATGTCCAACGTCATCTACTGGCTCGAGCAGCAGAACGAGCCGGCGGACGAGGAACTGGGACGCTTTATCCTCGATCGCGCGAAGTCCTCGAGCCGCACGCTCTCGGACGACGAGATCCGGCAGGCCATCCAGGACTTCCGGGCGCTCGCCGAAACGGGGAGCTAAACCGTCCCCGCTTGCGCCCGGCCGCCGAAACAGGGAGAATGGTTCCATACATTAGCGGTATGTACGGGAACCCGTTTGGCGGTGATTCGACGAGCACCCCCGGCCGTGCGGAGGCCGTCCGTGGCAGTGCCTCCGCACGCCCTCCCGAGGGGCCGGAGGTGAGGCGATACCTCCATGGGGCTCATTGCGCCGTCGCTGCTCGAGGAAAGCACGTGACGGGCGACGGTGTTGGAGGCGTAGAATGGCGCATTTCACGGGCGTTAAGGTTTTCTCCACCACGATGGCGCGCGATCGGGAGACGATGGGAGACAGCATCACCCGCTGGCTTCGCAAAAATCCAGAAATTGAAATCGTCGACAAGATAGTTACCCAATCTTCCGATAAGCAGTTCCACTGCTTGACCATCACGCTTTTCTATAGGGAACGCCCGATCGACCGCTGATGGCCTCCCGCTGGGCCCGACGAGGTCGGGCCCCTGCCACCCACCACGTTCGAGAACGACGCTCCGCCGAACCCAGGCTGGATGGCTCCGGGGGGGCGTCGGGGTTATCCTCTCCGAGGCGAAGACTTCGGAGGATATCGGTGCGCCCGGCTCGAATGGCAGGATGGGGAGGGGGATTCGGTGGTGGGTACTATGCGACCCGTCTGACCTTCGTGATCGCGGGGATCTCCGTCCTCGTGGCCCTCTTGGCGCGCGCGGACGGGGGGAATCTGCTCCACCACTTGCTCTTCCGCCCCTCGAGCGTACTCCGAGGGGAGATCTGGCAGCCCCTCACTTATGCGCTGGTCTATCCCCTCCACGCGCAGGGGATCTTCGGCTTCCTGATTTCGCTCTACTTCCTCTACATGATCGGAGGGCAGGTGGAGGCCGTGGTCGGCTCCAAGCGCTTCCTCCAGTTCTTCCTCGCCGTCCCGGCGGTCTCCGCGCTGCTGACGATCCCCTTCGCGTATCTCCTCGGCTTCCAGGGGCACGCCTATCCGGGGCTGTGGGTGGCGCTCGGCGCGCTCACCATCCTCTTCGCCCACCACTTCGCGCATCAGCCCATCTACCTGATGTTCGTCCTCCCGGTGCAGGGCAGGGGGCTCATCTGGATCTCCTTCGGAATCCTGGGGCTCTACGCGATCCTCGGCGGGATCTCGGCGGTGTTTCCGGCCCTCGTGGCGATGCTCATCGCCCTGGGCTATGCGCGAGGGCTGCTCGAGCCTCGGCGGGCCTGGCTCCGCTTCCGCGCCAAGCGGATCGAGCGGCAGCTCAAGAAGCGCGCGAGCCGATTCTCCGTGATCGACGGGGAGCGCAAGGACGAGCCCGGGATCCGACGCTCCAACGGCGACAGGGGGCCCTGGATCCACTGAGGGCGAGGTTGCGCGCCCGGGGTGCGACCGCGATACTCCCGGACGATGTCGACCCTCCAGGGGGGCCCTGCACCCCAGCCCCAACTTCGTCTGCGATCGGCCCGCATCGGCCATCGGCCGGACCGGCCCCTCTTTCCGCCGCTGGACTTCGAGCTCATGTCGGGCGAGTGGCTCGTGGTCGCGGGACCGAACGGCGCGGGCAAGTCGACCTTCGTCCAGAGCCTCCTCGGCGCTCTTCCCCTCTTGGAAGGAGAGCGCGAGCTTCTCGTGCCCGGGCTCCGCTTCGGCTACGTCCCCCAGCGCCAGGACTTTGACTCCATCTGGCCCCTCTCCACCCTGGACGTGGTGCGCATGGGCGGCACGCCCTGGCTCCCTCCCTTCCGGCGGAGCGCCTCGCTCGACGCGCGGGCGCGAGACCTCCTCGAGCAGGTCGGCCTCGGCGGCACGGCCGACGCCCCCTTCCGCTCGCTCTCCGGCGGCCAGAGGCAGCGCGCCCTGATCGCCCGGGCGCTGGTCGGCGGGGCGGAGGTCCTGGTCCTGGACGAGCCGGCCAACCACCTGGACCTTCCGGGGGAACGCGCGCTGGTCGAACTCCTCTCGGCCCTCCACGAGCGGAGCTCGGCGACCATCGTGTGGATCAGCCACCGGCTGGAGGCGCTGCTCCGGCGGGCCGATCGGATCGCCTTTCTGCGGCCGGGCTCCTTCCGCGTGGGCAGTCCGGAGGAGCTCCGGGCCGACGGAACCCTCGACGGCTTCCTCGACGGCGCGGAGGCGTTGCGGTGAGCGAGATCTCCTTCTGGGACGCCGCCTTCCTCTGGAGGGATCCGCTGATCGCGGCGAGCCTGGGCGCCCTGGTCTGCGCGCTGGCGGGAGTCTTCGTGGTCCTCAAGCGCTCGGCCTTCGTGAGTGCCGCCGTCTCCCAGGCCTCGAGCCTCGGCGTGGTCCTGGCCTTGCTCGCGCCGCATCTCGTCGGCCGGGAGGTCCCGCCGCTGGCGGCCGGCATCGCGGTGGGGGCGGCCTCCGCCGGCCTCTTCACCCTCTCGGGGAGAAGGGGCCGCATCGGCGTGGACGCGACGATCGCGCTGGCCTACGTGATCGCCGGCGCCGCCTCCCTCGTCCTGGGGACCTTCCTCACCCACGAGTACGAGCAGGTGCACTCCCTCCTCTTCGGCGACGCGGTGGCGGCCCCCCTGGAGGAGATCGTCGCGCTCGCGATCTGCGCGGCGGCGATCCTCGCCTTCTACGCCGCCTTCTTCCCCCGTCTGGTCTTCGCCTCCTTCGATCCGGAAGCGGCGCGGGCCATGGGGCTTCGGGTGCGGCGCTACGACGCGGCGCTCTACTTCCTGCTGGGGCTCTCGATCGCCGTCTCGACGCGCGCCCTCGGAGCCTTGACGGTCTTCGCGCTGACGGTGATCCCCGCTTCGGGTGGGCTCTTGGCCTTCCGCCGCTTCCCCGGGGTGATCGCTTGGGCGGTGGGATCCGCGTTGGTGGCGGCGGTGGGGGGCTACTACCTCTCCTTCGTCTGGTCCCTACCCACCGGCGCCACCATCGTCCTCGCCTTGGCGGGCACCCTGCTCCTCGCGACGGTCCTCGGGAGGGTGCGCCGCTGAATCACTCCCCGAAGCCGGCGGAGATCCGGGCGAGCAGGTCCTCCATGTACGAGAGGTAGTCTCCATTCTCCCCGGTGGAGCCCACGTCGCCCGGTAGGACGACGAGGGATGCGCCGGCCTTCTCCGCCACGGTCTTGGCGGTGCGCTGGTTGTGCCAGCGCTCCGCGACCACGATGGGCTTCGGCTCCCTCTTGCGGATCTCCAGGATCAGGCTCGCGAGGTGGGAGGGCGAGGGCGCGATGCCGGGGAGGGGCTCCACCGTGGCCACCTCCCGGAGGCCCAGCCAATCCGCCAGGTAGGTGAGGCTCTTGTGGTAGGGGACGAAGCCCTTCCCGCGGTGCGGGCGCATCCGCTCCTCCCACTCGGCGATCTTCCGATCGAGGCGCTCGGCGAAGCGTCGGGCGTTCGCGCGATAGGTCTCGGCGTGCTCCGGATCGAGGGAGGCGAGGCGCTCGGCGATCCCCAGGGCGATCCTGCGCGCCCTCCGCGGGTCCAGCCAGACGTGGGGGTTCCCACCGGGGTGGACGTCACCGAGGGATCGGTCGAGTTTCTCGGGCACCTCGAGGAGGGGACCGGCCAAGGCGGAGGCATCCAGGTTGCCGGGCTTGCCGGCCTGGATGTCTCCATTTCTCGCGCCGACGAGGAGTGTGGGCAGCCATCCCGCCTCCAGACCGCCCCCGGCGTGGACGAGGAGCCGTGCCCGGTTCAGGGCGAGCACCAACGTGGGCTTTCCATCCACGAAGTGGGGATCCTGGTTGGGCGGTGCCAGGACCACCACGCTTCCCTGCGTTCCGACGACCTCGCGCGCGAGGGCTCCCAGGGCCGGGATGCTGGCCGCGACGCGCACCTCCGCGCGCGCGGAAAAGGGAGACAAGAGGAGGGCGGACAGGAGAAAAACGAGATACCGCATGATCGTCCCTCAGAAGACGTGGGCTCCGTGGGAGCCGATCACGAATTGATACTGGAGGAAGGTCTCCCAGATTCCCCGCCCCTCGCCGGGCAGGAAATCGTAGTTGGCCTGCAGTCGGATGCGCTGGAACTCCGAAGGGTAGTAGGAGATCGAGGCGCCGAGCCGCCGCTGGCGAATCGGTTCCAGAAACTCGTCCACTTCGCCGTGGGCGTGGCCGTGCGAGGGCTCGAGCGCGGCGAGTCTCCTCCCGAGGTGGTGCTCCTCCTCCTCGTGGAAGGGCTCGCCGAAGGAGCTGCCCGTCGGCAGGCCCATGAGGTCGCCGCGGACCGCCGCCTCCCAGTGCGCGTCGAAGCGACGCACCAGCCAGAGGTAGGCTCCGCCCTGACGGAAGCCGCCGCCGGGCACCGCGGCCCGCCTCGTCATCCACTCGCCCTGGAGCGAGGTGTAGGCCCGCGAGGCGGGGTCGCGGAGCCGAATCGTGAGGTCCGCCCCCCAGATCTGCGTGCGGTTCCGATCCGTGGCGGAGATGCCTCCGGTGCCGTTCGGCCCGTTGGCGTACGAAGCCCCGCCGAGGAGGGTGAGGCGGTCGCCGAGATCGAAGGAGGTCTCGATCCGGGCCACGCCCAGGAGATCGCGCGGCTTCTCGATTTCCGTGGCCGGAACGCCGAAGGAGACCTCGTTGTCTGCGCTCATGATCGCCCCGACGACCTCCAGATAGAAGGGGAGGGGAAAGAGGTACGAGACCTCGGCGCCAAGCCCGCGGAGCTGTTCGCCGCCGAAGAACCTCCGATTGACGAGGGGGAGATCCGCAAACGGCGTCACCTCCAGGTAGTGGAGCTGGTTGAAGCGGCCGAAGGGGGCGTAGAACTGGCCCCCGCGCAGGCGGAGGTCGGCGGGAAGCGCCAGGGTGGTGACGTAGGCCTGCTCGATCTCGATTCCCCCCAGCGAGACGGCGAGGAAGACGTCCGCCCGGAGGAAGGGATCGATGTTCGAGCGGAAGCCGAGTTCGAGTTCCTGGAGCTGGGGGCCGTCGTGGAAGGGCTCGTGGGCCGGAAGCCTCGGCGTGGGCTCGGAGGAGAACCACGCGGCGGCGAAGGTGCCCACGAGCGAGATGTCGGGAAGGAGCCTCTCCGGCCCGCGCGGCGCGGCGGGAAAGGGCGGCTCCAGGCCGAGCTCCCGCTCGAGCTCTCGTTCGAGCTCGGCCTGGGGATCCGCCTCTTGCGCCGGGGCAGCGAGGGGGAGGGTGGAAAGGAGGAACGCGAAGACGACGGAAAACGGACGGTGGGGCCCGCTCCCTCTCGGAGCGAGGCCGAAGACGAACCTCTTCATACGGTCGGCTCTCACCGCGCCGGCCGGCGCGGCGTCATCGATGGAACGATTCCGATCGCGCGACGAGAGGCGCGAGGCGGAGGACCGCCCGACCTCGTTCGTCCGCGACGAACGGCGCGAGGCGGAGGACCGCCCGACCTCGTTCGTCCGCGACGAACGGCCAGGATGGACGGGGGATCAGACGACCGGTGGCGAGGTGGAGGAGCTGACGTCCAGGATCTCGAGGGAGGGCGCCGGAGGGAGTTCGGGGCTCTCGATCGCGCTCGCGAGGAAACACCCCGGAGGCAGGGGCTCCTCCAGGGTGGCCGTGGGCTCGCCGGGGAGCGAGCCGAAGACGCAGGCGGTGCAGTGGTGCCGTTCCTCCCCGACGTGGAGGTGCCGGACCTGCGCGACGGCCTGCGTCCCGTACGCAAGCACGAGGAGGAAGAGCACCAGGAATCGGAGGAAGGCTCGCATGGGAGATCCCGGGGCCCCCGGACGAGGGCCCCTGGGGATCACTAACAGCATCAGGAGGGAAGCGCAACCACCCGCTGGATCGCCCAGGGGTAGAGGAAGACGCGGGACGTGCTGTTCTCCGTACCGCGGGGGATCAGGAAGAAGCCGCGCTCCGGCGAGGCCTCGGGGCTCGCGAAGCCGGTGAGAGAGCGCCCCCGCGGGAGGTGGACCTG
>Ga0180216_1004081_pt1 | contig 11224 bp, 11 predicted proteins | sample eDN3rd37CBELigMG_FD_128879 | JGI IMG/M metagenome (GOLD analysis project Ga0180216, IMG submission 128879) | Enriched Miracle-Growth compost microbial communities from Emeryville, California, USA - eDNA 3rd pass 37_C BE-Lig MG (version 2)... ...
ATGACGCATTGTTACTTGGGAGGGGAAGCCCGGCGTTTCATTATCGAATAGCGCCGTACAGGAGATATCAGCCCCTGAAACGTGCATTTGCAGCTTGTTCACAAATTCAATGAAAGGATGCTCTGTAAGACGAGCGTCTGCTGGTGAAGTGATTAGCATATCTCCATCTACATAGCCAAGCGGCAGGTCAAGCCAAGCCTGTGTTAACGCCTCATCCTCTGCAACGAGCCGCTCAATGTCGGAATCAGGCTCGTATATAGCTGCTTCAATCAGCTCGGATTGACATTGGATCAATTGCCAGCGTTTATCCGATTTCTCGAGCTGTAGCGTTACTTTTCCTAGAAAGCGACCTTCATCTGCTGGCTGCACAATACATACGCCATTAATGAAGCAATCCGCAATCGCGCGATGCTGATGGCCCGTTATTAATACATCGATACCTTCCACCTGCTCACAGAGTGCATAGCCAATATTTTCTCCGGTTAACGGCTCGGTAGCATTCCCATGTTCGATATCTCGTTCGAAGCCGCCATGGTAAGAGACGATAACGATATCACAAGCTTCTACCTCTCTTAAATGAGCTACCCAGTGCTTAGCTGTTTCGATTGGGTCTTCAAATTGAATACCAGCGATATGCTGAGGCAGCTCCCAATGCGGAACATATGAGGTGGTCAAGCCTAGTATGCCGACGCGTAGTCCGTTGTCTAGCTGCTTTATGATATACGGCTCCCTAAATAATGGCTGACCAGTTGTCTCATCCAGCGTGTTAGCCGACAGCCAAGGAAATGCAGAGGCATCGACTGCCTGCTGTAAGTATAGCAAGCCATAGTTAAATTCATGGTTACCTAGTACGGCTGCATCATAACGCAGTTTATTCATACAGGCGATTACTGGGTTAGGTCGCTTGCTATTAACTTTGGCATGATAATAGGTGAGCGGTGTCCCCTGCAAGCAATCTCCATTATCTATTAATAGTGTATAAGGATGGTCTTGACGCAGTTGCTTAATGATACTAGATACTCGTGCTAGCCCGTAGCCAACTTCACGTTGATCGGCATAGCTTCGAGGCAGGATGAAGCCATGAAGGTCACTTGTTGCAAGTAGAATAAGCTCGCATGTAGATTTGCTCATTTTCATCTTCCTTTACGAACTAGATTATAAGACACGCACATTCTATCACATGCTGCCAAGTAAATTACCTTTCCAACGTAAATTTACCAAAAATTAACTTAATCTTTATATAGAATTAACTAAACTCCCCTATACTTCAAGCATGCGAATGAGCATAAAAAAGAGAAAGTAGTGGAGGAATTTTAGATGAAAATGAGGCTCATGGTTTTAATCGTAGGAATGCTCACTATTGGATTACTAGCGGGCTGCGGTGCTAACAATACACCGAAGAATACAAACACAGGCGCTAGTAACCAACCATCACCACAGGTATCAACACAGCCTTCGGCAAATGAGAGTGAAAAGCCGGCTGAAGATCCAGCTATAAACATTGACAAGCTAAAGGTAAGCTTTGTTCCATCTAAGGATCCAGATGAAATTATTACGACGACTGAGCCTCTAAAGCAATTACTGATTAGTCAGCTTGCTACGCAGGGCTATGAGGTTGGCGATGTTCAGATCGATGTAGGTACGACTTATGAGGCTGTTGGTGAAGCACTTAGTGCGGGTACGACAGATGTTGGCTTAATTCCAGGGGGGACGTATACGCTGTACGATGACGGAGCGGAGGTTATCCTGACGTCAACACGTAAGGCATTGTCTAATGACTCAGATCATGCTAAGGATTGGAACGATAATAAGCCGACTACAGGCTTAGATGATAAACAAGCTTCCTACTACCGTTCATTAATTATTGCAGGCCCTTCTCCTAAAGGCCAAGAGCTAGCAGCGAAGGTTAACAACGGTGAGGAGCTGACTTGGGACGATCTGAACAGTGCAAACTGGTCGGTTATGTCTACGTCATCCTCTGCTGGCTATATCTATCCTACGCTATGGCTGCAGGATAAGTATGGTAAGAAGATTACCGATCTTCAGAAGGTTACACCAGCGGATTCCTATGGTACATCCTTCGCACGACTAGCTGCAGAGCAAGTAGATATTGTCGTAGCTTTTGCTGATGCGCGCCGTGATAACGAAGAGAAGTGGACGACGGACTATAACGGAACTGCTTCCATCTGGGATCAAACCAACGTTATCGGTGTAACAGATCCGATCTACAACGATACGGTAAGTGTAAGTAAAAACTCACCAATTATGAATGACGAGCTGAAGAAAGCACTTCAAGAAGCGTTCATAGCGATTTCTGAGACGGAAGAAGGAAAGCAAGTCATTGCCATCTACTCACATGAAGGATATCAGATTGCAAAAGATTCCGACTATGACAGTGAGCGTAAAGCACAGGAATTCATACGCAGCTTGAACTAGCTATATAGAACGATCAGCTTGTCTAATTCGAATGAATGAAACAAGCGAATGAATCAAAAGTACATCTCACCAAAAATGAGAACATCGTCATGTCATGATGTTCTCATTTTATTATTCAAAATTTATAGCTAAAGGGATGAAGCGCTCCGATGATTGAATTTATCGATGTAGAGAAGACGTATAAAAATGGCACCCATGCATTAACTCAGGTGAATCTTAAAATAAAGCAGGGCGAATTTGTCGCCATTATTGGACGCTCAGGTGCTGGTAAATCAACGCTAATACGATGTATTAACCGAATACACGATATTACAAAAGGAAAATTAATAGTAGATAACGTAGATGTATCTCGGCTTAAGGGAAAGTCTATTCGTCAATTTCGCCGTCGAGTAGGGATGATCTTTCAGTCCTTCAATCTCGTTACTCGCACGACCGTACTGAATAATGTGCTCGTTTCGTTTGTGCCGGAGCTTCCAATGTGGAGGAAGGTTATAGGTATATTTACGAAGCAGCATAAAATAAAAGCGCTGGAGGCTTTAGATAAGGTTGGCATTTTAGACAAAAGCTTTGTACGTGTTGATCAATTATCTGGAGGTCAGCAGCAGCGTGTTGCACTGGCAAGAACATTGGCACAGCAGCCAGATATTATTCTCGCCGATGAGCCGATTGCTTCGCTAGATCCAGTCACTGCGCGAGTGGTGATGGATGATTTTAAGCGAATTAATCAAGAGATGAACATTTCGGTCATTATGAATATTCACCATGTCGAGATGGCGCTGGAATATGCAGATCGCATTATCGGAATTCGCAAGGGTAAGGTTGTATTCGACGGCGAAGCATCGATGGTGACGCAAGCCGTACTGCAGGAAATATACGGTGGGAAGTGGGAGTCGAATCAAGAAGCAGAGGAGCAGGCGATATATGCTTAATAAACTTTTTCCTCCTAAAAAAATTACGCTTCCTAACGGAAAGATCGTGCTGCAGAATCGTTCATTCATACCATTCATCGTATTATTTCTCGTACTATGTACGCTGCTATCTGCAAACTTTACTGGCTTCAGCTTCAAAGTATTGATCGATAGAATAGACGAGTTTTTCATTATCGTTAAAGCGATGATCCCGCCGAATTGGGGCTATATTTCTAAGGTTTGGAGGCCGCTGCTCGATACGATCAAAATGTCCTTGCTTGGCTCGCTGCTTGGAGCACTGCTTGCCTTGCCTATCGCTGTAGCCGCAGCTTCAAACATCACGAAGTCAAAGGTTATTACTGTTGTTAGCAAAACGCTGCTCAGCATTCTTCGTACTTTGCCAACGCTTGTTACGGCTCTTATAGCGACCTTTATCTTTGGACTTGGTCCGACGGCAGGGGCGGTTGCGATTTTGCTGTTTACTGTCTCCTACGTAGGCAAGCTGCTATATGAGCAGATCGAGACGGTAGATATGGGTGCTTTTGAGGCGATGCAGTCGATAGGAATGACTCGAATCCAAGCGTTTCGCTATGCGGTTATTCCGCAGGTGCTTCCAAGCTATATCTCTACCTCTCTCTATTGCTTTGAAGGGAATGTGAGATATGCCGCGATACTCGGATATGTTGGAGCGGGAGGGATTGGACTGCTTATTCAGGAAGGGCTCGGCTGGCGAGACTACCAGGCTGTAGGCTTGCTCATCCTCGTACTGATCATTACAGTATACATCATCGAAAGGGTAAGTGAGCATTTTAGGAAAAAACTAATCTAGGGGAGAGGTAAGGAATGAATCATATCGAGAAGCAATTGTCAGCTGCGCCTCGTAACCTATTATATGTCGCTGTTTTATCTATGATGGTTGCAGCTTTATTTGTATGGTCACTTACAGCAGTTAACGTTCAGAATATCGGGCAGGGCGGACTTTCCATTGCTAAAAATATACTTTACGGATTAACGCATCCGAATATGGATATGCTTTTTAATTTTTCAAGGCAAAGTATTTTATATTTATTGCTTGAGACGATAGCCATTGCCTTTTTGGGCACGATTGTAGGTGCGATATTAGCGATCCCTCTCGCATTTTTAGCAGCCTCTAATATTATGCCTAAGCCTGTTTCATGGCTAACAAGGCTGCTGCTGATCGTTATTCGTACCGTGCCTGCCCTAGTGTATGGCTTAATGTTTATTCGTGTGACGGGAACTGGAGCCTTTGCTGGTGTACTAACCGTTGGTCTTACTTCAATCGGAATGCTAGCTAAGCTGTATGTAGATGCGATTGAAGAGCTCGATACTCGCGTGCTGGAGTCGATGACCTCAGTCGGGTGCACCACATTTGAAAAAATTCGCTTTGGTATCGTTCCGCAGCTATTTTCGATCTTTTTATCGGTCATCATTTATCGCTTTGATATGAATATGAGAGAGGCATCTATATTAGGCCTTGTCGGTGCTGGTGGAATTGGAGCACCGCTAATCTTCGCTATGAGAGGCTACAAATGGGACGAAGTTGGTGCGATTCTTATCGGTCTAGTTATATTAATTCTACTGATTGAACTCATGTCAAACTATTTGCGTGCAAAGCTAGTGAGAGGTGAATAATGAAGGCTATAATCATCGTTCAAACTTATGCTAGATGACAGGTTGATGATCGCTGCTTGATCTGCTACGCTTTCTTTATTATGAAGGGTGTGTAAAGGTTTCCTAACATATGCTTCATACCATTGGAGAATAGGAGGCAGTACAAGTGAGCAGATCACAACCCTACCGCATGGGTAACGGCAGTCGATCATTAGTCTGGATAAACAGTGGCTATAAGCCTTCTAATCTTCATAAATGGGGACCGGGTGTACGAGATGTTTTTGCGCTGCATTATATTGTGAGTGGAAAAGGGACACTAGAGACACAGAACGGCTCATTTTCACTGCAAGCTGGAGACAGCTTTATTATTTTTCCGGGCTCTGAAATATTCTACTATCCTCATTCACATGATCCTTGGGAATATGTATGGATTGAATTTAAAGGCGAAGAAGCTGGCGATCTACTATCTATGACAGAGCTCACCGCAGAGCAGCCTATTGTCACCAATGCAGGCTTCGATTTCGAGCCGTGGTACCGTATTGGAGACGAAGGTGATGTGCGTTATTTTCAAAGCTTGCGGGCAGAAGCGAAGCTGCGTCTGCTTCTGTCGTATTATATGGAGTATTATCCTAAGGAAGCAGAACAGGAACAGACAGATCACGTACGTCTAGCGAAGCAATACATTCATCATAATTATTGGAATTCGGCAATAAATGTTTCAGATATCGTCTACAACGTTAAGATTGACCGAAGCCATCTGTTTCGCTTGTTTAAAGCAGCAACTGGGATGTCGGTGCTAAGCTATTTGACAGCCTATCGCATTCAAAGAGCTAGTGAATTGTTAAAGTCATCTAGCTTATCTATCAAGTCGATCGCTTATTCTGTCGGCTATAAGGACCAGCTTTACTTTTCAAAGGCATTTAAAAAAGCAACATCATATACGCCTTCGGAGTATATGATGCTGCATTCCAGCTCTGCTGACAGGTTAACGGAACAGTGAGCATTTGCCGGATTCTTTATAATATTGAATTAGCTTCTCGATTGGCTCGCGGCCGCAGTTAAGCTTCACGCCCAGACAATCGATGCATAGAAAGTTCTGCGAGGTTCTAGAGATTAGCTTTAGGAAAATTGCAACGTCGTCAGTCATAAGCGGGACACTGCACTTTGTACAGATTCGCTTACTGCTCATTTCGTAACTAGCTTCGCTCGTACAACTAAGCAATCATGCGCTGGTACGGTAGGAGCGAATCTTTCCTTGAATACGCCAAGCTCCTTATGCTCCCAGCAATCGTATAGAGAAAGTGAGATGCCCGATGCATACGGGAGACCGATATCCCAGAATTGCAGTGATATTTCTCGCTGACTGTCACTTAAATTGAAAAAGCCAATCGCAAGATCGCCATCTGTTAGCACCTTAACTAGCATAAAAACTTCATCGGTATGGAACCATTGAGGTTCTGGCTTAATACGGTAAGCGCCTCTACCTTCAAGGTCCTGGTTAATCGCGATAAGATCGGGGTTCAACAGTATTCTTTTCGTTATCTCATTAGCGTTGCGAATATCACAGCCCATCATTAGTGGAGAGCCCATCATACTCCATAACGCAAAATGAGTTTTATATTCGTTATCTGTACAGCCCCCGATTCTGCCTATGTAATCATTGTTGCTGCCACCATACATCCCAACGATTAGCATATCCATATCGTTATGACAGAATGAGCCAGTATAGCTAGCCTTGTCTAGCTGCGATAGAGCCAGCTCTTTAATCGAATCCCAGTTGTCGCGAATATCTCCTGTCGAACGATACATATGAGCTCCTGACTCACGAATCCAATCATATACATTGTCTGCGCCCCAATTACAAGCAGAGAACAATATGTCTCGACCACAATTTTTAAGCGCCAAGCTCATACGCTTGTAGAGCAGCTCACCAGAAATATGTCTTGGTTTAAAGCAATAATCGTATTTCAGAAAGTCTACGCCCCACTCGGCAAACAGCTTAGCATCTTGAAATTCATGCTCGAAGCTTCCAGGATAACCAGCACAAGTATGCGTTCCTACACATGAGTAGATGCCGAACTTTAACCCTTTCTCATGCACGTAGTCTGCTAACGCTTTCATTCCACTAGGGAATTTCTCCGGGTCAGCGACTAGATTCCCTTCTGCGTCTCTTTCCTTCAAGCTCCAGCAATCATCGATAACGATATATTCATAGCCCGCATCCTTATAGCCCTCGGATATAAAGCGGTCTGCAACGTCACGAATAAGCTGTTCATTAATGTCCCAAGTAAAGGTGTTCCAGGAATTCCAGCCCATAGCGGGCTTAAGTCCAAGCTGCTGAGTCGTAATATTCACATTCATTCATCCTTTCCATTTATCATTTATGAAGTCGAAGTAGATAAGCTTTGATACTCAGATTAAAACATAAGCCAATATTCTAGTCCTATAGCTTGACGTTGCTTTCATATGGAGAGATGTTGCTTCGAATCATGAGGGGGAATGGGTAGATTTCGTAGAAGTGGCTCGATCGTAAAGGATAGTGAGCATTGCATGACGAACTATGAAAGGAAATGAATGACTGCACAAGAAAGCGAGGAAGACATGAGTAAAACAGTAAAACTATACGTCGTTAGACATGGAGAGACGTATTTGAATCGATATCATAAGCTGCAGGGCTGGGCAGACAGTCCATTAACTGAAGAAGGAAAAGCAGTTGCAATTCGTACAGGAGAGCGCTTGTCTCACATTGCGTTTGACCGTGTATATACAAGTGATTTAGGTAGAACGATTGAGACGGCAGAGTTGATCCTTAAGCAGAACAAGCACCGTGACCCGCTGGAGCTATGCCGACTGCCTCAGTTTAGAGAAGTGTTTTTCGGAAGCTTTGAGGGTGATCATGTTGACCGAATCGTTAAGGAGGTTGCTGCTCAGCATGGCTATCAATACGAGACGAGTCGAGAGGTATTCGAGCATCATTCGATGAGTGAGGTGCTCGCCTTTATGAAGCAAGCAGATCCTGCAGCAGATGCGGAAGATGCAGATGAGCTGCAAGCACGTATTAACCAAGGCATTGAGCAATTGCTGTCGGATGTGAACGATCAAGCCGCAGCTGTGCTGCTTGTTACGCATGGCGTCGTCATTCGACAATTGCTCGATCGGTATACTGATCATCCAGAGCATCAGGGCGAGGTGAAAAATGCAAGCGTTAGTGTGCTTGAGTTTGCTGGTGATGTAGCGAATGTGCTCGTATTCAACAGCTTGTCTGGTCCATTGGATTAAGTAGAACTAGCAGTAGATCAATACTGATAACGTAGACCTCGAGCAGGGGTCTTTTCGTGTTTATCAGAGTTCATGCAGCAAAAGCTACAGGTTATACCGCAAATGCTGCAGGTTAAACGATTCATATAGCCGAAATATCGATGCTACTACATAATTTTACTAAATAGGAGGGATAAGACGTTGAAGGTGCGTATCGAGGTAGATGCCAAGCATGAGGAGACAATCGTTACGATTCAAGCAAAGGAATGGACAGAGGAGCTCGCCGCTATCGTCAGCAAGCTTCAGCAGCAGTCAGCTACAACCGGACGTCTTATGGGAGTGGAGAATGAGCGAACCGTGCTGCTTGAGCCTTCGGAGATTGATTTCGTCTATGCTGAAAATAGGCGAGTGCTCGCAGCACAGGGCAGCAACAGAATAGAGCTGCGCATGAAGCTATACGAGGCGGAGGAACTGCTGGCTCCCTATCGTTTTATGCGCTTTTCAAAGTCCGTCATCGGCAATATTGAGCGTATTGCGCGCTTTGAGCTAATGTTCAATGGCAATCTATGCGTGCACTATCATTCAGGCAACAAGGAATATGTATCTCGCGCCTATGTTGCAGAATTGAAGAAGCGTCTCGTATTGGGAGGTGACAAGGATGAGCATTAAATTCAGTGATGTGCTTGCACGTATAATGAACGGGCTCGGCTTTTCCGCAATTTTTACATTCATAGCTTTAACCGCGCTGCTAGCTAAGGACATAAACCCGCCTGTAGATGAAATATGGAAAAATATGCTCGGCAGTATGCTCATAGGAGCATATTATGGTGCTGCTTCATTCCTATTTCAATTTGTAAACTGGAGCCCGCTAAAGATGGTTATTACTCATTTTAGCTTATCGTTTCTTGTTTTCTTGCCAATTGCTCTTTGGACGGGATGGCTTTCACTAGAATGGAAGTCCTTACTTATTGGATTCGTTATCTTTATAGTTGTGTACGGTATATTCTGGTGTGGCTATGCGTACTATTACTGGCGACTTACGAAGGAAATGAATGAATCGATCGATAGGAAATAGTATAAGCTCCACTAGATCATGGAGGTGTTGAAGAGGATGAATGCAGTACTCAAAGTTGACCAAATCGTTAAAACGTATGGTACGGGGAGGCTTGCAGTAGATCGTATTGGGTTTCAAGTAAAGGAAGGGATCTGCTTCGGCTTGCTAGGACCGAATGGGGCTGGGAAATCGACGTTAATGAAGATCATCTCCGGCATTATTAAAGCCGATCAAGGCAGTATATCACTGCTGGGCCAGCCATTAGCAGCTAATCGTGAGCTGATCGGGAAGCATGTTGGTTATGTGGCGCAGGATGTGACGCTGTATGAGCAGCTGACTGGGCGCCAAAACCTTCATTTCTTTGGCAAAATGTATGGACTGAATGGCAGCCAGCTTAAGGAACGAATTTCTGAGGTGCTCGAAAAGGTCGGTCTGACTGATCGCTCGAATGAGCCGGTGATGTCGTATTCTGGAGGGATGAAGCGCAGAATAAACATCGCTGCTGCGTTGCTGCACAAGCCTAAGCTTGTCGTTCTGGATGAGCCAACAGTAGGAATCGACCCTCAGTCCCGCAACCATATATTCGAGATGATCCGACAGATGAAGCGGGAAGGAACAACGATTATCTATTCTACGCATTATATGGAAGAAGCAGAAGCGCTTTGTGATGAACTGGCAATTATCGATCATGGAAAAATTGTTGCTGAAGGTCCACTATATGAGGTGCTTGAGCAGCATGCCTTGCCTGCTGTCTATGTCGAAGCAGATGGCTGGAATCCACCAAGCGAGTTAGCTGCCGTAAGCCGCATCCAAGCACAGAATAAAGGCTGGCTGATCGAAGGTGAAAATGCCTTGCAGCTGCTGCATGATGTATCGAATGACCTTTTGCAAAGCGGGCATCGTGTGCGTGCACTTCAGCTACAGCAGCCATCGCTCGACAGTGTATTTATGAAGCTAACTGGCGCAGCATTAAGAGATGAATAGGGGGTGTTTACGGTGATCATTTCTATCTTTGCTAAAGAAGTACGTTTAATATTTAAAGATAAAAGCACTTATTTTTGGCTGTTCGCACTTCCGATATTATTTATCGTGATTTTTGCCGCAATCTTTAGTAATCTATCTGACAATCAAGGCGAAGCAATTGCACAGATTATACCCGGCTATACCGTAATGTTTGTCTTTTTCATTATGATCTCGATGGTGCAGTCCTTTTTACGAGACCGTGAGTCTGGTATGCTGGCAAGGCTGCGTTCAACCTTAATGCCTCCGTATCATTTCTTGCTCGGTATGTGGCTGCCACATGTGCTGGTGCTCATAATTCAGTCAACCGTTCTGTTAGGCTTCGGGTATTTGGTATACGGCTTGCAGCTCGGGAATGTTCTAGCGGTTATTGCCCTTGTCTTAGCACTTGCGATTTGTGCGACGGGTCTTGGGCTGGCATTATCTATGATCGCTAGTAGCTTGAATGCTGCGATTGGTGTTGTACAGCTCATTGCGATGGGGGGCGCGATACTGGGCGGACTATGGTTCCCATTTGAGATGCTGCCAGATGCAGTGCAGGCCATTGGCCGTTTTACTCCACAGTATTGGGGACTACAAGGATTGCAGTCTGCGATGATAAATGGCTCTGGCTTGAATGTAGCTACGGTATGGCAAGCGGTGTTTTTGCTGCTTGGTATTGGCGTAGTTGGGTTAGCAGGAGCAATCGCATTGTTTAAGCGTTATTCCTCGAAGGGATTATAGAAGAAATAGGTCTTTATCGAGTTAGGCTACTATGAACAGCCGGCAGACATATTCTGCCGGCTGTTCTGCAGTGTGCCCAGCATGGGCGCTATCTCTAGGGTTCAAGTCCCGAATGGTGAAGGCAGTAGTAGCCATAGCTTAAGGCAAGGGTGTCCATCGCGAGACGGAATCTGAAGGAAGCCAGCGGCAAATC
>Ga0180216_1004083_pt1 | contig 11222 bp, 13 predicted proteins | sample eDN3rd37CBELigMG_FD_128879 | JGI IMG/M metagenome (GOLD analysis project Ga0180216, IMG submission 128879) | Enriched Miracle-Growth compost microbial communities from Emeryville, California, USA - eDNA 3rd pass 37_C BE-Lig MG (version 2)... ...
GGACTGAGAAGTTTAACGGACAGATACAGTCTTTTGCGGAATATGACATGAACCGCCGTGTACCGAACGGTATGCACGGTGGTGTGAGAGGACGGGGGCTAGCCGCCCCCTCCTACTCGATTGCTATAAGGATCTATAAGGATTTTCTTAGTTTAATGTTTCGTTTTGAAATAGACACCTCTCTAGTTTTATGACAGTATGGAAAAAAGAAATAGAAAAGAGGATATTTATTGTAGATTAGAAAGGAAGCTGGATTATGATTATAGCCCTGATCTTATTATCCACTGCATTATTAGCTCAGACGGTATATTTTCTTTATTATAAAAATCAGATAAAAGATATCGGTAATCAGTTATCTTTTATTTCTAAGCATGATTCTTTCAAATTTGTCCATATACAAGTCAGACCTAAAGAAATTTATCAACTAGTCGATATTTGCAACAGCTTGTTAAGAGGTCAGAGGGAATTAAACCAGCAATTTATTAAAAAAAATGAAGAAATCAATACGACCATTATAAGCTTGTCTCATGACATAAGAACGCCATTGACATCACTTGGCGGTTATCTTCAAATGGCTGAAAGTACACAATCTTTAACGGAAAAATCGCGTTACATCGGGCTAGCTCAAACTAGAATGAAGCAAATGGTCACATTGGTAGATGAATTATTCTTTTATACAAAACTTCAAAACCCGGAATTCGTTCTAGATTTAGATACATTGGACGTTATAGATGTTTTACAAAAGCGACTATTTTATTTTATTGATGAGTTTTCTCGTGGTGAGTCAGAGCCTGAATTGGAGTTGCCTGAATCGCCAATTTACATACTTAGTAATAGCAATGCGTTGGAAAGAATATTTGAAAATATTATTAAAAATTATTTCTTGCACGGTGACCGTGACCGTTCACTTTCCATTCGGTGTGAAAACGAGTCGGATAAGGTTGTTATTCACTTTACTAATCAATTGAAGCATGACCAGTCCATTCAAGCGGATAAAATTTTTACTCGTTTCTATAAAGAAGATCTTTCACGGAGCATACATTCTTCTGGGTTAGGACTTTTCATCGTGAAAACATTAATGGAGAAAATGGGTGGCAGTGTTCAGGTAAGCTTGAAAGGGAAGAAATTTTGTTTAAGTATAACTTTTGTGAAGGCTGAGAAGGAGAAGGAATATGTATGAGTTCAAGGTGCAGCCGCACCAAATTCTAATCGTTGAAGATGACGAGCATATCAACAATATTATTAAGGATGTTCTTCAAAAAGAGAATTTACGATGCACACAGGCATACTCCGGTACCGAAGCCAAGCTCATTGCAGCACACGATCAATTTCAGCTAATTATTTTGGATCTTATGCTTCCTGGACTGTCTGGGGAAGGCTTTATGCAGTATTTGAGGGATGAACTGAAGTGCGATACACCGGTCATCGTATTGTCGGCCAAAGATCAATTAGATCAGAAGCTGAATTTATTCGAGTTAGGTGCAGTAGATTATGTTACAAAACCGTTTGAAGTGAAGGAGCTGCTTGCAAGAATCAATGTACATTTACATAGAAACACAAAAACGGAAAGCTCTGATCATTATCGTCACAAAAATCTTATTCTAAATTGTACCACTCGAAGTGTCGTCGTCAATCAAACCGAGCTTAATGTAACTAGGCAGGAATATCGAATTATTGAGCTATTGCTGAAAAACCCTTCCCGCATATTTACGAAACAGGATTTGTACGAGCTCGGCTGGGATGATATGTATATGGGAGAGGACAAAACTATTACCGTTCACATCAGCAACATTCGCAAAAAAATTAAAATGTATGATGATCAAACTTATATTGATACCGTCTGGGGAATTGGTTTTAGATTAAGTCCATAAAACTTTGAACTTTCTTTACCTTTTCTGAGAGATATATTGGCATTTAGTTTGTAGACTATGTCTAACGGGAGGTGTCAAATATGACGAGCACAATCATAGAAGTTAGACAGCTTACAAAAAAGTTTAAGGCGAAAACAGCGGTATATAACGTAGATTTCAAAATAGCGAGAGGTGAGATTTTCGGATTGATTGGTCAAAATGGAGCGGGTAAATCCACTTTGCTCAAAATGATTGGAGGGCTAATTCATTCCACCTCGGGTGAGATTTATTTCTTTGACCGCTCAGAATCAAAGGACCAGTCTTTTTTTGAGAGAATGGGGCTGCTAATTGAAAATCCGGGATTATATCCTCAGTACACCGCATATAAAACGCTGCAGCTATTAGCTATCGCTTATGGGCTCAAGAGCCCAAACCAATATATTATTCACTTGTTACGACTAGTAGGCCTTGATGCTTCTGATAAGACAAAGGTAAAAAACTATTCCATGGGGATGAAGCAGAAGCTAGGTATTGCCATTGCGTTGCTTGGAAGTCCAGACGTTTTAATATTAGATGAACCGATTAATGGTTTAGACCCGCAAGGTATCGTTGAGATGAGAAAGTTAATCCTAGAGTTGAATAAGACGGGGCTTACAATTATTATTTCTAGCCATATCTTAGAGGAATTATCGAAGATCGCGACAACATACGCCATCATCCATAAAGGTAAGATCATAGAAGTTATCTCTAAAGATGATTTACTGCTTAAGTGTGAGGAACGGATCGAGCTTGAAGTTGATCATGTTGAAAAGGTGTTGCCAGTTTTGGAACAGCAGCTGAACATAAGCAATTATAGAGTCATTGATCAACAGAATGTGCATATCTACGACTCCCATATTGAAAATCATCAAATCGTTCATCTGCTTGCTAGAAATCAAAAGCTGGTGCATTCCATTGTTAAGTATAAGATGAGCTTGGAGCAATACTTTTTAGAATTGACAAAGAGTGCAGGTGAATTGCATGCTTAATATATTTAGGATGGACTTGCATCGTTTTATTACGAACAAAATCATGTATATACTGCTCTTGGTTTTTTGCGCATTTCAGATTTTCGGAATATTTATGTTTAAGCAATATGCACAGCCAATTCAAGCTGGTGGAATAGATATTAGTAAAATGAATGAGAGTGAGTTTATTCAACACTTATTTTCGCAGCCACCCTCTTGGATATTGATCTATATCTTTGTATTCTGTGTATATTTCTATTTCAGTGAATATAATTCTGGTTTTTATAAAAATTATATTACGATGAAGAAGGCTCGAGTTTACTCGGTCGTTTCAAAAATTTTGGTTCAAGCAATATTTACAGTCTTTATGATGGTTGCTATGGTTGTATCTGATTTGATCGGCAGGGGAATCTTTTTTGATAATACTTCGATAGGTGATCTGGGGTATTTTGCAAAATTATTGATCGGCTTGTTTTTACTCCTGTGGGCTTTTTCCATCTTAATCCTATGTACCTCCATATTCACTAGAAGCATGCTTGTAAGCTTTGGTATCGCGCTGGTCTTAGTACTGAATGTGGTTGGTATGATATTCGCTGTTTTAGAATCATTGCTGGACAACGTCTACTTGTCTCAATACTTGCTAGTTAGTACAATCTACAGCACATTTGATTATAATCATGTAAGGGATTTAATTCATATCGCTAGCGTAGCGACTGTGACACTTCTGCTGTTCGCTTTTATTGCTATACGGTTAAAAATAAAAGAGGATCTGAGGTAAAACAGGAGGAGTAGCAATCGAACAACAATCCAACTCTACATGCAACAAGCAAACCACGCCAAATAGAGGTGTGGTTTGCTTGTTGATATGCACATACGAAACTTGTTAGGGGTTACATTTTTTTACTGAATTTTTACTGTATGCCTATTGAATTGACTGCTACTTAGTAATACTATATAGTGGTAGTAAGTAATACTGAATACCTGTCATACAGAATAGTGAGGTGTAGATGCTGGATAACTTAACAGAAATGCTCAAAGGCGTACTTGAGGGCTGCGTACTTGAAATTATAAGCCGCGAAGAAACCTATGGCTATGAAATTACGCGGCAGCTTAACGCTCTTGGATTTCAAGATGTCGTGGAGGGAACGGTGTACACGATTCTAGTTCGTCTTGAAAAAAATAAGCTAGTAGAGATTAGCAAGAAGCCATCGGAAATGGGACCGCCTAGAAAGTTTTTTTCGCTCAACGAAGCGGGGCGTGAAGAACTGCAAAGGTTCTGGAGTAAATGGGAGTTTGTGTCATCCAAAATAAATGAGCTAAAGGAGCGGGAATAATAATGAGCTTTTGGGAAAAAGTCACAGGAAGTGACATAACTAAAGAAATGAAGGCATTTGAAACACGTGTCAAAAAGCTGTCAGCGGAATATCAAGCGGCATGGGAACAAATCAATACTCATCTATGGCAGCACTCTGATTTCACTGGTCGCAAGCTTATGCCGATCCTTGACGGTGTGCTTGGCCTGCTCGAAGAAACGGCGGCGGATGGTCAGCGTGTGCATGATGCTCTGGGTGACGATATTAAGGGCTTCTGTTCAGCGTTACTAGGCGTGGATGGTGTAAAGTCTTATCGCGATAAGTGGCGTGAGCAGTTGAACAATAATATCGCAAAAAAACTAGGTAAATAGGAGGGGTTAATATGAGCATACAAGATATGATACAAGGTAAAAAAGAGTGGCGCGCGCATATGGCGCGTGTCAAAGCACTTCCTGAAGATTATCGGTTTGTATATAAAGAGATTCAAAAATATTTCTTTAAGGTGGGCCCAGTTGAGTTAAACGACGGGATTGGTTTGCTCTCGGGGATTGTCGATTTATTTGAAGAAGGGGCTGCTTTAGGGAAAGGTGTGCTTGAAGTGACGGGCAATGATGTAGCAGCTTTCTGCGACGATTTAATCAAAGATTCGAAGACCTACACTGATATCTATCAAGAATATGTTGATCAGGAAGTGAATAAGGCCATGAACAAGGTTAAGGGGAAAACTAAGTAAATCGACCAATTTTTTTTATAATCTCTATATTTGTTGAATAGCTGATATAACGAGCGATCAATCTGCTTAAGCTAAGCCACAAACAAAATCGGCCCTCGTAGGAAGGGCCGATGGTTATGTTTCACTCTATACTTGGTGCTCGAATTGCTTCGCATACAGCTGTGCGTATACACCGCCGCGTGCTAGCAGTGATTGGTGCGTACCCTGTTCTGCGATCCCGTCTTTCGTTAGTACGATAATTCGCCCAGCATTGCGAATCGTAGATAGGCGATGAGCAACAACGATCGCTGTCCGCCCTTTGGCCAGTATCTCTAGCGATTCCTTAACGATGCTCTCACTTTCATTATCTAGCGAACTGGTCGCTTCATCGAGAATGAGGCAAGGCGGATTCTTCAAAAATACACGAGCGATGCTTAGCCGCTGCTTCTGGCCCCCAGAGAGCTTCACGCCTCGTTGTCCGACCTCTGAATGGTAGCCATTAGGCAGACTCATGATAAAATCATGAGCGTTCGCTTGTTTTGCTGCGGCCATAATCTCTTCTTCGGTGGCGAAGGGGTTGCCGTAACGGATATTATCTATTACGGTTCCTGCAAATAAGTAGACGTCCTGCTGTACAACCCCAATAGATTGTCTTAACGAAGACAATTCAAGGTCACGAACATTGATCCCGTCCAGCAGTACTTCACCGTCGGTTACATCATAGAAGCGAGGGACAAGTGAGCACAGCGTTGTTTTCCCGATGCCAGACGGACCAACTAGCGCTACATACTCACCGGGCTGTATATGCAGCGACAGGTTTACTAGAACATCGTCCAAATGCTCCTCGTAGCGGAAGAAGACATTCTTGAATTCTATCTCCCCGCGTACTTCAGTCAAGTTTACTGTACTAGGCTTATTCTCGATTGCGGGCTTTAGGTTCATTATTTCCATAAAACGCTGGAAGCCTGTTACGCCTTCTTGTAGCTGACTACTCATGTGAGCCAATGCGCGTAAAGGCTCAGTCATAAATGTTATATAAAGCAAAAACGTAATCAGATCGGATAAATCTAGTGTCTGATTAATGATGTGTGTACTTCCGTAAATGATCACCGCAACGGTGATGAGGTGGATCAAAATTTGAAAGCCATTGTAGAATAGAGCTTCAGCCCAGTATGTCTTCTTGCGACTCTCTAGGAAACGTTCATTCTCTGCGTTAAACTTGTCGATCTCTATCTGCTCATTACTGAATGATTGTACGACTCGAATACCTGACAGACTATTCTCCACTTGCGCGTTAACATCTGAAATTCGTTCTTTGTTATGTCGCAGTGTTCTGTTCAGTCTCTTGTTAAATACCAGAGTGAAGACAGCTAGGATAGGCATAAAGCATAGAACAACGACGGCTAATGGTGCGTTGATCGAGAACAGGATGACGAATGCGCCAACCGAGCGAATGAAATATCTCATATAGTCTTCGGGACCGTGATGATACAGCTCAGAAAGCAGCAGTAAATCGTTTGTGATGCGAGACATGAGCTGGCCTACACGTTGTTTATCGTAGAAGCCGAAGGAGAGCTTCTGCATATGAGCAAACAGCTCACTGCGCAAATCCCGTTCCATGCGAGCGCCGAGTTCATGGCCTTTATAGTCGATGAAGTGGTTGCCTACTTTCTCGATGACGATCAGCAATACCATGAGACCGCCAATCCAGTACACTTGACTCAATGCGGTCGAAAGATCGCTTTCCAGGATGTTCTTCGTAACATGCCTGACGAGCAGCGGGAACACCAGACTAAGAGCGGATACCAATAAAACGCAAGCCATGATTCCAATAAACAATGATAAATAAGGCTTATAATAAGAAAGAAATCTTTTTACAGGAAATTGCATGGATCGTTAACCCCTTTTTGTGTTTTTAGACACATATAAGGGGGGCCGTTCACAAGTTAAGAGATCGTTCCACCCTTATATGCTTGTGCGGATACCATCATTTTTTTCATGTCAATTCCTCCTTATAGGTTAATACCACCATTATAGGCAATTGTGTACAGCGTGTATAGAAAAATAATCCAACAATTGAACACTTTATAGTAAATTCCAAGAGCGGGGTCAAACGCGTAAATCAATTATGATTTCATAGACATAGCAAGTCGTATCACCTGCTGTATAGGAGTTGCTGGGTTTTCCATTTGATTGACATCTCCAACAAAAAACATATCCTTTTCGGGATAGTAAAATGCTAGGGAACCTGTTGAACCAGAATGACCAATTAACTCGCCTTTCCCCGCAAAAAGAGTAGCAAGTCCATTTAGTGGAATTCTCATATATCCAGCACCGTAATGTATGGGAAACATAGAAGCCTGCAGCCTGTTATTTACTTTTAGTTCATGAAAAACAGTACTATTAAATAACTTTCCTTTGAAGAAAGCCTTGATAAATACCATTAATTCACGAGCCGTAGAAACACAACCGCCACTTGCCCGAATGCTCCTAATTAATTGGGGACGGGAATAGGCAGTGTCCTTATAATAAACTTTCGGGATAAAATCATCCTCATTCGTGGGGAGATAAGTATTCTTAAGCTCTAAAGGGTCAAATATTAATTGTCTATATACATCTTCCAATGGTGAATTAGTAACAATTTCAATGATTTCTCCGAGGATGTCAAAGTTTATATTGGCGTAATGAGCTCTTTTCCCCATATCTGGTGCAAAGTGTGGTTTTATTTCCTTCGTCTTAGTTATCGTTTCATCAAATTCAATGTACACATCATTAGAAAGAGCACGTAGCTTCGACTTATTGCTACCCTCTTCAATGGCATCCCTCAACCCACTTGTATGGAACAATAAGTTCGAGAGGGTAAGTCTATTAGAATAATCTTGACCTTTGTAGACGTGAAGGTTCTTTAATGTATCTTCTTTTAAATATTTTGTTAATGCATCGTTCAGTGAAAGTTTTCCTTGCTCTCTCAAAATAAAAATACAAGTGGTTGTGAGCAGCTTTGTAATACTTGCAATAAGGAATGGCGTATCTACATTCTTACCCCCGTATCCAATACTGTATGAAACATCTCCATTGGAGTTTTCTACGAGAAGAACTGATTCATGTATTTGCTTTTTCTTTGTAACCTTTTCGAAAATGTTTTGGAATTTTTGTCTTGGAATTTCCATATTCATGATTGCCTCCTATAGCGAGCAGCAACAATGATATCTGATGCTGTGCTGTCCAGTAATTCTATGATTTGTTCTTCACTAACACTGTGCGGCAATAGTCCGTTTGCGACCATAACAGATAGACCTGTCTGAAATATTCTCATTTTTAACAGAATTAGCTTGAGTTCCTCGCTGGAAAGTCCCTCAAGATCCGCATCTTCCTTCATCATCTCTATAATGTCGTTACCGATATTTTCGTCATAATCTTGAAGATGGTCGTTAGGTCTCATTACGAGATCTCTGAATAGTACACTGTAATCCTTGGCAAATCGAACGCTAGCTACTCCAATATCGTGGAAAGGGTTCCCACTGTTAATTTCCGATAAATATTGCTTGCTGATCTCCGAAACCTTCTTCACAACCTCCTTTATTAACTCATTAATATCTGTGAAATTGACATAGATGGGAGCAATAGAGCTTCCCAATTGGTCTGCTACCTTACGGATCGTTATGCCCTGCAAGCCTTCAATGCATGCGATCTCAAAAGCGGCATCGATAATTTGTTCCTTCGTAAATTTGTTTTTTGGTGCCATAATGAGCTGCTCCTTTTTCTGTGAATCATTTGATATATAACATGTGATCTATATCGACAATTATACAATATTTTCCGATTATGTAAAGGGGGATTGGCCGACGATCATGATTGTTTTTTAGGAGTAGGTACGAAAGCTCGTATCAAGCGAGATCATCTAATGTCATTTTTTATAAATAATACCAATTTTCTAATTTACATACATACAGTATGTATGTTAAGATCGATCTATATTAACGAAGGGGGTTTTATTTTGAAAGTATCCAGTTTCTATCCCGTTATATTAACAGAACAAGTGGTAACGACAGCCGAGTTTTACACGAAGCATTTTGGATTTGAGAAGGTGTTCGAGGCAGAGTGGTATGTCAGTTTGAGAATGTCTAGTCATACAATCCCGTTTGAGTTGGCCATACTCGATGCAGCTCATCCGACGATTCCCGAGGGCTATAGGAGGAAAATAAATGGGCTGATTCTTAACTTTGAAGTAGACGATGTAGATGCAGAATACGATCGTCTTATCCGTGGAGCTAAGCTTCCCCTTGAACTTGAGATTAGAAGCGAGGATTTTGGACAGCGTCATTTCATTACCTCCGATCCTAATGGGATCTTAATTGATGTCATTAGCGTGATTGCTCCCACAGGTGACTATAATAGCCAATACATCGAGGAGATCTGGAAATAAGGAGAGTGTTATGGAATCCTATACACCACTAAAAAACTACTTCGGAAAAGAGCTCGCTGTTCGGCTAGCTGAGCTAATCAAACCCTTCTATCCTAGTTTTCAGGTATCTAGCTTTGTTAATGCTGTGGAGCAAAATGTAAATGAGCTAGAACTGAAGGCAAGAGTACAACGGATTGCAGAAGAGCTGAACCGGAATTTACCTTTCGAATACTCTGATCAGCTTGCTGTTTTGTTAAACATTGTTGGACCGGAAAATGAATATGAGCAAGGCATGTTCACAGAGGGCTATTTCCTTATGCCTGTAGCCAACTTTGTAGAAAGATATGGGCTGCAGCAATTTCAGATTTCTATGAATGCTCTATATGAAATTACAAAACGACATACATCGGAGTATGCCATTCGTCCATACCTTGACCAATATCTTGAGGATTGTATTGAAACATTAACCGTCTGGTCTTACGATTCGAATGCTCATGTGCGCCGTTTGGTCAGTGAAGGGACTCGGCCTCGTCTTCCATGGGCTAAACGGATAAGTGCTCTTGGAGGGGATCCTATGCGTAATCTCGCTTTGCTTGAGCCGTTATTAGATGACTCCTCTAGTTATGTTAGACGTTCTGTAGCCAACCATTTGAATGATTTGACGAAGGATTACAAACAGGTCACGATAAGGTGGATTGACGATAAACGAAGTACAGGCTGGGATCACGCTCCAAGCATGGTTCCCCACGCATTAAGATCGTTAATGAAGTCAGGGGATCAGGAGGCATTGGCAATAGTAAAGGGACTCTAGTAATATAGGAGCATACATGTCTGATGAATGGAGAGCTTGTCAATCATGAGGAGAAGTAAGGAAGAAACAACGGAAACGATTCGAAAGCTTATTAGTGTGGCTAGAACCCACTTTAATAAGTATGGTTATGCGGATACAGCATTAGAAGCGATCGTTCTTGAAGCGGACTTAACACGGGGCGCAGTCTATCACCATTTTCGCAATAAGAAAGAGCTGTTTCGAATCGTACTAGAGGATGTTCAACGAGAGGTTGCTGAGCGTGTGGAGCGTGAGGCGTCGACTAGCGAAGATGTATGGCAGCAGCTTTACTTGGGTTGCCGCGCGTTTATTATGGCAGCCGTAGAAGAGCAAAGAAAGAGAATTATGCTGATTGATGGTCCGTCTATTCTTGGCTGGGAAGTTTGGAGAGAGATGGATAAAAAGCATTCCATGCGACTATTGAAGGATCAGCTTGAAATTATGCAAAACGAAGGATTTTTTCGGAATACTCCCCTCGATGCAACGACTTATTTTATTTCAGGCGGATTAAATGAGCTTGCTCTTTGGCTTGCCAACGAATCTGAGCAGCTGAAAGCCTCTGAGGAAATTATGAAGATGCTTACTGTGTTTTTAGAAGGCTTTAATCAACGTACGATGCATTCCTAAGATAAGAGATTTTTGATTCCACGAGTCCTTTTGCTATAATGAAATGGCTAGTAAACAACCATTTAAGGAGAGATTACATTGGCTTTGAATCCATATTTAATTTTCGACGGAAATGCACGAGAGGCTGCATTGTATTATGCAGAAGTATTTGGTCTTCCCGAACCACAGCTTATGACCTTCGGATCGGTTCATTCAGAGCACTTACCCCCGGGAACCGAGAATTTGATCATGCACACGAACCTAGATATTGCTGGTGGTAAATTAATGATCTCCGACAATATACCAGGAACTTCTTTTCAGCAGGGGACTAACTTTACAATTGCTTATGTAAGTAACGATGAGAAGGCAATAAGAGATGCATTCGAAAAGTTAAAGGTGGACAGCGTGAGTGTAATGATGGAGCTGCAGGAGACACCATGGAGCAAATGCTACGGCAGCCTAACTGATAAATTCAACATCGAATGGCAATTCAGTCATGA
>Ga0180216_1004085_pt1 | contig 11220 bp, 11 predicted proteins | sample eDN3rd37CBELigMG_FD_128879 | JGI IMG/M metagenome (GOLD analysis project Ga0180216, IMG submission 128879) | Enriched Miracle-Growth compost microbial communities from Emeryville, California, USA - eDNA 3rd pass 37_C BE-Lig MG (version 2)... ...
AAATCCCGCATCACGCTCTCCCATAACAGCATCGATCTTTCGGTCGATATGGGAGGGGATCGAACAACGGCTGCAATCGAGTCGCTCAAAGTCTTGGCCTTCGATCTCGCGGCACTTTGCCTCAGCATCGAAGGCGCGACGCGCATACCAGCGTTCTTCCTGCATGACAGCCCGAGAGAGGCTGATCTTGGCCTGAGCATCTATCACGAGCTGTTCCGGCTGGTGCGGGAAATCGAGGAGCAGACGGATCAGCCGCTTTTCCAATACATCGTCACCACCACGACGCGGCCGCCTCAGGATCTGGCGAGCGAGCCCTGGTTGCGCCTTACGCTCCGCGGCGCGCCGGGCAACGAGCGCTTGCTCCGTTGTGATTTGTGAGGATCGCCATGACACTCAGCTTCGCCGCCCGCACTATTCTCGAAAAGGCCGCCGTGGACAACGGATTCAGCCTTGATCAGGGCGTATCGGACAACTGGTTGATCTTCAAGGCTCATGCCGCTCCCGCCAGCCTGTGCCTGACCGTGACCGAAGACGGCTATGCCATCGGCACGGATCATGGAGGCGTTGCGCGTGAACTGGACGCTGAACTCGCTTCCCTCCCGAACGCGCCGCAAGGCTTCCACGCTTGGGCGGCGGGTGAAAGTCGGATGCTGGACCATATTGCTGGGGCGGTGTGGCGGCTTGCGCGCAGCCTTCCCGACGAGCCGCTGCGGCAATTCAAGCGCCGCCTGGCCGAGCTTCCTGCTGCAACCGAGGTGGAGCGCCTGCGCAAGGAGCGGATCGGGCAGGACGTTTTTCGCGAGGCGCTGATGCTGTTCTGGGATGGCGCCTGCGCCGTAACCGGCGTCAGGCACCCGCGCCTTCTGCGCGCCAGCCACATTATCCCCTGGTCGGAATGCGACAGCGACGCTGAACGCCTGAACGTCCACAACGGCCTGCTCCTGGCTGCCCATCTCGACGCAGCGTTCGACGCACATCTGATCTCATTCAGTGGAGATGGGCAGATTTCGCTTTCCTCGAAGCTATCCGAATCCGACGCCGTCGCATTGGGCCTCGCCCGTGATATGCGCCTGCGTCGGGTCGACCCGGAGACGGAACAGCGGCTGGTGATTCATCGGATGAAGACTCTGCAGGAGCATGACCGATGAATGATCTGATCCACATCGCAACTAAGGAATTCAATAATGGAGTGCTTTCGGATCGATGAAAGCGGGTACACCGGGTTCGACCTTCTCAACCCCGACCAGCGTTTCCAAGGGGCCTCGGCAATCGCAATCAGCGACCAAGATGCCGCAAGTCTTATCAGCGAGCATTTCCCAAGACTGTAAGCCCCGGAACTGAAATACCGCGCGCTGTCGCGACGACCGGCCAATCACCAGCGATTGCTTTCCCTGCAGCGCGATCTGCTGACCCATTTTAAATGTGTCACCTACGTCTGCGACAAGCGCTTTCTGCTGACTCTGATGTTTGCGGATTACGCTATTGAGCCGTTTTATTACGAGAGAGGTGTCAACTTCTATGAGAACGGGCAGAACTATGCCTTGGCGTCGCTGCTATCGATTGTGGGGCCCATCCGGCGATGGAGTCATTGGTCTTCTCCGAGGTTTCGAGGCGTTCCGCCAGCCGTCCCGCACGCTCGCCGGAGCGCCGGAGTGAGAGCAGGAACAGGAACACCGCGAGTGCGATGGCGCCGTAGCGCAGCGCCGCCCGCATTCATGGGGCGGAGGCAATCCCGTCAACGCTCGTGAGCGCCACGGCGATGCCCCCCGGCGCAGGGTGTCGAGATTAGGGTACGAGCGGCAGGATGGCGGATCGGGTCTCGGCTAAGGCGAACCCCTGGTCGGATCGGGGGGGGGGCTTCGACATCTCCCACCGCCGCTCACCCCACCTTCACGCCCCAGAAGGACGTATGGTCGGCGGCGAAATATCCATCTGCCGCCCGAAAGGTGCCCTGCAGCTCGACAGTGTCGCCTTGGGCGAGTGACGCCATGGTCTGCAGCCAGAGCGCCGTCGCCTCGGAGGTGTGCGCCCCGGATATCTCGCCGAACGATCCTCGGATCTCGGTCGAGCCGTTCAGCACGAGTCGTCCGCGCATCCGCGCCGTGGTGCTGGAATTGACCTTGTAGAGCAGCGTGGCGCCGAAGAGGTAGGTGCCGGCAACCGGTGCGACGAAGCGATTGTTGCCGGCATCGAATGCGCCCTGATCGTTATAGTCGGTGTTGTTGATGCCGATCTTCGTCCAGGTGTCGACAGCGACATAATTGTCGTAGTTCGTATACGCCTTGAAGCGCGGCAGCCGAGGCTGATCGACGATCCCGCTCGTGTTGTCGACAATGAAACCGTCGAAGAAGGCGCTGCCGTCAGCGGACACAGCGAGCCGGAACAGGTCCGACCCGAAGAGGCCGACGAGCGCTTTGGTGACATAGCCAGTCTGGAAGACATAGCCGAGGTCGCCGCCGGCAGCTTCCTTGTTCATCGTATAGAAGAGATCTCCGGTCCCACCCTCGCCAGCGGTCTTCGCAGTCCAGAGCGCGGCATTGAGCTTGGCCGAGAACGGATTGGCCGCATCGGCGGTCGTTCCGATACCGAGCAGCGCCATGTTCTGCAACTCGCCGGGCGTCGTGCCGACCCAGACGGAGCCGTCGTAGACCAGCAGCAACCCTTCGTCCTCCACCCACGCCCGCCAGCCGGTTCGCGGCGGAAGGCGAAGCCAGGCACCGTCGGTCCAGAGCGCGACGTTCAGATCCCAGCCCGCCCACGCCGCGGTGGCGCCAGAGCCGACGATGTAGCGGTCGCCGTCGGTGGGGCTGCCGGGCGGCGCCGTCAGATCCCGATCGAGGACGGAGAGCTGGACGAGTCCGTCGAGCAGCCGCAGCGCCTCGTTGTGGGTGACATGCTTCTGTGCCTGCGCCGCCAGGATGTAGGGCAGAAGCAGATGGGTGGTGGCATCGGACATGGGCGTTCTCAGAATGTCAGTGTGACGGTCTTGGGCATGCCCCGCCCGATCAGGGCGGAGAGCTGGAAGATGCGGACGGTCAGCGTGTCGCCAGACCCGAGCGGCGCGCCCCAGTCTGCGGACTGCTGGGCGGCGGTGTAGACCACGCTGGTGCTGGCGGCGGCCAAGGTTCGCTTGACGGCCGGGCCGTCGAGGATCTCGACCTCATAGGCTTCGACCTCCTCGGCGAGCGGCACCTCGCCGGCGCCCCAGTTGTCGGCCGAGAGGGATCGCGAACGGCGCGTCCAGTGGATCGTGAGATCGCCCGGCGTCTGGGGCTTTCGCCATGGCTGCTCGACATGAGCGACCGAGAACGGCCGGAGCCCCACGCCCTCGGGCGTGAAGCTCGTGGCAACATAGGTCTCATCGCTGACCGGTCGGCTTGCCGGGCCGATGCGCCAGTTCCAGGGAAGCCCGAGATCGGCTTCGGCGATCGGCAGCGATGCGAGGCTCTCGTCCAGCACCACCACCCGCGCGCCAGCGGGCGCCGGATTGCCCATGGCGCCTTCCGTTCCGCGCTGCCCGCGCAAGAGCCGGGTCAGACGATACCGGCCGGGCGCTAGCAACTCGGCCGCACCCGCCTGCACGATTTCCCAGATGCCTGGTGCGCTCTCGACGGCGAGTGCATTGGCGCCGCCGAACAGCGCCAGATCGGTGACGCTCTCCAGCGTGCCCGAAAGCAGGTCTACCACCAGCACGTTGCCGAGATCGAAGCGTGAGGTCGGTCCCGGCCAGAAATCCGAAACCAGGACGCCGATCCGTGCCCGACCGCCGAAGGTGGTCAGCAGCTCGAAGCCATCGGACGAGCCGCTGCGGAACACCGCCATCTCGCCGGGCCATGGAACGGCATGGGCTGCGACGAAGGGACGATGCGCAGGCTGATCCTCACTCAGTTGCGGCAGGTCCATCAATATCGCGTCGGGCGCTCCGAACACGACCGGGCGCGTCAGCGAGGCGGCACGCGGATCGCCCGGCGGCAGATCGTAGGTCGCGCGGTCCTGGCGGATCGCCTCCACTCTGCGCGCCTCGGCATCTGCGACGGAGACGAGACGGAACTCGATCTCCCGCCCGTCATGGGCGAGCCGGATCACGTCGGCGGGATCGAGAGCCAGCCGCGAGGGTGGAAGGCGGAAGGCTGCGCTTTCGCGCCCGGTCCAGGCCTCGAGTAGCGCACGACGGCAGCGGCGTTCCGCCTCTTCGGGCGGCACCGCCATCGGAAAGCTCTCCGATGTGATCCGCGTCGTGTCGACCGTGATGCGCTGCGCCTCGACTAGCGCGGTGTCGTAATCCTCGTCGGCGCGGGCGATCTGCCACTTCAGCGCCTGCGGCAGCTCGGTTTCCTGGCTGCGGATCAGTTCCAGCACGTCACCCTCGCGGGTAGCTACGAGGTGATCGGGGTCGATGGTCAAGACCGACGCCCGGCCACGCATCACGAAACGAATGATCCCTTCGGTCTCCACGGCGTCGAAACCAAAATGCCGCGACAGCGTGGTGATGGAGGCGCGTGGGCTTTCCAGTGCGCCGATGACATATCCCTCGACCGCGCCCCAGAGCCCGGAGACATCAATCCGATCCTCGGGCATGCCTGCCCGCAGGCAGAGGTGCCGCACGAGGGCGGCCAGCGAGACCGCGCCAAGGCGTCCGGTCAGCCAGTGGCCGAGCCGCCAGTTCGGACCGTCGGTCCAGACGCCGGTCAGTTCCGGGAAGAACGGATAGGGCCGTGCATCCCAGGTCCAGGCGGCGCATTCCGGGACATGAACCATCCGGTCGCCATAGACTGAGGACACCGGATTGTTCGCAGCCTCGCCCCACCAGAGATAGCTCGCCTCGAGATAGGCGCGCTGGATCGCATCGTCGCGCCAGCCCCGCGAGAAATGTGGCGTGAAGCTCTCGGAGGACTTCGGATCGAAGAAGACGTTGGGCTGGTTGGTGCCACGATCGATGGCGGGGCAGCCGAGTTCGGTGAACCGGATCGGCTTCGACTGCGGGACCCATGCCGTCGGCGTCGCGCTCTCCACCCCGCCCGGGCGGTCGTAATGCTGGTTCGACCACCAGGCGCGCAGATCCTTGTAGCGGAAGACCCACGGCTTTCCCGCTGCACCATCGGTGATCGGCGTTCGCACCTGAGCCGACCGATCGGCGGCGCTGGCGTAGAACCAGTCGAAGCCTTCGCCACCCGCGATGTTCGCCTGCAGATACGCCCGATCGTAGATCGCGGGCCAGCTATCGGCGGCGTCGAGATGGTCGAACCCGTCCCGCCAGTCCGACAGCGGCATGTAGTTGTCGATCCCGACAAAATCGATCTCCGGATCGGCCCAGAGCGGATCGAGGTGAAAGAACACGTCGCCGCTGCCATCGCTCGGCTGGTGCCCGAAATATTCCGACCAGTCGGCAGCGTAGCCAATCTTCGTTCCAGTGCCCAGAATGGACCGGACATCAGCTGCCAGATCCCGATAGGCCTGCACGACGGCGAAGTCGGACGGCGTGCCGCCATAGACCGGGCGATCCTGATCGTCGCGGCTGACGAGGAAGGCATTGGCGCGGCTGACGCCGTTGACCGACCAGGACAGAGGCGTGGTCGACTTGGCGGACACCTCGACGCCGGGCCGCACCTTGCAGGATCCCGCGCGCAGATCGTCGCCGAACCAGGCGACGACGAGGCTGACGCTCTCGACCGCCGGAACCATGGCCTGCAGCCGGTCGAGCGCCACCACCATGTCGGTGGCATCCGGCAGCGCGTTCAGATTTTCGGGCACTGTCGCCCCGCCATCGGTCTTGCGGATCGCCTGCGTGGCGTAGGTGAACTCGCCCGATGCCGGGATCATGGTGACCGCGCGGGTCAGTCCTTCGGCGGTGTCGGGATTGGCGAGCGGCCGGAACACCTCGAAGGAGAGCTGCGGCAGACGGTTACCGTAGCTGGCGAGCGGCAGTTCCTCGAAGACGACATAGGCCGTGCCGCGATAGGCGGGCGTGCTCAAAGCGCCCATCTTCGCCGCGATGAAGGGATCGGCAGTCTGCACCTCGTCGCCCGGATACCAGCGCCAGGTGACCCCGGAGAGGTCCATCGGCTTGCCGTCGGCCCAGATGCGGCCGATGCCGGTGATCGGCCCGTCGCAGAGCGCGACCGCGAAGCTCGCATAGTAGAGATATTCCGTGGTCCTGACCTTGCCGCCGCCGCCACCCTTGCCGCCGCCTTGCGTGGTGGTCCTGGTCTCCTCGCGGAAATCGGTCTCCCAGATGATGTTGCCGCCCATCCGCATGCGGCCATAGAGGCGCGGAATGACGGCGCCCTCCGTCGAGGAGGTGATGCGCAGCGTGTCGAGACGCGCGCCCTCGATGCGCTGGGTGGGCGCGAGCGACGAGATGATCCAGCTGTCGACGACCGAACCGATGCTGGAGCCGATGAAGCCGCCGATCGTCGCCGCGCTGACACCGAGAATCGCGCCGCCGATGCTGCCGCCGATAGCGGCGCCGGCGACGCCGAGAACGAGGGTGGCCATGGCAGATGCTCAGCGTTGCGGGAACAGGAAGGCGAAGGCAATGCGCCGCCGCCAGACGGAGGTGAGCGGCTCCTCGATCACGCCGAGCCGCTCATAGGCGTGGATGAAGCTGCCGGGGTCGGAGATGATCCCGACATGCTTGGCGATGGCGCGGGGCTTCATGCGGAAGAGGACCAGCGCGCCGGCTTCGGCCGCCGCGGGGTCCACTTCGATCATCATGCGCCGTACGCCTTCGGCCAGCACCTCGCGCGGGCCGATCTCGCCCCAGTCCCGACTGTAGGGCGGGATCGGGAACGGCTCGGGGCCAACCACCTCGCGCCAGACGCCACGGGCGAGGCCGAGGCAGTCGCAGCCCACGCCGCGCAGGCTCGCCTGATCGTGGTAGGGCGTGCCGAGCCAGGATCGCGCCGCCGCGATCACCCTGTTCGGCTCGGCCCCGCGCGGAGCGCGTTCTTTCGGTAGGCTCGTCACAGCACGCTCCCGTCGTGCCCGCCGTCCTTCGTCGCGTAACGGAGAACGGCATCCTGGCCGGGGATATGCGGGAAGCCCCGGAAACTGGCGACATTGGCGAACTTCGTGCCACAGGTCTCAATGCGCTTGTCGCAGCCCGCGCGGACGATAAGACCATCTCCCCCGGCGATGGGCCTCACTGGCGCTTCGAGCAGCGTCAGCACGGCGATGCCGTCGGTCAGGTCATGCGCGACGATCTCTGCACGCCGCCCGGCATTGGCGCCGCTGGTCCATTCGACCGTACCGAAGGTGAACCAGCCGGCGGCAAAGCCACCGAGGCCGGACGCCGTGAACGTCCGGTCACGCAGGAGGTCGATGACGGCGCCCGTTCCCCTGAAGGCCGATGCGTCCAGATCGACGCCGCAACGTCCGTCACCGAGCGCCGCGTCGCAAGTGGCCTGAAACGTCCGTCCGACCGTTTGTCCGAGGACATGTGCGAGCGAACGAACTTCTGCCACGAAGGCAAGCCGTCCCCGCCGGATCTGGCCGATCGCCCCGCGGCGCATCAGCACACGCTGCGCCGGATCGCTCCAGTTCACCCGCCAGACCTCGACCTCGGCATTGTCCCAGCGACCGTCGAGGATGTCGGTCTCGGTGATCCGGTCGGAGGTCAGCACGCCCTCGGCGTCCTGCGCATCGACGGAGAGATCGGATCCCGAGCGGACCTCCGATGCCGTCAGCCCGCTCTCAGGCTCGAAATCGGTGTTGTCGAAGCTGAGCGTCCGGTCGTGGTCGGTGAAGCCAAAGGTTGCGCCATCCGCGCGCACGATCCGCCACACCCAAGCGAGCGTCGTCGTGCCTTCGTCGAGATGGGCCTGAAACGCGGGCGAGAGAGACTTCACTTCCGCCCCCAGCCGCGCAGGAGCGCCACGGATGCCAGAAGCGAAGACACCACGCCACCAGTCGCACCGGTCAGGGCATAGAGATTGAAGGGCCGGATATCGAGGGTGCCGGTGGCGAGGTCGAAATCCGCCAGCCCGGCCATGGCGAGGCCGGAAGCGGCAAGGCAGGCCAGATAGACGAGGCCGCGTGCGAGATTCCAGTTCATGGACGTCCTCCGATGAGAGTGGTGAGGAATGCAGTGAGACGAGACAGCAGCGTGGGCGCAGCGGGCACGGCCGGGACCGGCATGGGGTCAGCGGCCGTCCGAACCGGCGTCGCCTCCGGGCGCAGCAGCGCCAGCGCCTCGGCCTCGGTCAGCCGCCGGATGGGTCGCAAGAAATCGACTCGGCCATTGCGGTCGACCGCCCAGACCGGAATGGTCCCGGTGGGGTAACGTCCATGGCGGAAGAGGTCGCGCTCGGCCTCGCGCCGGGGGCGGATCGCGGCGGGCTTGAGCCAGCCCATGAAGGCGTCGCTTGCCGCCGCGCGGTTGCCCGCGTTCAGGTGTCTCGTCAGCGCAGCTCTCGCGATGCCGCCGGTGTTGTAGTGGAAACTGACCAGCGCATCGAATTCGTGCGGCTCGAGTGGCACGATCACGGCCCGTCGCACCGCTGCCTCGTAGGCCGCCAGATCGGCCCGGAATACCTTGAACGCCTCGCGGACGCCGGCCTCGAGATCGGCGGGCATGCCACGGGGCATCCTGGACGGATCGGGCGGTCCGGCCGAGGCCGTGTGGCCGATGCCGAAGGTCCAGACCTGTTTCACATCGAGATAGGGTCCGGGCACGAGTCCTTCGTGCCGGACTAGGGCCAGAAGGCCCCGGTCGGTCATGCACATGGGATCACCCCAGAAGCGAGAGGGTCAGAATGAGAACTGCGACGGCGAGGCCGATGCGCAGGCGGTGGGCGAAAGCCTGACGCGGGGCGATGGGGTCGCAGCGAATGAAGCGCGCGAGGCGGAGAAGCTCATGCATCGCCGTCGCCTTTCTTCGCCCCACGTAGCCGGGCGAGGACGAGTTCGATGAAGGCGGGGCCGAAGACGCCAACGAGATAGGCCGCCGAACCTGCTGCGCCCCCGGCCGGGATCGCCTCGGGCGGCAGGCCCAGCCAGCTGGTGACGAGCGCCATGGAAAGGCTGCCCATTCCAGCCGCGATCAACCCGCCTAGCAGGATGTGCCGCAGCGCATCGCGCAGGCGCATCCTCGTGGTCAGTGCGTTGGTCGCCCCGCCGAGCGCACCCCAGGCGGCCAGGATCACCGCCGTCGATGTTGCGAGTTCCTTCAGCACCGCGGCGAGGAACCCGGTCTCGTCGTTCATCTGCGGATCTCCAGCAGCGGGATGGAAGTGATCGAGCCGAGGCGTTCGAGATCGAGGGTGACGTCGAGCGCATCGGTGTCGAAGCGGACGGGCACGTCGAACGCGAAGCCCGCCGTGACGGCGACGCCTGCACCGGGTGCGGAGCCGAAGGTGATGAGGCCGGTCGTGGTATCGACCGACCAGCCCGACATCTGTTCGATGCCCGCCAGCGCGACACGCACGCTGCCCGTGACCGGCTTGGCGATGCTGCGTGTCCAGGACTGCGCGCCGGAGGTGTAGCACTTAACCAGCTGGAACTGCGTCGTCGTGCCGTCGCCGGTGCCGATCTGCTGGTCGGTTGCGCTCGGCACCTGCGATGGCAGGCAGGACTTGAAGTCGGCCCAGTCCTTGAAGCGGAAGCCGTGAAGGCGGCCGTTTCGCGCCTCGAAGAAGGCGACCACTGCCGCGAGATCGTCGGCACGACGGATGCCATAGGCCACGTCATAGCGGCGGCGCGAGTTCGCCCAGCTGGCGTTGCGTTCCTCATCGCCCGAGGCCAGCTCCACGATCTGGGTGCGCCGTTCCGGTCCGCCGCGCGCACCACGGCTGATGTCGTCCGGGAACCGGACCTCGTGGAAAGCCATTACATCCCCCTCCGCCCCAGCGAAACGGCCCGGGCGATGTCCGCCGCGATCTGCGTGCGGGACTGCCGGAAGCTCTCGGCATCGCGGGCATTGATCGTGACGTTGACGGTCTGCGCGGCGGTGGCGCCGTAACCTGCTGCCTCTCGCCGCGAGAGTACCCGCTCGCCACGTTGCAGGATCGCAGGCACTTCGTCGGGCCTGAGCCCCGCCCAGCCCCCGGAATGCATGCGCGGGGCATTGACGAAGGCGTGCGCGGGCACGATGCGGCCCGGTCCCGCAGAACCGACCATGCCGCCGGCGTGCAGGATGTTGGCGAAGATCCCGCCGCCGAGATTGCCCAAAACACCGGAAAGCACGCCTGCCAGCGGGCCGAGGATGAAACGCCGGGCTGCTAGCTTTGCCAGATCGGCGATCAGCGAGGTGACCAGGTCGCCGAACTTCAGCTTGCCGATCTTCACGAACTCGCCGATCGCGTTCTCGGCGCTGCGGAACGCTCCGACCAGGGCGTTGCCGATGTCGCCGCCGATCTCTCGCGCCTTCGTGGCATAGTCGGCCAGGGTCTGGCTCACTGCCGCCCATCCGGTCGCGGCAGCCTCGGCCCCAGCCTTCGTCTGCTCGCCGGCACTGCGCCCGGCGGCTCCGGCACGACCGGCAGCGGTCGTGGCATCGTTCAGAGCCGCCGTCACCCGGTCCGCCGATGTGGCGGCCTCGTCCAGCGGGTTCTCGGCGTCCCCGCCGCTCAGTGCATCGCGCAGCGCCTGCATAGCCGCGCCCACACCATCGAAGGCTCCGGCCCTGGTCTCGGCCGCGCGCCGGCGGTAGCGGTCGGCCATCGCGCCGGCATTGCTGGCGGCGTGATCGAGCATCGAGGCATAAGACTGCGCCCCGAACCAGTCGATCCGCGCGTCGGCACCGATCGTCTCGGCGACCGCATTGAATGTCGGTCCGATGGTGCCAAGGAAATCTGCCCATTTGTTCGACAGGAAGGCCATCAGCCGCAGCCAGATCGCCTCGATATCGGCGCGCAGGGCGCGGAAGTCGTCCACGAAAGAGCCGAGCGTGGCCTTGATCCCGTCCCAGACGGCACGCGCCACGTTGCCCATCAACTCGAGCGCCGAACCGAAGCCGCCCGCGCCCTTCACGAGCTGCCCGAACCAGTAGATCAGCTCGCCCGCACCGACGATCAGCGCGCCGATCCCGGTGCGGATGATCGCGCCGCGCAGGAGCGTGAGCGCACCCGACAGGCTGAAGGTCGCGACACGGGCGGCAACGAACGCCGCGACCCAGCGCCCGGCCATGAAGGCCGCGAAGGCGATGCCGATGGCTGCGAGCCTCTCCAGATTGTCGGCCAGCAGGATCAGCCCCTCAGCCACCGTCGAGGTAGCGCCCGCCAT
>Ga0180216_1004088_pt1 | contig 11214 bp, 17 predicted proteins | sample eDN3rd37CBELigMG_FD_128879 | JGI IMG/M metagenome (GOLD analysis project Ga0180216, IMG submission 128879) | Enriched Miracle-Growth compost microbial communities from Emeryville, California, USA - eDNA 3rd pass 37_C BE-Lig MG (version 2)... ...
CACGCGTTGGCTTTTGGCGCCAAGTGCCCCTCGAGGTTGCTTCTGACAGAGCGCCTCTGACAGTCTGTTGAGGGGCATTTTGTCGGACTACCGGCTCCTATTTGTCGGTCTACCCGGCGGGCCGAGCCTAGTGGACCCCCCACGACCCCCCAAGTGATTTTCAAGTTTTTTCGACCGTACCCCCCAAAGTTCAAATTTTTTGTAACGGTCGCCGGACGACGCCCAAGGCGCCGCCGCCGCCGAAGAGGACGACGACACGAAACGCAGGCAGAACGCGCACGCCTGCTGTGGAAGGGAGAGAACGCTGAGGACAAGGAGGACAAGACGGCGAAGGACGCGGAAGTGTGCAAGGAAGTATTGCTCACAGCAGGTTCCGCCCAACAACGTGGGCCGACCACCTGCGGCCGCCGCTTTGCGCTAGGACCAGTATGGCCGACCGGCGTCTGCGGCCGCGCCAGTACGTCCCGGGTAAACGTCGGCCACGTCCGAACACCGAATGCTGACGTTTGGTCCTTCCTGTTGACGCTGTATACGCTGCAGGCGGCCATCGTCGCTGTCGCGGACCGAGCGGCCGGTGCCCCTGGCACGCACCCGCTACGGCCAACGGTCGATCACGCCGGAGAGCACGCGCCGGCTCCGCCGTCGCCTCGAGCTCGTGCCAGACCTGCCGACTGAGTACGTGCCGCGTCACCCCGAGCCCACCGCCCCGCTGCTTTACGACGACGGCGAGGAGGACGACGAGTGTGAGGACTATGACGCCGCTGCCGAGGACGAGAACGCCGACAACGGCCTCATGGCGGTGGACGCCGCGCCGCCAGCGTCGCGGACGCCCGGTGGTATCAAGCTGCCGCCGCCGGTCAGCGGCATCGCCCTCGGCGCCGCCCAGGAGGTGCGCATGCAGGCCGAAGCCGCCCGCCAGGAGACCAGCGGCCACACCGCCGTGCCGGTACGGCCTCGGCCTGCAGAGCCCGTCCGCTCAGCCATCCACGCAGCACGCTCACCGTTGCCTCCTTGCGTCCGCGCTGAAGCACGCTCCGCGCGCAGGTCTTTTTGCGCGTGCGCCCGGCCGTGCCGAGCGACCCCAACACCGAGTCGCCGCTGGAGGTGGTGGACAGCACGACTGTGCGCCTGCGGTCCAATCTGCCGGCGGTGCTGGGCAAAGCCATCGACCGCATCAAGGGCGCCCACCACCACAACTACAAGTTCACGGGTGTGTTCGCGCCCGAGATTACCCAGCGGCAGGTGTTTGACGTGGTCGCGCTACCGCTCGTCAAGGAGTGCCTAGCCGGCAAGGTCCGTTGCGCTGGTTCAACGCCACGCACGTCAAAAAGGCTGGCTAAGGGCATCAACATCGACTGGTCCGAAGCTCCTTTGCCCTTCTCGCGCACAGAAAACGCTCGTGTTCGCCTACGGCGTCACCGGGTCGGGCAAGACGTTCACCGTGCAGGGGCCGCCCAACGACGTGGGCCTGATGCCCCGCGTGATCGACACCATCTTTGCGTCGCTGGAGACGCAGCAGTCGTCCGCCCTGGTACGGCGGGGAGGGGCGAGGAGGGGTCGTCCGCGCCGCACAGCTACAATACGTGCCGCCGCAGCTGCTTGCCGCGCCATCCCCACAGCTGATGCCAGTGGACTTGAACCGCGTGGAGGCGTACCGCCCGGCCGAGGCGGCCGTCAAGGAGGGCCGGCACCTGCTCCAGCCGACCACGGCGACGCTCAAGCGGGCCAAGGTCCGTCGCAGGGCGCTGGAGATGGCGGGGCTGTGGCGGTCGCCAAGGCTAATGCAGATCTCTGGGTTTTGCGCGCGTTTGTGTGGATCACAAAAGTACGAGGACTTGAGCCACTACTACGAGGTGCCGGACGTCGGCGAGCGCACGGGTAGGCGCGCACGCACGACTAAGCAAAGCTAGCGCAACCATATACTAAGGCGCGCTTCCCTGCGGCGCGCTCCCTCTGGCCTTGTCCCAGTGCTGCCGGTGCCGCAAGACGGCCTGTACTCGGTGTGGATCTCCGCCGCGGAGGTACGGCGGAGCGCGAAGTTGGCAGCCTGGCAGGACGCATGTGCAAACTTTTTCCGCCCGCCGCCGCCGTAACCGCCCTTTTTCGTTTGTAGATCTACTGCGGCAAGCCGCGCGACCTGTTCCTGGACCCGACCAAGCCGGCCAACAGGCTGACGTTCAACATGAACACCGGCATCATCACGGGCCTGATCAGCGTGCGCGTCAAGACGCTCGAGGTGCGTATACCACCGCCGGAGCACCTCGCTCCCGGCCGCGCTGCTGCGACTGACGGACGCCGCGCCGCGCAGCACGGCGACGGTGTCTGGCGACGGTACAGGAAGCCGTGCGGCTGCTCGCCCGTGCCCAGCGCAGCCGCACGCAGAGCGAGACGGACGCCAACGCGCACTCGTCGCGCTCGCACGCCATTTTCACCATCAAGATTGTCAAGGTGCCGCTCATCGACGACCGCGTCTATGAGGTGCGGCCGTCGCGTTCCCGACCGCGACCACGCAGAGCGCCATGTTGCCTCACACGCCTGGTGCCGTACTGCCGCCTTCGCTAGCGCTTCCTTCAGGACCCCAAGCTGGCGACGGTGTCCGCCATGACCATCGTGGACCTGGCCGGCGCCGAGCGGACGTCGACGACGTCCAACAGTACGGCACGACGTCCTCGAAGCACAGCGGCGTGCGCCGCGCTACTCACGCCGCCTCGCTGCTGGCCCCGTTCACGCTGTGGCCCTTCGCAGAGACCAAGAAGGAGGAAACGGCGGCGATCAACCAGTCGCTCTCCAACTTGGAGCACTGCCTCATGGCGCTGCAGAAGCGCGCCCAGGGCGCCACGCTCGAGCCGCCGTACCGCAATGACAACCTGACGATGCTCTTCCGGCCGTACTTTGAGGGCCACGGCCAGGCGGTACGGTGCCCGCTCCGGGCCCCACGTCGCCGCTAGTGGCGCGCCGCCCTCATGCAGGTTGCAAGCGTCCAGGCCCCCTTTTGACCTTGTCGGTGGTGCAGGTCATGATCATCAACGTCAACCCCTTCGGCCGCTACGAGCACGTCAAGCGCGTGATGGACTTTTCCAACACGGCGATGGCCGTCCGCATCCGGCAGCAGGCGGTGCGCAAGCTGCCGCCGCCGGACCAGTGGGGCGCCGGGCGGAAGCGGTCGCCGCCGCGCAAGAAGTCGCTGCCTCCGGGGCCGGCGCCGGAGCCTGACCCGGCGATGGTGGAGGACGACGCGGACCCCGCGGCCTACCCTCTCTCGCCCAGCGACGGCGCGGACTGGGACGGCGACGAGACGGGCCTGCTGGAGCGCGTGCGCCGCCTGCGGCAAGCGGTGCGTGCGCCACGACCCGTAGGCGCATGCGGATGGCCGCGCCAGCTGACGTTGAGCCGACGGCGCCCGGCCACGGCGGTCATTCCCGGGGCGACAGAAGGAGGAGGCCGAGCGGCTGTACGCCGAGTCCGAGGAAGTGGTACGAACGCGGCCTCGGTAGATAGGTGGGGTGGCTGTGCTTCTCTCAGCGGAGTCTGACCGGACGGGCGGCAATGGGCCATGCGGGCGGGCGGTTGGCTCGCACAGTGCGCGCAGCTGTACGACGACGTTGACCGCCTGCAGGCGCAGGTGCAGCAGCTGCAGGAGGAGCTGCGGCAGGCGCACCTGGCGAAGGCCCAGGTCAGCGAGCGCATGCAGCAGCAGCTGCGCAATCTGGAGGAGATGAACCGGCAGGAGCGCATGGTGCGCCCTAGCGCGGCGACGCGATGGCAAGGAGCGGCAGGCATCCGCTAAGTGCTCGTTGGCGGATTGGCCGGTGATGAAAGTGTTGTTCGCCCTGGACCGCAGGCCATCCTGGCCAACCGGAGCCGGGACAACGGCCTCCCCGTGTCGGGCACACCGCGCGCGCCGCCGCGGCTGCACGAGCCGGACTTTCAGCGTACGCTCGCGCAGGGTGCGACAGAGGCGTTGCTGTGGACAGTCGCTAACGCACCGGCGCGACCTGGACCGACCTCAGGGCGACGCGCGCACCCAGGCATGCACGAGCTGCAGGAGCGCCTGCTGAGCCAGTCCCAGACGATCACGGCGCTGCAGGCCCAGATCGAGTCGCAGCAGAGCGCCATCCAGGACCACATTGCCTACCAGGCCAAGCTGGAGGAGCAGATCACGGCGTACCGGCACCGCCTGGACGAGGCGCAGGCGGAGAAGCGCGCCCTGGAGCAGACGGTACGCGCGCTGCCGCGGGGACACGCTCGTCGCGGCAATGGAGCTAACCTGTGTGCGCGCCGCCGGACGCTGCGTGCTGCGGGCGCACAGATCGATCGGCTGGAGGCGGACAACGCCGACCTTGTGCAGCAAAAAAAGGACGCCGTGCGCGAAGCCCGCGCCATCATGACGGCCGAGATGGAGGAGATGGTGAACCGCTCGGTACGCTGCGCCCGCGCGAAACACCAGGACCGACCGTCGCGCGTCCGCTGACTGACACCAAGTTTGGCGACGACACGGCCGCGCGCGCATCCATCTCAGGCCGAGAACGAGGTCGCGCGCGCGTCCAAGCTGCTCGCCCAGTTTGAGGCCGACAAGGCCCAGTTCAACGCCACGATCCAGCAACTGACCGCGGAGGTCGAGATGCTGCGCGGCGACATTGCCGCCAAGGATCGCGAAAACGAGCGGCTGCAGGACGCGCTGGCGGCCATCCGAGGCGGCGGCAGCGCCGGCCCCAGCACTCGCCGCAGTGGTGGCGCGGCCAGCAGCGGCAAGCGGCGCTCGGTACGGCCGTGGCGCCGCGGCCAGCACGCAGCGGTGACATGAGCTAACCCAAGCGTGCGATGGACTATTATCACGGCGCGCGCAGGGCAACGCGGCCAGCAAGGCCAGCAAGGCCCCCGCGGGCAAGACCGTGAAGAACGGTCCCGCGGGCGAGCCGGTCATCCTCAAGCCGGACACCATCGCCGACCTCGTCCCCGGTACGGGCAACAGCGGCGTGCGCATATAGGGCCGTTCCACTGGGATGCTGCGCGCCGGTGCTGATCGATGATGGATCGATCCTACACTTTGGGCGTCGTTATCACAGCGATGGCGGAGCAGCGCCGGCAGCTGCCGTCCGGCAGCCGCGTGGTCCCCAAGCTGACGGAGCGCGAGCTCCGGTCCAAATCCCGGCTGGAGATTGAGGTCGCGTCGCCGCGGGCCGACGGCAGCCACCAGCTCGAGGTGCACAAGGTGAGCGGGGCCGTCGCTTCCTTTCTGCAGTGGCGTCGGGCCTGTGGCCCTAACTCGTGGGCGTGGCGTGTGCGTACGTCGCCGTGGGCGGCCAACGTGGACAGCTGCGCGTCAACCCGTCGGCGTCGGGCGGCATCCAGGCCCGCCTGGAGGAGGTGGTGGAGACCACGACGCGGCCGTACGCCACACGGGCCCGCAAGTGAGCAAACGCTGTTGTACAAAAGAAAGCAGAGCGAGTTGTGTTCGTTGTCCGTTAGCGCATTGTACATACACCTATCTATGCTCGACGCACGGCGCCGCAGGTCAAGATGCGTCTCGCCGCAGCAAGCCATGGGCGTTCGCGTCCCCACCACACACTCGGAGATCTAGCATGGCCCCCCCGCCACACTGCAGTCGGTCGAACTGCTGGGTTGAGCTTTCGCGCCTTGGGTCCGTCTGTTCCCTGCTCCGGCGCGCCTCTGGCCGAGTGGACGCCGTGGGACCCCGCGGTCGACATGGTGGCACGCCATCACGGCCACCCTCATTGGAACCGCTGCCGCCGCTCCCCCCCCCCTTTTTCCCCTCCCTTCTCTCCCGCTGACCACGTCTTCGTATGCTCGAATGACCTGCTATTGGACGGCACTCGCGTCCGCCCTGAGATCTCCACGGCTGCGGCCGCCCACCGCCGGGGGCATCGCGCCGCCCGCCATCGCCTCCGTCGCCTGCCTCGCGTGGAGGGACCGTACCCTTATTATGCTTTCCCGGGCCGAAGCGCATAACTCAAGCCGCTGGCGTGGCGCAATCGGTAGCGCGTGTGACTGTTAGGCCAAGTTGACGGCCAGTCATCACAAGGTCGATGGTTCGAGCCCATCCGCTAGCGCTTTCTTTTTTTTTTCTTTATGCACGAGCTTGCTTGGATGCGCCCTACCCTCCTCTTCTTTTAACTCTTCCTTTATATGGTTTCTTCCATTTCACTGCGCGCCTCTTGGACGTGGCTGTACATCTGTACACATGATACGTTTGCAAACATCGTTCGTCAGCGATCGCGCTCGGGCTGCCACCGCCGGACGGGGATCTCTCGGACGGCGAGGCGCGAGAGGATCGCCGGCGTCGCCGCATCCGCGGCGGTGACGTCGTCCGGCACGACAATGTACAGCAGCAGGACATCCTTGACGACCTGACTGGACACGCGGCCCAGGTTGGCGAGCAGCTGCCAGGTCAGCGGCGTGTGGACGCCGCGGCCGACCTCGGGCGGCACCGGCGGCGCATCGGGCGAGTGCCGCGTCGGCAGGACCACCACCGAGTAGCTGCAGACCAAGGCACCGTTGCGAGGGACGCAGGGCAGTCAGGTCTCAGCCAGCCCATACTCTCCTGCGGCAGTGACAGCTCCGGCGGTGGACGCGTACTCTGAGTGGTAGTAGGCCGGTCCGCGCTGGTAGATCACTGTCGCATTCGCCACCATGAAAGCAACCGAATGTGACGGTACGACCTGAGCGGCGTGCGCACAGCTGCTGCACCCGGGGCCGCGGCGCCGCACCCCAGTCAACGCCGTATTTGATGCCCGTCTTGGCCACCCAGCCGCGGCTGCGGAAGTAGTGGTACGCCGCGTACGCCACGGGGAACCCCGGCGCCGTCCGGCAGTACGTCTCCCAGCTCTGCTGCAGCGACAGTGGCTGGATGCCAGGCGAGCTGGGCGAGAAACGGAATGGTTGGGTGAGTGAGGCAGACACAGGCAACGCGGGCCGCCCAGCCTGCCCGACTGCACCTCCTCGCCCGGCGCGCGCCGAACGTTGAGGCAGCCCAGCCCGTACTGCAAGAAAAACGCCTCCTCCAAGCTCAGCTGGAGGTACTCGGGCGTCTTCTCGTACCGGATCCATTTCTTCTGCACGAATCCCTAATAATGCCCGACAGGAACTGCTGCTTGAGATACGGTCCAGTGCCAAGCTTTTGTCTGCGCCCGCATCCGCCCACCTTGGCCGGCGCCGCGGCAGCCGCCGGGTCCGCAGCCACCGCGCTCGACCCGGTGGCGTCCCCCGCGGCAGACCCGCCAGCCGCAGGGTCCTCCTCGTCGTCCGCGTCGGCGTCCGCGTCGGCGTCCGCGTCGGCGTCCGCGATCGCGATCGCGCCCGCCTCCGCCATCGCGTCCACCTCCACTTGGTTGTTGCCCAGTGCGGCGCTGTGGTCGTTTGCGGCGCTCGTTGCGCAAGCGGCAGCCTCCCCGTCCGCTTGCGCCGGCACCGCCGACGGGGCTGGCGCGCCGGCGAGCGCTTGCGGACGCTGGCGCTTCGCCTTCCGCTTCTCCCGCTCGCGCTTTCGCTTCTGTTGTTTCTCCGTTGCGGACGCCGCTGCGCCCCGCACCCGCCTTGGACACCGCAGGATTGACGCTACGGTCAGTGCACGACTGCGGTATACTTCCGTGCATCATGTGTGGGAGCGCACCTAGGTTCATGTACGCGCTCATGCGCACGGTCTCTTCGTAGGTCAGCTCGGAGCGCGAAAGGATGCCCTTGCCAAAGAAGCCCTGCAGGTGCAGCCAGGTCTTGTCGCGCTTGCTCGTTACCCTGGCGCCAGCGCCGCTAGCGAGATCCGCGCCGCGTCTTGTGAGCAAGCGACCGCAAGCCACCCTGAGTCACCGCTGCATTTGCCGGCTCCTACCAGACCCCCTGGCCGACGAGTATGCCGTCGTACGTCCAGGGAAAGTACGTGGACGTCCGGCCGTCCGGCTCGACCTTGACTGGCAGCGGCCGCTCGTACTGCCGGCGCATGTACTTGCTGAGGTTCTTCTTGCGGCCGCTGCGCAGCCAGTCCGTCGTGGGCTCGTCGGGACTGTGCGCCGCCGGCTTGTCTGCGGCATTTTTAAGCGAGGCAGGCGCTGGTCGGTTCCGCTCTGCGGTCAGCTAGACGTCCACAAAGTTTGTACGCTGCGCGACCATGTCGCTTACCTGGCAGCGGGGCGGGCGCCTTGCGCTTGCCGCCGTGACCCGGCGAAGCCGTCTCCATGGCTGTAGACCGCGAGCCTTTGGCAAGTAGTCGTGTCCGCTACGCTGCCTTCTCTCTATCCTTGTCCAGGTCGTCGACCCCCTCGTCGTCCGCGTCCTCGTCCGTGTCCGCGTCCTTGTCCTCGTGCTCGTCCTTGTCCTCGTCCTTGTCCTTGTCCTTGTCCTCGTCCGCGTCCTTGTCCTTGTCCTCGTCCTTGTCCGCGTCCTCGTCCGTGTCCTTGTCCTTGTCCGCGTCCTCGTCCGCGTCCGCGTCCTCGTCCGTGTCCTTGTCCTTGTCCTTGTCCTTGTCCTTGTCCTTGTCCTTGTCCGCGTCCGTGTCCGTGTCCATGTCCTTGTCCTTGTCCGTGTCCGTGTCCTCGTCCTTGTCCGCGTCCTCGTCCGTGTCCGCGTCCTCGTCCTTGCCGTCGTCGCGTTCCTTTTGCTTCCCGTAGATCGGCGCGCGTGGATGACCCGTTTCACGGGCGGCAGAGCGACACAGCGGCGGCGCGGACGACGACGCGGCGACGGGCGGCGACGGGCGGCGACGGGCGACGACGGGCGGCGACGGGCGACGACGCTGCGTGTCTGCCGCACCGGAACGAGCACAGACACACGCCGGAGGACGGACAACGCCAGGGCCGCAGAGGGCAGGCGTGTCCGCGTGCGCCGCAACGCGCGACGGCTGGAACGAACGCGCCCGGTCGCGCCACCACACGACGCGATGGCGTCCCGCTTCATGGACGTTGACGACGCGGCCGCCCTCGCCGCGGCCGAGCAGGAGGAGCACCAGGAGGAGCCCAGCGCGCAGAGCGATGAGGACAGCGACGGGGGCGAAGGTAGGCGGCCTCCGTCGTGGCCCCCCGTCGCGCGCGCGCCAGCTGCCCTGTGCCGCGCCGCGTACTAAAGCCGCGTTTCGCGTCGACTGCCATGCGCGGCGCACGCAGGGGACGAGGACTCGGTCGAGCAGCTGATCGACCAGCTCCGCCAGCAACTGCAGGCGTACCCGACACACTATGACACGCACGTGCAGTTGATCGCGGCGCTGCGGGTCGCCCAGCGCACCGACGAGCTGCGCCATGCTCGGACCAAGTTTAGCGAGCTGTACCCGCTCTCGGAAGGTGCTCACCTCGGCAGGGCCAGCGCTGAGCTGTCGATAGGGCCGCTCAAGCGATGCCGTACCGCCTGATGGTGCACGCTGAGCACGCGCCAGACCTGTGGCTGGAGTGGACGCAGGACGAGATCGCACTGGCCAGGACGCCCGAAGATCGGCGCCGCTTGATCACCCTCTTTGAGCGGGCGGTCAGCGAGTACCTCTGTACGACGCGCCCAGCCGGCTCCGGCTGGCCAGCCCGACGTGCTGCGACGACGCTCACGCCAACGTGCGACTGTGGCCGCGGTTTGCCGGGGGCCGCCCCTCGCAGCGGTGCGCCTGTGGGTCAACTATGCGGAATGGCTTGCGCTGGAGCTGGACGCGGGCAACAGCAAGACGGCGGCCGAAGGCAGCGACGAAGAGGTGCCGGTGACGACGTACGCGGGGGTCGTCAACGTGTACGAGCGGGCGCTGCAGCTGGCCGGCCTGCACATGGTCGACGTAAGGCGGGGCCACGGGGCGAGTTACGCGGGATGAATCCGGCCCACGCCGACGCTGCCGTGCATTCGTTTCTTGGGCGTGGGCGGGCGCCAGGGCCCCGCGCTGTGGACGTCGTACGTCCAGTTTGAGTTTGCGCATGCGGAGGAGCCGCTCAGCGCCATTCAGAAGCTGTACCGTCGGCAGCTGGCCGTGCCTCACCTCGGTGCGCCGTCCGCGTGGGCACGTGCGCGCGGTGCGCGCTCCGGCGCGCCAGCACTCACTGGAAAGACCGGCTGCGCACGGGCGTGTGTGGCGGCGGCGGATCTGCCAGAGCTGGAGACGACTTGGGCGGCCTACCAGGCCTTTGAGCAGCAGCGCGCGCCCGCCGAAGCCGAGGCCGCGGTTGCCGCCGTGGAGGCGACGTACAAGAAGACGGCGCAGGAGACGGAGGCGCGGCGCCCCTACGAAGCGCGGCTGGCCGAGGTACGACGGCCGCAGCGGCGCCAGGTGGGCGTGACGGTGCGCCGTCGTTCCGTGAATAACGTACACGTTACGGTTCCCCTTCGCGACGACTCTTGCCAGGCCACGGACACGGAGGACAACCTGCACGCGTTCCTGCAGTACATCGACTTTGAGGCCAAGCAAAAGCCGGTGGACCACTTTCGTGTGCGCACGCTCTACGAGCGCGCGATCGCGCGCCACAGTCTGCGGCCCGACCTCTGGACGCGCTTCACCGACTACATGGTTACGCGGCGGCGCACGGGGATGCGCGTGCAACCACGCATGCCCTGACCGACCGTTCCTGGCATTTTCTCTTGCCTCGAGGGCCTCGGCAGGGCCGCCACCTGCCGTCCGCGGCGGTGGTGCTGCCGATCCACGAGCGGGCCACCCGCAACTGCTCGTGGTCGGGCGACCTGTGGGCCAACAATTTGCGCGCGCTCGAGCGCCTCAAGGCCGAGCACCAGGTCATCGATGGTGCGTCCAGCGCTCACGCTGTGAAGGCGCCAGCGAGCACAGCCTCTCAGCACCCGTGTGCGTGCATTGACCGGTTGGACGTCAGACCGCTACCACGAAGGGTTGGCGGCGACGGCGGTGGCGGTGAACGAGCTGGTCAAGGTGCACCTGGCCTTCATTGACTACACGCGGCGGCGTCTCATGGGTGCGGCCGTCAGCACCGCCAGCCAGGAAGCGCGGGACGCTCTGCGCACGGTCTTCACGCAAGCCCGGAACCAGCTGCTGACCAGTACGGCATAGTGCGCCCGCCGCCAACTCTGCCGCACGCCATGCTGGCTAACTTTCTAGCTTGTCGCGAGGCCTCCGACGTCGTGCCTGCGCTCAGGCTTCCCGCAAGGCGATCCGTACTACCAGCTGGAGCGGTACCAAATGCGTCTGGAGGTTCGGGCCATCGACCCAGCGTTCCATGGCGCCACGCCGAGTGCTAACGACGGCGTGCGTCCCTCGCGACATCCCGGGGC
>Ga0180216_1004089_pt1 | contig 11209 bp, 5 predicted proteins | sample eDN3rd37CBELigMG_FD_128879 | JGI IMG/M metagenome (GOLD analysis project Ga0180216, IMG submission 128879) | Enriched Miracle-Growth compost microbial communities from Emeryville, California, USA - eDNA 3rd pass 37_C BE-Lig MG (version 2)... ...
ATGCGCGCCGTTCAAATTGCCCGTCCTGGTGGCCCCCTTGAGCTGGTGGAACGTCCGATTCCGGAGCCTGGGCCGGGGCACGTTCGCATCAAGGTGCAAGCCTGCGGCATTTGCCACAGCGATGCCATGGTGAGAGACGGTCACTTGCCGGGCTTGGAATACCCGCGCGTGCCGGGGCACGAAGTCATTGGCGTGATCGACAAGGTGGGGCCCGACGTGCCCGCCCGCTGGATCGAAGGCATGCACGTCGGCGTCGGCTGGCATGCATGGCATTGCGGCGAGTGCGATCCCTGCCGCCGCGGCCGGTTCTTTGCCTGCCAGACCGGCGTGCAGGTGACGGGGGCCTCGTTCGACGGCGGCTATGCCGACTACATGATCGCCCCGGCGCGCGGGCTCGCACGCTTTCCCGAGACACTGTCTACTCGCGAAGCAGCCCCGCTAATGTGTGCTGGGCTGACCACCTTCAACGCCCTGCGGCACTGCGGTGCCCGCCCAAGCGACTTGGTGGCCATTCTCGGCCTCGGCGGGCTAGGACACCTGGGCGTGCAGTACGCCGCGAAGATGGGCTTCCGCGTGGTGGCCATCGCCCGAGGGGCCGATAAAGAGCCGCTGGCCCGCCAGTTGGGCGCCAGTTACTACATCGATAGCCAGGCGACCGATCCGGCCAAGGAACTTGCCAAGCTCGGCGGAGCGCAGGCGATCATCGCCACCGTGACCAATGGTCCGGCCATGGCAGCCACGCTCGGCGGGCTGGCACCGACTGGCCGGCTGATGGTGCTGGGGGCAGCGAATGAACCCATCGAAGCATCGTCGCTGCTGCTGCTCTCCGGCAGGCGTGCCATCGAAGGCTGGTACTCCGGCACCTCGATCGATGCCGAGGATACGCTAACCTTCAGCAGTTGCACCGGCGTGCAATCGATGAATGAGTTCTATCCGCTTGAGCGCGCTGCCGAAGCGTTAGAGCGCATGCTGAGCGGCAAGGCCCGTTTCCGCGTGGTGCTTACGATGGATTCGTAAGCGCGCACGTGAGGCCGCAGGCTGCGCAACACGGTGACGCCAGACGCCCGGGTTACTTGTCCCAGGCGTTCAGCAGGAACCGGATCCAGTTGCGGTGGCAGATGTTCTCGATGTCTTCGTCGTTGTAGCTGCGGGCCGAAAGCATCTCCGGAATCCGCTGCAAGTCGGCGATGGTATCGAGGTCGCCGGGCGATTGCTCCAGACCAAAGCCGCCATCGAGGTCGGTGCCGATGCCGCTATGCAGGCTGTTGCCGGCCAGTTGGCACACGTGGTCGATATGGTCGATCATGTGCTCCAGCCGCACGCCGGCTTCCTGCGGCGTGGTCTTACCGCGAATCCAACCAGGCACCATCATCCAGGCATCGAGGGCCGCGCCGATCACCGCGCCGCGCTCGATCAGCGCTTTGAGCTGGTCGTCGGCAAATTGCCGCGTATCGGGCACCAGGGTGCGGCAGTTGGAGTGGCTCGCCCAGACCGGGCCGCCGAAGTGATCCAGGGCTTCCCAGAAGCTGTCGTCGCACAGGTGCGTGGCATCGAGAATAAAGCCGATCCGTTCCATCTCGCGGAGCAGCTTCTTGCCGGCTTCGCCAAGGCCGCCTTCGGCATGTGTGCCCTGGGCGTAGGTGCCGGGGCCGTAGTGGGCCGGGCCAATCGCTCGCAAGCCCTGGTCCCAGTGCCGCTGCAACAGCTCAGGCGAACGGATCGAGTCTGCGCCTTCCAGGCTGAGGATGAAGCCCACCGGGGCGTCGGCCGGCGGATCGTTCTGCCAGATTTCGACATGGCGGCGCAGGCCGGCGGCGTCGGTGATGTGTACCATCTCGCCGGCTTCGACCATCGCCTGGTACCAGGCCAGTTGGCCCTGCGTCATGGCGTACGCGATCTCGGGGCTGTGCCAGCCGGGCAGGGGATTGCCGGGCTTAACGTAGCGGGCAATCTGCGTTGCCACGCAGATGCCGACCTGTCCCCGCCGCATGTCGGGCAGGCAGACGGTGTTCTTGCCGCGGTCCACTTTGTCGTTGCGGCCGGCTTCGCGGCGGCGAACCTCAGCTACCGGGCGCGTGATATCCCGGTTCCACTCCAGGGCGTTCATGCTCAGGTCAAGATGCGCGTCGAAGATCAACATGGCGGGTGCGATTCCTGGAGTGGCGGGATTCGTGGCCGGGTCGCAGCAGCCTGCGACGCGAGCGAAGAAAGACGGCCAACGAATTGCCTACGATGCTAGGGCTGGCCTAGGCCAATTGCAAGCGGCCGGGCATGCAACCGATGGAGGCCGCCGGAAGCCTAAAGGGCGATCAAAGAATGCCCCCGCGCAAGGCGTTAGCTCCTGGGACAAAACTGGTCCGCGGAGCGGACCCCTACGAAAGCCTGAAGTGTCGGCGAAGGAAGAACTGCCGAAGCGCTCTGCAGAAGCCCATGGTTTACAAAGCGCGCACTAAGAAGCCTGAAGCGCCAGCCAAAGAAGACCGATGCAACGCCATGCGTAAGCCACGCACTGCGGTTCTTACGCGCCTGCGGCGGCCAACTCGGGCTGTTCTTCACTCCGTGTTTCAGCCGGCGCGATGGCTGGCGCGCTGGGCGGCATGGTGGCCATCGCCGCGAGGCTGCTGGTGATGGCGCCAAAGAATAACAGCAGCATGTTCAGATTGGGGATCGGCGAGGTGTCGTGAAACATGCCGTTGATCACGTACGACGCCATGAACGCCAGGAAGTACAGCCCCCACTGGCGCGCGGCCGGAGCTAAGTGCTGATTTCGCCACAGTTGCCAGGCCTGGAGGCACCAGGCGATGAGCAGGGCAATAAATGTCCCGGCTCCCAATAAGCCTGTCTGCGTTAACAGTGCCAGGAACGTATTGTGCTGGCCGTAGGGGCGGGCCTTTTCTAGGTTCAGGCCGTGCTTGCGCTCGCCCAGGTAATACTTGTGCTGGTACTTGTACTGCCCAAATCCGCAGCCCAGGATTGGCCGGTCGCAGAACATCTCCCAAGCCACGGCCGCAAGGATGGGGCGCAGCGAAGCCGAGTCGGCCACGTCCTGCGCGCTGACGTTCTTGTCGCGTTTGAACGAAAGCAGGCTATCCCAGAAGATCACCGCCACCAGGATGCCAGCCAGCGTAGCCATGCCGACCACCGGCCACCGCCACACTCGCGGCAGATTGAAGCCCACGACGATCATGCCCGTCAGGGCTACGCCCATCCAAACGCTGCGCGTGAGGGTGAAGTAGCAACCTGCGGTTAGCAGCAGGCTCAAGCACACAACGCCCAGCTTCCCCCAGCGTCCTATCCGCGGCCACCACATCCAGGTTGCGGCCAGGCACGCGGTCAGGTAGATGCCGGCTCCGGTCGGGTTGAGAAACGGTCCACGGCCGCGGCCGAAGTATTCGGCGAACTCGGGCGAACGGATATACCGCGGCCACACGAGCCACCACATTTCGCGCACTTCGCCGATGGCGGTGATGGCCAGGTAAACTCCAAAGGCACTCATTACGCCCCAGATCCACCACAGCCCTTGCTCAGTGAGCTTCATATTCCGGGCGACCCAGTACAGGGCCAGCGGCATCAGCCAGAAGAAGATGAGCAAGGCGGCAGGCTGTTTGTTCTCCACCTGCCAGTTATGGCTGAAGGTGCTGAAAACCAGCACGCCGATAAACGCTAGCAGCAGCCATTCGGTGGGACCGGTCGGCTTGGGCGCGGTGTGACCAAACTTCCACAGCAGCACATACTGGCCGATCGCGGCCGCCAGCAGCAAACGATCGAGCGTTATCGGTGCTGGCCCCAGTGGCATGTTCCAGAACGGATGGCCGAAGCAACTGCCGGCCGTCAATATCAGCAGGCAGCCCGCCAGCAGCCCGCCGCGATGCAGCAGGATGCCGCCCCAGACGAGCGCGGCTAATCCGATCAGTAGGATCACAAACTGCATGACGGCAAAGGCGGTAAGCGGTACGAGCGAGGGCAGGGGGGCAAAGCCAGTTGGCGGAGCGACTCAGGGAAAAGCCGCTCAGCTCTTACTGGCAGCCGGCGGTTCCACGGCCGGCGCTTCGACGGGCGACTCGGTCTCGGCGTCGCCTGTCCCCGGCTCCTCCGGTTCATTGACCGGTTTCAAATCGGGCGGGATCGGCAGGCTGTCGATCCACTGGCTGATGGCGGCGATGGCCTCGGTATCGCGCCGCAGCACGCCCAGCGTGGGCATCCGCTTGTTACCATCGAGCAGCCGTTGCACCAATACCGATCGCGACGGATCTTGCGGCCGCACGATCATGGCCCCCGCCTGGCCGTGGTCGGTGTGCAGTTTGCCCAGGATCAGATTCTTGTGGTCGAGCGGGGTTTCAAACCGGGCGTCGAAGTTCGCTCGCACGCCGCCGGGGCGGTGGCAGTGGGAACAGTTGGCGTCCAGGTAACTCATCACCCGGAGTTCCAGCGGCACGGACGTATCGTGCAGGTCGAACAGCCGCGGAGCGTCCGCGATTTGCTCGGCCGTAAGCGGCTGCGTGAACATGCCAGTCCGCGACCACTCGGCAAGCTGGTTGGCCACCACGCCGTTGGGATAGTGATAAGTCCCGTTCAGTTGCTGTGTGTTCACACCCAGCACGTAGCCTGCCTGTTTGTTGTGGCAGACCAGGCATTCGGCCGGACTGGGGAATTGCCAAAGTTGCGTGCGTTGGCTGCCGTCGGCAGTGGTGATGGGGATCGGCATCACCTCGCCGCCTTCCAGCAGAAAGGCGTCGGTGCCTTGTTCGTTCCACTTGTAGGTGAAGCCGTAAGCGCCGTCGTGCGTGGTGACCAGCACGCGGGTTTCAATGCGGCGCACCAGGCCAGGGTCGCGCTCGTCGATCGGCAGATCGAACTGTTTCACCAGCACCGTGCCGGGCGGAAAGCTCCACGGCCCCGTGCGATGAAACACAATGCGGTCGGCGTTCGGGTCGGGGTCGCGGCCATCACCCGGCAGCATGATCCATCGCTGCTTGGCGGCGCCATCGGACCAGAGCGGCGCGTTCACGCCATAGGGAAACACGCCCGGTGCCGGCGTGAGCGTTTTCACGTCGGTGAAGATGCCGGTTTCCGAGAGCCGTTCCGGTAAGGCGGTGGAACGACCGTCGGGATCGCGTTCCAGGCGGAAGATCGTGCCGTCGTCGCGGTTGGCATCGCCCAGGACGACGATCAGCAATTCGCCATCGGCATCCTCGCCGAAGGACGCCAGACCGGTTTTGCTGGCGTACGGCATGTTCACCAGTTCTTCGACGGAAACCTGGCCGTCTTCGCTTCGTGTGAGCGCCCACACGCGGCCGCTGCCGTTATCGCCGAAGATGTACTTGCCGTTCAGTTCCGGATACTTGCTGCCGCGATAGACCAGCCCGCCGATCACGCAGTTGTTGCCTTGCAGGTGCGGGTATTCCCACACTGGCGGCGCTTCGATGCCTTGAAAGTTGGCCGGCTTCTGACCTTTGAGCCAGCTTTCGTCCATGGTCAGATTGCCTTCGCGGTAGCTCCATTGATGATTGCTGCCGGGGAAGGCGAGATTGACTTCTTCACGAAATTGCTGGCCGACGTCACCCACCCATAGTTTGCCGGTGACCGGATCAAACGCGATGCGGTGGGGATTGCGCAGCCCGGTGGCCCAGAACTCCTCTAAAACATTTTCCTGGCCCACGAACGGATTGTCGTTGGGAATATAGTAATTGGCCGTGCGGCCGTTTTGAGGCTGCCGGCGGATGGGATGACTGATATCGCCGCCACGCTGATCGACATCAATTCTCAAAATCCCGCAGAACAGGTTTTTATCAATCCGCTGACCGTTGGCGAATTCGTCGGGAGCGTTGCCGCCTTCATCACCGACGCCCACGTATAAAAAGCCATCGGGACCAAAGACCAGCGCGCCGCCGTTGTGCCAGATGTCGCGATCTACCTGGTCGATCAGGATCAGGCGGCTGTTGGGATCGGCTACATCGGAGCCATCGGGCACGGTGAACCGGGCCAGGCGGTCGTGCCGCTGGCCATCGACATTGGCCGTATAGAACACATAGAAGTAGCCGCGGTTGGGCGAATCGGGCTGGCCGAACTCCGGGTGCAAGACCATGCCCAAGGCGCCATCGTCTTCGTACGGATCGCGGGCAATCCGGTCGAACACGTCGAGAAACAGGCGTTTTTCGCGGGTGTTGGGATCGTTCTGCACGACCTGGATCGTGCCCCGGCGTTCGAGGATGAACAGCCGGTTGCTGCCGTCCTGGGCCGCCACCACGCAGGTGGGCTCGAAAAACTTGAGGTGCGGAAACGCGTTGACGATCTTCCAGCTCGTGCCGCTGGGGGGGCTTTGCGGGAAGTGGACCGTCTCGTTGGTTACACGCTGGCCCAGGCCCGTCCGCGGCCAGAAGTACCACAGCCCTGCTGCCACGACGGCCAGCACGATCCAAACCTGCGGGCGGCGGAGCCGTTGCAAGTTCGCCTGCAGGAAAACCATCATGCGGTGAAGGGTGGTGGCCGTCATGTTTCGTCAGTGGTAGAGCCTAAAGCCTGGCATGCAAAAAACGCTGTGAAATTCTAGCTTTCCCACCGTTAGGGAAAAGACGGACAAGGTTTACTGCCTTGACCATTCCCCCCAGCCGGCGGACGTCATAACGCTGATGACGGTTGTATCAATGGTATATACGTATCGCGGGGCGGAGCGGGGCGCGCTCGCCATCACTATGGATGTAGCGGCGAGCTCAAATGGTGGGGGGCGAACAAGTCCTGCCCGGCACACGTACGGAAAGCGGAGCCCTATCTAACCGGCACGATTGATACGGTGCGTTTCACCGGCGCAACCGGTGTTCGCTGCGCGCGGGCCTGCCATCGTGCATCAAGCGCGCGTGCACCAAGCGTGGCAGGCTCAGGGCCAATAAGCGGCTGCCCGGCTCGCTTCATTCGCTGGGCAGATCGGTTACGAACATGCAGCCGGGGCTGTGCGTGATGGCCAGTTCGCAGCGGGCTGCTTCCAGGGCCAATTGTGGGGTGACGCCGCAGGCCCAGAATACCGGCACCTCGCCCGGCTTGATCGTCACGGCGTCGCCATAGTCTGGCCGGTTGATGTCGGCGATGCCGATCGCTGCCGGATCGCCTGAGTGTACCGGCGCCCCATGCATGGCGGTGAACCGGCCGCTCACCTCAACGGCGACCGGCACCTGTTCGGGGGCCAGGGGACGCATGCTCACCACCAGCGGGCCGGCGAACGGTCCGGCCGACTGGCACGGCACGTTGGTCCGGTACATCGGTACGTTGCGGCCTTCTTCAATATGCCGCACGGGCAGGCCCGCCTGCAGTAGCGCCTGCTCGAACGTGAACGAGCAGCCAATCAGGAAGGCCACCATGTCGTCGCGCCACAGGTGGCGGATATCGGTCGGCTGGTCGGCTTCGGCAATGCCGTGGCGGAACACCCGATATCGCGGCACGTCGGTGCGAATATCGCCATCGGGGGCCGAGCGAAGCTGCCACGATCCCACCTCGCCACGCTCGATCAGGGGGCACGGCCGCGGGTTCGCCCGGCAGAACGCTTCAAAATCGTCGGCATACACGGCGGGCAGAATGACCACGTTGGTCTGGACAAAGCCTGGCGCCTGGCCGGCGGTGGGGCCGACGAACTGACCGGAGCGAATCTTGAGGCGCAACTCCTGAGCAGCATTCATGGGGCAGTCCTGGAGGGCGGGGCAGGGGGGAGGCGGGGGGCGGCTTGCGGAGATGACCGGCCGCGGCGCGGCGGCTACGCCGCACCGACACCATCCTGACAGATGACACCCCGCTTGTTCAAGCGGCCACTGCCGCGACCGGGGGGCGAGAAGGCCGCCGCTGACGCCCCCCTTCGGCAACCCGGACAGCTCGCCCCGCGATTACAGGCCGCTTTCTTCAATCATCTCCAAGAGAGCTTGCGTGCGGTTCACGTTATCCAGGTCGTCGAGCGATTCGAACATCTTGCACGCCGCCGCCACGCGATTGCGGGCGTGGTGCAGGCACTCAGTGGGCGTCGAGCCATAATCCGACCAGTGCGGCTGCCACTCGGTGGCGATGTTCCACAGAGTCAGACCGATATTGGCGGTTGAGTGGGCCCAGTCGTCGGGGAAATCGTCGGGGCTGAACACCTGGAGCGTGCTTTCGAAGTACGACAGCGCCAGTTGCAGGTTCTCGCCGCGGTCGCCGGCGTGCAGGCCACCGTAGATGATGCCCAAGTGATTCTGCACGTTGGCCCAATCCGCGGGATGGGTGCTGAGGGTATAGAACCGCAAGGCTTCTTCCAGGTGCGCGATCGCTTGCTGGGCGTTCTCGCCTTCCTCGTCTTGCAGCTCGCTGTAGGCGTATCCCAGGTAGAGATGGATTTCAGCGCACGGTTCTTCCATGCCGTCCTGATCGTAGAACGAGAGTGCTGCCTGGAAGCACTCAATCGCCTGATGCACGTTGTCGATGCGATCCTCGGTCGGCAGCCGGAAGTGGGCGAGCCCCATGAACACCTGTGTTCGGGCCCATTGCAACGGGTATGCATCCTGACGAAGGTACGCCAGCGATTGCCGGAAATATTCGATCGCTTGGGCCAGGTCGCTTTCCGGATCGCCCGAGGGAATCATCATGTAAGCGGTTCCCAGGTTGCCGTGAATACGGCACCAATCCTCCGGCGATTGTTCGGCCGAGCAATACTGCAACGCTTCTTCGTAGTATGCGATGGTCAGGTTGCAGTTCTCCGGGCTATCGCCGTTGGGCATTCTGTTGTAGGTCGTGGCCAGGTTCGACAGCGCACTGGCGATGTCTTCGGGGGAGTCGCAGGCTCGGTAGCCACGTAGCGCTGTCTCGAAATGTTCGATCGCGCGGGCGAGATCGGCCTCCGGGTCATCGTGTGGAACCTGGGCGTACGCAATGCCCAGGCTGTTGTGGATGTTGGCCCATTCGCCGGGTGTTACCTGTTCATCGACCACTCGCAGGGCCGCCTGAAAATGCTCAATGGCCTTGCGCTGATTGGCGTCCTCATCGCCGATCGGCAGATCGCCATAGATCATGCCCAGGTTCCGATGGGCGGTCGCCCACTCGAAAGGATCCTGGTCTTCGCGGTAGACGGTCAGCGCCGTTTCGTAGTGTTCGATGGCGCGGGGCAGATCGACCTGGGGCTGGTAACCAGGATGGGGCGTGTGCAGATTTCCCAGTGTCAGGTGCACGCTGGCCCACTCGCTGGGAGCGTTCTCCGGAGTGAACACGCGCAGAGCGGCGTGCAAGCGTTCGATCGCCGCGGGCCGCAACTGCGGCTCGCCGCAATCGGTCAGTTGAGCAAGGACACGCCCCAGGTCGTGTTGCACGTTGGCCCAGGGAAGCGGAGAGGCTTGTTCCTTGATGACTTGCTCCGCCGCTTCCAGGTAGGCAGCCGCGCGGTGAAGGTTTTCCACGGTGTCGCCGGTGGGCAGTTCGCGATACATCAGCGCCAACAGGCATTGGGTGCGAGCCCAATCGACGGCATCCTCGTCCTGGCTGTATTCCTCCAGGGCGCTCTCCCAGCATGCAATGGCACGCTGCATGTTTTCGGCGGGATCGTCGGTGGGTAGTTCGGCATATGCCAGGCCCATGCCGCGCATACATGCGGTCCAGAGCTTGGGATACTCCTGCCGGTTATAGAAGGTCAGGCTTGCTTCATAATGCTTGAGTGACCGCCGTAGATTCTCGGCGCGATCGCCATCCGGCAGTTTTTCATAAGCTTCAGCCAGTTGTACGTTGAGTGAGGCCCAGGCGCGAGGATGGGCATCACGGGTATGAAACCGCAGCGCTTCCTCGAGGTGATGGATGGCCTTGTGGAGAAGCTCCACGTTCCCGTCGGGATCGAGTTCGCTATAAATGTGGGCCAGGTGGGCGTGTGACATCGCCCGGCCTTCGGGGAAGCGATCGTCGTTCAGTGTGCGCAGTGCATTTTCAAAGTGCGTGATCGCCTGGCGGATGTTGTCCGCCGGATCGCCGGTCGGTAACTCGCTATAGGCGATGCCCAGCACGCTTTGGGCCCGGCCCCACTCCTCGGGATATTCGTCGATCGACCAGACTTCCAGTGCCTCGTGCATGAAAGCGATGGTTTGCTGGAGATGCTTCGGATCTTCAACGCGGGCCAGTTCCAGGTGAGCAGCGCCGATGCTGTACCGGAGGCTGGCCCATTCGCGCGCGTGGGTATCCCGAGACCACTTGGGAACCGCCGCGAGAAAGTGCTTCAGGGCCTGGTGAACCTGGGCGGCTCGATCTTCGTTGTCCGCCTCCAACAGGAGATAGCCCAGCGAGATTTGAGCCATGGCCCATTCTTGCGGAAAGCTATGCTCGTCGAACACTTCCAGGCTCGACTCGATCAATTGCTTGCTGCGCTGCAGTTGGTCCGGCCGATCATCGGCGACGTCCTCGCGCATGCGGAGATACAAGTCGGCGAGCAGCATTTGAGCTTCCGCCCGCTGCACCGGCAGATTGGCCTGGGTGTAGTACGTGAGGGCCGCTTCGAAGTACGGACGGACCCGGGCGAACGTTTCAGCTTGCGACTGGCGAGGAAACGCGCGATAGACACGTCCCAAGTAAAGCTGGAGTGTCGCCCATTGCTCCGGGTAGGCTTCGGCGGTGAAGACGCGCGACGCGGCCTCGTAATGCTCGATGGCCCGGTTGAGATTTTCAGTTTCCGCCTCCAGGTCGGCGGTGCGCAAGTCCAGGTAGGCATCGCCCAGCCGCCGATGCGTCTCGGCCCACTGCTGCGGGTGTTCGTGCTCGGTGAGCGTTTGCAGCGCTGCCTGGCACTGCTCGATGGTTTGAAGCAGTTCCTCGCTGCTGCGGGTAGGTCGCGAGATGCCGGTTCGGCCTGTCCCTGCCCCGGCGCCAGTGGCCGCAGCGGCAGGCTGATTGGCGGCAGATTGCGGCTGCGTACTGGCGGCGGACCGCTGCGTGTCGGTGGACTGCTGCGCCATCGAAGAAGCTCCGCGGTTTGAGAAGCGAGCGGGGAATCGGTCGCTTCGGGATGAGCCAGCCACCTCAGCGGCTGCACACCTATTGATATAAAGACGTTTGGACCCGGCCGATTTTTGAGCCGGCGAGATTGCTGTGACAGGACGTGACAGAAGTTACTGCCCCTGCTGGACCAGCCGGCTGAAGACGGGCTCAAGTGGTTGTACTGGAAGCGATACCGGCAGGTCCGCCGCTGAGTATACCGGACGGGGGGCGGCGATGCATGCAGTCG
>Ga0180216_1004091_pt1 | contig 11207 bp, 11 predicted proteins | sample eDN3rd37CBELigMG_FD_128879 | JGI IMG/M metagenome (GOLD analysis project Ga0180216, IMG submission 128879) | Enriched Miracle-Growth compost microbial communities from Emeryville, California, USA - eDNA 3rd pass 37_C BE-Lig MG (version 2)... ...
AGCCCCGAGGGAAGCCTGGAGAATGCCTCTGGGGGCGGAAAACGGTAAGGCGATACGATTCGATGAACAGCATATCGACCATTAAAGCGCGCTTTGCGAAGGTTTGGACCGGAATAAAGGCCACGATGAAGGTATCTGTGTCCGCTCCGTCTGCCCTTGCCGTCGCTGCGGTTGTCCTGGCGCTGTCTCCTTCGCAGGCATCGGCTGAAACCCGCTCTCTCAAGCTTTATTACGTCCATACCGGTGAAAAGGCCGAAATCGTCTTCAAGAGAAATGGTCGCTTCGATGCGCAGGGCTTGAAGAAGCTGAATGTTTTCCTGCGGGACTGGCGCCGTAACGAGCCTACCAAGATGGACCCGCGGCTGTTCGACCTGATCTGGCAGGTTTATCGCTCCACCGGTTCGAGCCAGTATATCACCGTCGTCTCCGCTTATCGTTCCCCGGCAACCAACGCCATGCTGCGTTCGCGTTCCGCCAACACCGGCGTTGCCAAGAAGAGCCAGCACATGCTTGGCCGCGCGATGGACTTCTACATTCCCGGCGTTCCCCTGGCCAAGCTGCGCGGCATCGGCATGCGCTACCAGATCGGCGGCGTCGGCTATTATCCCCGCTCCGGCTCGCCCTTCGTCCATATGGATGTCGGCAATGTCCGTTCCTGGCCGCGCATGAGCCGCCGCGAACTGCTCGCGCTGTTCCCGGATGGCAAAACCGCTCACCTTCCCGCCGATGGCAAGCCATTGCCCGGTTATGAGCAGGCACTGGCCATGATCGAAAGGCGCAAGGCTGGTGGCGGCGAGGTCATGGTGGCCAGCAATACATCCCCACGCCGCAGCAAGAGCCTGTTCGGTGCGCTGTTTGGTGGTGGTGCCGACGAAGAAGAGGAAAGCGGCGGTGAGGTGAGTGCTCCACCGGCATCCGCACGTCCTGCCCGCGCAGTGCCTGCGCGTCAGGCTCCGGCAGTTCCGGAAGAACCGGTCCAGCAGCCGCGTGAAACGATGATTGCCGCCGCCCTGCCCGCCCGTGAGGCTCCGGTGCCAATGCAGGCGCCGCGTCCCGAAGCCGGGCTCGATGCCCAAGCGCAGGCCGCAGCCGAAGTTCCGGTGGCCGCGCTCAATGTTCCGATACCGGCTCGCAAGCCGGCGATGGCGCCGCAGGATGCCGTGGCGCTTGCCGCAGCCGAACCAGCCGCCGATGCTGCTGCCGCGGCCCGCGCCGCCGTGGATGCAAACACGGTTCAGGTTGCCGATGCCGGTACGCCTTCGCCGCTGATGAACGGTTTTGTGCCGGTGCCGTCGGCCCGTCCGCAACTTGAGACGGATAATATGCAGCTTGCCGCCGCGGTGATCCCGTCAGCACGTCCGATGCGCCCGGGCGAAAAGCCTGCCGCAAGCGGCCAGGATGCGATTGCCGCGCTGGTCAACAGTGAGCAGAACGAACCGACACAAGTCGCCGATGCTGGCAATGTGGCAGTGCCGCAGCCGGGTGAAACGGCAGCTTTCCCGCTGCCGAAGGAAGCGCCGCGCGCCAATACGCAGCTTGCCCTGCTTTCCAAGAAGGATGAGATCGGTGAGCTGATCGCACCGCCTTCCGACGATTATTATGACAGCAAGCCGGTTGTAGACGCCGCACCGAAGCAGGCACCGGCAGCTGTGCAGACGGCTTCTGTGGCCCGCACCGCGCCAGCCAAGGCGACTGCTACGGCTTCCGCCGCTGTCCAGAAGAAGGTCGCAGCGATTGGCAAGGCTGCCGAGACGGGCGTTCGCGCCACAGCAAAGGGCGGACGCTATATCGCCAAGGCCCAATCCACGCCGCGTGCGGTGGTTCAGCCTGCCGTAATGCCGACTTCGGAAGTTGCCCTGTCGACGGAATCCGTTTCCAGCACCGTGCCGGTGACAAACCCGGTCCTCCGCAACGATGCGCTGCGGTCCGCACCGGCCATGGTCTACACCGCAGGTTTCCAGCGCGGCAATCTGCCGACCGAACGCGCCAATCAGTTCAGCGGCAACGCCGTTACCTTCCTGACGGTGGCCAAGTTCACGGAAACCAACTGATCGTCGGTCAGATCGAAACAATGCAAAAGAAAAGGGGCCCCGGAGGCCCCTTTTTATTTTCCCGTTTGGGCTCGCTCAGCCTTTCAGGCCAGCCGCTTCGCTCGCAAGCCGGGTAATCGCATCCCAGTCGCCTGCCTCGACGAGTTCCTTCGGTGCAACCCACGAGCCGCCGACGCAGACAACGTTCGGCAGTGACAGGTAATTTTTTGCATTGGCAAGGCTGATGCCGCCGGTCGGGCAGAAGACGGTTCCGGCGAGCGGCGAGGACAACGCCTTCAGGAACGATGCGCCGCCAGCCTGTTCAGCCGGGAAGAATTTCAGATGGGTGTAGCCTTCTTCGCGCAGCGCCAGCATCTCGCTCGGCGTGATGGCTGCGGGCAGCAGCGGCACGTCGCTATCATTGGCGGCTGCAACGATATATTTGGTTGCGCCGGGGCTGACGATGAAGCGCGAACCCGCCTTCGCTGCATCCTCATATTGCTTGGCGTTGAGGATAGTGCCAGCGCCGACGATTGCTTCCGGCACTTCCGACGCCACCGCACGGATGGCGTCAAGCGCCGCAGCCGTGCGCAAGGTGATCTCGATAGCGGGCAACCCACCCTTGGCAAGCGCCCGTGCCAGCGGAACAGCATGTTCTACCCTGTCGATCAACAAAACCGGAATGACCGGCTGGCCTGTCATGATGGGAACGAGAAGGTCGGTTTTCTGGGACATCGGCTTGCTCGGCTGTTTGAGTGGATAAATCGATTTAAATCCCTGTCGGCGGTTTGTCCACCACCGAAAGTTACTGGTTCATGCGGCTCTTTTAAGCGTGTCGAGCTGTTTTTGCCAGCGCTGATAGGCTTCAGCCATCCGCTTGTCATATTCGTTGCGGGCAAAGGCAGGGCCATTATAGCGGCGGGCGAATTCGCGCCAGTTGCGGGCCTTCAACACTTCAAGAAGCTCCGCCTTTTCGATAAAGCGCAGCATCAGCCGCGCTTGCCCGGCAACCGACCCGCGTGCTTCCGCCACAAGGTCGTCAACGGTCGCATAGCCAAGCCATTCCCAATGTGCGCCCATGACCTGTCCCAGTCCCCAGGAGGTGGATTCAAGCGCCGCCTTCTTGTTCAGGCCCATCGCCCGTTCAAGCAGAAGCCAGCGTTCGCCCTGCGATTTGGGATTGCGTATCCGGCCTGCAACGGGCGCCGACAGTCCGTTGCTCCTTGCGTAATCGCGCAAGCGTCCGGAAAGCCTGCGGTCGAAATAATGTCCCTCGAACCGGATGGCGGGTTCCTTGCCGCCATTGACGTCGTGAAGCGCGCGACCGCCGCTTTCCACTTCCGCGATCGCCAGCAAGGCCGCCGGTTCGATTTTCGCCTCGTTCGCCATCATTGTCAGGGCTGCAATCGTCTGGCTGTCGAACATTTATTGCTCCTCGAAAAGTTGATCTGCGAGGCCGATTTTGGGGCGACTTCGACGCATGAGGATAAAGTTGACTTGAATTCGCCGTTTGCGGGGATTAGTTGCGAGGTGAATTTTCAAAGAAGACAGAACCGATGAGCAATTTGCCTTTCACCGTTGCCGCCCTTTATTGCTTTGCGCCGCTGCCGCAATATGAGAGCCTGCGCGAGCCGCTGGCTCAGCTTTGCTGCTCGAATGGCATCAAGGGAACGCTGCTTCTGGCGGCGGAAGGCATCAACGGGACGGTTGCAGGCACAGCCCAGGCGATTGAAAAGCTCGTGCAGCACATCACGGCCATTCCCGGCCTGGCAGAGCCCGAACTCAAATATTCCCATGCCAGCGAAATGCCGTTCCATCGCATGAAGGTGCGCTTGAAGCGCGAGATCGTCACCATGGGCGTCGAGGGCATCGACCCGCTGAAAAGCGTGGGCACCTATGTCGCGCCGCAGGACTGGAACGCCCTCATCGCGGATGAAGACACTGTCGTGGTCGATACGCGAAACGACTACGAATATGCCATCGGCACATTCGAAGGGGCGATCGATCCGCAGACCAAGACTTTTCGGGAGTTCCCCGAATGGGTCGAGCAGAACCGCGACAAGCTCGAAGGCAAGAAGATTGCCATGTTCTGCACCGGCGGCATTCGCTGCGAAAAGGCGACAGCCTTCGTCAAGGGGCTGGGCTTCGAGGATGTCTTCCATCTCAAGGGCGGTATCCTGAAATATCTTGAAGAAGTCCCGCGCGAGGAAAGCATGTGGAACGGCGAGTGCTTCGTGTTCGATGAGCGCGTTGCCGTAGGCCACGGCCTTGCTGAAAGCGACGTCGAGCTCTGCCGCGCCTGCCGCCGCCCGATTTCGCCGGAAGACAAGCTTTCGCGGTATTTCGAGGAAGGCGTTTCCTGTGCCGGTTGTTATGACGAACGCACGCCGGAAGATCGCGCCCGTTACGCGGAGCGCCAGAAGCAGGTAAAGCTTGCCGAGAAGCGCGGGGCGCACAAACATATCGGTAGCTGACGTCGCACGCTCTTCATAGGGCTGGTCAAACGGGTTTCACCGCATTATGGTGGCTCTGGTTCCGGAACGATCTGAATTCGTTGCGGAATTTTGGGCGGCTTTTGCATGGACGCCCGTGCATCAAGGGTTTGACGGCATCCGGGTCGCGTTTGCCTCCATCACACCCATCATCGCAAGTCAGGGCATGGAAATTTCCCATGTCTGAACAGAAACAGCGCCGGTTTTCCGGCTGATGATGGTTTGCCTGCTGTTGCAGGTGATATGGAGGATATTCATGAAGAAACTGATCGCCGCATTTCTCATCACTGTTGCTGCTGGTGCCGCTTCGGTTGCTCATGCTGCCGAAAAGGTGACCGTTTTCGCGGCTGCCAGCATGAAAGACGTTATCGAGGAAGCCGCCAGGCAGATGAAGGCCCGGGACGGCACCGAAGTGGTCGCGTCCTTTGCTTCTTCGTCGGTTCTGGCCAAGCAGATCGAGCAGGGCGCTCCGGCGCAGATTTTCATCTCCGCCGATCTCGATTGGATGGATTATGTCGAAAAGGCTGGTGCCATCGACAAGGCGTCGCGCAAGGTGATCGCAGGCAATGCGCTGGTGATCGCAACGCAGAAGGACACGCCGAAGGGCGAGGCCAAGGAGCTTTTGGGCGGCGGTCGTTTCGCCATGGGCGACCCATCGAATGTCCCGGCAGGCAAATACGGCAAGGCAGCGCTGGAAAAGCTCGATATCTGGAAGGATGTCGAAAAGAACGCGGTCTTCGCCGAGAATGTGCGCGTTGCGCTGCAATATGTCAGCCGGAGCGAAGTCGGGGCGGCCATCGTCTATGCATCGGACCGTGCGGCGGCACCGGGACTGGTCGAAGCCTATCGGTTCCCGGCTGACAGCCACGCGCCGATCCTCTACCCTGCAGCGCTTGTAGCGAAAAACGAAACCGACGCCGCCAGGGCTTTCCTCGCTTTCCTTGAAAGCGATGCCGGTCAGGCGATCATCAAGGACAAGGGGTTCGTAGGCGCGTCGGAGGCTGCTGAATAAATGATCGCCAAAAATGATTGAGAGTAACGTCTGGCAGATTGTGTCTCTGTCCCTCCGGGTTGCCGGAATAGCCATCATTGTCGCTCTGCCGGTTGCCTTTGTGGTCGCGTGGATTCTTGCCCGGTTCAATTTTCCGGGCAAGTCTCTGGCGCAGGCTATCGTCACCATGCCGCTGGTTCTGCCCCCGGTGGTGACGGGCTATCTGCTTTTGATCCTATTGGGCGCGCGGGGGGCGCTTGGTGCTCCCTTGCAGGAATGGTTCGGCCTTTCCTTTTCCTTTCGCTGGACGGGTGCCGCCCTTGCCGCCGGTGTGATGGCGTTTCCGCTGCTTGTCCGCCCGATCAGGCTTTCGATAGAAGGGCTTGACCGCGGGCTGGAGGAAGCTGCCCGCACGCTTGGCGCCAGCCGTTTCACCGCCTTTTTCACCGTCATTCTGCCGCCGCTTCTGCCCGGTGTGCTGGCAGGCGCGGTGCTTGGCTTTGCCAAGGCGCTGGGCGAGTTTGGCGCCACGATCACTTTCGTGTCCAACATTCCGGGCGAGACGCAGACCCTTTCGCTTGCCATCTATGCCCTGATGCAGACCCCGTCCGGTGACGCGGAAGCATTCCGCCTGATTGCGATATCTGCTGCCATTTCAGTGGTTGCCGTGGTGCTGTCCGAATGGCTGCAGCGCAGGCTTGCGGGAGCAACGAAATGAGCGGGCTAGCTGTTTCGATTAATGGCCGCAACGGCAAGTTCACTGTCGAGGCTGATTTCGCAGCCGATTGGGGCGTGACCGCTTTGTTCGGCCACTCCGGTGCGGGCAAGACGACGCTCCTGAAAATGATCGCGGGAACGCTTCGCCCCGAAAGCGGGCGTATCGCTGTTGGCGACTTCACGCTCTTCGATGCCGAAAGAGGCATAAACCTGCCGCCGGAAAAGCGCCGCATCGGCTATGTGTTTCAGGAGGCACGGCTTTTTCCGCATATGAGCGTCAAGCGCAACCTGACTTACGCGCGCTGGGCAGGCCGCAGGCAGGCGACGCGCAGCTTTGACGAAGTGGTGGCGCTGCTTGGCATTGGCCATCTTCTCGACAGGCCGCCATCGACGCTTTCGGGCGGCGAACGCCAGCGTGTCGCCATCGGTCGCGCGCTTCTGTCCGATCCGGCGCTCCTGCTGCTGGACGAGCCGCTTTCCTCGCTCGACCACGCGCGACGACAGGAAATCCTCCCTTTTATCGAACGTCTTCGTGATGAAAGCCATGTGCCGATCGTCTATGTAAGCCATGAGATCGAGGAGGTGGCGCGGCTTGCCGACCAGATCGTGCTCCTGTCCGCTGGCCGGGTGACGGCAAGCGGTGCGGCGGCAGATGTCTTTCCGCTGATCGACGCAGAGGGCGAGGGCGGCGGCGTGCTGCTGGAAGGGACGGTTTCGTCCTATGACGAGCATTACAAGCTGGCGGAGATCGATCTTGGCGGCGCATCGTTTCAGCTCAGCGATGCGGGGCTGAAACAGGATATGCATGTGCGGCTGCGCGTGCGTGCGCGCGATGTTTCCATTGCCCGCAAGGCGCCGGAAGCGATCAGCATCCGCAACGTGCTGCCGGTGACGGTCACGACCATCACGATGGACGGCGATCCCAACGCCTATGTCGCGCTCGACTTCCGGGGGCGTCATCTGGTTGCGCGGCTGACGCGACGCTCGGTCGACGAACTGGCATTGCGCGCCGGTGACGAGGTGGTGGCGCTGGTGAAGGCCGTTTCGGTTGATCGCGCGGCCATTCGGGAAAAATGACACGGAAACAATAATCCGGTTTTCGTCCCGCTTCTTTTATGCTCCTGTCCGGTCGAATGGGAGAATTGGCATGACTGATTTGCAGAACTGGACGCCGCGTCCACAGCCGGAACGCAAAGTGCTTGAAGGCCGCTATGTGCGGCTGGAACCGCTGAACCCCGGGAAGCATGGTGACGAACTGTTTGCCGCTTCCTCGGTGGAGGATGCGGAACGGCGCTTTACCTGGCTGTTCGAATTTCCGCCTGCAACGCGCGAAGAATTCGAGCCGTGGCTGGAAAAGGCGTCCAAAAGCGACGATCCGTTGTTTTTCGCCGTCATCGACAAGGCGAGCGGCAAGGTGGCGGGGCGGCAGGCGCTGATGCGCATAGATCCCGTCCATGGCGTCATCGAGATAGGCAGCATCTATTGGGGGCCGCAGATTTCGCGCAAACCCGCCGCCACGGAAGCGCAGTTCCTGTTCATGCAGTATATTTTCGATGAGCTTGGCTATCGCCGCTACGAATGGAAGTGCCACAATGAAAATGGGCCTTCCAAGCGTGCCGCCGAGCGTTTCGGCTTTCAGTTCGAGGGTGTATTCCGCCAGCATATGGTGGCCAAGGGCCGAAACCGCGATACGGCATGGTTTTCCATTCTCGACAGCGAATGGCCTGCCTTGAAGAAAGCCTATCAGGCATGGCTTGCACCCGAAAACTTTGATAGTGACGGCCAGCAGAAGAAGAAGCTGGAGGAGTTTCGTGACCGTGGCTGAGCGCAAGAAGAGCAGTCCGGCAATTGCCGCCGCCGTCATCCTGATCGGCTTCGGGGTGCTTGCCTATTTCGTGCCCAGCATCATGCTGGCGCTGGGCGAGCGCTCACAAATCGCGGCGATCATCTTCCCAATTGTCTTCGTTCTGGGCTTCTTCGCAATTTTCTGGCTGCGCTCGAAGCGGCAAAATAAAGATTAACCTACCAGCGAAGCGCTCAACAACAGCGCACCGGTCAGAGCGATGAACAGGGCGGCGGCCACCTCGATTGCCGCCTTCAGGCGACCCGACATGGCCTTGCTGCCCGCAAAGCGCAGCGCCGTGTTCTTGGCGGTGACGGCCAGCGTGGCAAGAACCGCCACCGTGATGAACGTGCCGAAGGCCATCGCGAAGACCGAAAGCAGACCGCCAACCATCAAGCCATTCAAAAGCGCAAATGTCAGCACGATCAGCGCGCCCGAGCATGGGCGCAGGCCCACCGACAAAATCGCCGACCATGCCGTCTTCCAGTTGAAATCGTCGCCGAGCGTCGAAGGATCGGCAATATGGGCATTGCCGCATGCGGCGCACACGTCCCCTTCGCCGATGAAGATATGATCCGATGCGGCAGCGGCTGCGGGCTTGTAATTGAGCTTGACCGCGCTGCCGGACGCAGCCGCGCGTGTGGCTTGCGAAACCGTGCCCTGCCATGCCGAGCCGGCAGCCATTGCGGGCTCGGGCGCGGCGGCAAAGAGCGATGCGGTCGGGCCGGGGCCTGCATCCTCGCGCTTCCTGAAAAGCAGCGGCAGCTTGCGCGCCAGCAGCCAAAGGCCGAAAAACAGCACAAGCGCAAAACTGGCGATCTCCATGTATCGCGCTGTCTGGTTCATCGAGATGCCGGTGCCGCGCAGCAGGAACCATGCGAGGCCGACGACGGCAATCGCCATGAATGCCTGCAAAAGCGACGAAATGAACGAAAGGAAGATACCGCGCCGCAGCGCCGTTTCATTGGCGATCATATAGGACGAGATCACCGCCTTGCCGTGGCCCGGCCCCGCCGCATGAAAAATGCCATAAACGAAGGAAAGCCCCACGAGAACCGAAGCCTGCCATGGGTCTTCGCGCATGGCTTTCAGAGCGTTGGTCATGGCGAGATAGAAAGAGCGCTGCTGTTCGTTCATCCAGAGGATGACATGCGCGAAAGGCCCGGTCGGCTTCATCGCCACCTCATTCGCGCCGATACCGAGCGAGGACTGCGCATAGGCTTGCGCAACGATCATCGTAAGGCAGAGGGCCAGAACGAAGGCTGCCGCTTTTCTCATCAGCCAGTCTTTCCTTTCGGTTCGCAGTCTATCTCGAGACGGGTTGCAAATATCTTCGACATGTCCGTGCCTGTCGGATCGTTGAAAAAGGCATCGGTCAGTGTCGCCTGGTTCTGGGCAAGCGCCTCGTCCGGATCAGGACGGACAACCTTGGATGTGCAGCCTGCGGGCAGGCCCTTCACGACCAGGTCGCTGTCATTCATGTAATCGATGGCGGTATAGAAGGTCGGGTCATAGACGCCGAAGCTGATCTTGTGGCCCGCGGCAAGCTTCAACGGTTTTTCGGGCTTGCTGGTGAAGATGATGAGCAGGCGATTGTCTGTGAAATCAGCGGCAAGATCGGTCGGCCTTGCCATTTTCACATCCTTGCCATTGTCCAGAACGGTCTGGAAATATTTGAATTCGGCAATGGAGCCATTGATGACATGGCCAAGGTCGATCAACTCCTGTTTGTCGAGCTTGAGATCGCCATTCTTGTCGAATTCCATGAGGACGGTGGAGGAAAAAACGTCGTCAAAGCGCCAGACATGGGCAAGCTGCTGCACCGTGCCGTCGGGCGATATGGAGAGTTCCAGCCGCGCCTCGGCAAAGACATGCGGGTGGGCAAGTGCAACCGTCGGCAAACAGCCCGCCAGCAATGCGATTGCCGCAGGCCGGATGAAACCGCGCTTGAACAAGGATGAAACCGCCATCGAAAATTCCATTAGAACACGCTTATGCCCGAAGGCGGCGAAAGTGCGACGTCTCTGGAAAATCCAGAGCATGTTTCCCGAAAGTTTGACCCGGTTCGGGAGAAGGAAGACAGGAATGCTTTACTGCATTTCCCTGGAGTTGTTTTCCCTGTCCTTGAACCATTGGGTCAGAAAATCGACCAGCGCCCGGATTTTTGCCGGCAGATAGCGCCGATGCGGATAGACAGCATAGATGCCGCCATCCTTCACGATAAATTCGTCCAGACAGGAGACCAGCCTGCCGCGCTCGATTTCTTCTTCGGCGATGAAGGCAGGCAGCATGGAGAAGCCCAGACCGGCGAGTGCGGCGTTCTTTGTGGCGACGGGGCTGTTCACTTCAATCGGGCCGTTGACGGGAACCGTCATCATCGAGCCATCCGTATTGCGGAAATGCCAGTTGTTGCGCGAGCGCGCATTGGTGTCGATGATGCAGGGCCGGTCGGCCAGGTCTTCGGGGCGCTCCGGTTTGCCGACACGGGCAATCAGTTCCGGCGCGCCGCACAGGACGGAGTGGAAGGGCGACAATCGCTTTGCGATGAGGGAAGAGTCCTGCAAGCGCGTGATGCGGATCGCAAGGTCGAAGCCTTCTTCCACCAGATCGACAAACCGGTCATCCAGCCGCACGTCGAGCACGATTTCGGGATGGGCGAGGCAGAAATCGATCAGGGACTGGCCGATGACGGCATCGGCGAAGGTGCGCGGGGCCGACAGCTTGATGCGTCCGCGCGCATCGGAACTGGTTTCGCTGACGGCATCCTGCAACGCGTCGATCTCGCGGATGATTTCGACCGCCCGGTGATAATAGGTGTGGCCCGCTTCGGTCAGCGAGAATTGCCGCGTGGTGCGGTTGAGAAGACGCGCTCCAAGCTCGTCTTCCAGTTCGCGCACATATTTGGAAAGGAGTGCCTTGGAACGGCCGATTTTTCGCGCTGCGGCGGAAAAGCCTTCCGCCTCGACCACGTCGATGAAGGCGCGCATACGTGTGAGGGTGTCCATGGTCTAGCCCCGCTTCCCGATGATGTTTCTGGCCAGCCCGATCAGCGCCCGGTCGCTGCCGCGTGGTCCTATGAAAGAAATGCCGAAAGGTGCGCCCTGCACCTGCCCCAAAGGTAATGTGATTTGCGG
>Ga0180216_1004093_pt1 | contig 11202 bp, 5 predicted proteins | sample eDN3rd37CBELigMG_FD_128879 | JGI IMG/M metagenome (GOLD analysis project Ga0180216, IMG submission 128879) | Enriched Miracle-Growth compost microbial communities from Emeryville, California, USA - eDNA 3rd pass 37_C BE-Lig MG (version 2)... ...
AAGCCGACCAACCCCGCCCCCCAGCCCCGAACTCGATCCGAGGTCCCAAACAGCCCCGTCCCGACGCCCAGAATCAACACGTCCAGCGGCGACCAGAAGACCACCGCCTCCCTCACGACATTGTTCAGGGCGCGGGTTAAATCGTAGTTCGGGGAAAGCGCGGGGGCGAGCAGGATCAGCCGCTCGACCTCGGCCCCGGAAAGCCGTTCGAGCGCCTTGACCAGCACCGCGCAGCCCCCCGACTTTCCCACCAGGAAAACGGGAGCCCGGGGATGCGCCTCGCGATGAAGCCGGATGGTCTTGGCCACCCGCTCGGCCTGGAGTTCGTGGTTGGCCGTCCTGGAGAGGTCGGCGTACCAGCGCCCCACGCCATGCCCCCAGCGGACCACCCGGACGTCGAGAGGAAGCCCGGCCTCCCGCGCCACCCTCGCCAGGGCCAGCCCGCAGACGTTGAACCCGCCGACGCCGTCGGCCACGATCACCAGGCCCTTTTCCGACGCGGAGGGGGCTTCATTGGAGGTCGACGTGATGGCTGGCGTCCTTTCGCGCTGATGGTCGTCGGTCTTACGGAAAGAGTCGCGGCACGGCGGCAGGTCGGCAATACCCTCCCGGGAGCCGATCGCCTTGCCCGCCCCGAAATCCAATGCCCCTCACCCGGCCCCTTGGGCCAGTCTCTGGCGGGGGAGAGAGGGCATTTGCGCTCCGGTTCACCACGAAATCAACCGCGCCGGATAGTCTCCCACCCTCCCAGGCGGGAAACAAGCCCGTCTCCTACCGCGGCGGGCGCCTTCCCCTTATCATGGCGGGCCAACGACCCGCGCCGCTTGGGCGCGATTACTGAACGAGGAGGTCCTTCATGATGCGTTTCCTCTCGCGATCGGCGGTTCCCATCCTCGCGGTCTGGGCGTCGGCGTGGACGGCGTTCGGCCAGGCGGCGCCCCGGCCGGTGATCAAGGACGCCGACGACCTTCGCGGTCGGATGGCGAGCCAGTTGGAGTTCACGAAGCCGGACTTCGTCGTCTTCGTGCCGAAGGTCCACGGCGAGGAGGTCGTCGACACCGGAAACGAGCATTTCCTCGTCTTCGACGGCCCCGACGGCTCGCTGATGGCCGTCTGGACGCAGTCGTCCGCCGAGAGCCAGCCGGACCAGCACATCGCCTTCGCCCGGAGCGACGACGAGGGGAAGACCTGGACCGCCCCCCGCGTTGTCGCCGGCCCGAAGAGGCCCGGCGACGGCCTCATGGCGAGTTGGGGCTATCCGTTGGTCTCGAAGACCGGACGCATCTACGTTCTTTATAGTCAACACGTCGGCAAAACCGACCAGTTCTTTCATCACACGGGCGTGTTGACCGGGATCTTCAGCGACGACGGGGGCGAGACGTGGTCGAAGCCGCAAGGCGTCCCGGTCGCTCGGAGCGAGCGCGACAACCCCGACCCGACCATGCCGCCGAACATGCTCTGCTGGCAAAAGCCGCTTCGCCTGGGCGAGAACGGCAAGTACCTGGCCGGCTTCACCAGGTGGACCAGCTTCGCCGTCACGCCGAACCCGCTTCCCAAAGACTGGCGCGCGGCCGACGCCCGGGTCGAGTTCATGCGGTTTGAGAACGTCGACGACTCGCCCGAGCCCCGCGACCTGAAAATCTCATGGTTCGCCGCCAACGACGCCGCCCTGACCGTTCCCTTCCCCGGCCATCCCGACATCAGCGCCTGCCAGGAGCCGTCAATCGTGAAGCTGCCCGACGGTCGGCTGTTCGTGGTCATGCGGACGGCGGCGGGAAGCCCCTACTGGTCGGTGAGCGACGACGGCGGCGAAACCTGGAGCGAGCCCCGGGTCCTGCTCCGCAAGGACGGCGGCGCCCCCCTGCTCCACCCGCTCTCTCCCTGCCCCATCTACGACGTTGGCGGCGAGGCGGCCGGAAGCGGGCGCTACGCCCTGTTCCTGCACAACCACGACGGCCACTACGGGGGTTTCGGCCCGGCCGAGACCGGCCTTCATCGCCGGCCGGTCTATCTGGCCGCCGGCCGGTTCCAACCCGACGCCGATCAGCCCGTCTGGTTTGACGAACCCCGGCTGTTCATGGAGCCCGTCGAGGTCGCGCTGGGCAAGCCCGGAACTCCGGGGCGGCTCGACATGGCGCTCTACGCCAGCTCGACCGTCCGCGACGGCCGCGCCGTGCTCTGGTATCCCGACCGCAAGTTTTTCCTCCTCGGCCGCGTCATTGGCGACGACTGGTTCCTCCCCGCGCCTTGAGGGCCTAACGCCACTCGGCGTTGACGCGAACCTCCCTGGATCGCGAGGGCCCATACAGCCCTTCGCCCGTCACCAGCCCCGACGATCGCAAGACGTCGGCGGCTGGGCGGTCCTTGGGATCGGCTCTCCGCGCCCGGCCCGCGAGGCGATCGTCCTGATACACGACGATCGAATCGGGCTCAAGCACGATGCGGATCCGGGTCGGCCCGTCGGTCCAACGCAACGGCGCGGCGATTTGCCCCGGCCGACGCATTCGATAGACGCGGCCGTATTCGTCGCGGGACTTCTCGTCCAGGAACGCGAACTCCGGCGACCAAGGACGCGAGCTTTTGGCCGATGTGGATATAAACAGGTCGGTTTCCGAGTGGACGATGCTCGTCACGCGCTGACCCCATTGGTTGAGGACCGGTCCGCCGGCGGCGATGGTCTCCCGCTCGTGGGGATGAGTCGTTTCCGCCGTGAGCGCGGGCTGGGTGAACATCCGGCGGACCAGTTCCCAATGCTCGGGCGGGCTCATGCGCCAAAGCTCCCCCCAGGGCCAGACGCCCGCGTACGCGTCGCCGCCGTAAAGCGTGAGCGTCTGGGCTTCGCGGGCCCCCGTGGAGACGCCCTCGGGAACGGGCGGCCAGCCGGGGCGGGGCTGGAGCTTCTCGCCGTCGTACCACCAAACCTCGCCGCTGGGATAGTGGCCGAGCCAAAGCGAATCGCCCAGATTCAAGGCCGCGTAGATCTGGCAACTCGACCCGTCGGGATCACGAAGCGTCTCCCAGCGGCCGTTCCGCAACCGGAGGATTGTCCCGAGGTTCGTGGTCGCGATCAGATCATCGCGCAAGGCGCCGATCGCGTAGGGGAACTCTCCCTTCTTGCTCAATGGGCGAGCGACCGCGTCGGCCATCGCCAGCGGCTCGGCGCGACTGGGGCTCCACCGCCACGCGAGGAATTGCTCAACCCGCGGGTCCTCGGCCTCGAAGCGATTCCAGACGATCAACCAGCCGTCGCCATAATAGCGGAGGAGCGGTTTCCCCTGATCGTCGGGCCACTTCAAGATGTCGTGATCCTTGTAGCGAATGGAGGAGCCAACCACCTCCAAAACGCCGTCGGCAACTTCAATCGCGTCGGGGTTCACCCCGTCGACGGCCCTCCAGGCGTTGGCGGCCTCGTCGTAAACCCTGATTCGACCGTCCCTGCCGTCGGCGGCGCTTTGGGCGTATACCCGGCCACGCCGCTCGAACAGATAAACGCCGGCGTCGTTGTTGACGCGGGGGAGCGCCTCGAAGACGGCCGGGGCGTCATTGCGCTCAAAGACGTGGAGCACATGCCGATCGGACATGTGAGCCGTGTTGTAGGCGCCGAGGAAACCAGCGCCCAGAAGCGGGCGGCCCTGGTCGTCCCTCAGCTCAAAGACCGTCCCGAGGTTCCGTCCCAGATCCTCGCCTCGATCAAGCTCGATCTGGAACTCGGCATCGGACTCGGCGGCGGCGCGAGTTGAGGTCGGGAGCGAGGCGACGGCCCCGACCAGGGCGAGGATCCAAATCATCGGAAGGAGCGAGTTCTTCGACATGATTTTCCCCTGGACCACCCGACGCGTTTTCCCCGATCTTCGCCGCCGGCGTCCATTGAAGCCGAGGCCATCCTTATTTACTCTCGAAGGGAACGCCGGTCAATCAGGCGGACGCCGGTTTGAGTTGTTGGCCGCCTCGCGCTCGGCGCGACGGTTTGGGGGTCCGCGGGCGAAGGCGCGCGAGGTTTGTCCATATTATGAATCGTTTTGGTTTCGTCCGAGTCGCGTGCGCGTCGATCAAGACCGCGGTGGCGAACCCCGAGGCCAACGCCCGGGAGATCGTCGGCGTGATCGAGCAAACGGCCGATTGCGACGTCGTTCTCTTCCCCGAGCTTTGCCTGACCGGCTACACCTGCGCCGATCTTTTCGACCAATCGGTCCTGCTCGACGCCGCCCGAAACGCTCTGGAAACGGTTGTCCGGGCGACCGAGGGGCGCGACCGGCTGGTGGTCGTTGGGCTGCCGCTTGAGGTGGAGTCGCGGCTGCACAATTGCGCGGCGGTCGTTGGCGGGGGGAGCGTGCTGGGGGTCGTCCCCAAGCAGCACCTTCCCGACCACAAGGAATTTTACGAACGTCGCTGGTTTCACGCGGCGACGGGAGCCGAACCGGCCGAGATCGACCTGCTGGGCGCCCGCGTCCCGTTCGGGATCGACCTCCTCTTCGACGCCGGCGGAAGCGCGGTGATCGGCGTGGAGATCTGCGAAGACCTCTGGATGCCGATCCCCCCCAGCTCGATTCAGGCGCTTGGGGGGGCGACGATTCTGCTGAACCCCTCGGCCAGCAACGAGACGACCGGCAAGAGCGCCTACCGCGCCGATCTGGTCGTGGGGCAGTCCGGGCGTTGCGTCGCCGCTTACGCCTACGCCGGCAGCGGTCCGACCGAGTCGACGACCGACCTGGTTTTCGGCGGCCATTGCCTGATCGCCGAGGGAGGGCGGCTGCTGAAGGAATCCGCGCGGGTCGGCGACGGCGGGCCGATCCCCCGGGACACGCACTGGATCGTTCGCGACGTCGACGCCGACCGGCTGGTCTTCGACCGCCGGGCGACGGTGACGTTCGAAGCGCCCGCCGGCCTTTCACGGACGTTTCGACGAATCCCGGTAAAACTGGCGTTGGTCGAACCGGGTGAGCTCCAACGGTTCGTCGCGCCCACGCCGTTCGTGCCGGCGCCGGGCCTCGACCTGAACCGCCGCTGCGCCGAGGTTTTCGAGATCCAGTGCGCGGGATTGGCCAAGCGGATCGACCAGCTTCCCCGGGGAACGGAATTGATCCTGGGCGTTTCGGGCGGACTTGATTCGACGCTCGCGCTCCTGGTCGCGGTCAAGACGCTCGACCTGCTGGGCCTCGACCGCCGGCTGCTCCGGGGGCTGACGCTGCCCGGCTTCGGCACGACGAACCGGACGCTCAACAACGCGATCGACCTGATGCGGCATCTGGGCGTAACGGCCGAGACGATTAGCGTGTCGGCCCTGGCGCTCCGGGCGTTTCAGGAGCTTGGCCACGCCCCGTTCGGCATCGACGTTCAATCCATGGACCTGGAGACGTTTCAGCAAGCCCTACGCGACTTGCCCGCCGAAACGCCGCGGCACGACCTGGTTTTCGAGAACGTCCAGGCCCGGATTCGAACGCTGCTTTTGATGTCGCGCGGGTTCGTCGTCGGCACCGGCGACCTGTCGGAACTGGCCCTGGGGTGGGCGACGTACAACGGCGACCACATGAGCATGTACAACCCCAACTGCTCGATCCCCAAGACGCTCGTCCGATCCCTGGTCCGCCACGCCGCGATCAACGAGCTGCCCGCCGGCCCCGCGCGCGACACGCTGCTCTCGATCGCCGAGACGACGATCTCTCCGGAGCTTTTGCCCTCGTCATCGAAGGGGGAAATCGCACAATCGACCGAGGACTCGATCGGCCCCTACGAGCTGCACGACTTCTTCCTCTACCACGCGATCCGCTGCGGCCGGCCGCCCGAGAAGATCCTCTACATGAGCCGATTCGCCAAGTTCTCGCGCCCCTATCCGCCGGAACTGGTCGAAAAGACCCTGCGGACGTTCCTCACCCGCTTTTTTCAACAACAGTACAAGCGTTCCTGCGTCCCCGACGGCCCCAAGGTCGGCACCGTCAGCCTCTCCCCCCGCGGCGACTGGCGGATGCCCAGCGACGCCGACGCCCACGCCTGGCTGCGCTGGGCGGCGGAGTAAGCGGAGGCCGCGGAGAAGGGTCGATCTAGGAGGGCGAGGCTCCCGCCGAGCCGGGACTTTGCGCGGGGCTCGGCGGGAGCCTCGCCCTCCCGGCCCCGTTCCGACGCTATGGCCGTAAACCCGATGCCCTTCTTCCGGCCCGGATCTCGCTTACGCGAGGATTCCCTTAACCGGCGCCTGGTCCAAAACGCCGGTGAGGCGGACGTCGAGGCCCTGGAACTTGTAGGTGAGGCGGTAGTGGTCGATCCCCATGCAATGGAGGATCGTGGCGTTGACGTCGTGGATGTGGACGGGGTTTTCGACGACGTTGTAGCCGAACTCGTCGGTCTCGCCGTAGGTGATCCCGGCCTTGATTCCGCCGCCGGCCAGCCAGACCGGGAAGCACTTGGGATGGTGGTCGCGGCCGTAGTTCTCGCGCGAGAGCGCGCCCTGGCAGTAGATGGTGCGGCCGAACTCGCCTCCCCAGATGACCAGGGTGTCGTCGAGCATCCCCCGCTGCTTCAGGTCGGTGACGAGCGCGTAGCTCGCCCGATCAACGTCGTTGCATTGGCCCGGAAGGTCGCCGGCCACGTTGCCGTGTTGATCCCAGCCCCGGTGGAACAACTGCACGAACCGGACGTCGCGCTCGGCCAGCCGGCGGGCCAACAGGGCACAGCGGGCGAAGCTGCCCGGGGTGTGGACTTCGGGCCCATAGAGGTCCAGAACGTGCTTCGGCTCGTTGGAGATGTCGGCCAGCTCGGGGACCGACATCTGCATCCGGAAGGCCATCTCGTACTGCGCGATTCGGGCCTGAGTCTCCGGGTCGGCGAACGAATCGAACTGCTTGGCGTTGAGCCGGTTGATCGCGTCGAGCGAGCGCCGGCGAACCGCCTTGTCGACCCCCTGGGGATTGGAGAGGAAGAGGACCGGGTCCCCTTGCGAGCGGAGGGCGACCCCCTGATACTTGCTCGGCAAGAACCCCGCGCCCCAGAGGCGGTTGTAGAGGGCCTGGGGGCTCGCCTTGGTGGAAAACTTGGGAGTCATGACCACGAAGGCCGGCAGGTTCTCGTTCATCGCGCCGAGGCCGTAGCTGAGCCACGCGCCCAGGCTCGGTCGGCCGGGAAGCTGGTTGCCGGTGCAGATGTAAGTGACGGCCGGGTCGTGGTTGATCGCCTCGGTCCAGGTCGTTTTGATCAACGCGATATCGTCGGCGAGCTTGGCCATGTTGGGCAGAAGCTCGCTGAACCACATGCCCGACTGGCCGTGCTGCTTGAACTTGTACCGCGTCGGCGCGATCGGGAACCGGGCCTGGCCACTGGTCATGGTGGTGAGGCGCTGGCCCTGGCGGATCGACTCGGGCAGGTCCTTGTCGAAAAGCGCGTCCATTTTCGGCTTGTAGTCGAGCAGGTCGTGCTGCGACGGGCCGCCGTTCATGTGCAGATAGATCGCCCGCCGGGCCGTGGGGGCGAAGTGCGGCAGCCCCGGCAACCCGCCGATCCCCGCCGGCCAATCCGGGCGTGGGGCGGGCTCCGCGGCGCGGGCCGTTCGGCTCAGCAGGTCGGTCAGGGCGAGCCCGCCGAGGCCGAGAACCCCGGCCCGGCCGAAGAAGTGCCGACGAGTTTCCACGTCGATATGTTCGCGAATCGGATCCATTGGGAAGGTCCTCCGACGGTCGTTCAAGTCAACGTGTTCTCATCAACCCTTGGTCAACACTTCGTCGAGGTTCAGGATGACGTTGCCGATCATCGTCCAGGCCGCCAGCTCGCTGGGGTCGAGCTTCGGGTCGGGCTTCACCTCGCCGATGTTGATCAGCTCCCGCGCGGCGTCGGGCCGCTCGGCGTAGTGATCCGTGAAATCGCGGAGCGCGGCCCGCAGCTCCTCCAGGTCGGCGGCGTCGGGCGCGCGGCTGGTCGCCAGTCGGAACATCAGGGTGAGCCGCTCCTCGGGCGACGAGCCGGCCTCGCGGAAGACGCGCTCGGCCAGGTCGCGCGAGGCTTCAATGTACTGGGGCTCGTTCAGGAGCAAGAGCGCCTGAAGCGGCGTGTTGGTCCGCTCTCGGCGCACCTGGCAACTCTCGCGCGAGGGGGCGTCGAGCGTGGTCATCTGGGGCGGGGGCGAGGTCCGCTTCCAGAAGGTGTAGAGGCTCCGGCGGTGGACCTTGTCAACGCCCGTGTCGGCGGTGAACTTGGCGGTGTTGCTGTCGGTGTAGGCCACCGCCTCCCAGAGCCCCGCGGGCTGGGGCGGCTTGACGCTCGGCCCGCCGACCTCCTCGACGAGCATCCCGCCGACGTAGAAGGCCTGGTCGCGCAGGGTCTCGGCGTCGAGCCGGAACCGCGGCCCGCGGGCCAAGAGGCGGTTCTCCGGGTCCTTGGCCAGGCTCGCGGGGTCGATCTTCGACGATTGCCGATAGGTTGACGACATGACCAGCCGCTTCATGAATCGCTTCACGTCCCAGCCGTCCTCCTGAAACTGGACGGCCAGCCAGTCGAGGAGTTCGGGGTGGCTGGGGGGTTCGCCCTGGGCGCCGAAATCCTCCGACGTCTTCACCAGCCCGATGCCGAAAACCTGCTGCCAGAACCGATTGACGGCCACCCGGGCGGTCAAGGGTTGCTCCGGCGCGATGAGCCAGCGGGCGAAGGCCAGGCGATCCAGCGGAGCGTCGTCCGTCGGCGGGGGCAGAAACGCGGGCAGGGCCCGGCCAACCTCGTCGCCCCTCTGGTCATACTCCCCGCGGTTGAGCACGTAGGCCGGCTTCGGGTCGCCCTTGCGCTCGCGGAAGATCAGCGTGGTCGAGATCGAGCCGTCGAGCGTCTTCCGCTCGGCCTCGGCCTTGGCGAGTTCGGCCCGGATCGGCTCCAAGGCCTTCCGCCCCTCGGTCCAGTCGGGGAGGAAGGCCTCCAGAAGCGCCTTGCGGTCGTCGTCGGAGCGTTCGGCCTGGGGCTTCTTGAGGATCGCCTTGATCGGCTCGGCGAGCCCCGCGCCGTCGTCGGCCAGCTTGGCGCGGACCCAGGCGGAGAGGCCATCGTAGGTTTGCCCGCGCTGGGGGGTTTGAGTCAGCAGGCCCGCCTTGTCCCAGTAGGCGACGCCGTCGAACTGGGTGAAGGCCCAGCCGTCGATCTCGGTCCCCGGCTCCAGGCCGACGGCCTTGGCGGGAATCTCCAGGCGGACCCATTCGCCCCTGGCCGGCTGGTCGCCGAACCGGGTTCGTTCGTGGGTGCCGTCCTTGCCCCAATCGATCAGGTTCTCCCCCCAGAAGGCCCGGTGCGACCACTGGCCGCCGACGCGCCACTGGAGCATGATCTCCTTCGGCGGGTTGGCTGGATCAAGGTAAACGTGCGCGAACAGGACGTCGTCCGCGCCGATCTTGAGCTTGGCCGCGGGGTTCTCGATGACTTTCTGTTTCAGCCCCGCCGCCTCGATCCGCAGCGCGACGCCCCCGCTTTGGACCGGATGATCGGGGCCGGCGACGAACGCGCCGTCTCCCTGGACCGCGGCCCCTTCGGGGAAGGCGTCGTCGATCCAGACGAAATCGCCCCGCTGGGGTTCCTCGGATTGGTTCTCGTCGAGCTTCGGGTCGTAGGAGGCGGCGAGCTTGGCCGTCTCGTCCGCGAGCCGGGCGCGAAGCTCGGCCAGTTGCTTGTCGGACGCCTCGAGGGCCGCCTTCTGCTCGTCGGTCGGCGTTTGGATGAACGGAGCCCACCTGGACGCGTTGCCGTCGAGCGCGGGGCCGTCGATGTTGTTGAAGAAGGCGAAAAGTTGATAATATTCTTTTTGGGTGATCGGATCGAACTTGTGATCGTGGCAGCGGGAGCAGGCGATCGTCAGGCCGAGGAAGACGGTGCCGTTGGTGTCGACCTGGTCGACGACGTTGCGGACGTAGACCTCCTCCTCGATTGAGCCCCCCTCGCTGGTGGAAACGTGGCAGCGGTTGAACCCGGTGGCGATGAGCTGGTCGAGCGTCGGATTCGGCAGCAAATCGCCGGCGAGCTGTTCGATGATGAACTGGTCGAACGGCTTGTTGGCGTTGAACGCCCGAACCACCCAATCGCGATAGGCCCACATCTCGCGGAAGTTGTCGAGGTGCAGGCCGTGGGTGTCGCCGTACCGGGCGGCGTCAAGCCAGAACCGGGCCATGTGCTCGCCGTAACGGGGCGAGGCGAGCAGGCGGTCGACGGTCTTCTCATAGGCCGCGTCGTAGCCGCCGGCCTCGACGCTCGCCAGGAAGGCGTCGACGTCGGCGGGGGTCGGCGGCAGGCCGATCAGGTCGAGATACACCCGGCGCAGCAGCCTGGCGGGCTTGGCTCGCTCGGCCGGCTCCAACCCTTCGGCGTCCAGCCGGGCGAGGATGAAGCTGTCGATCGGGTTGAGCGCCCGCTCGGGATCCTTGATTTCGGGCGGGTCAACCTTGACGGGGGGCTCGAACGACCAGTGATCGCCCCAGTGGGCGCCCTCGGCGACCCACCGCTTCAGCAGGTCAATCTCCGCGGGAGTGAGACTTTTGCCCGACTCCTTGGGCGGCATCATCATCTCTGGATCGTCGTCGAGCTCGATCCGGAAGATCAGCGCGCTTTCGTCCAGGTCGCCCGGCACGACGGCCGTTTCCCCCGACTTGAGCGTCTCGAAGGCGCCCTCGCGAGTGTCGAGCCGAAGCCCCCCCTTGCGCTGCTCGGCGTCGAAGCCGTGGCAGGCGAAACAATTCTCCGAGAGGATTGGCCGAACCTCGTGGGCGAAGCTCACCGGCGGAAGCTTCGCGGCCGGCTTGGCCTTCTCGCCATCCCCCCGCTCCTCGTCGGCCCGTGCCGCTCCCAGGCCGGCCGCCGCCGCCATCAATCCCGCGCACGCAAGGGCGGAGAGTCGCAAGCCGAGAGCCATCGAAAGTCCTCCTGGGGGGGAACGCGGCCGAGGGGCGCCCGGGCGCGCGTCTGAATCGGATCAAGGCGGTGGGAAGTTCGATCGGGGGTCGCTTCGTTGTTCGAGACGGCGGAATCGTTCGGAAGTTTCTTCTTCATCAACCACCGGTTATTCCATCCTCCAGTATGGACCCTCGCGCCCGGTCTGTAAAGCGCGTTCCACGGACGTTCTACAGAATGGATGGGTCGATGGCCAAAATGGCGCGATCGGGGATTTCAAGGTTCCCAGAAAAGCGTGTTGATGTTATCTGGGAGGGCGAACGTCCGAATATTAAGCCCCCGACGGGCGCGACTCACGCC
>Ga0180216_1004097_pt1 | contig 11198 bp, 8 predicted proteins | sample eDN3rd37CBELigMG_FD_128879 | JGI IMG/M metagenome (GOLD analysis project Ga0180216, IMG submission 128879) | Enriched Miracle-Growth compost microbial communities from Emeryville, California, USA - eDNA 3rd pass 37_C BE-Lig MG (version 2)... ...
AAATCGAGTCGACCACCGCGAGCGCCCGGATCGGCGTCGATCCGAGACCGGAGGCGGGGGGCGGAGGCGGCGACGGCGGCTTGGTCTCGACCCGGAGTCCCTGTTGCGATTCGTGCAGCCGGGTCGGGTAGAGCCAGAAGCTCGGATGCTCGGGCGTGAATCCGCCGGGCCCTTCTTCGATCCCCCCCTTGCGGAGGATGATCGTCTGTTGGCCGCTGGTCAGAGCGTCGCAAACTCCGCTCCACTCCTTGAAGCCGACGGCGCAGGTGGGGGGAAGATCGGTCATGAGGTCCACTCGTCCTTCGGCGCCCGCGTCATCAGGTCGATCACGGCGGTTCGCGGGTCTTTGCCTTCGAACAAAACTTGATGAAGCTCGCTGGTGATTGGCATGTCGACGCTTTGATCGGTCGCCAGCGCGTGGACGCTCCGGATCGTCGGCACGCCCTCGGCGACGTTCTCCATGCCGGCGAGGATCTGGTCCAACGTCTCGCCGCGGCCGATCCGCTCGCCGACGGATCGGTTGCGGCCGAAGGGGCTGTAGCAGGTGGTGACCACGTCGCCGACCCCCGCCAGACCTTGAAACGTCTCGGGCCGGCCGCCCAGGTGAACGCCCATCCGGGCCATCTCGACCAGCCCGCGCGTCACCATGGCGGCCTTGGCGTTGTCGCCGAAGCCGAGGCCGTCGCAGATCCCCGCGGCGATGCCCAGGATGTTCTTGAGGGCCCCGGCCGCCTCGACGCCCACGGCGTCGGCGTTGGTGTAGATCCGGAACGTCTCATCGGAGAACGCTTGTTGGATCGTCTCGCAGAGGGGCCGGGACGAGCCCGCGACGACGACCGACGCCGGCAGCCCCCGCGCCAGCTCCTCGGCGTGGCTGGGGCCGCTGAGGATCGCCAGGGGGCGCGGGCCGAGCGTCTCGACGATGATCCGGCTGGGGCGGGCGAAGGTGCCGTACTCAATCCCCTTGACCACGCTGAGCGCGGGGACGTTCGCTGGAGTCGAGCCGGCCAGCGCCGTCAAACAGCCGCGAAGGAACGTGGAGGGGACGGCCGCGACGATCAAGTCCGCGTCCCGAAGCGCCTCGCCCGCGTCGCCGAGGATCCGAATCGAGTCGGGGATGCGGATGCCGGGGAGGTGGCGGCGGTTGACCCGGCTTTCCGAGACCTCGCGCGCGTGCTCGGGGTCGCGGACCCAAACGCGGACGTCGCCGGCCGACCTGGCGAAGATCAACGCCAGGGCCGTTCCCATGCCCCCACCACCCAGGATCGCCACGCGATTCATCGTGCCCGCCGAACGTTGAAAGCCCAATTTCCCGGGGCGCTCCCGACGGTGTTCTCGGGACGCGAAACCCCAATTATAAGCGGTCGCGCCCAACCGAGATAGGTCGCCTCGGCCGAGAGAAGCCCCGCGGTTCGGATCGAGTCGTTCTCCGGGGACCGGGGGGCGAGGGCCATCCGGTTCTCCATCGGCGAACGTCCATCGAACAGGGGGCTTGCGCCCTCCGCTCGGCTCGAACCGCGAGCCCGAGAGCCCTCATCCGGCCCTTCAGCCTCAAGAGTGTTCGGCGCGGCTTGCCAATGCGGCGGACGAAGGCGGGTTCTCCCTTCTCCCCTCGCGGGAGAAAGCGTCCCGAAGGGGCGGATGAGGGGGCGCGCAACCGGAGGCCGGCGGGTATTCCCCCTCATCCGGCCTTCGGCCACCTTCTCCCGCGAGGGGAGAAGGGAGGTTCGCCCCATTTTGCGGGGGGCTCAAATCCCGCGCCGAACGGTCTTGCTCTCGGGCACCTCCTTCCGGGGCGGGAAGGGTGCTCGGTGGCGGCTCGTCTTTCGCGACCACCGCCAAATTGGCTTCGTTCGGCGCTTTTTTTGTGATTTCCGCCTCGCGAGCCCTGAGCTTGCGAAGCTTGGCGATGGCGTCGAGCGTGCGCAGCAATTCGCGGGTCCGGGCCGATTGATGCCGGCGCAGTCGCTCGGCGCCGGCGTCGGTGGCGAGAAGCGACCGCTCGGCCAGTTCCAGGGCGTCGGCGCTCTCGACCTCCTCTAAAAGTTCCAGCCGCTCGTTGAGCCGATCCAACTCGCGATCGACGATCGACCGCAATAGCGCCCAACCGGCCTCGGGGCCCTTGATGGGCGGGACCAGGGCGCGCCAGGCTCGCCAGGCGTTGAAGGCGGGGTTGTCGGAGGGAGTCTCATCCCGCGTCTTGCCCCAGAACACGGCCCCCCAATTCTCCGTGATCGCCTCCCAGGCCAGGACGATGGCGTTGAGCTCGGGGTCGTCGACGGCGTCGACGGGGTGCTTGCCCAGGAGTCGGATGAATTTGTACTGGTCGGGGAACGACCAGGCCGCGCCCGAGTCGAGCAAGAGCCGGATCTCGGTCCACCGCTCGATCATCCAGCGCGTTCCTTCGGGCGTCGCTTGAAGCGCGAGGGCGAAGACCCGCGGCTCATCGTCCCAGGGCGGTCCCGAGCCGGGGACGTTCCGCTTGCCGCATAGATAAAGAAGCTTGCGGGCCAGGCCGGCCACCTCGGCGGCGCGCTCGGCCTCGTGGTTGAGCATCGCCTCGCGGACGCGGCGGGCGGTCAGGGCGGCCTCGTGACGCTGGGCCCGATCCAGCTCCCAGGAAAGCCGCGCCGCGCGCTCGACCAGGTCGCGCTCGACGACGCCCTCGGGCCGGTAATCATCGACCCAGGTCTGGATTCGAGCCGTGAGCTCGGCGGGGTCCTCCCGGGGCGCGACGAGTTCGGAAACCTCGGCGCGCATGCCGTGTCTCAGGGCGTTGAGCCGGGCGCGGGCCTTGCCCTCCTCGGACGTCGGTCCCCTGCTCTTTTGGGCGTTGGCGCGGTTGGCGCGGATCTGTGCTTCGGTGGCCATGACGGGTCGTCTCCCTGGAGCGCGGCGATGGGGCCTCTTCCAGGAAGACGATCAGCGGACGGCGCGGCGATTTTTCAGGAAAATCGGAAATCCGCGACAATCAGGGAAAACGGAGCAAGGAACCACCGAGCCACCGAGGACACGGAGGACGGGACAGGAGTTTCCTCGTTGATTCATGACACGGGCGCTCGGCTCCGCGGCTTCCCCTCGTTCTCTCGGTGTCCTCCGTGACTCCGTGGTTGGCGTCCCCTCTCTCCGTCGGTCGGAGCGCTGGCCCACGCGGCCCCGCGCCGGTCAATCGCCCTCGTAGGCGCGGTCGAGGAGTTCGACGGTGTGGACGACCTCCATCGGGCTTCCGCGCTCCTTGACCTTGCGGGCGATCTGGAGGATGCAGCCGACGTTCCCCATGGCGACGACCGCGGCCCCGGTGGCGTCGAGGTGGTCCATCTTCCGCCGGCCGAGTTGCTCGGACATCTCGGGGTGGGTCAGGTTGTAGGTGCCCGCCGCGCCGCAGCACATCTCGCTCTCTTCGAGCGGGACCAGTTCAAGACCTGGAATCATATTCAAAAGCTGGCGAGGCTGGGCGCGGATCCGCTGGGCGTGGCAGAGGTGGCAGGCGTCGTGATACGTCGCCTTGACGTCGACCGGGCGGGTCGGTTGGATCGGGCCCAGCTCGATCAGGAACTCGGCGACGTCCTTGACCTTGGCGGCGAACCGGCGGGCGCGCTCGCGGTCGGCGGCGGGGAGGGTTTCGGGGTACTCCTTGAGCATCGCTCCGCAGCCGGCGGCGTTGATGATGATCGCGTCGAACTGGTCGGGGTCGATGGCGTCCAGGTTTTGCCGGGCCAGGGCGAACGCGGGGGCCTCGGCGGCGGAGTGGTAGTGTATCGCCCCGCAGCAGGCCTGCCCGCGCGGGATGACGACCTCGCAGCCGTTGTGGCGCAGCACCCGGGCCGTCGCGGCGGTCGTCTGGGGATACATCGCGTCGGCGACGCAGCCGAGGAACAGGGCCACCCGGGCGCGTTTGGGGCCGATGGGGGGCAAGACGTCGGGCAGGCGCTTCTTCGAGCCGGAGAGGCGGGGAAGCATCGCCTCCATCCGCCTGAGCGTCGGCGGCAGAAGCTTTAGCGCGCCGCTCCTCTCGATCAGATCCAGAAGGCCCGTCTTTTGAAGGAGGCGAGCCGGCTGGAGCGCGGCCCGGACGCGGCCGGCGTGAGGGAACAAATGGTGGAGGACCAGCCGTTGCAGCGCGCTGGGCCGCGCCTCGGGCGGGGCGGCGTTTTGGAGGGCGATCTTGAACGGCTCGATCAGCCGGCCGTACTGAACGCCCGAGGGGCAGGCCGTTTCGCAGGCCCGGCAGTCGAGGCACAATTCCAGATGCCGGCGCACGTCGGGCCCCACCGCCAGGCGGCCGTCGGTCACGGCCCGCATCAGGTAGATCCGGCCGCGGGGCGAATCGTTCTCGTCGCCAACCTCGGCGTAGGTCGGACAGGTCGGCAGGCAGAGCCCGCAGTGGATGCACTGCTGGAACTGGCGGTACTCGATCCGTTCGGCCAGCCAGTCCAGGTCGATCCCGGGGTTCTCGACCCGCTCGCCGAGCGTCTCCGTCGTCTCCGTCTCCGTCATTTTGGTTCTCTACCCTCACCGCGCCAGGAACTCATCGCGGCCGATTTTGGGAGGGTATTGCCCTCCCGAAGACCAAGGTCCCGCTAAAAGTCGACCACGAACCGACCCGGATTCATGATTCCCCTGGGATCGAGCGCCCGCTTGATCCCGTCGGCCAGCGCCCAATCGGCCCGTGGCTCTCCCCAGACGCGAAGCCGAGCCTTCCAGGGGGTTGGGCAACGGGCGATGATCAGGTTGCCGCCGTCGCGAACGGCCGCGGCGCGGAGCGCGTCGACCGCCTCGCCGGCCTCGTCCTCGGTCCATTCGCCGAGCGCCCGCATGTGAACGACGCCGTTTCCCGCGCGCGCCTGGGCCGACCAGCGCTCGGGGTCCAGCCCCTCAAGAAACGGGATGACCCGCGACGGCCGAAGGTTCGCCACGCAGGAGAACGCCCCCGACGCCTCGGCCTGAAACTCGGTCAGAGCCGACCAGAGGGGATCGGAGAGGGCGTCGCGGAGGACCTCGAAATCACGGCGGCCCAGCTCGCGGCCGAATTCGTCGATCTGCCAGGCGACGGAATCGGCGTTGTCCTCGAAGCCGACGACCAGCGCCCATGAGTCGTCGTCGGCCTGGAGCCCGGCCGGGGGGCCGATCGCCCGCGCCGCCGATGGGTTGAGAACCTCCACGGCGATCGGTCGGGTCGACGACGCGTTGAGCCCGGCGAGCCAGCGCTCAATCGGCTCAGTCCGCGGGAACGGCGCCCAGACGAGCCCGGAGGTTTCCGGCATCGGCCGGACCTTGAGCGTCATTTGGGTGATGACGCCGAGGGTTCCCAGCGAGCCGGTCAGGAGCTTGGGAAAGTCGTACCCGGCGACGTTCTTGACGACCCGCCCTCCCCCCTTGACCTCGACGCCTTCGGAAGTCACGAACGAGACGCCGACGATCTGGTCGCGCGCGCGGCCCATGCCGAAGCGCCTTGGGCCGGTGACGGCGGTCGCCTGCGCGCCGCCGATCGTGGCGCGATCGGGCTGGGGAACGTCGATCAAGAGCCGCTGCCGTTGCGCGGCCAGGACCGCGCGGAGGGCCGCGATGGTGATCCCCGGCTCGACGGTGATCGTCATGTCGGCGTGGGGGTAATCGACGACCCGGTTCAAACCCGTCAGGTCGATCGCCGCGCCGGGCCGCGCGGGGGGTCGGCCGTGGTCGAGCGCCGTTTTGCCGCCCTGGGGATAAACGGCCTCGCCCAGCTCGGCCTGGTGGCGCACGGCCTCGCGGACCTCGGCGACGGTTTTGGGGCGGAAGACCGCGGTCGCCCATTGGTTGTCGCCCAGCGGGGCGGCTTCGGTGGTCGCCGGCGGCTGGGCGGCTTCGGCTCCGCTCACGACCCGGCCTCCCCGGGTTGCCCCTCGGGGCCGGCCTGGAACGGAGCGGCCTCGCCGGAGAGGATGCGCTCGACCATCTCCTGCGCGGAACGGACGCCCTCGACGGTCGTCTCGTCGAAGGCGCCGGGCCAGACCTCGGTCATCAAGACCTGGGATTCGAGCGCCAGGCGATACAGGGCGTAGGCGAGCCGGCGATCGAGCCCCGCGGCGCTTTGGTTCTCGTCCTCCAACCGGCGGAGCGCCTCCAGCACCTCGGCCACTTCGGTGGCGGGGATCGACTCGCCCCGGCGCAGCCGCGGCAGGAAGCCCGCCGACGACTGATCGCCCGGCGCGACATGACTCCAAAGGATTTCCATGGCTCGTCCGTCGATGAGTTCGGGAGTGATGCGTCGCGCCGGGGCGACGACGGGCTCGACCGGCCGCCGCGTCTCAACCCGCACCATGAGGGGTTCGGCGGTCTCGGTCGTTGGCGGCGTTGGCGGCGCTTCGGCCGTCTCCGGCTCCTCGGGCTCGAGAAAGGTGGGCTCAAGAGCGATCGGGACGGTCAAGCCAGGCCCGTCCGCCTCGCCCTCGTTGTCGACCGGCGGGCCGTCCTGAGGCCGCCACTCGGCCAGATAGCCGGGATCCTTGGCGATCGCCCGCAAGCCTTCGAGCGGCCCGCGCTTGGCCTCGGCGTCGGCGACCCGCCACCCCGCGCGCTCGTCCTCCAGGGCGCGCGCCAGCAGCCTCGCGCAGTATTCCTGGATGGTGGGAACGTCGGCGAGCTCGGCCAGGTCTTCGGCCAGATCGAGCAGGCCCCCGGGCAGGTAGAGCGTGAGGCGTTGGACCTCGTCCTCATAGCCGGGCACTCTGTGCTCGCCCGCGCGAAAGACGGGCGGCAGTCGTCGCCACCGCGAGTATCGATTTCGCTCGGCCACCTTTTCGCGCCTTTCCCCGACGGCCCCGGAAGACTCCGCCACCGGCGTGGTCGATCTCGACAAACGCCCGTCCACGTCCCGCAACGCAACCCAATGATACCTTCAATTCGCCGCGAGGCGAAGCGCTCCGTCTCGACGGCGCGGGGCGGTCAGGCCGGCGCGGCCCGGCGCGGGCGGCTCGGCTCGATGCAGGCGCCGCCGGTGGGGAGGAGCTTCGCGGGGCTGCAACGGTTCTCTGGGTTGAAGACCGAGCGCGCGGCCTTCATGGCGTCCAGATCCTGGGGGGTGAACAGCTTCTCCATCATGGCCAGTTTCTCGACGCCGATGCCGTGCTCGCCGGTGACGCTGCCGCCCAGTCGGACGCATTCCTCGAGGATCTCCGTGCTGGCCCGCAGCGCCCGCTTGACCTGGTCGGGATCGCGCTCGTCGAACATGATGATCGGGTGGATGTTGCCGTCGCCGGCGTGGAAGACGTTGGCGATTCGGACGCCGTGCCGCTCGGAGGCGCCCTCCATGAACCGGAGGATCTCGGGAAGCGCCGTGCGGGGGACGACGCCGTCCTGGGTGCAGAAGGTCGGGCTGACCCGGCCGATCGCGCCGAAGGCCGATTTGCGGCTCTTCCAGATCGCCTTGTACTCGGGGATGTCGCGGGTTTTCCAGGCGATGGATTTGTCGACCTTGCCGCCGTGGGCCTCGACGATCCGAGTGATCGCCCGGGCCTCGTGGTCGAGACCCGCGTCGACGCCGTCGACCTCGATGATGAGGATCGCCTCGGCGTCGGTCGGGAAGCCGAAGTGGAAGGCGTCCTCCACCGCCCGGGTCATCAGCTTGTCGAGCATCTCAAGCGCGGCGGGAACGATGCCGGCGGCGATGACGCCGCTGACGGTCCGGGTGGCCGAGTCCACGCCGTCGAAGACGGCCAGCAGCGTGCGGCCGGCCTCCGGGTCGCGGCAAAGGTTGACGATGGCCTTGGTGACGATGCCGAAGGTTCCCTCGCCGCCGACGACCAGGCCGGTCAGGTCGTAGCCGGGGTCGTCTTCGGCCACGCCGCCAAGCTGGACGACGGAGGCGTCGGGCAGGACCATCTCGACCCCTCGAACGTGGTTGACGGTCACGCCGTACTTGAGCGTGTGGGGGCCGCCGGCGTTGGTCGCCACGTTGCCGCCGATGGTGCAGGCGGCCTGGCTCGACGGGTCGGGCGCGAAGTGAATTCCGGTCCCCACCAGCGCCCGGGCCAGCCGGACGTTGACGAGCCCCGCCTCGACGATCGCGTAGCGGTCGCGCGCGTTGATCTCGATGATCCGGGTCATCCGAGACAGGGCGATCATCACCCCGCCGCCGACGGGAAGGGTTCCCCCCGCGAGGCTCGTCCCCGCCCCCCGCGGCACGAAGGGAACGTCGTGCTTGTTGCACGCCTTGACGATCTCGACGACTTGCTCGGTCGAGGTCGGGAAGACGACCACGTCGGGAACCTTCTTCTCGATCACGTAGCCGTCGCACTCGTAGACCAAAAGCTCGTCGCGCCGCCAAAGCACATTCTCAGCGCCGAGGATGGCCGTCAAATCGGCGAGCAAGCCGGGGGCCGCCGTCTTCTGGTCTACGGTCGTCGTGGACATGGGACGAGGGTTCCTGGATAAGCGCGCGTTTCGGAACGAGGGACGCCCTCAATCATAACGGACGAACGACGACCCCGCCAAACCACCGAACCCCGGCCAGGCGCGGCGGGTCAACCGGAGAACTGAAAAACGGGCGTCTCGATGACCCGAACCGGCTTCTCCCCCTCGCGAATCATCCGATGCGGCCGCTCGACCGTCCGCGGCGAGAAGAGTTCCTCTCCCGTCTGGAGATCGACGCGGGCGGGCGCGTTCTCGACCAGATGGAACCGGCCGTCCATCTCCAGCGTGTAGGTCACGCGGCGCTCTTCGAATCCGCCGCCTTTTTCTGGAGTCCGCGTCATGAATTTTCCCTCCTTTCTCAATTCCGTACTTTCCTCAACTCGATGTATGTGAGGTAGCTTGGCGGCCCCGACCACGGGCCTCGCCTCGTCACCACGGTATCGGGGCAGGTTCACCCGTGTCTGGACAGCTTTCGAAGCAAATTCGATGGACCCACACCCCGAGGCCGACGCTCAGTCCACTCGCCCATCTCGGGTGAAGGCTGGCGGGAAGTCGCTCCTTGCCGGATGTCCGCTCTCCGCAGATCGGGCAGCGCTCCGACTCTCGCCACGCCCGGTCGCGGAACTGGGGAGGGTCTTGAGATATCGTGCATGAAACCGGTTCACCGAAGCGGCCCAACGCATCGCCGCCGAGGCCGGCCTTCGGCGGCGACGTCAGGCGCCGATGCGGCATCGCCCTCCAGATGCGATCCCACTCCTCGCGGTCCTTGCCGTCCAGCGAGTAGTCCTTTGCATCGGACACGGTTCGCCTCCGTCTCCAAGTAGACAGCGGATAGACGGCGGGCCGGCCCGACCGGGACGATGGCGGTTGCCACACTGCCTGGCGCTCCGTGCGGAACCGGCCCCCGATGACATCCTCGCATCCGCTCCCGGCTCGCGCCCAAGGAGGCGTCGGACTGGATCTGGGCTCCCACCATCGTCCAGCGCCGCGTTCATTGTAACCGCGCCTCGCCCATTAACATCGGCTTGCCCAAGATGAGGGAAACGGGTACTTTCGGCCCGCCTCCACGCGCGGGTCCGCGGCGCGGAGCGAGAAGCACCCAAGGAAGACGAGGAGGCCGGCATGGACGCCAGCGTTCGCGGAGCGGAGCCACGCGCGGGGGTATTCGAGACCACGGCTTCATCTCCATCCGATTTCGTCCCGCCGGCCCTCCGAGGGCTGCGCGTCGCCCTGGTTCACGACTGGCTGACCGGCATGCGCGGCGGGGAGAAGTGCCTGGAGGTCCTTTGCCGGGCCTTTCCCCAGGCCCGGCTGTTCACCCTGATTCATCGCAAAGGGGCGACGAGCCCGGCGATTGAGGCGATGGCGATTCGCACCTCGCCCCTGCAACGGGTTCCGGGGGTGCTCCGCCACTACCGTCATTTGCTGCCGCTGATGCCCGCGGCGGCGCGCGCGTGGCGGTTGAGGGACGCGGATCTGGTCGTCAGCCTGAGCCATTGCGTGGCGAAATCGGCGCGGGCGCCGATCGGCGTTCCCCACGTCTGCTATTGCTTCACGCCGATGCGGTATGCGTGGCAAGGGCGCGACGCCTACCTGGAGAGTTGGACGAACCGGCCGATCCGCCAGGCCGCCGCGCGGTTGCTCTTGAACCGGCTGCGGGATTGGGACAGGGCCGCGGCTGACCGGGTGAGCCACTTCGTGGCGATCTCCGAGACGATCCGCGACCGGATCGCCGCGTGCTACCAGCGCGAGAGCCTCATTATCCACCCGCCGGTGGACACCGAGTTTTACCACCCGGCCCCGTTGGAAACACCGCGCGAGGATTTTTACCTGGTCGCCTCGGCCCTGGTCCCCTACAAGCGGATCGACCAGGCGGTCGCGTACTGCGGACGAACCGGGCGGCGGCTCATCGTGATCGGAACGGGGCCCGAGCGGGCGCGGTTGGAGGCGATGGCCGGGCCTTCGGTGACGTTCCTCGGCTGGCAACCCGACGAGGTGATCCGCGACCACTACAGGCGGTGTCGGGCCCTGCTCTTCCCCGGCGAGGAGGACTTCGGCATCGTGCCGGTCGAGGCCCTCGCCTGCGGCGCGCCGGTCATCGCGCTGCGGCGCGGCGGCGCGGCCGAGACGGTGGACAGCGCCTGCGGTCGATTTTACGACGAGCCGACCGAGGAATCCCTGGGAGCGGCCGTCGAGGCCTGGGAGGCCGACGGCCGGCCCCACGACCCGGGCCGCGCCCGAGCCCGCGCCGAGGCGTTCGCGCTGCCCGTCTTTCGTCGCCGGCTGCTCGACCACCTGGCCGACGTGGTGGCCGGGAGAGACCGCCAGGGGGGCATCCCACGTCCCCACGTCTCCAGCCGAGCCCCGACCGCCGGCGCTGGGACGCCGACCGAGCGCGGGCGCTAGCCGAGAGAGAGCCGGCGCGTCACGCCTCTCGGGTCGCGTCCCGTCCCGCGCGCGTCTCCAGAAGCTCAAGGACCCTCCGCGCCCGGTGGTCGAAGATCGCGTTGAGGTCGGCCCGCACCCAGGCGGCGCGCGCCAGCCGTCCCAGGACGCCCAGGGGAAGCGCGTACCTCACCACGTCGCGCGCCAGGGTTCCGCCCGCGACCGGCTCGAAGCTGTGCGCGTGCTCCCAAAGACGATAAGGCCCGCGCAGCTGCGCGTCGACGAAGCCATTCGGCGGATCCCACGCCTCGATCCGGGTCGTCCACGAGAGCGGCAATCCGCGCCAGCGGAGCGCGTAGCGAATCAAGGCGCCGGGCTCCATCCGGATCGGCTCGGGCGTCAGGATGCGGAAGCGGAGCCAA
>Ga0180216_1004098_pt1 | contig 11197 bp, 12 predicted proteins | sample eDN3rd37CBELigMG_FD_128879 | JGI IMG/M metagenome (GOLD analysis project Ga0180216, IMG submission 128879) | Enriched Miracle-Growth compost microbial communities from Emeryville, California, USA - eDNA 3rd pass 37_C BE-Lig MG (version 2)... ...
AACGCCATGATGCGCGACGTCCTGCTCGCCGTGCGCGCCGACGAGGCGAACCACCGCGACGTCAACCACACGTTCAGCAGCATGAAGCAGGACGGGGAGGAGAACCCGTTCAACTACCGCCCCACCGAGTAACCGGACGACCTCACCACGTTTGCAGTTGCTGTACAAAACCACCATCACATGCAATAGTTCTCGGTCGAATCATTAGCGTACAGAAGAGAGTGCTACTGCTTTGTAAGACTTTCTAACTGAAATAGACGGCCGCCGTTATTTCACGGCAAGCCGAACGGCGCTGCTGCGTCGGCCAGCCCGGCCAGGGCGCGCGCCATGTCCCAGCCATGCGCGAACGCCAGCAGGCGCGAATCGAGCGCCACGCCAAAGTCGCGGTGGTATGCCTGCAGCTGCGCTGCGAGGTGCTCCATCGGCAGCAGGATCGGCAGCACCAGCTCGGTCGCCTCGGGCGCCGCGCCCGGGTGCGCTGCGCCGCCGTCGAGGTCGACGCGCATGCGCACCATCGCACCGCTCTCGTTGGTGATCCCGGGGTCGTACACGAACGGCAGCGGCGCGGGCGCCGGCGTGCCAACCAGGCCGACCTCCTCGCGCAGCTCGCGCTCGGCCGCCTCGACCGGCGACTCGCCCGGGTCCACGAGGCCCGCCGGCAGCTCCAGCACCGGCCCGCCCACCGCCGGCCGAAAGTTGACCACCGTCGCCAGCCGCGGCACCGGCCACGCCTTGGAGTACACCATCGCTATGAGTTGGCAGGCACACACGCGCGGCCGATCAGTCCGGTGAGCGTCGTTGCATGGCCCCCTTTCGCCACTGCACGCGCGGCGGAGTACCAATGATGTCGACGGCGTCGGCCGCGGTCGCAGTGGTGCGGCCGCTGCGCTCCACGAACTCCCAGGGCGGGTACTCGCGGTCGCCCACGCGGTAGACGGCCTGCCCGAACCGCAGCCATTTGCCCTGCTGCAGCCACCGGTGCTCGACGACGCGGGCGTCCTTCCACGCCTCGGCGACCGCGCGCAGCCTGCACGCCCACGGGGCGGGAGCCGCGTGCGCCAGCCGTGAGATCTAAAGCCTGCCCCTTGTAGCGCCGTGTGGCAAGGCCGCTGTGCGGCGCTACGCACCGCTCGGCGGGCGACTGCGCGAGCAGCGCCGCTACGGCGCCGCCGCTGCTGCTGCTGCCGCCGCCGCCCAATGTTCGCGCCATGTCTCTTGCCATGACGTCATCAGATCGCTTGCTCGCCCGTCGACTGTCCCTCGCCGCGAGCCGCCCTCGCGAGCACACGCCTCGCCGCGTCGGGCCAGGCGTCCAACTTGCCGACGCCACCGCACGCACAGCACCGTCCCGCCGCCGGCAGCAGCGCGTGGTGCTTTCTGCCGCTGCTTCGGTAGGAGCCGCCGCCGCCATGGCTGACCCGGCAGACGCCGCCAAGGCCGACGCGGTCGCGGCGGTGCCCGAGCCGCAGGAGGAGAAGCGGCCGGTACGCGTCGCGTTACACTGCAACCCGCACGCTCCCCCTCGTGCGTATGCTCACAGGACACGCGCATGCGAGTTTGGCTCCCGGCCAACAGGAGGGCGACGCGCCCAACGGCGACCAGCCTGAAACGGATTCGCCGGCCAAGGCGGACGGCGACAGCAAGTCGAGCCGGCGCAGCCGGCGCCGCTCGTCGCGCTCGCGCTCGGGCTCGCGCTCCAAGTCCCGCTCGCGGTCCCGCTCGCGATCCCGCTCGCCCAGCCGCCGGCGCCGTCACAAGAGCCGGAGCCGGAGCCGCAGCCGCAGCCGGGACCGCCGCCGGCGCAGCCGGAGCCGCAGCCGGAGCCGGAGCCGCGACCGCCGCCGGCGCAGCAGCCGCAGCCGCAGCCGCAGCCGCAGCCGCGATCGCCGCCGCCACAGCCGGAGCCGGAGCCGCAGCCCTGGCTACCGGCGCCACCGCGGCCCGCCGCCGCCGCCGCCGCCGCCGTACTGGGGCCCGCGGTTCGGCCCGCCCGGCGGCCGCCGCCGGTCGCCCCCGCGCTACCGCCGCGGCCGCCAGCGGTCGCCCTCGCCGCCGCCTGACGAACCCGAGAAGGAGCGCGTACGTGCGAGGCGACGCGAGGAACGGGGACGAGGGCATTTTGGCTAACGCCATTTGCGGCCCACGCGACCCGTATCATCATTCGGTCGTGTGCGTCACAGCGCACGGTGTTTTGCCTGCAGCTGGCCGCGCGCCTGACCAACAGCGAGCTTGCCAAATTCTTCGAGGAGCACGACTGCCCCGTGCGCGACGCCCGCATCGTGACCGACCGCAGCTCGGGCCGCTCCAAGGGGGTACGGCGGCGGCGGCGGGAGCGGCAAGGGAGAGCGCGGGGGGCGCCGAAGCATTCCGGTGGCTGATCTGCGCCACCCGCCGCAGACTGTGTCTCGGCCTGCGGGTACAGTGCGCGTACGTCGAGTTTGTCAGCGAAGAGTCAGTGCACAAGGCGCTGGCCCTGTCGGGCGAGAAGCTGCTGGGCATCCCGATCCTGGTGACGGTCACGCAGGCCGAGAAGAACCGGCTCGCCGCCAAGGCCGCCGCGGCCAAGGCGGCGATCGACGCCGCCGGCCAAGTCTCGCGCCTGCACGTGAGCAACTTGCCGCCGCAGATGGGCGACGACGACCTCCGCGCCTTTTTCGAGCCGTTCGGCGAGCTCGTCGCCGTCTCGGTGCAGCGCGAGGAGAGCGGCCGCTCCAAGGGCTACGGTACGTCGCCGGGCCCACTGGCTCGAGTCGCGCAGCAGAGTGGCACGGCTAACCCCCGATCATGCTAGCGTTCGCCGCGGTGGTCGTGCCGGCAGCGCACGTCACGTTCAAGAACACGCAGAATGCCAAGCTGGCGCTGGAGCAGATGAACGGCTTTGAGGTCGTGGCCGGCTGGCCGATCCGCGTGGGCGTGGTCGCCGACGCCGTGAACCCGATCGCGGCGCCGCTGCCCGCGGTCACCGGCGTGCCCGGCGGCTTCAACCTGCCCGCGACCGGCGCCTACTTCCCGCCCGCCGGGGGCCTGGCCGTGCCACCCATGATGCCCCTCGCGACGGGCGCGGTCCCGGTTGCTGCTGCTGCTGCTGCGGCGGCGGCGGCGGCCCGCCCGGCGCGGCCCGTCGACAAGTCTGGCCCCAGCGGCGCGCCGTCCAAGTGCGTCGTCCTGCGCAACCTGTTCGACCCCCTGGAGGAGACGGCGCCCAACTGGGTACGAGCGCCCGGCCGGATGGTGCGCCCGAGCAAGGGAAGCAACATGGCTCTAACAATGCTGGGGAGCCCGCGCAGGGGGGTGCGCCTGGAACAGGACACCGAGATCCGCGATGACGTGGAGGCCGAGTGCGCCAAGCAAGGCCGCGTCCTGCACATTGCGCTCGACAAGCAGAGCCGGGTGCGGCCCCCTGCCGAGGTCGCCGCTTGGCATGGTGCACGCTATGCTCATCACGCCGGTCGCGTAAATGTCCGCGCGCTCGGGGAACCCACAGGACGGCATCGTGTACGTCAAGATGGAGTCGCTGGCCGCGGCGGCGGAGGCCGCCAAGAGCCTGCACGGGCGGCTTTTCGCCGGCCGGACCATCGACGCCGAGTTTGTGCCCGAGTCGATGTACACGGCGCTCACGGCCAACCTGTAGACTGGTTCGGCGCGCGCGCGCATGACTACGCCGGCCTGGCCGGCGTGGGACGGGAGCAATAACGCTGGCACCGGCATGCTCGCCCAGCTTGTGTTCTTCGTGGTAGTATGACTTCGGCTCACGCGGATATTCCAACGAGGGACTGGCATGTGTACAGCATAAACCTAAACAAGTTGTGAGGACGCCGCGGGAGCGCCGTCGTGGCGAAGGCGCCTGCGGTGCACGCGGCCGGAATATCCATGCCCCTCGAAATCGCGTCCTTCTAAGCTCACCGTGCACCATCGACGAAGCGCCCTTGTTTTCAGACAATTCTGCTGCGGCGGACGCCGGCAGACGGTTGTTCGTGACAAGCGCGCGACCACGATGAAGCGCCGTTTTCATCAGACAATTCTGCGGCTGAACAACCGGCGGTGCGTGTGGCGGCCGCAGGACGGAGCCTGCAGGAGAGGCAGAGGAAGAGGAAGAGGAAGGAGCATGCCGGGGAGAGAGAAGGAGGAGGGAAGAGGAGGAGGTGGTGGCGACGTGGAAAGGGCAAGCGGAACGATGTCGTGTGCGTGATGTGGACCAGCTGCTGCGGCTGAACAAACGTTGCGCGCAGCGGACGACGCAGCGGACGACGCAGCGGACGACGCAGCGGACGACGCAGCGGACGACGCAGCGGACGACGCAGCGGACGAAGAAGGAAAGGTTAGGCGGAGATGTGGCGTGCGTGTTTTTCAACGACGCGTTTCTGCTGGTGGGGCGACACGGGTTTGCGCGAGGATGCTCCTGCGGTGCGACGAGGTCTGCGCTAAGAGGGCGGCGCAAGGACGGCGAGGAGAACGGCGCAGAGGGTGGCGCAGCGGGTGAAGGAGAGCGACGAACGCACGCATTGAAAGGACAAGGACGCCGACGAGAAACGAGAAACGAGAGACGTGCCGTGCGTGTTTCCGCCGACAGTCCCGGGGGGTGAGCGTCGGTGCCCGAGGTCGCTCCGGCGACGAGTTGCGAGGGAGGACGAGGACGAGGTCGACGGCGAGGGTATGGCATGACGACCACGAAGAGAGGAGACAGGCGGGTATGGCCGGTGAAGAGGAGAAGGAAAAGAAGCAGGATAGGTAGAAAAAGCCCAGAGCTGCGGATATGAACTAACGGGCAAGCAACAGGCGCGAAAGTACGGCTCGTCCTTCGAGCGGTTATTGTGGTCCGCGACGGACGGCGGAGCGGCGAAGCACTGATACAGCAGCAGCACGACGTGCTGCGCGCCAGCTCCCCCTATCATGCTTGCCGTGCAGCTGGGCTAACCGGGAGCCCTCTGCTCGGCCGGCCTCATTTTCGCGGTCCAGGGCCCATTTGGCCGCTTCCCCTGCCGTGACCATGGCTGAGGACCACGCGGAGCAGGGGTCCAAGTACCCGGAGAGGTGCGGCGGGGTTGGCTTTTAGCGGTGCCCAGCAGGGCGCTGGATGCTGACCCGTCCCGTCTCCGACGGCCGTTGCTGGCGCCGCGGCGGCAGCAACGTGCTGACGTCGATGCTCGTCGGCGCGTCGCTCGGCTTCATGACGATGGTGTACAGCAACGCCGTGCGGAAGCGGCCTGCGCTGGCAGGTACATGCGTGCTCCCCTCCGGGCTGCCCGCACCCGGGCCTGCCGCTGGCCGGAGCGCTGACCCTCGTCTGCGCTCGCTGTTGCGGGGGGTGCGGCCGCGCAGACCTGCACACGCACGCGATCGCCTCGACCGTGGGCCTGGTGGGCGGCATCCTCTACTCGCGCTCGTACAACGCGCGGCTGGCGTCGTTCGAGGCGACCAAGCAGCGCTACCTCGCGCGGCGCGCGGAGCAGCGGGCTGCTCTCGAGGCAAGGGCGCAGCACGAGGCATAGACGTCCTTGTCGTCTGCCTTGTGCTGTTCTGCGCATATGAAAATAATACATGAGAGAGCACAGGCGGCTTCGTCGGATAGGGCCCAGGGCTCGCCAGAACGGAGGCGGCCGTAGGACCGAGGCCGCTCTAGGACCGCTTGTCCAGCAGGTCGCTGCTTCGTTCTCAGACGCGACCTCCGCCCTTCCCTACGACGACCATGGCGACCGGCGACGCCGCGGCCCCGCTGGCGCTCACGGCGTCGTGGCTGCTGGCCGTGGGCGACACGCCGACGCCGGCCGGCCACGCCGACGCCGCCGTCGACGTCCTCCCGGTGCCCTGCCCGGCCGCCGCGGCACGGGCGCCGGCCGCCGTCGACTGGGCCGCGGGTACGTCCTGTGGACCACGCACCACTGGCACGAGCCGCGAAGGGCGCGATCCGCGTCTCACGGCGACCCCTGGGGAGCGCACGGCATGGTGGAGGGCGGGAGCGCTGTGCCAGAGCGGGCACTGCTGGAGCGGCACTACCCTGCAGGCCTCGTCCCACGCGGCGTGCACCTGCACTGGCACCCCGACAAGGACGCGGCGGCGCCGACCGAGCCCGTGGATCCCAAGGCGGCGGCGGAGGCGCTTTGCGCAGCCCTGGCGGCGCAACTGCGGCCAGCGGGACCCTGGGTCGTCTCCTACGACCACCCCGACGGCAGCGGCGCCGTCCAAGTGTCGGCCGCCGGCCCGGCCGTCTCGCTGCGCCGCGCGGCCGCGGACGCCGCCCCGCTGGCCGTGGTGCTAGCGCGGCTGACCGGCGTCCTCGCCGACGCCGTCTGGCCGGCCGACCGCCCCGGTACGTCCCCCACCCGTACCCCGGCGCGTGAAGGCAGATCCCGACGCTGGTCGGCTAAAGCCACGAGCGCTCGCTTCTGGCCGGGCCGCGCACAGAGGAGGTCCGGTGGCTGGACCGGCCGCTGGTCTACTTCCCGTCGGCCAACGTCGCCCTGTCGCCGAGCGACGCCGACGCGGCGGCTCCGTGCGGCGAGGTGTTTACCGCCGCCGTCAGCAGCGCCACCGGCCGCGCCGACAAGCCGCATGCCCCCCACAAGGTCGTGCCCTCCCTAGTCATGAGATGGCCGCTCGCGCCAGTGTGGTTAACCGCCACGCTTCGTCGCGACACGGGTGGCACACGCGGGACAGCGCGGTCCGGCGGCCGCACGTGGAATGCCGGCCGTTCCGCACGTCGAGGCGGAGCTGCTGCTGTGCGCGCCGCCAACGGCCGCCACGGCACGGCTGGACGCACCGGCGATCGCCTGGTCCGCACCGGCGGCGGCCTCGGCGGTACGCCGCGCGTCGTTGCGGCTGGACGTGCTAGCGGTCGCCCGTGTGGACGAATCCGCCACGGTGCTCGCGGCGCGTCTCGACGCGGCGGCCCGCCGCCAGGCGGCATGGCTCGCGCACGAGACCGCGGAGCACCAGGGCGCGCTGGCGGCGCCGACGCCGCTCCACTTCCGCCCGTTGGCCGCTGTGCCGTGGCTGCCGGTCACGGTCCCGCTGCCGTACACTCCGGAGCAGGCGACCACCGACCCCTCCATCGAGCTGGCACACGGTGCGCGGTGGCAGGGGTCGAGGGCAGCGTGGCTGGAGGGGAACTTACCATGCCCGGGGCGAGCGCTGCTGGACGCCGCGCCGACAGCGGCCACGCGCAAGGCGTTGCACGTCAAGCTGGGCCTGCCGCTGGATCGGCCACTGCTGCGGGTGGCGCAGGCCGTGCGGTGGTCGACCGACGACGCCCCGTCGAAAGGTGCGTCATTTGGGACGGCGTAGCTGCCGGGGACGAGGCGGCCCTCACGATCGCGCCGCCCGACCGACCTGCATTGCGGGACCACACAGGTCCGAGGCGCTTGCACGACGTGCACCTCCACGTCCGGGCGCCGGACGGTAACGGCCGGCCCACGGCAGCAGCCACAGCCGGGACTGTAGCTGACGGCACCGCCACGGTCACGGCGCCCTTTATCGTTTTCAGTCGTCGTCGGCCGGCAGTACCTGGTCTCGGGCTCCTATGCCTATTACCACTACTTGCAGGACAACTTTAACGACAACGTACGTCGCCCACGCCCGGCCACGCACGCGTAGTGGGCTCCGACGCTCACGTGCAGAAGCCGCACCCCGACGACGTCCGCCACGGGCGCCCTTCAGGGCTGGGGCTGCTCGTACCGGTCGTTTCAGACGCTGTGCTCCTGGTTCGTCCTGCAGAACTACTCGTCGCGGCCCGTGCCAACGCACCGGGAGATGCAGCAGGCGCTGGTCGCCCTCGGCGACAAGCCCGCAAGCTTTGTCGGGTCGCGGGACTGGATTGGGTCCGTCGAGATCTCCCTGCTCCTCGACCACTTTTACCAAGTACACGCCGAACCGCCGACAGTACGACATGTGTCCCGAGTGCTAACGTGGCTGCACCCGCTCCACGGCTCGTCACGCCTGCAGGCGTCGTGCCGCATCATCCACCTGAGCTCGGGCAGCGAGTTCCCGTCCAAGGCGAGCGAGCTGGCCCGCCACTTTGAGACCCACGGGACGCCCGTCATGATCGGTACCGCGACGCCCCCCCGCGAAGTGGATGGCAGCAAAAGCGCGACGCCTTACGGCGCAGCCTGTGGTAATTCGTGCCCCTTTGGCGTGCTCCGGCCATAGGCGGCGGCGTGCTGGCGTACACGCTGCTTGGCATTGACTGGAACCGGGAGACGGGCGGCATCCGCTTCCTCATTCTCGACCCGCACTACACGGGCGCCGACGACGTCGACGCCGTCATCGCCAAGGGCTGGTGCGCCTGGAAGGTACGCCGGCCCGCGCGGCGACAAAGCGCGCTGCGACGAACGCTGAGACGCTGCATGCCTCGTCATCCCCGATCGACGCCTCAGCCGGCGAGCCTGTTCTTGCCGAATGCATTTTACAACCTGTGCCTGCCGCTGCGGCCCAACACGTTGTAGAGCCTGTACAGAGGGCGCGGTCGCCCCGAGCGCGTCAGCTAGCGTTGCCAGCTGTACAGTCTAGACTACGTTTCTTGTACGAACAACTCAAACTTCACGCGGCGCCCGTCTCCACGGACCAGCCGCCGTCCGCGCCGGACAGGTGCAGGCGGTGCGTGTGCCACGCCACGACGGTGGGCTCGTGCACCACCGACACCACCGTCACGCCCAGCTCGCGCAGCCGATCGTACAGGCGCACCGCCATCTTGGGATCCAGGGCGCTCGTCGCCTCGTCCAGGACTGGGCCCGCAAGGGCGCGCGAGACGGCGGCAGCACATCGCAGTGAGCCTCAGCATCGCTATCGCGTGGGGCCCGATCGTCGGCGGTGCCCCGCCCGCCTACCGGCAATGTGCGGGCGCCAGAAGAGCAGCCGAGCAAAGGCAAGCCGCTGGCGCTCGCCGTGCGAGAGCTCGCTGGACCAGCGCGCCAGCATAGTCTCGGGAGCGGCGCGGCACCACTCGGCGTCCGGCGCGTCGGGTACGGGGCTGGCGGGCAGCGGCAGCAGCGCGACGTCGGTCGCGCTGCTGCCGCGACGGCCACCCGCATGCGGCTCCGCGCGCGCTTTCGTGGTACTGCCGCGGCCGGGCCCTTGGCTGCGGCGGCTCCAGCGGTGCTGCCGGTCGCGCTCGGCCAGATGCGACAGCTCCACCGCGTCCAGCAGCTCCATCAGGTGCAGCTCTGCGTGTGCCACCCCGCACGACCGAGTGGAGAACCACGGCATCGTGAGTGGCTTGCGTCGGCGTCGAGCGTTCCACCCTCGCCGGGTACCTTCCAACGGCGTCTCGCTCGTGTTGGACGGGTAGACGATCATGTCGGCGAGCGTGCCGGCGGGGAGGTACGCGTCCTGCGGCAGAAACAGCAGGTGCCGTGGGTCGTCGGTGGCGATCCCCTCGCCGTCGCTGGCTACCGTGTTCCAGCGAACGTGGCCGACGTGCGGCGCCCACAGGCCGCGCAGCACGCGCAGCAGGCTCGACTTGCCGCAGCCGCTGATGCCCGTGATTGCCCACGCCGAGCCGCGCTCGATGGCGATGGACACGTCGCGGAGGAGGACGGCGCCCGTGCCTGGCGGGGCGACCGTCACGTGCTCCAGGGCGACCACCACCGACGACGGCAGCGGCGGCGTGTGCGGCCGGTCCTCCTCGGCGGTGGCGGCGCCGGTGTCGGCGGACTTGTCGTGCTGCCGCGATGCGGCGTCGGCGTCCAGCCACTGGAGAAATTCGTCGATGCGGTAGGTGTAGCCGGCGAGCGCGGCGATGTCGTTGGCGAGGAGGATGACCTCGGTCAGGAGCGAGTTGAGGTACATGTTGATGAACGCCGACTCGCTGATGAGCGCGGCGAGCTCCGGGTCGGTGAGGTGGTCGTACGCGCCGGAGAAGATCGGCACGGCGACGACGCAGTAGGCAAGCACGGAGCCGAGGTAGCCGCAGAACTGGGTGGCAAAATCGACGAAGAACTTGTTGCGCACGATGAGCCGGAGGTTCATGAGGACGCGGCTCAGCGAGCGACCGAGCTTGCGCATCTCCTCCGCGCCGCCGTCGAGGAACGCCACGGCCTCGGTGTGCGTGCGGACGTGCACGTGCAGGAAGCGAAAGTTGCCCTCCACGCGCTCCTGCCGGAAGTACAGGTTGACGAGGCTGCCGGCCAGCAGCCGGTTGATGCCGGTACCGAGGACGAAGAACGCCAGTGAGGTCACCTAGTGGCGTGAAGGGTGATGCCGAGCACATGGGCCGCGTGAGCGCGGGCGCGGGCGCGGCGCCAACGCCATCCTGGGATGCGCACGGCACGTACAGGGCCGACCCAGCCGCAGACGATCGCGGAGCGGTAGCAGTAGTACGCGAGCAGGAACGGCCAGATTACGAGCTGGGTGAGCACCTTGCCGAGCTCCTCGCACAGCTTGGCGACGTCGTCGGTCATGCGCTGGTCCCTGTGGCGGAGCAGGGGGGAAACGGATCTGCCGCGCGCCAGCCGCGTCAGCCGGGCCGTGCCGAGTGCCCCACGGTGCGCTGCGGAGCGCGCGCAAGCGTACGGGTTGTCGACGGCCTTGGTGACCACGTTGAGCCGGTAGTACCGGTGGTCCTCCAGGTACGCCCGCTGCATGTACGTCGTGAGCTCGCGCCGCACGAGCACCTGCAGCCGGCCGTCCAAGTACCTGCGACACGCGATGGCCTGCAACGGCCGTGGATGGGACTGGCGGCAGGCGGCAGGCGTGAGCGCGGCACCGCACACTTTCTCCCGGGGCGCGCCGGTGGCGGTACCGCGGCGACGGCGAGCAGCTTCAGGAAGGAAACGACGACCACCCGCATGAACGCGGCGCGGTCGCGGCTGACCAGCGTGGCGTACACGTCGCTCGTGATCAGGCCCGAGAAGTAGTAGAAAACCTGCAAGGGCCCATCGCCGCTCAAAGCAAGGTCCCGGTCGGTTAGCTGAGCTACGGGCCAGTTGACGGCACCGGCCTGCCCGCGGACCTGCTCCACGACAGTGGCGAGGAAGAAGAGCGCGTAGCAGCCGACGATGGGCGACCGCCACGTCGGGGCGACGCGGTGGACGAGCGCCGCAAACCGGCCGGCAAAGGTGCGGCGCCACCAGCCGAGCGGCTTGGAGGCGGCGGTCGCCGTGGACGAATCGAGCGCTGGCGGCGAGGCCGGCGCGGCGGCGTCCTCGTCGTTGGCCATGGGGTCGCCCAGGAACGTGCCGGTGTCGGCGCCGGCGTCGGCGTCGGC
>Ga0180216_1004100_pt1 | contig 11190 bp, 7 predicted proteins | sample eDN3rd37CBELigMG_FD_128879 | JGI IMG/M metagenome (GOLD analysis project Ga0180216, IMG submission 128879) | Enriched Miracle-Growth compost microbial communities from Emeryville, California, USA - eDNA 3rd pass 37_C BE-Lig MG (version 2)... ...
ATATCGAAATGAATTGACTTCAAGTCAAGCGTCTTCGACCGAAGCTCTTCGATATCCCGCGAGCCATCGCGCCCCCTTCGCCCGCGGCGCGCGGCCCGCGCGGTCTCGTCCATGCGCGGCGGTCCGCGAACCACCCTCTCGCCGCGGATTTGATAACGAATTCCTTCGTTTTTTGGGAGCCTCCCAGCGCTTGGAGTTGCGTCGAGAGCGCGCGGCGAGCCCCCACGCCGTCTCGACCACGGCATGGATGGAATATCAAGCAATCATCATGAATCCCCGCGTGACCGCGTTCATGTTGATTCATCTCACCGCGATTTTCCTCCTCCGACTTCATTCTCAGCGCGAGGCCCTCGCCAACCGTCGATCTCCCCCGGGAGAAGGGATCGGCCGCGGCCATCGTCGGGTTGTACAATGCGCGGTTCCGTCGAACCTTTTGGACGAGCGAATATCATGACGACATCCAACGGGGGGGGATTGTCCCCGGTCGCTTTCATCCTGCACGAGCGGCGGGGGAATTGGGCGCGGAGGCTTCGGCCGAGGATGGGGAGTTTGCCGATCCGCTGGTTTGAGTCGCGCTCCACGGCCGACCTGCTCGGAGCGGCGCGGGGGCTGACGGCCCCGGTCGTGTTGATCGACCTGGGAGACGAGCCGTTTGGGCCACTGGAGGACCTGACCCGGTTGATCGACCTGGCGCCGTCGGCCCGAGCGTTGGTTCTGGATCCCGAGGAACGGCCCGAAGTGGTGGAATCGGCCCGGGCGCTGGGGGCGACGCACCTGATTTCGGGGTTCGTCCCGCCGCCGGAGGTCGCCGACCTGCTCGCCCGCTGGATCAGGCTGGCCGCCGAGGAGACGGACCGCCATGGGTGGTCGCGCCCCTTGCCCGCCGATCCCGCGCGGCAACCCCTGGCCTGGATCGACGAGTTGATCGAGGAAGCTCAAAAAAGCCTTCCGCCCCGCTAGCCCGCGCCGCCCAACGCGGGAGGGGTCCTGGCAATTGTTGATGCGACGGTCTACAATGGTCGGCGGAAAAATCGCGCGCGTGGCGCGTTGGGCATACGGCTATCCGCGGCGACACCGCCGCGTTTTGTTTTGAGGAACACGTCTGATGGCGGACGAGACCAACCACGGTTTGACTGAGCGGGATGTTCTCGACGCGTTGAAGGGGGTCCAGGACCCCGACCTGAAGCGCGACCTCGTGGACCTGAAGATGATCAAGGACGTCCGGATCGACGGCCGGACGATCGCCCTGACGGTCAACCTCACGACTCCCGCCTGCCCGTTGAAGGGGAAGATCGAAAACGACGTCCGAACGGCTCTGCAAAACCGGCTCCCCGGCTGGAGCTATGAGATCACCATGAGCGCCGAGGTTCGGGGCAAGGGGATCCACGAGAAGGGAGACATCCCCGGCGTCAAGAACGTGATCGCGGTCGGCTCGGGCAAGGGGGGCGTGGGCAAGTCGACGATGGCGGCCACGATCGCCTTTGGGTTGAAGTCGTACGGCGCGTCGGTCGGCCTGATGGACGCCGACGTTTATGGCCCGTCGGTCCCCCAACTGGTCGGCGCCCACAGCCGCCCCATGGCCCGGGGCGAGCGGATCGTGCCGATCGAGGCCCACGGTCTGAAGCTGATGTCGATGGGCTTTCTGCTCGATCCCAACCGCGCGGTCATCATGCGCGGCCCCATGCTTCACGGGATCATGCAACAGTTCCTCCACCAGGTGGAGTGGGGTGAGCTGGACTACCTGGTCATCGACCTGCCGCCGGGCACCGGCGACGTGCCCTTGACCCTGGCCCAAACGCTCCCCCTGACCGGGGCGGTGGTCGTCTGCACCCCGCAGGAGGTCGCCCTGATCGACGCCACCCGCGCCGTGGCGATGTTCCGCCAGTTGAAGGTGCCGATCCTCGGGATGATCGAGAACATGGCGTTCTTCGATGTGCTGGCCTACCTCCAGGAGCGCGGGGGGCCCGAGGCGCGGAAGCTCGTTGAAAACAAGGCGTGCTTCGACAAGCCCGGCGACGAGCGCGTCCACATCTTCGGTCAGGGAGGCGCCCGGCGCAAGGCCGAGGAGCTGGACGTCCCCTTCCTGGGCGAAGTGCCGCTGAACCTCTTCCTTCGAGAAACCGGCGACGAGGGACGGATCAACGAGGCGTTGGGCGAACACTCGCCATCGAAGGCGTACTTGCACAACGTCGTCGAAAATCTCGCCGCTCAGATCAGCATTCAGAACCTCAAGAATCCGAAGATGCCCAAGCTGGAGATTCTTAGCTGACGGCGGCCCGAAGCCGGCGGATTCTCCCTTCTCCCCTCGCGGGAGAAGGGATGTTCGCCTTTACCTCCCCACTAATCCATTTCTTGCCCGCAGCAACAACCGCTCCAGCGGCTCAAGTTCGCCCAGTTCGGCCAAACGCGCGTGGATGGCGGCGACGTCGTCGGTGATGACGTTCGCCACGCCGTTGTCGATGAGGGTCGCGAGTCGCTCGGGGTTGTTGATGGTCCAGGCGTGGATTTGCACGCCCCGAAGCCTCGCCCGGTCGACGAGCGTCCGGGTGGCCAGCCGCCGTTCGACCATCAGGAAATCGACGTCCAGCCGCGACGGGTCGCCCAGCACCGCGCCGGCGACCGAGCCGACTTCGATCCGCGGCTCCAGGCGCCGGACCAGCTCAACCGCCTGGAAAGACTCGGCGCAGATCCGATGCCGACCGATCCCGTCGGCGCTTCGAACGGCTTCGAGAACCCGGTTGACCAGGGCGGGAATCTGGGCCGGGTTGCTCGCCTTCAGCTCGATGTTCAGGCCGATGTCGGTCCCGGCGGCGTCGAGGAAGTCTTCAAGCGTCGAAACGCGCTCGCCCGCGAACTCGGGACCGAACCACGCGCCGATGTCAACCTGGCGAAGCTGATCCATCGTCGCGCTCGCCACCCGAAGCGGCGAGCCGCCGACGCGCAAGAGGTCCGAGTCGTGGATGACGGCGAGTTGGTCGTCGGAGGTAAGCTGAACGTCGATCTCCGCCCACTCGGCGCCGTCCTCGATCGCCCGGCGCAGGGCCGCGAGGGTGTTCTCCGGCGCGACCGCCGCGCCGGCCCGGTGCGCGGTGATCTCGATCGAATCGACCACGCGCGAGTCGTCCAGGACCTTCAGGGCCGACAGCGTCGCCAGCACCGCCGCGACGGCCGAAAGGCCCAACGCGGCCCAGGACCACCGGCGGTCGGTCGCCGCGGCGGGCGCCGGGCTCGCCACCCCTCCCGCCTCTTGATACCGGATCAGGATGATCCCGGCGAAGATCAAAGCGGCCAAGGCCCCCAAACCGGCGGCCACCAGGCCGTTGCCCACCAAGAGCGCGGCGGTTGTCGGGATCGCGCTTCGAAGCGATCCGCCGGCGTGATTCAAGACCCAACCGCTGATCGCTCCCAGGGCCCAGATCACCCCCACCTCAATCGCGGCGAAAACCGCCAGGGTTGCCAGGACCGTAACCGCCAAAAGGCCAATCCGCCCCCGAGTCCGCCGGGCGCTGGAGCGGAGCGCCGCCCAGGCGGTGGTCGCGTCTTCAAACAGAACCGCGGGAATCGAGAATAGCCAGCGGAGATACAGCCCGCCAGCCGCCGCCAGAAAGAGCAACAACACCCCGCCCATGACGACGACCCCGCGCCAGAACTCCGGCGGGCGAGTCACGACGAGGCGGTTCAAGTCGTGCGCTCCCCAAAGCTTCGCGTACGCGAACACTCCCGCCGCCGCGAACGGCGCCGCCAGCAAGACATAAAGGATCGCTTGAACAACGTTGACCCGAATCAAGGTGGGAAGCCGCCGCGCCACCCGCGCGGTGTGCCAGAGGCCCGGACCGTCCCCCGAAAGGACCGCCATCAGACCCGTGAGCCTCAGATAAAAAGTGAATAGCTGAACCGCGGCAAGGAACGTCAAGCCGGCCAGCCCCACCGGCGAGAGCAAGAAGGCGACAATCTCAAAGTTGCCGACCGAGCACCGCCCCCAGGTGTCCAGGGCCACGCGGAGGATGCCGGCCGCCAGCGGACCCAGGAGCGCCGATTCCATCAGCGAGAAGGCGACCGAAAACGCGATCAATGGCCCGATTCGATCCTTCGCCCGACCCAAAACCCAGCGCGAGGGGCGCGTCGCGTCGTCAACCCATCGAAGAACCGGCATGGCGGATCATCCGTGAAGGTTTAATGGATTCAATCCGTTTGGCCCCGACGCCAGAGGTACCAGCTCGCCACCGACCGATACGGCCGCCAGGGCTCGGCCAGGGCGTGGCAGTCGGCCGGCTTGGGAAGCTCGGGCAGGCCGTGGCGGTCGCGAATGCCCATCCGCACGCCCAAGTCGCCGATGGGAAGGATATCGGGCCGGTTGAGAACAAAGATCAGGAACATGTGCGCCGTCCAGACGCCCACGCCCTTGATGGTGGTCATCGACTCGACGATCGCCTCCTCGCTCCACGAGTCGTCGAACCGGTCCAGGGGGACCAAACCGTCGACGACGGCCGCGGCGACGTTGCGGACGTACCGGACCTTCACCGAGGAAAGCCCCGCGCCCCGCAGCGCGGCGTCGTCGAGTTCGAGCAGCCGCTCCGGGTCGTGCGCGCCGCCCGAGAGCCGAAGGAGTCGCTCGTTGATCGCCGCCGCCGCCTTGTTGGAGATCTGCTGCGAGACGATCGAGCCGACCAGCGCTCCGAAGCGGTCCTCCCGCGGCGTTAGGCCGCACGGACCCACCCGTCCGATGATCTCCTTCAAATAGGGATCAACCCGCTTCAGGTGGCGAATCGCCTTCGCCCAGGGATCGGCGGCCGTCGTGGACGCGACGGAGGTTTTATCCATAAGCGTTATGAGAGATAAGGGCGCTGAAGCGCGTGCTCGGGGTTCGCCTTCAAGTACTGGGCGACGCGGTCGCGCCGGCCGAAGGCGACGGGCAGAAAGGCGGTCGCCTGGTCGAGTCGTTCGTCGGGCTCGGCGCAACTGAACCGGAGGAACCCCGCGCCGGCCTCGCCGAAGCACTCGCCCCCCAGGCAGGCCACGCCGAAGGCGTCGTCGGCGCCTTCCAGCAGGTACATCGCCAGCCCCCACGAGGTGATCCCCAGCGCGTCGCAAATCGACCGAACGTCGGGGAAGACGTAAAACGTCCCCGCGGGAGGCTCGACGCGCAGGCCATCGACCTTCTTGAGCCCCGCGCACAGGCGTTGGACCTTGGCCTGAAATTGCCTCATATTGCCGTCGCGGGTCGTCGCGTCAAGCTCCAGCGCGGCCTTGGCGGCCAGTTGAACGAACGGGGGCGAGCACGAGACCGAGGTGTTGATGAGGTTGCCGATGGCGGCGACGACCTCGGGATGGGCCGCGCCGAAGCCGATCCGCCAGCCGCTCATCCCATAAGACTTGCTGAAAGTGTAGGCGGCCACCGCCCGGTCGATCATCCCCGGCTGGGAGAGGATCGAGGCGTGCCGGCCGTTCCAAACCATGTGGCAATACGGCTCGTCGGAGAAGACCGCCAGATCGCCCTCGCGCGCCGCGGCGGCGATCCCGGCCAGATCCTCGGCGGTCGCCACGCCGCCGGTGGGGTTGTGGGGCGAGTTGAGAAAAATGGCGCGGGGCTTGGGGTCGGTCTCCAGGAACTTGCGAACGGCGTCGGCCTCGGGCCGAAACGCCCGCTCGGCCCGCAGCGGAGCAAAGACCGCCCGCGCCCCCCGGCGCTGAAGGTTCGGAACGTAGGTGGGAAAATGCGGGGTGAAGATCAAGACGCCGTCGCCGGGGTCCAAAAACGCCTCGGCGAAGTACTGCTCCAGGGGTTTCGCCCCGGAGACGACGACGATGTTTTCGGCCGTCGCGGGGTAGCCGAACTCGTCGGTGACGAACCGGGCCGCGGCTTCGCGAAACTCGGGCAGCCCCAGGCTCGGGCAGTACCGGGTCAGGTTGTCGTCGATCGCCCGGACGCAGGCGTCCTTGGCGCCCGGCGGGCTGGGGAACGGGCTGTCGCCGATCTCCAGCCCAACGACGTCCTTCCCCCTCGCCCGAAGTTCTCGAGCGAGGGCCAGGACGGTGAAGGCGGTTTCGGGAGCGTGCTCCCGAGCCAGGGCGCTGAGTCGAACCATCGGAGCGGCTCCCTATCGCGGGCGCTCGAGCGGATCACCGCGAGGCGATCGCCTGGGCCAGCGGACGGACGATCCGGGGGAGCACCGAGCGGTCGAGGATCTCCTCGCCGATGGCCCGTTGCCGGCGGAACGACTCCAGGAAGGAGAGGTCCGGGCCGTTGCCCCAGTACTGCCGGATCGTCAAGTAGAGGCTGATTTGATCGTCGTCAAACTCGCCGGTTCGCACCTGATAGGCGCTGGTGCGGGTCTCGACGGCCAGGCGGCACTGAAGCTGGCATGAATCGTCCAGCGCGATCGTCAGCGAGGGCTCGAAGTTGACGATCTTCGACCGAGGGACGTCGAGCATCCCCTCCAGCGCGCCGCCGACTCCAAACGCCTCGGCGACCACCTCGTCATGATTGCCGTCGTAGGTGAAGTCGAACCCGAACATCACGTCGAGGGCTTCGCAATCCAGCAGGCTGATGGTCAATAGCGGCGGCGCCAGGTCCAGAAGCAGCTCATGCTGCCGGTAGGCGTCCTGAAGCGATTCGGGGTTGGTCGAGTTGGAGCTGAGCCGGCGGGCCTCGATGGCCACCGAGCGGTACGAGTCCTCGTTCTTGTCGCTCTCCAGGATCAGGTCGCCGTTGTCCCGAGTCTCAAAATTGCGCAGCTCGGGGAAGCCCTTTTTCATCTGCTCGAAGAAGTGCAAAACCGTGTCGCGGCCGTTGGGCAACTCCATCTCGGTGTTCAGGTTGACGTTCACATAGTAATCATCGGCGTCGCGATCGTAGCGATTCATCCACGCAACCTCTTCGGCCGTATCCACTTGCATCCAGAAGTAAGACGCGGGCGACGCTCCCGTCGCCCCCGCCGCGCTTCGCTCGAATCCAGCCGACTTCGGCGAGCGCTCACACACAGTATTCTATCAGAACCCCGCCCATCTGAAAACGAACCCCGCCGCGCGCTCCGCGAAACCAGCGCGACGCCTCCCTACACCCGCGTCCCGCCCGCTTCGGGGTGGCGGAGGCGGACGGGGGGGAGGAGGTCGGGGTCGCCGGCGGGGTCGACGAAGGCGCGGACGCCGGGGGTCTGAAGGCGCGGGTCGGCTGGGATCGGGTGGGTTGAGCCGTCGCGGGCGGCGGGGACGCGGGCGACGACCTCGCCGTCCTCGGCCGAGAGGGGGACCGCCCGGGCGTTGGCGACGACCACCAGGGGAGGGATCGCCTCGCCGGGAGGCTCGGTGCGCAAGGCGAGCGTCCAGGGGCGGCCGGGGATCCAGGGGCGCTTAAGTTGGTAGTCGATGGTGATTTCGGGATGAGGGCCCGGGACGATCGTCTCGGCCGTCGGTTCGATCCCCGGCGAGAGGTGGGTCGCGCCGTCCGCTTCGGCGACGCCGTACACGCGGACCCGCCAGTCGGTCGGTCGCTGGGCTTGAACGTCGCCGTTGACGTGGACGGGCTCATCGGCCAGGCCGGGAGCCGGCGGAGGCAACGTTAAGATCCAGGAGCCGGCGCGGTCGTAGTCGGTTCGCGAGACGGTGAAGGCGAGGGCCTTGACATCGTTGGGGCCGATCGGCGGCGAGCCCAGACGGGCCAAAACCCGCGCGGCGAACGCGCCCGGGGGCCAGCCCCAGCGCAGTTGGACGCGGCCTCCTCCCGCCTCGCCGGGAAGGGCCCCCAGGCGGACGGCGCGGAGGCCGGTCGGATCGGCCGCGAGGCTCATTCCGACGCTTCGACCGGCGATCAATCCGCCGCCGACCGACAGGAACGGGGTGTAATGGCCGCCCGCGGCGGGGGGCGCGTCGTCCTCGGCCCGGTCGGGGGCGATCGCGGCGAGCCAGCGGCCCCCAAGCGCGTCGATCTCGGATTCGGCGACCGTCGCTCCGGGCGGAAACGGCGAGGGCGTGGCCGTCCACAGGATTCGGACGGTCCCCCGCGCTGGTTCGGTCCATTCGAGGCGAACCCGGCCGAGCGGTCCCAGGCTGATCCGGGGCGCCGCGGGGGGCGCGACCGCCGGGCGGGGACCGGCCGCGATGGTCAGGCCGGGCGAGGGAAAGCGGCGGCCGTCGGCCGTTTGATGGATCGCGAAGACGCCGTAATGGTAAACCCGGCCGGGCTCCACGTCGCGATCGACGGCTTGATCGATCATGGCGGGAACCCGGTCGCCGTCGCGCGGGTTTTTGGGCGCGACGTCGCGGTTGCGAACCACGCGGACCTCGACCGCGCCGGGGGGAGGCTCCCAGGTCAGCGCGACCTCGGTTTCGCGGGGGTCGGCTCGAAACTCCCGAACGTCGGGCAGGAACAGGACCGGCCCGGCGGCGACGGCGGCCAGGGATTCGGCCGGCCCACGTTTGGAGAGCACGGCGTAGCTGACCGTTTCGCCCGGCTCAACTCGGCGGTCGTCGAACTCGGCGCTTGAAATCTCGGCGATCCGGGTCCCGTCGCCGGGATGTTTGGGCAGTTCCCCTCGCTTGCGGAGCACCACAAACGTAAGCGGTCCCAGTTCGTCGGGCGCGGGGGGACTCCAGGAGAGCCGGACCCGATCGCCCAGGGCCCGGGCGTCAAGCTCCGTCGGCGGGTCGGGAGGGCACCGCTTCAGGCCGTCGAGCGCCGAGGGAAGATCGGCGGCCAGGTTAAGACTCTCGCGATAAAGCTTGCGCGCCCGGGGCGGGTCGGTTCGCTCCACCTTCCGGGCGCTCGTCGCCAGCCGCTCGGCCCGCCGAATTCGGTCGACGACCCGCGCGCGGGCCTCCCGGATCGTCGGGTCGCCGGGCGCGACCAGCTTCCGCCAGGCCCGAATCACCATCAGGGCCGAGACCATCCGGCCCCCGGCCTCGGCCATCGCGAAGTCGGATCGGAGGCCTTCAATCTCCGCGGCGCGCTCCTGGACCTTGAGCATCCCGTTCCGCGCGCCGGGGTGCCTGGGAGCGTAGGCTCGAACGCGCTCCAGATGCCGCCGCGCGGCCGCCAGGTCGCGGGCTCGGAAGGCGTCCTGGGCGGCGTTGAAGTGAAGCGCGACCGCCTCGCGCAAGACCTGGCGGAACCCGCAGGCGCAGCGGGCCTCGTCCACCCAGTTTGACCGCCGGCAGACCGGGCAACTCCACTTCAGCGAGGCCCCGCAATGCTTGCACCGGGCCGACGCCGCGCGGCGGGCCACCGGGCTTAGCTCCGCCACCCCCGCGCAGTTCCGGCAGCGCACCGTCTTCAAGTCACCGGTCGCGGCCAATCCCGGAACGACCCCCGAATCGCCGGCCGTCGCCGACGCGGCCTTCTCAACCAACCCCGCCCGGCGGCAAGCCCGCTGAATCAACCGCTCGGCGCGTTTGCGGGCGATCCCCAGCGCTCCGGCCTCGTCGATCAGGACCGACCGCGTGCCCGAGTCGAGCCGGGGAAGCCCGCGCAGGGCGAAGGCGGCCGTCTGGTCGAATCGTTCCTCGGCCTCAAGCACCAGCGTCCAGTCGTATCGCTTGCGGGCCGGGGCCGAGCCAAGATGCGTCTGGGCGAGCGAGACGACCTCCAGCCAGGCGGTCTTCTCGGCGGTGACCTGCGCCTTGCGCATCCAACGCTGACGCTCCTCGTCGGCCCGCGCGGCGATGACCGATAGAGGGGCGTCGCGGAACAGGCCGAAGGCGTCGTAAAGGTCGCGAAAGCGCAGATGGTCGAGCGCCAGGCGGATTTGGCGGCGGGTGGTGGGGTCGAGCGCGTCGGCGGGGGGCTCGGCCTCCGGTTCGGGCTCGGGGCCAAAGAAGCCGTCGTCCATCCAGACGGGAACCGTCCGCGCCAGCGAATCCAGGTCGCCGGCCTCCAAACCCAGGCGGACCGCCTCGTCGCGCAGCAATTCGCGGTCGGCGGGGGAGAGCCCCCCCTTGGCGGCCCGAACGCGAATCAGGCGCTGAAGCTCGTCGAGCCGCTCGGCGCGGGCGGCTTCGCGGGCGGCGGCGAGCTCGGCGTCGTAGATCGCCCGAGCCTCCGGGGAGCCCAGCAGCGCCCCCCGAAGCGCGGGGATCTCGTCGAGGTAAAGCTGGTTGGCGTGCCGGGTCTTGGGGTTCCGGGTCCCCATCGACCAGGCCGGCTGGCGCTTCTTCAGCGCGGCCTCGATCTCGGCGGTGGTCGCCGTCGGCTCAACGCCCAATCGCTCGTAATAATCCGCGACCATGCTCGATGCGCCGCCTCGCGCCGCGGGCTTTTGTTTTGTGTGTCCGATCATCCCCCCGACGCTTCATTGTCGGCCGCGAGAGCCGCGAGGTCCAGACCGCGGTTTTCGGTCGCGGCTCCGTGGCCTCGTAAATCCCCTCTCCCCCCGGGAGAGGGTGGCCCGAAGCGCCGGGTGAGGGTCATCGGATTTCGAGGCGGGTTCGGCGAGCGGTTCTCCCGGGAGGGCAATACCCTCCCGGCCCCGTTCCAAAGCTTTTCCATTAAACCCCAAGACCCTCATCCGGCCTACGGCCACCTTCTCCCGGGGGGAGATTATTCACCGTTGACACAACCCCATCTCTCAGAGCAGCCGGCGCGCGGACAAGCATCCGGAAGCCCCTCCGGGGCTAAAGACCGGCCTTCCCAACGGCCTCGCGCGCGGCTTCCAGCGCCAGTCGTTGGCCGGATGCCGGGTTGCATCAACCGTGAATAATCTCCCGGGGGGAGAAGGATGATTGGCGCCGGCCTGTCCTTAGCGCTCGATCTCAAGCGGTTCGTCGCTTCGGAACGCTTCGGGAACGGGCAGCCTGGAGAGGTAGTAGCAATAGGCGGCGACGGCCTTGATCTCGGACTCTTCGAGCACTTGCCCCCAGGGGGCCATCCGGGTGTCGGGGATGCCCTGGTGGATGACCCGGATCACGTCTTCGGGCTGGTCGCCGTATTCCCACCGACCGTCGCTCAGGTCGCCCACCCGTTCGGTGAAGCCGGCCGCGGTCGGGCCGTCTCCCCTCCCGTCGAAGCCGTGGCAGGTCACGCAGCGCGCGAGGAAGACCGCGCGGCCCTCCATCAGCAGGGGATCATTCTGAACCTCGGCCGGCGGGGGAGGGGCCTGAGGGGCGAACACGAAGAAGATGAAGACGCCGGCCGCGATCGGGATGAGCAATCCCAGAAGCACAATCCACGAGTTGCCCGGGGGATTGGCCGGAGCGTTG
>Ga0180216_1004101_pt1 | contig 11189 bp, 14 predicted proteins | sample eDN3rd37CBELigMG_FD_128879 | JGI IMG/M metagenome (GOLD analysis project Ga0180216, IMG submission 128879) | Enriched Miracle-Growth compost microbial communities from Emeryville, California, USA - eDNA 3rd pass 37_C BE-Lig MG (version 2)... ...
CGAACCATAACGCGCGATATGCGCGATGGCTTCATCGACTCCGTCGACCGTCTTGACGGCAATGATGGCATCGAGAAATTCGTTGCCCCAGTCCTCATCCGTGGCGGCTACCACGCGCTTGTCTGCGGCTTGCGCGTCGGCGTCGCCGCGAACTTCGCAACCCGCATCCAGCAGAGCCTTGACCAGGGGGGTGAGGTAGTCCTCGTCCGCATTGCGATCAACAAGTAAAGTCTCCGTCGCTCCGCAGATCCCGGTGCGCCGCAGCTTGGCATTGATAACAAGTTCCTGCGCCATGTCGATGTCGGCACCACGGTCGACGTAGGTATGGCAGACGCCTTCGAGATGCGCGAACACCGGCACCTTGGCTTCTTCCTGCACACGCTCGACAAGGCTCCTGCCGCCCCGCGGCACGATCACGTCGATGGCCCCGCCCAGTCCCTTGAGCATGTGGCCGACGGCTTCGCGGTCCGTGGTCGGAACCAGCTGGATGGCATCGACGGGCAGGCCGGCGCTGCGCAGGCCGTGCGTCAGGCACGTCAGGATCGCAAGGCTGGACTGATGACTGTCGGATCCCCCGCGCAGGATTGCTGCATTCCCCGATTTTAGGCTTAGCGCACCGGCGTCCGCCGTGACGTTCGGCCGGCTCTCGTAGATGATGCCGATAACACCGATCGGCGTGCGCACGCGCGAGATGTGCAGACCGTTGGGGCGCGTCCACTCGGCGATTGTTGCGCCGACAGGATCTTCCAGCGCGGCGATCGTCTCCAGACCTGAAGCGATGTTTTCAATGCGGGCGGGATCGAGCAGCAGCCGATCAAGATAGGAACCCGGTTTGCCGGCTTCCTCCGCCAAAGCTAGGTCGCGGCGGTTGGCTTCGATGATCGCGCTCGTGTGGTTGCGCAGTTCCTGCGCGGCGACCAGAAGCGCCTTTGTTTTCTGCTCGGGATCTGCAATCGCGAGTTCGGCAGCTGCCTTCCGGGCAGCTCTTCCGATTTCCAGCATCGCGGCTTCGATCTGGTTGTCCTTGAGCAGGGAATGGACGACTGCCGTCATTGCACTGGGTATCCGTATTAGACGCTGGCACCCGCCAGCAGAAAAGATTTGAAGCCGGAAACTTAGGAGATTTCGGCCACCGGATAAAGTTTCCGACCCGATTGTTGCGGCCGGTGGATCCTGGTGACCTGCTTGAGGCTACATCAAATCCACTAGCACGTCCTTGCGCCGGAACGTTTTCACGGGGTCTGGCTCGGCGCTTTCACGACTGCCCGATGCAGGGCCATGTCGTCGCGATGCAGCAGCTCATCCCGTCCGGAATAGCCGAGGATTTGTGCGATCTCGCTGGTCTGCTTGCCCATGATCTGCGTCGCATCAGCCTTGGCGTAGGCGATCAAACCACGCCCCAGCTCGCGACCATCACTGGACCGGATAATGACACAGTCACCGCGGTCGAAGTCACCGGCGATACGCACAACGCCTGCGGGCAGCAGGCTCTTGCCCTTGACCAGCGCCAGTTCCGCACCGGCGTCGATGGTGACCTCGCCCTTGGCTTCGAGCTGTCCCGAGATCCAGCGCTTCTTCGCCGTGACCGGGTCGGAAGGTGCCAGGAACCATGTGCATGGAGCGCCTTCCGCCAAAAGACGCAGGGGATGGTTCGGCTTGCCTGAAGCAATCACCAGATGACAACCGCCCGCCCGTGCGATTTTCGCAGCCTCGATCTTGGTTTTCATCCCGCCCTTCGAAAGCTCGGTACCGGCGTCGCCCGCCATCGCCTCGATATCGAGCGTGATATCCGTAACCACATCCAGGCGTTGCGCATCGGCATTGAAGCCCGGCGGCGCAGTATACAACCCGTCGACATCGGATAACAGCACAAGACAGTCGGCCGAGACCATCGAAGCGACCCGGGCCGACAGACGATCGTTGTCGCCGTATCGGATCTCGGTGGTGGCGACCGTATCGTTCTCGTTGACGACGGGCAAAGCTCCGAGTTTCAGCAAGGTCTGCAGCGTGTTACGTGCATTGAGATAGCGCCGGCGCTGCTCGGTATCGCCGAGCGTCAGGAGAATCTGCGCCGCAGTCAGTCCATGTCTGCTGGCAAGCTCCTGATAGGCATGAGCGAGTGAAATCTGCCCGACAGCGGCCGCAGCCTGGCTCTGCTCAAGCTCAAGCGTGCCCCGGGGGAGCTTCAGGGCATGACGCCCCAGTGCAATGGCTCCCGACGACACCAAAACCACTTCGCGACCTTGCTTTTTGAGCTCGGCGATGTCTTCGATCAGCGATGCCAGCCAGTCGGCTTTCAGCCTGCCCGTCTGCTGGTTGGTGAGCAGGGCGGAGCCGATCTTGACTACGATGCGTCGGGCATCGCGCCACTCCTGACGCGGCGGCAAACAGGTCGTCTCTTCATGCATTTCGGGCATCGTCTGGTCTGATAGCAGGGCGGAGCTCCGCCAATAGCAGAGTTTATGACGTTTGGGCAGGATAAAGCCGCTGACGCGGCGCTCTGTCAGGCGGCGGAACGGGTTCAGCCATGGAACGCGAGGTGATGCCAGCCGTTTACTCTTCTCCAGGCATGCAGAATTGAGGAGAGTTTAGAATGCCGACAGCGTCAGGCCACACAATCGCAATCAAATCATCCCGCGTCGTTGGTACCGACATCTACAATCAGGGCGGCGAGAAGATCGGTGTCGTTGAGGACATCATACTCGACAAGACCTCTCCACGCATCATGTTCGCCGTCGTGAGCTTTGGCGGCTTCCTCGGAATTGGGCAGAAGTATCATGCGATTCCCTGGTCACTTCTCGATTATGACGAAGATACAGGCGGCTATGTCGTTCCTCTGACCAGAGAAGTTCTCGAGCGCGCTCCGACCTATGATCTTGATGAACTGATCATGGAGGATGGAGCGGGTGCCCGTCAGGCGGCGTATGAGTACTACAACGTCAGATCTGACTGGCATTGAGTCGTTGAGCGCCGCACTGGCAGACAGGTTCAGGAGGGCTGGAACATTCCAGCCCTTCTATGCCACGAACTAGGGCCGCCAGGGTTCTTCGGGAGCAGCATTGGCATCGGCCTTTGCCGCTTTGATCGATCCCGTGAGGGCAAAGAGCGCATCTTTGACGCCGCGGCCTGAGACAGCCGAAAGCAGCAGCGGCCGTTGGCCGGCAACAGCCTTCAGGGCATTGAACCGGTCCTGCAGTTCATCCTCGCTGACCGCGTCGATTTTCGAGAGCGCTACGATCTCCTGCTTGTCCTCCAGACCCTCGCCATAGGCTTCGAGTTCGGCGCGCACGGTCTTATAAGCTCCGGCTACGTTCTCCTGCGTCGCGTCAACCAGGTGCAGGAGAACACTCGTCCGCTCCACATGGCCGAGGAAGCGTGTGCCAAGCCCTGCTCCTTCGCTGGCACCCTCGATCAATCCGGGGATGTCGGCGAGCACAAAGTCCTTGTCGCCAGCCCGGACCACCCCGAGATTGGGGTGCAGAGTGGTGAAGGGATAATCGGCGATTTTCGGTTTTGCCGCCGAAACAGCTGCCAGGAACGTCGACTTGCCTGCGTTGGGCAGGCCTACGAGGCCAGCGTCCGCAATCAGCTTCATGCGCAGCCAGATCGTCAGTTCCTCTCCCGGTTGACCGGGATTGGCATGCCTCGGAGCCTGGTTCGTCGGGCTCTTGAAGTGCGCGTTGCCAAACCCGCCGTTACCTCCTCTCGCAATCAGCGCCCGCTGACCCGGCTCCTTCAGATCCGCGATTATGGTTTCCTGGAACTCGTCGAGTACCTGCGTTCCCGGAGGTACCTTGATGATGCAGTCTTCGCCCGACGGTCCCGAGCGGTTGCGGCCCATTCCCGGTGTCCCGTTGCGGGCACGGAAATGCTGCTGATAGCGATAGTCGATCAGCGTGTTCAGGTTTGCGACGCACTCCACCCAGACGTCGCCGCCCCGTCCGCCATCGCCGCCGTCGGGTCCGCCGTATTCAATGAATTTCTCGCGCCGGAACGAAATGGCGCCGCTGCCGCCATTTCCGGACTTGATGTATATTTTTGCCTGATCGAGGAATTTCATGGACTTTGTCTTTATGAAAAAGCTGATGAAAGATTAACTTCCGTGAAGTTGACGAATGGCTTTGGCGAGGGTCCGCTGGAAAGGCTTCGGTCGATTCAGCCTGTAGCGCATTGCTGCAACCTTGGTGCGGCGGGCTTCACACCAGCATTCGCTCTGCCCCGTGAATGTAAATCCGAGCTTCTCGATAACGCGCGCTGAAGTCGGATTGTCGCAATAGTGTCCGCACGTCACATGGGAAAAGCGCTCGCGACGGAAGCAGTAGTCGATCAGACCCGCAGCAGCCTCTGTCGCAAACCCTCGTCCCCAGTAGGCCCGTCCGAGCCAATAGCCGATTTCAGCACTGCGCCCGTCCGTTTCCGGAAGATAGCCCGTCACTCCGATCAGCTCACCGTCGTAGGTGATCCCCAGCACGACTTCGTTGGGTTCGATCCCGTTGATCCATTGATCGGCAGCGGCTTCGCTGTATGGGTACGGCATACGCGATGTCATGCTTGCAATATCCCAGTCCGCGCCGATTTCAGCCAGCCGCGGCGCGTCCGCAGACGTAAGCACCCGCAATCGCAACCGCGCCGTCTTGATCTCGCTTCCGTACCTCATCAGCGTCAGACAATGCCAAATCGGACCAGCCATGATTGTCTCGCGCCCGCCCGCGAGCATCCCGAGTCCCGGAACCCATAAAACATGAAACAGGAGACACTGTCGCGCCTCCTGTTTCATCTAGTCTCGTAGCAGGTGCGACAGGTTCAGCCGCCTTGCGGCCTGGCAACCTGTGCCCGCATTACTCTGCAGCGGCGAGCACTTCAGCGGGCTTGACCGACACGTAGGTCCGGCCATTGCGCCGCCTGCGGAATTCCACCGAGCCGTCGACAACTGCGAAGATCGTGTGATCCGTGCCCATACCGACACCGGTGCCCGGGTGCCACTTGGTGCCGCGCTGGCGGACAATGATGTTGCCCGAGCGAACCTGCTCGCCACCGTAGCGCTTCACGCCAAGGCGTTTGGACTCTGAATCGCGACCGTTCTTAGTCGAGCCACCGGCTTTCTTCTGTGCCATTGCTCAAGCTCCTATTTATTTCCCGCCCTAGGTCATGGGCGCGGGTTGAACCAATCAGGCGCCGATGATGCCGGTGATGCGAACAAGCGACAGATCCTGCCGATGACCGCGCTTGCGCCGTGAATTCTTGCGGCGGCGCTTCTTCAAGGTGATGACCTTGGGGCCGCGTGTCTGCTCGACGAGTTCCGCGGTGACCTTGGCGCCAGCAACCAGCGGCGCGCCGATCTTGACGTTCTCGCCCTCGCCGACCATCAGAACCTCGCCAAATTCTATCTTGGCTCCGGCTTCTCCGGTCAGTCGTTCAATCGTAAGAATATCGTTCTCAGCGACGCGATATTGCTTTCCGCCAGTCTTGATGACAGCGTACATCGGATTAACCTTTTTTCAACGCCGGCAGCTTCCGCGTCCGGCTGGGTTTCCGCGCCCTGTGGCGCCGCGTCATGCCTGAAAAGGAAGCAAAATACGCGGACTTTGTTGCTGATGCGGCCGGACCTGACATCATCAGACGATGATCATCCGGAATAGCCTCGGGCAGCGCCTCTTGCGCGGAATGGGTATTCACCCCCCGCGATCCGGCCACTTATGAGTTAAACAGCTGGTCTTGTCAATGATCCCGCAATGAACTGCGACAGGGATAAATGCAGCCAAGAATGCGTCTGCCGACCGCGTGATACGGGTATTTACAGCGTATGAGGCTTACGCCCGAGAGGACGCAGAAAATGGATGAAGTTGCAGCCGAAACGCAAGGAATTGAGATTCCTGTCGTCGGCGTCGGTGCGGATTTCCCTTGGGAGACGCTCATCGCCGAGGAGCAGCGCGCGCATGCCCTTCTTGATGCTGCAACCCGTCGCATTCCGGAGCGCGCCTTGCAAGCGCTCGATGCTGTGTCGCGCCGCTGGATCGCGAGCCGGGAATTCGACTATCTCGCCGAAATCGACCGCATCGCCGTCCGGCTCGGCCGGCCTGGTGCATACTTCCTGTCGGTCAACTACGAATGGGGCTGCACTGTTCGTGTCTGCCCATCGCTGGATGGGGGAAGTGCCCGGCTTGTCCGTGTGCTGGATTGGCGCACGCCCGGGCTCGGCGCCAATATCATCGCCGCGAACGTCCGCGCCGCCGCCGGTCCGTTCGTCACCATGACCTGGCCCGGCTACACGGGTGTCTTACAGGCGGTTGCCAGGGGGCGGTTCGCCGCCGCGCTCAATCAGGCCCCGATGCGCCGGCCTTCCGGAGTCTATCCGCTGGATTGGGCCGTCAACGCTGCCCGCGTCTGGCGTATGCCTCACCCCACACCCGCTCACCTCCTGCGCGAGGTGTTCGAAACTGCGGCGAACTTTGCTGAAGCTCGACGAATGCTGATCGAGCGCCCCATCGCAGCCCCGGCCATATTCGCGCTTGCGGGAGTGAAGTCGGACGAACTTGCCATCATCGAGCGGACCGAAACCATGGCAAGCATATGCTCCGGCGATCAGGTGGCGGCCAATCACTGGCAGACCCACGGTTGGCGGGGTAGAGCGCGCGGCTTCGACAGCGGTGGCCGCTCGTGTGCAATGGCCAGTGTTACAGCCGACCTGGACCCGGGCTTTGGCTGGATGAAGCCGCCGATCCTCAATAATAAGACGCGGCTCGCGATGCAGGCGGATGCCGCCACCGGGAAGCTGGTGGCACAGGGGTACGAGGCGGGATCGTCAGCGACTCTGCCGCTGCAGTTGGAGATCTAGGGCGATTTTGCCGCGTCCACTTTGGATCCGCGGCCGCAAGCTCATAGTGCAATCATAGTGCAAAAGGGGCCGCCTGATCGCGACCCCTTTCGTGAGACTGGCTGCAACGCCGGTCCGGAATACTTTCCCGGTCAGCTAGCTCAGAATCGAAGGCTGCTCCGACACCTTGCCCGCAAACCCAGACCTGCGCGTCAGTCCGAGGATCTCAGAAGACATCGGATCACCTCCTTTCAGTTGTTGAACCCTGGGACGAAGATAGCGGAGGGCGGTACCAATACAAGGGGCCTGAGCGCTCTTGCTCCATGCGCGCTCACCCGGGCCAATCCACATGCCTGAGCTCCGCACACAGCATTGTTTCGTTATTGTGCGCGTCTTGAGGCTTCGGGGCGGACCAAACACCCGGCAAGACTTGCTGCGCGAGATTGGTCCAGCAACCTGTAACGACCCCTTGCGCGCTTGCGAACGAGGCGCTACAAGCTCGCGTCTTGCTGGCATATTCGGCAAGCGCGCCGGTCGAGACCCCGGCGCACCAGCGATTGATCCTGTGGCGCAAGATTGCTTAGCGCCGATTTTTCAGGACATTCGCTCGGGACTGTACGGAGAGGTGGCTGAGTGGTTGAAAGCACCGGTCTCGAAAACCGGCATACTCGCAAGGGTATCGAGGGTTCGAATCCCTCCCTCTCCGCCAGCTGACAAATTCTTTTAGGTAAAAACAGGTAGTTACTGATATTTTCAGATCGGCATCCCACAATTTTTACCACACCTGTGCATTGGCTTGGCGGTACGTGGCGGAATGAGCCGCTGTCCAAAGCGATAGAGCAGACACAGCAGTTTAGTGAGTTATCGTCGTATGAAAGCAATCGCCTTTTCAGCACGTTCAAGTTCATCCTCTTCAAGGTGTATTTGAAGGGGCCCCATTTGAAAAAGTTGATGCAAAACCTTTGCCGCTGCTGAGAAAATTCGAGGCAGGCCCGCTATTTCGAGGTACCAGCCGACCGGCTTGACGTGCGCCACGTCGTTCCGGAAACCGTGCAGCATTTTTAGATCCTGCATCTCTCGGTCCGTAAGTGTGAGCGTCCCATACATATCGCGTTCGTTTGCGGGGTCCCGGGCTCGATAGAGAAGGGTAACAAAATCCACAACGCGATCTTTATCCTCTGGCGCGACGCGAAGCTTAGCGTAGTATTCTAGCCATTCTTCCTGCTGGCGCTCGATCAAGGCCCCAACTCTCGCTGTCCCGCTAAGCGTCTCGACCAACGCAGCCGTCAGGGCTAGGTGTATGTCGGTGATCGCGAAGAACCACCGTTCATTTTTGCCCGACATCGCAGCCTCGAATTCGACGGCTGCCCTCTCCACAGCATGGACTGCCAGGGAGGCTGGGCTTATTTCAGCATACAGGTTATCCGGAGTCTGCCACATTGAACCCTCAGCTTGGTGGATGAAAGTCGAGTCCTACACGATATGAACCACCGTCTAACAGCCCCATGGCGCGTAGCGTACAACGTCGCCAAACTGCCCGATCTGCTGAAAAAGTAGTCCGCCGTCGCCGCATGTGGATTTATCGACCGCGCCTAATCGCATCCTTGTAACGTTCGCCAGCGGCGTCCGCGTCATCATCAACTGGTGAAGCTAGCGGATAACGTAACGCCGGATCGCCTTCGATTATCATGCGATAGGTTTCGGACGGTCCCGTGATCACTGACATTGCATCAACGATAGCACGCCACGCGTCGAGCGCGGCTTGTTCATCATCGGTCAAGGTGAGTGTGTGGCGCGGTTGAACGGCTGCTAGAAGCTTATCAAGGCGCTTGTGCTCAGCAGCGTAGCGCATGTTAGCGGCGCTCGCTCAATGCGCTTTCAAGCTGTTCGATCTTCGCCCGCATTTCGTCTATGGATTCTATCTCTTTCAGCTTGGCGAGTGTCGATGCGAGCGCTTTGCCTTCCGCCGGGGTAACGTTGCCAGCTTGGATTTCTGCGACAAGCTCATCGGGCGACAACTTGTTGAATTCTAATGGCTGATCCTTTGGCAGAACCATAGAGAACAGTAATTTTATGGCGTCCGTTTCTCCGCCCATAGCCTTCCCGAGCAAAACGCCTAGCAACAAATCTGAATTCGCTTCGATTTGATGGCGAAACAGCTCAACCGCTTTGAGATCAGACGCCAAGCCGAAGACACCTTTGAGAAGGTCGCGCGCGAATGGCATCAGGTGAACGAGGCGCGCTGGGTCGAGGTTCACTCAAACGATGTGATCCGCTCGCTGGAGCGTGACGTATTCCCAAAGATTGGCGCTCTGCCGATAGCCGAGATCGACGCACCGACCGTGTTTGAGCTGTTGCGCGGGGTTGAGAAGCGCGGCACCGGCGAAACAGCGAGGCGAATTCGCCAGCGCATTGCCGCCGTGCACACGTTCGCCATCGCAAGCGGGCGAGCTGAGAACAATCCTGCCGCACTGGTCGTCGGCGCAATGGCCCCGATGATTAAGGGGCGACAACCGGCGATTACTGATCTTGAGGAGGCGCGGCAGATCATCAGGGACGTTGACGCGACACCCGGCCATGCCGTGACCAAGCTGGCTATTCGGCTGCTCGCTCTTACGGCTGTCCGCCCTGGCGTCATTTGCTCGACGCCTGGCATGGAGCTTCCGCAAGGCGAGACATTGACGGCCAACTTGGGCAGAACGGCGTTTGGCGCCCATGGAATCCTCCGGGGTTCACGGGATTCCGGCCGGCTGGGAGCCCCGGAATTATGCGAAGAATAGGAATGGCCGCCTGTAGCGTGCCGCAATTACGATCAGGTGTTCGCGGCACCCCCATACCTGGCAAGAGCGTGATGAGGTGTTCTGTATTGTAAAATGCGCTACAGTGCGCTATGTCAGCTGCAATCAGGAGATAGTGCCATGCCCCGCGCCGCCGAACGCAAGGATCATCCATTGTCGATGCGTCTGCCTGAACCCGATCTTGCCATCATCGACCGGGCCGCGATGCTGCGCGGACGCTCGCGCACCGATTTCGTGCGGGAGGCGGCCGTGCGCGCGGCCGAGGACGTGCTGATGGAAGCAACCCCCATCCGCATGACACCGGAGGGGTTCGATGCGTTCCTGAACGTGCTGTCCGCGCCGGCCCGGCCAGTCCTCGAAATTGTGGACGTTCTGCGCAGGCCAGCGCCATGGGAAACCGGCGGCTCCAAGACCGGAGCGTGACGCTTGGCGCTTTCCGCTCCCGAGCCCATCACGGCGGCGCATGATGTTTCGGAGTTTTCCTGCGGCAAGCCGGCGCTCGACCGCTGGCTGCAAAAGCGAGCCTTGTCCAATCAGGAAAAGGGCTTCACGGCGGTTATCGTCGTTCACGAGGCGCAACGGGTCGTGGGGTATTATGGCCTTGCGCCAACGGCGATTGTGCCGGGCCACCTGCCGCGCTCCATCCGCACCGGGCAGCCGCCCGATCCTGTTCCCTGCCTGCTCTTGGGGCAGCTTGCAACCGATCAGAAATGGGCCGGCCGGGGGATCGGAACGGGTCTGGTCAAACATGCGCTGGAGCGCTGCGTCGAGGCGGCGGGCCTGATCGGCGGACGGGCGCTCGTCGTCAATGCGGTGGACAAGGAAGCCGCCGCCTTTTGGCGGCGGCGCGGCTTCGTTCCATCCCGGGACGATCCGTTGGTGCTGTTCCGCTCGATTGCCGATATTGCCGCCTCGATCAGCTCGGCACGATCCTGATACGGGTCAGCCGGACGCCGCGCGTGCTGCGCTCGAACAGCAGGATGACAAGGTCGGCCTAGGCGCGGCTCTCGAAATCCTCGGGGATGCGCCATTGATCGGCGTCGATCCGTTCGACGATCTCGGCGGCGTCGTTGGCGCGCTTCGCATAGAGGCTCAGATGGAGTATCAGATGGAGTAAACGTAGTTCTCATCCGGGGCTCGCATGTCCCGCCATTTCACGTAGATGACCCTATTCGATCCCATTTTGCGCTGGTCATGGCAGGAACCACGTTTCTACGCTATAGCCCGATTACGACACAGGCCGGTCCAGCACAATTAAGTCCGCCTATGACTTCTTCTCAGGCTTAGGACTGATTTCACTCTGCAAACCGGACATTGCCATGATCGAAATTAAGGTGACCCGTTGGGGTGAGGTATAGATCAGCATGACGATTTCCGATGATGGCGAGCTTGGCGCGTTGAAGGAAATCGGCAGGATCGTCGCCAACACATTGGAAGCTATGGGAGCGGCAATCGAGCCCGGAATGACAACGGCAGAACTCGATCGGATCGGCCGCGAACTGCTTGAGAAAGCCGGAGCAAACCCGGCTCCGGAGCTATGTTACGAATTTCCCGGCGCAACCTGTATCAGTGTGAAC
>Ga0180216_1004102_pt1 | contig 11189 bp, 9 predicted proteins | sample eDN3rd37CBELigMG_FD_128879 | JGI IMG/M metagenome (GOLD analysis project Ga0180216, IMG submission 128879) | Enriched Miracle-Growth compost microbial communities from Emeryville, California, USA - eDNA 3rd pass 37_C BE-Lig MG (version 2)... ...
GACCACCTTCATGCTGCAGGCGTTCGCGGCCGCGGTCATCGGCGGTTTCGACAGCCTGCCCGGCAGCGCGATCGGCGGCATCCTCGTCGGCGTGGGCTGCAATTTGTTCAGCTTCTACGTGGCCCCCGAGCTGCTCAACTCCTTCCTCCTCGTCTTCATCCTGCTCTCGCTGAGCTTCTTCCCGGGCGGGATTCTTTCAAAGAGGATGGGCTCCCGTGTCTGAACCACTCGCAACCCCGGCAAGCCCGGCCGCGCCGGCGCGCCGCCGGCCCGCCATCCGCATGGACGAGCGCGTCTTTTCCCTGGGCATGGTGCTGGTCCTCGCGCTGCTTCCCATCCTGCTCGGCGGCGGATTCTGGCTGTACTCGGTATCGCTGCTGCTGGCGCACGGCATCGGCATTCTCTCGGTCAGTTTCCTGTTCCGCTTCAGCGGTGAGGTCTCGATAGGCCATAACTTCTTCGTGGCCACGGGCGCCTACACCGTCGCCATCCTCCAGGGGATGCTGGGGGTGCCGTTCCTGGCGGGCATGGCGGCGGCCATCGCATTGAGCGTGTCGATGGGGCTGCTGTTCGCCTGGCCCTCGCGCGGGCTCTCGGGCATCTACCTCAGCGTGGTGACGCTCGCGCTCAGCCTCTGCGTGCCCGAATTGCTCCTGCACTGGTCCGACGTCACCGGCGGCTTCGAGGGCCTGTTCATCGACTCTCAAATCGTCTCCGGCGTGAGCTCCGAAACCCAGCAGTACTATCTGGCGCTCGCCGCGCTGTGCATCGCCGTGTTCGCGATCCACCGCTTTCGCCACTCGCGCATCGGGCTGGCGATCCTGACGGCGCGCGACCATCCCCATGCCGCGGCGTCCTTCGGCATGACGACCGGCGGGGCGCGGCTCGCGGTTTTCGCCGTCAGCGCCGCGATCGCCGGCCTGGGCGGCTCCGTGCTCGGCTTCACGACCTCGATGGTATCGCCCAACAGCTTCACGTTCTGGAATGCCGTGACGCTGCTCGTCGGCTCGGTGGTCAGCCTGTATTCGACGCGGATCCATGGCGTGGTGTTCGGCGCCGCCTTCATCACGCTGGTGCCGCAGATCCTGTCGAACTACGGCCAGCTCATCCTGATCATCTACGGCCTGTCGCTGCTGGGCGCCATCCTCGCCTCCAGCCTCGCGATGCCGGCCATCGCCCGCCACATCAGCAGAAGGAAGAAACGATATGTATGAGGCGTCGACCCTGCTCGTGGAGAGCGGCGAGCTGCGCTTCGGAGGCCTGCACGTGCTCAAGGACGTGAGCCTCGCGTTCCGCCCCGGCGTGATCACCGGCCTCATCGGCCCGAACGGCGCCGGCAAGACGAGCTTCTTCAATTGCCTCACGGGCCACTATCGCCTGTCGCGGGGCACGGTGGCCTTCGATGGCGAGGTGCTGAACTCGGTGCCCACGGTGGGGCGCGCGCGGCGCGGCATCGTGCGCACGTTCCAGCACGCCGCGCTGTGCTCCGAGCTGTCGCTGCTCGAGAACGTGATCGTGGGCCTGAACACCTCGCGCCGCTCGGGCTGGCTCGATGCGCTGCTGCCGCTGCCCGAGCGGCTGAGCGACCGCGCGCACGCCAGGGACCTGGCGTGGGCCGCCCTCGAGCGGGTGGGCCTGGCCGCCCAGGCCGAGGTCCTGGCCGCGACGGCGGCGCCGGGGGTCATGCGCCTGGTGGAACTGGCGCGCGCCAGCGTGGGCGATCCCCGCGTCATCCTGCTCGACGAGCCGGCGGCCGGGCTGAATTCCGCCGAGACCGCCGAGCTCGCGCGCATCATCCAGCGGCTGAAGGCGCCCGGGCGGGTGATCGTGGTGGTCGAGCACGACATGGAGCTCATCATGGGAATCTGCGACGCCATCCACGTGCTGAATTTCGGCGCCGTCGTGGCCTCCGGCACGCCCGCCGAGATCCAGCGGGATCCGCGGGTGGCGGAAATCTATCTGGGAAGCGGCGATGAGTGAGCATCTGCGCGTCGAGCGCGTCACCAGCGGCTATGACGGAAAGGTCGCCATCGAGGACATCACGCTGGACGTCGAGGCCGGATCCCTGACGGCCCTGCTGGGCGCGAACGGCGCCGGCAAGTCCACGCTGATGAAATCCATCGCCGGGCTGATCGCGCCGTTTTCCGGCAGCATCCGCTTCGAGGGCCGCGAGGTGGCCGGAAAGGATGCGCGCCACCTGGTCGAGAGAGGCGTCTCGTATGTCCCCGAGGGCCGCGCGATCGCGCGGGCGCTTTCCGTCAAGGAAAACCTGCTGCTGGGCGGCATGACCCGCAGCCGGGCCGAGAACCGGACCCAGATCGAGCTGGTGCTGTCGCTCTTTCCCGAGATCGCCGAGCGCCTGGGCTCGCCGGCCTGGCAACTGAGCGGCGGCCAGCAGCAGATGCTCGCCATCGGCAGGGCCCTGATGTCCAGCCCCCGGCTGCTCCTGCTCGACGAGCCTTCGCTGGGGCTCGCGCCCCTGCTGGTCAAGCGGGTCTTCGAGCGGCTCGGGGAGCTGCGGCGCACGGGGCTGACGATCCTTCTCGTCGAGCAGAACTACTGGATCACCATGAAGATCGCCGACTGCGCCTACTTCATGCGCAGCGGCAGGATCGTCGGCCGCAAGGACGGCGCGGAAATGCGCCAGGCCGGCGGCCTGGATGAGATTCTCGCAGCATATCTAGGAACCACTACGCAAAGGGCGGACGTGTCGTGACACAGGCAAGCATTCAGAACAAGCGGTTGGGCATCATCGGCTTCGGACAGGTCGGCCAGGCGATGGCCGGCGTCCTGGCCGATGGCTTCGAGGTGACGGTCTTCGACCTGGACCAGGAGCGCTGCGCGGGACACCCGTTGATGCGCGAGGGGCGGCTGCATCGCGCGGGCTCGGCGGCCGAGCTGGCGGGCGCCGTGGACATGGTCCTGTTTTGCCTGCCGACGCCCAGCGCCTCGCACGCGGTCGCCGAGGACATCGCCGGCGCCGTGCGGCCCGGCCTGGTGGTCGTCGAGACCAGCACGGTCGCGGCGGAGGACATCTTCCAGCTCGATGCCGTGTTGAGTCCGCGTGGCGCCCGGGTGATCGACGCGGCGGTCATCGGGGGGATCCATAGCCTCTCGCAGGGCGAGGCGGTGTTCCTCGTGGGCGCCAGCGCCCATGACGCGCAATGCATCGCCCCCGTCCTCGAGCGCCTCGCCGCGGAGATCTTCCACCTGGGCCGCCTGGGCGGCGGCATGCGTGCCAAGCTCGTCGCCAACGCGGTTTCGCACGCCGTCTACGTGGTGCTGGCCGAGGCGGCCGCCGTCGCGGCCGCCCAGGACATCCCGATGGACGTGCTCTACCGGCTGCTGGCGCGCAAATCGGGATTGATGCGGCCCTTGACGCACCGCGTCGGCGAGCGGCTTTTCGGGCGGGATTTCGAGGGCGGCATGTCCACCGCCAACGCGCGCAAGGACTCCCGCCTGTTCCTCGACACCGCGCATCGCCTCGACGTGCCGGTGTTCGCGACGCAGGCCGCGCATTCGGTATATGAAATCGCCATGCGCGAAGGACTGGCGGCCGAGGACTACGCGATCGTGGCCACCCTCTGGGAACACTGGACCGGGGTGCGCTTCGCCATCGGAGAACAGGCATGATGCGCGCGCTGCCCGAGGCGTTCTTCCAGTCGCTCGACGACCTGGTGAACGTCGAGTTCAAGTCCAAGCGGGCCCTGCTCGGCGGCACCCGCCTGCGCTGCGAGGCGGGACGGCGCGCCGCGGGGATGCCGATGACGCAGCAGGCCGCGCGGCTGCTCGCCGGCCTGGCGCCCGGGGCTCCCGTGTTCGTCACCACCGGCGCGGGCAACCCGCGGACGCTGCCCAAGGGGGAAACCGACGGGCCTTCGGGGGCGGCCTTCATCGCACGCCTGCTGCGGGCGCGTGGCCACGGAATCGTGCTGCTGTCCGACGAGGCCTTCCTGCCGGGCATCGTGGCCGCGTTCGAGGCGCTCGGCCTGGACGGGCGGCAGGACGGCGGCGTCCGCGTCGAGGCGTTTCCCCTGGGCGCCGAGGAAGGCGCACGCAAGGCCGACACGCTGCTCGCGGAATACCCCGATGCCGCGGGCGGCGTCTTCATCGAAAAGCCCGGCCCCAACGATCGCGGAGTCTTCCACACCAGCGCGGGCAAGCCCAAGGATCCGGCCGGCGTCGCGCATCTCCACCTCCTGGCGGAGGCGCTCGCGGCCCGCGGGCGCCCGACCCTGGGCATCGGCGACGGCGGCAACGAGATCGGTTTCGGGCGGCTGGGCCGCGCACTCGAGGATGGCCTGCCGCAAGCCCGGGACTGCGGCTGCGGCTGCGGCGGCGGAATCGTGAACGCGACGCCCGTGGACAGCCTGGTGTGCGCCTCCACCTCCAACTGGGGGGCCTACGGCGTCGCCGCCGCCCTGGCCATGCTCACCGGCGGGGAAGGTGACCTGCCGCCGCTGGCGGCGGTGCGCGCCACGATCGAGGCCTCGGTGCGCGCGGGCGCCAACGACGGCTATTCCGGCGAGAACGTCCCGACGGTCGATGGCACCGCGCCGCAGGCGAGCGATGCCGTCTATGCCCTGTGCCTCGAGGCCGTGCGCCAGGCGGGAGATCTGCAATGAGGGATCGGGACCACGAGCCGTTCGAGGTTTTCGCGCTGCGCTACGCCACCCACGAGCGGCGGCGTGGCGACAATTTCCTGGGCGGCGATCCCCATGACGGGCCGATGCCGCTCGACTACTACGTGTGGGTGGCGCGCAATTCGCGGGCGACCTACGTCATCGACACGGGCTTCGACGCCGAGACGGCCGCGCGCCGGAGACGGACGCTGCTGCGCGATCCCATGGAGGCCCTGCGCCTGCTGGGCATCGAGCCCCGCGAGGTTTCCGACGTCATCATCACCCACCTGCACTACGACCACGTCGGGAACTTCGCGCACTTTCCCAATGCGCGCTTTCATCTGCAGGACGCCGAGATGGCGTTCGCCACGGGCCGCCACATGGGGCATGCGCGCCTGCGGCATCCCTTCGACGTGGAACACGTCACCGGCATGGTGCGCTGCGTCTACCAGGAGCGGGTGTGCTTCCACGGCGGCGACGCCGAGCTGCTGCCGACGCTCTCGCTGCACCTGATCGGCGGGCATACGCCGGGCCTGCAATGCGTCCGCATCTGGACGGCGCGCGGCTGGGTGGTGCTGGCCTCGGACGCCAGCCATCACTACGCCCATTTCGAGACCGGCCGCGCCTTTCCGAACGTGGTGCAGGTGGACCGGATGCTCGACGGCCACGTCCGGCTCGGGGCGCTGGCGTCCTCGCCCCGGCACGTCATACCGGGCCACGATCCGCTGGTCATGGCGCGCTATCCCGCGCCCCGCGCCGATCTCCGTGGCATCTGCGTGCGCCTGGACGTGCCGCCGGCCGACGGGGACGCCGGACGAGACCCCTTGCATCCTGGACACTGAGAAAGATGGATACCTTCGACTATGTCATCGTCGGGGCCGGTTCCGCCGGATGCGTCCTGGCGAGCCGCCTGAGCGAACGACCGGACGTCACGGTCTGCCTGCTGGAGGCGGGGCCGCGCGACTGGAATCCCTACATCCACGTCCCGGCCGGTTTCATCAAGACGTTCGAGAATTCCTCCGTCAACTGGGGCTATCGGCAGCAGCCGTCGCCCAACGTCGCCGGCCGCCGGCTGCTCGCGCCCCGCGGCAAGACGCTGGGGGGCTCCAGCGCCATCAACGGCCACATCTACAATCGCGGGCAGCCCATCGATTTCGACGGCTGGGCGCGGATGGGCAACGCCGGCTGGTCCTATGCCGACGTCCTGCCGTACTTCAAGCGGATGGAGAGGCGGATCGGCTCGGGCGAGGACGCCTACCGCGGACGCGGCGGCGCGCTCGTCGTGACCGACCTCGAGCATCGGCATCCGCTGTGCGACGCCTTCCTGAAGTCCGCGCAAAGCCTCGGCATCCCGCTCAACCCGGACTACAACGGCGCCTCGCAGGCGGGGATCGCCTATGCCCAGCGCACGATCCACAAGGGCCTGCGGGTCAGCTCGGCGACGGCGTTCCTGCGCCCCGCGCTGCGTCGCCCCAACCTCGAGGTGCGCACCCGCGCGCACGCGACCGGGATCGTGTTCGAGGGCCGGCGCGCCGTCGGCGTGCGCTATCGCCGGGGAGGGCAGGGCGGGGCCGCCGGCGAGGTGCGCGCGCGGCGCGAGGTCGTGCTGTGCGGCGGGGCCTACAACACGCCGCAGTTGCTCGAGGTCTCGGGTGTGGGAAACCCCGAGATCCTGGCCGCGCACGGCGTGAAGCTCGTGCATGCGCTGCCCGGCGTGGGCGAAGGGCTGCAGGACCACTACGCCCCGCGCACGGTGGTGCGCGTCAAGGACATGCGCACGCTCAACGAGCTTTCGCGCGGCCCGAGGCTCGTCCTCGAGATCGCCAAATGGCTGGTCGCTCGCCGGGGCATCCTGTCGCTGTCGCCGACCCTGCTCTATGGCGCCTGGCACTCGGGCGTCACGCCCGAGCAATGCGATCTCCAGTTCACCTTCACACCGGCGAGCTATGACGAAGGCGTGATCGGCCGCCTCGCCGACACGGCGGGGATGACGGTGGCGGTCTGGCAGCAGCGTCCCGAGAGCCGGGGCAGCGTCCATATCGGATCCCGCGATCCCTTCGAGGCTCCCCTCATCGACCACAACTATCTCGATGCCGAGCTCGATCGGCGCGTGCTCGTGGCCGGGATGCGCCTGGTCCGGCGGATGCTCGCCGGCGAGGCCTTGCGCCCGTACTACGACTTCGAGGAATTCCCGGGGTCCGGCGCGCAGACCGATGAGGAGCTGCTCGAGGCGGCGCGCCAGAAGGGCAATTCGACGTTCCATCCCGGCTGTTCCTGCCGGATGGGCCCGGACGGCGACCCCGGCGCGGTGGTGGATTCCTCGCTGAAGGTGCATGGGCTCGAGGGCCTGCGGGTGGCGGATGCCTCGGTCATGCCCCGGATGATTTCCGGCAATCTCAATGCCGCCGCGCTGATGATCGGCGACAAGGCCGCGGACCTGATCCTCGGGATCGGCCGGGCCGAACGGGTCGATGAAGACAAGGAGCACAGATGCTGAGTTATCCCGAAGTCCGCCTCTACATCGGCGGCGAGTGGCGGCGCGCCGCCGAAACGATGCCGGTGGTCAATCCCGCCGACGGCGCCGAGATCGGGCGGGTGCCCCGCGCCGGGGCCGCGGACCTGCGGGACGCCGTCGAGGCGGCCCGGCGCGGGTTCGAGGCCTGGCGCGCCACGGCGCCCGCGCAGCGCGCGAGGATCATGCTGGACGCGGCGGCCCTGCTGCGCGCCCGCGTGGACGAGATCGCCGCCACCATGACCCTGGAGCAGGGCAAGCCCATCGCCCAGTCCAGGGGCGAGATCCACCGGGCTTGCGACATCATCGAATGGGACGCCAACGAGGGCCGCCGCCTCTATGGCTACCAGATTCCGGCCGAGCCCGGGATGACGCACACGACCTTCCACGAGCCGATCGGGGTGGTCGCGGCGTTCGCCCCATGGAATTTCCCGGTGAGCTCCCCCGTGCGGAAGGTCGCCGGGGCCCTGGCGGCCGGCTGCTCGATCATTCTCAAGGCGGCCGAGGAAACGCCGGCCAGCGCCATGCTGCTGGCAAAGGCCTTCGAGGACGCGGGCCTGCCCCCCGGGGTGCTGAACCTCGTCTTCGGGATTCCCAGCGAGATTTCCGAGTTCCTGATCGCGGACCCGGCGGTCCGGCTGGTGACCTTCACCGGCTCGGTGCCGGTCGGCAAGCGCCTGGCCGCGCTCGCCGGCCAGCACATGAAGCCGGCGATCATGGAGCTCGGCGGCCATTGCCCGGTCGTCGTCTGCGACGACGTCGACGTCGAGGAGGTGGCCAGGCTCTCGGCCGACGCCAAGTCCCGCAATGCGGGCCAGGTGTGCGTGGCGCCCACGCGGTTTTTCGTGCATGAACGCGTCTACGAGCCCTTCATCGAGGCCTTCTCGCGGCACGTCTCGGCCATGCGGATGGGAAACGGCCTGGATCCGGCGGTCGACATCGGCCCTTTGGCCAACGCCCGGCGCCTGCGCGCCATGGAGGAACTGGTCGCGGACGCGCTCGCGCGCGGCGCGCGCCTGCATGCCGGCGGATCCCGGCATGGCGGCGTGGGCAATTTCTTTCCGATGACGATACTGTCGGACCTGCCCGACGACGCCCGCTGCATGATCGAGGAGCCCTTCGGGCCGCTCGCCCTGGTCTGCCCCTGCGCGTCGACCGGGGAGGCGATCCGCAGGGCCAATAGCCTGCCCTTCGGGCTGGCGGCATACGGTTTCACCCGGAATTCTGATAACGTAGCCTCCATGGTGGCCGGCATGGAATGCGGCAATCTATCGATCAACCATTTCGTGGCCTCGGTGGCCGAGACGCCGTTCGGCGGCGTCAAGGACAGCGGCTACGGCCGCGAGGGCGGGGTGGACGGCTTGCGGCATTACACGACCGTCAAGAACGTCTCCCACCGGACCCGGCCCTCGTGGCTGGCCGCCGCTCGCGGTGTGGAGGCCTAGGCGGAAAACGGAGGCATTGCGTGGCGACATCGAACGACGAGGCATCTAAGCAGTCCGGCGTGGCCGCGGTGGACCGCGCGCTCGCGATCGTCGCGGTCCTGGCCTCCAGCGCCGCGCCGATGACTCTGTCGGATCTCTCGCGGGCGTCCCAGCTCTACAAGAGCACGATCCTGCGGCTGCTCGAGTCGCTCGAGCGGGCGCAGTACGTGAGCCGCCTGCCCGATGGGCGCTACGTCCTGGGGTCCATGGCCTACCGCCTGGGCATGGCCTACGAGCGCACGAACAACGTCGTCGCCCACGTCGCCCCCATCCTCGACGAGCTGGTGGCGGCGGGCACCGAAAGCGCCTCCTTCCACATCCCGTACTCCCCCGGCCAGCGGCTGTGCGTCCTGCGCAAGGACTCGAATCATTCCACCCTCGACAGCGTGCGCGCGGGCCAGGTGCTGCCGCTCAAGGGCGCGGCGGGCAAGGTCGTCCGGGCCTTCCAGGACGATGCGGCCTCGGCGCTGCGCCAGGCGCGGGTGGTGGAATCCTACGGCGAGCGCGATGCGTCCTGCGCGGGGCTGGCCTGCCCGGTGCTGGGCTCGGAGGGACGCTTCATCGGGGCCTTGTCCCTGTCGGGGCCCATCGGCCGCTTCACGCCGGAGGCGGTGGCCCGGATGTCCTCCCTGCTGTTCGCGGCGGCGCAGCGGGCGTCCGAGCGTTTCGGCGGACGCCTCGAGGGCGATCCGCCCTCGCGCGCAAGGCGCAAGCCGACCCGAAAGGATCCCGTGGCCGCGGGCGGCGCATGAACATCGCTTGCGGCTCTTGCTGCAACGCGGTAAAGTAGCCGCCTGGCCGTCCGCCAAGCGCGGGCGGCCCTCAAAGGCGCATGTCCGGGCCACACGCCCGGTTTTTTACGCCCGCTTTTCGTTTGTCCCTGGACAGGCCACGAGCCTGAGCCGGGACTTCCATTTCTACCTCCCGCGTTCAGTGAACGCTTGCGTCGCGTGTCAATGGGTGCAGGCTGGTTCCACAGGGTGTCCGGGCAAAGCGGTTCCGTGAATCGCCGAGCGTCGGTTCATGCTGAGGATCACCGGTACTGGCCCGGGCCATCGAGGGCCGGTTGGTGCGTCGCGCTGGTCATGAAAGGAAAACATCATGGAACTCAATGGCGCCGATATCATCGTGCGTTGTCTCATCGAGGAAGGCGTGGACCATGTCTTTGGCTACCCTGGCGGCGCAGTCCTCTACATCTACGACTCCATCTACAAGCAAGACACCTTCAAGCACGTCCTCGTGCGTCACGAGCAGGCCGCCGTGCATGCCGCCGACGCCTATTCGCGTTCGTCGAACAAGGTCGGCGTCGCCCTGGTCACCAGCGGCCCGGGCGTGACCAATGCCGTGACGGGCATCGCCACGGCCTACATGGATTCCATCCCCATGGTGGTGATCACCGGACAGGTGCCCAGCCACGCGATCGGCCAGGACGCCTTCCAGGAATGCGATACCGTGGGCATCACGCGGCCCTGCGTCAAGCACAACTTCCTCGTGCGCGACGTCAAGGACCTGGCCGAGACCATGCGCCGGGCCTTCTACATCGCGCGTACCGGCCGTCCCGGCCCGGTGCTGGTCGACGTGCCCAAGGACGTCAGCGTGGCGATGTGCAAGTTCACCCCCAAGCGCGGCGAGACGGTGATGCGCTCGTACGCGCCGGTGACCAAGGGCCACCAGGGCCAGATCAAGAAGGCCGTCCAGATGCTCCTGGCCGCCGAGCGCCCGATGATCTACGCGGGCGGCGGCGTGGTGCTGGCCAACGCCGCCGACGAACTGCGCAAGCTCGTCAACATGACCGGCGCGCCCTGCACCACGACGCTGATGGGCCTGGGCGCGCTGCCCGGGACCGATCCCAAGTTCGTCGGCATGCCGGGCATGCACGGCACCTACGAAGCCAATATGGCGATGCAGAACTGCGATGTGCTGATCGGCATCGGCGCGCGCTTCGACGACCGGGTGATCGGCAATCCGCGCCATTTCGCGCAGGTGCCCCGCAAGATCGTCCACATCGACATCGACCCCTCGTCGATCTCCAAGCGCGTGCGCGTCGACATCCCCATCGTCGGCGACGTCAAGGACGTGCTGCAGGACCTGATCGGGCTGTACGGCCAGGCGCTCGCGGAAAAGAACCCCGAGGCGCGCCCGCTCGAGGCCTGGTGGCGCCAGATCGACGCCTGGCGCGCCAAGAAATGCCTGGACTACGAGGCTTCCGACACGGTGATCAAGCCCCAGTTCGTGATCCAGAAACTCTGGGAGGTCACGCGCGGCCAGGCCTTCGTGACCTCGGACGTGGGCCAGCACCAGATGTGGGCGGCGCAGTACTATCCCTTCCCCGAGCCGCGCCGCTGGATCAATTCCGGCGGCCTGGGCACCATGGGCGTGGGCCTGCCCTATGCGATGGGCGTGCAGATGGCCAATCCGGACCGCGACGTCGCCGTGATCACCGGCGAAGGCTCAATCCAGATGAACATCCAGGAGCTCTCCACCTGCAGCCAGTACCGGCTCACGCCCAAGGTGCTGTGCCTGAACAACCGCTACCTGGGCATGGTGCGCCAGTGGCAAGAGATCGAATAC
>Ga0180216_1004106_pt1 | contig 11181 bp, 15 predicted proteins | sample eDN3rd37CBELigMG_FD_128879 | JGI IMG/M metagenome (GOLD analysis project Ga0180216, IMG submission 128879) | Enriched Miracle-Growth compost microbial communities from Emeryville, California, USA - eDNA 3rd pass 37_C BE-Lig MG (version 2)... ...
GGCGAGTAGGTACGCCCGGCACCGAGGACACACTTGCGCCGCGGCGCGGCCTGGTCCGTGCCGACTGAAGCGGGTGGAGCAAGCAGGGCGGTTGGAGGGGCGAAGGGGCTCGTTGCGCAGCGACGCCTGGTCGTGCCACGAGACCGCGGCGACGTTTTGCGGCGTGCACCGCGTGTTCCATCGCAGCCCGTCGCTGGAGACGCGCGCGTCACGCTGTACGTCAGTGGCACATCCGAACGAAACCGGCCCCGCCGCAGTCCCGCCGTCCCCGCTGATCCTCCTGCTGCATAACGCGCTTTTCTTGGCTCCTGCCCATCGCCAGCGTGCCGCTACGATGGCCAGCACGTCGCCGGCGCCGTCTCGGGCGGCCGAGATCCAGGCCTACCTGGTCGAGCACGACCTGGAGGCGCTCCTCAAGGTCAGGCACGCCCCGACGCTGCATTCCGTGGTCGCCAGGGCAGGGCGCTAACATATCGCATGCCCCGTAGCGCGTCTCGCGGCGCTCCACGCAGGACACGCTCACGTTCCTGCTCACGCACAAGCCGGCAAGACCGCTGCAGCTGGTCGCGGAGACCTTCCAGCAGCTCCAGCAGCGCAAGGACGATGGCCAGGTGGCCAACGTGACCGAGCTGCTGGCCGCCGTGGCCGCCGGGTCCACCGGTGCGTGCTGCGCCCACGCGATGGCGTGACCGCGGCCTGATCATGGCATGCTAAACGCATTCGGCGCTTGACCAGGCCCGCCGCGATCGCGCCTATGCTGCCAGCACGATCGCGCGTGACCGTTTCGGACGTGTCCGACCGGCCGCGGGACCGCGCCACCGACCGCGTCCTGGCGATCGACCCGGGCGTCAAGTTCAACAAGGGCCGCCGCGGCTCGGTCAGCGCCGAGTCCATGCGGCCGTCCAACGAGGAGACGGCCCGCATCGTCGTGCCCAAGAGGTATGCGGCGGCCATGCTGACGGAGACCACGTGCACCTGCGGCTAACAGGTGTGAAGCCCCTGTCGGCGGTGGCGGCGTTCGTGACCTGCACAGCCAAGAGGCCAAGCTCCGCATTGCCGCCTCCATCGCACACAACCTGCTCTTCCGCAACCTGGACAAGGAGCAGCGCCAGGAAGTGGTACGCCCGCGCGCCGCCGCATCGGACAGGAAGCTCCGTGCCGCTGTGCGAAGCTGACCTATGTGGGCGTGCCGCTGCCGCTGCTTGCCCCGCTGAACCAGGTGGACGCCATGTTCGAGCGCAAGGTCGCCGCGGGCGAGTCGATCATCCGCCAGGGCGACGAGGGCGACAACTTTTACGTCGTCGACGAGGGCCTCTTTGACATCTTTGTCAACGGCAACAAGGTCCGCCTTGTTCACAGCTGTGTTCATCCTGTTGGCGGGGATGGGCCCACTCACGCGGCGCCAGCGTGCCGTCCTTGCTGGGGTAACCGGATTCATCTGCAGGTCGTCGAGATCGGGCCCGGTGGCAGCTTTGGCGAGCTGGCGCTCATGTACAACACGCCGCGGTGCGTACTATTGCGCGCAGCCATGTGCACTCACACACACACGTGCGCGGTGCTGACCGGGCAGCTGCGCGTCGTTTTGGGCGTGCGTGTGTCGTCGCTAGCGCGGCCACCGTGACGGCCCGCGTGGACTCGGTGCTGTGGGCCGTCGACCGCGTGACCTTCCGCCGGATCGTCATGAACAACATGTACCGGAAAAGCAAGATGTACGAGGGCTTCATCCGGACCGTGCCCATCCTCCAGTCGCTCGACGTACGGCCGCACCACGCCGCACGCAAACGGAACACCGTTGGCGCGGGCCGCTGATCCTCCGTCAGCGACCAACCCGTTTCCATGCGTTCGCTGCAGCCGTCTGAGCTCGTCAAGGTGACCGACGCCTGCGAGCCGGATCACTACAGCGACGGCGACGTCATCAGTACGGCTCCTGCGAGCTCCTCCTCATACCCACCGCCGCCGACCGCGTGCTAATTGGCGCCGCGGTTTGTAAGAGGGCGCGATTGCTTGCGCGCCTGCCAGTCGAGCAGGGCGACGAGGGCGACTCGTTCTTCATCATTGTCAGCGGCGAGGCCGTCGTGACCAAGACCATCACCGTGGAGAACGAGGACGGCACGACGGACGAGGAGGTCGTGGAGGTCAACCGCCTGCACAAGGGCGACTACTTTGGCGAGCTCGCGCTGCTGACCAACCGGCCGCGCGCCGCCACCGTGACCGCCGTCGGCGATGTCGACTGCATCCGGCTCACCAACCAAGGTGCGCACGGCTCCGCACAAACGCAGCTGGGACTCATCAACGAACTTACCCACACGCGGACGCGCAGCATGGCCTGCTGATGCGTGTGGTCAGCGTTCATCCGCCTGCTGGGACCGTGCGTGGAGATTCTGAAGCGCAACGCCGAGAACTACAAGCGGTACTCGAGCGTTCTGCTCAGTAACGAGTCGGAGAACGCAGCCGCTGCCAATACGGCGGCCTCCGCTGGCGCCTCGGCCGCCGAGCCGGCGGCGACCACGCCCGCGGTCGAGACGGCCACCACGCCCGCGGTCGAGGCGGTTGAGACGGCCGCCACGCCTGCGGTTGAGGCGGCCACCACGCCCGCGGCCGAGAGCGCTGCCACCCCCGCCTCTCCCGCGGCCGAGAGCGCTACCACCCCGGCCACCCCCGCGGTGGACACGGCAACCACGCCGGCCACTCCGGCCGCGGACTCGGCGGCCGCCGTCGACACCCCAGCGACGGACGCGCCGGCATCGGCAGCTCCCGCGGCGGAGACCCCGGCGCCCGAGACCCCCGCCTCGGCCACCGACGCCGGCGTCGCCGAGTCGGCATAGCGTCTACAGGCGGGCCTGTACTACTGTACGCCGGTCGCGGCCCGGCCGGTCCTGCTCGCTGCGTGTGCGTGCCCGCGCATCGCAGCCAGTCTCTACACGTTGGGTTCCGCCGGGCATCTGTCTGCGCTAGTCTGAAGGAAGCCTGTACCGCGCGCTCGTCTTGCATGGATTATAAAAAAACTGTCATAACACTCGTACAATGCTTTACAGCTGCTCCGTTTTACACTGCCGTGGATCACGTCTCTCTGTGTGTACTTGCGCGCGTGCCCCCGCGCTCTACTCCGCTGCTACTCAACGGCGCGCTCCTAGAACGATAGCCGCCGGCTGAGCCGCTCCACCCGCGTCGACGCGCGGTGCCGCATGCCGGCCAGGTCGGTCGTGCTGCCCACGGGCCCCGCCAGCTTGCGCTGCCCGCCGCCGTCGTCGTCCTTGCCGAGGATGTCCGCCAGGCGGCCCTCGGCACGCCACTCCTCGATGCACTCGCGCGCATACTGGTAGCCCACCTCGACGATCTCGGCGGCGCGGTGGAAGTCGAGCGTCTCGTACGCCTCGACCGGTGGCCGCATGTAGATGCACCCGGGCAGCTCCTTGACCATGTCAAGTTGGCTCACGGACGCGACGTAGGCGAGCCGCGACTGGATCTCCGCCAGGGTGGGCACGCGCAGCGGCTTGCCGAACGGCAGGATCGACCGCCACAGCACGTACCACCCAGACACCGAGTCGCCATAGTCCATGTCCTCGATCTCGTCGGAGCGGCCGACGTCGACGGCGATGATGTGCTTGGCGCCCGAGTGCGCGCGCATCACGTCCGCGGGCAGGTTGTTCAGATACCCGCCGTCCACCAGCATCTGCCCGTCGTCGCAGAGCGGCGGCAGGAAGCCCGTGAGGGACATGGACGCGCGGATGTAGCGCCACGCGATGCCGGAGCGGTGCACGTCCAGGCGCGACTTGGTGAGGTTGACCGTCACGGCAAAGTAGCTCAGCCACGAGTCTTCAATCTGCGCGGGGGCAGAAGAGAAGCCAAAAAGCGCCCTCGGCCGGCATGGAACCGAGTCAGCGTGTGCTTGCTGCGCGCGACACGATGGCCCCGTCGATGGGGGACCGCACCAGATGCGTCTCGCCGAGGCAGCGGGAGATGATGCGGTTGAAGGCGCGGCCGGTGAACCACGCCGTCACGGGGTACGTCAGGTCCAGCGCCTGGCGCCAGTACGACGACATGGCGGCGCAGAAGCGCATCGCCCAGCTCAGGACGGCCATGTGGTCGCGGTCGCGCGCGTACAGCCCGCCGATGAAGGCGCCCATGGACGTGCCGCCGATCAGGTCCACGGGGATGTTGGCCTCCTCGAGCGCCTTGAGCACGCCGATGTGCGCGAGGCCGCGCGCGCCGCCGCCGCCGAGGACGACGCCCACCGACTCACCGATCAGGTGGCGCGCGAGCCGCGGCAGGTCGGACCGTGCCTGGTCGCGTGCGTCGGTGGTGCCGACGTCGTCGAGGGTGGCCATCTCCGCGGCGTTGAGCTTGCCAAAGATGCTGGCGTTGCTGACGCTGGGGGTACGCCGGTTGTTGAGCGGCAGCTGCCACTGGATGTGGTGGTGCGAGTGGACCCAGGGCCGCTTGGCCAGCCAGCGGTGGGTCGTGCCCGTCGGCACGAGCGCGGACGGGTGCAGCAGGACGAGCTCCTTGCGCGCCGTCGTCTTGACGTTCTGCAGCAGGCACTGCTCGTACTCGCCGATGTCGCCGTCGCCGCTCGCGATGCCGACCACGAGGATCAGGTCCGCCTGCCGCACGCACCGGTGCATCCAGGGCGAGTTGGCGTGGTCGACCAGGTACAGCACGATGTGGTGGTGCTCCTCCTGCTCCTCCAGGTAGGCCAGCAGCTTGAGCTCGCCGACGGCGTTGAACGCTGCGGGGAGTTGACAGAAAGGGTCGGATGGGGTGGGGCACGGGGGTCAGACGCGTGACCGCCCTTGACGTCGTCGCGCGCATCTCCCCGGGCGTACCGTTCTTGCCGAGCGCGTGCGTAACGCCGGCGCTGGTGAGGAGCTTGGCGGGGCCGTGCCGTTGCAACGCCGCGTGCAGCGCCGTTGCAAAGAACTCCATGGGCGTCGCCGGGTCCGATGGCAGCAGGGCCACCGTGCGGATCTCGCGGTGCTTCACCTGGCCCTGCCCGACCGAGGTGCGCTCCTTGACGCGGTTGGCGATGTGGCGCGCCACATGCACCGTGACCTGCGTTACGCACCACCCAAGCTCCAAGCAAGTGCAGGCGGGCATCAGCCGAGGTCGCGGCTCCGCGAGCGACTGGCCGCACAGAGTCCAACGGCAGGGGCCCGACCTGAGGGAACTGCGACGACAGCACGTTGAGCAGGTGGAGCGGAATGCGCGCCAGCTCCGTGTCGCGCACGGCGTAAACCGTGCCCGGCTGCGGCATGTCCGTGAGCAGCTCCAGGTCGCCCACCGCTTCGCCGCGGCCGTACTCGCCCAGGCTAGATGACGCGCGCGCGCGCGCGCGCGCGAGCACGGCAGCGTGCGCATCGGTCAGCCCAGCCCGAGGCGACTGAAGACGTTCGGGTGGCAGAACGCACCTCTCCGAGGGTTTTTTGGCGTCGCCTTGGTTGATCATGCGCAGGCGGCCGTTGAGCACAAGGTGGATGGCGTCGTTGCGCTCGCCGGCGCGGTAGAGCACCTGGCCCGCGTCGGTGTGGACCCAGTCGAGGGCGTAGTCGACTTGGCGCACCAGCGGTGACAGCAGCGACGACCAGCGCTTGGCCAGCGCGAACCACACGTAGGGGAATAGGTCCACGATGCGGTCAAAAGTCTCCTTGGGCAGGAACGCGTAGTGTGTGTCCGTCGCGGCGCTGATCTCCATGAACAAGGGGTAGCCCGCCAGCACGGTCAGGAAGCCGGCCACGCCACCCGGGCCGACCTCTTGCAGCGGCGTGCGCGAGTTGTTGGGCCCGGCGATCGAGATGCGCAGCTTGCCCTGCAACGAGACACCAACCACGCAAGTGGCATGGTGTGAGCGTACGGCACAGCAGGCAGCTGCACTGTCCCGAGTCGCACCTCGATGACAAAGTAGAGGCCCTTGGGCCGCTGGTGCGGCATGAGCAGTACGGCACCAGCCTCGGCCTCTTCCAGCACCACGTTGTCCTGGAGGATGTTCTCGCCGTCGCGCGACACGGCGGAAGGCGATACGGCCGCCGCGGACGAGCTCAGCAGCGACGACGGCGTCAGCCACGGCAGCGCAGCGGCGCTAAGGTAGGTCGAGCTCGCGGACGCCGCGGCGGCAGTGGCGGGCGTCGACGGCTGCGGGGTGCTGGGCGCCGCGCCATGCGCGGCGGCGTCGGCGGGCGCGGTGGCGGGGCCGCTGAGCGTGCCGGAGGCCGACGGGGCCGCACCGTTCGCCGTCGCGTGGGACGCCGCCAGCGTGGCGGCGTCGGCCTTGGGCGTCGACGGCGCGGCGCGCGGATGCAGGCCTAGGTACTCGCTCAGCTGACGGCATGCATACACGAGCATGTCGGCCTCGGACATGTCGTCGAACGCCTGCGGACGCAGCACGCACCCCGAGGGGGACAGGAAGGCCCGGTCAAACGAACGCTTGGCGACCACAGCGCGCGATTACTCCCGCGGCCAAACGGCGCGTGCCTTGGACATGCGGCTGTCGCGGCGCGCGTCCTCGACCTTGAGCAGCTCTTTCGTCAGGCCAAAGTAGCGGTTCAGCGTGTAGAACGTCATGCGCTGGAACCGCGTCATCAGCACCTGGCCACGGACGGAAAACCCCCTAGTAGAGGACAGTTCACAGCTTCAGCGTACGGAGGCGCCCGGTACGAAGCAGCCTTCCTCGCGCAGGACGCACCTGGACCATCTGCACGCTGGAGGCGGGGTAGCGCTCCGCGAGGCTGCGAAAGATGTCGAGCGGAAGCTTGACGAGCTCCGTCTCCTCGGCCGCGCTGGCGCTCACCATCAGCGGCTGGGGCTGCTGCCCAATGAGGACGGAGAGCATGTTGAACAGCGGCGTGACGCTCCCGCCGGCCGTCACGACGTTCACCAGTTGTTCCTGCGGTTGGTTGCCCGCGCAAAAGCGGCTGGCGGCGATTATAGGGTAAGCATGAGGGGCTTGTGCCGTCGTGGGACGCGCGGTGGGCTCCGTACTTCCTTGCGGTCGTTGGTCAGGTAAACGTTCACCTTGCCCTTCACGACGAGGTACAGACACTGGTCGACCTCGCCCGTGCGCAGGACCACCTCGCCGGGCGCCAACTGGTGCGGCCAATCGCACCGTGTGGAGCCGACGCACCGTAGGTTAGCGCCGCTGGCCGCCGAACTGCGACCGGCGGCCGTGCGCGCGCACCGTCTGGGTCTGGGTGTGCTTCACGAGTTCGAGGTACACGGGCTCCTCAAAGCTGCCAATGTACTTGATCGACGCCAAAAACGCCATCAGCTCCCCCGGCAGCTTGGCGTCCAGCCGCGACCCGTCCGCGCCCTGGCCGACCGCACCGCCACCACGCGTGGTCGCTATGCGGGGCGAGTAAGCGCTGGGCGCGCGCCCCACCTTGCGGCGCGGGTCAAGCGGGCTCGCCCGCAGCGTACGTGGATCAGCAGGTCCGCCGTGTCGTCCAGGCGCGTGAGCGGCTCGCGCATGGGAAGGAGCTTGCGGCGCCGCCGAAGGACAAGGTACAACGCCACCGCGCAGACGGCGGTCGCCAGGAGCAGGCTGCTGAGGCTGGACAGGCTGAATACTCGCCAGGCGTGCCCGGCGTCGGCCATGGCAAACGGCGGCTTGCCCGCGGCCGAGGCCGCCGCCGCGGCGGCGACCAGCGAGTCGGTATCGGCCATGCCGGCTCGGTTTCTTGCCCGCTGGGGCAAATGCTAGCGCCCACTAGTTCATCGAGGACGCTGCGGTCTTGTGGCAATGCTGTGTAAGGCCCTTGCGGAGGCGCTCCACTCGTCCTTTTTTGTCCGTCCCGCCGACCGGGAAACAGCGTTGTCGCTTGCTCTTGTTCGATTGCCACTTGCATTGATCGCAATGTCCTCGGCCTCGTCGTGCGCCTCGTCTTTTTGTCCGCGTCGTCCGCGTCGTCGTCCTCTTCCGCGTCGGCGTCGTCGTCGTCCTCGGCGTCCTCGTCCTCGGCGTCGTCGTCGTCCTCGGCGGCGGCGGCGGCGCCCTCGTCGCCCCGCTCTGTTTTGGCGCCAACGTGACGTAATAGCATGTGACGTCATCATTTTGATGACGTCATCATGGCGGCCGCGTGGGCGGCGGCGGCGGCGGCGGCGGCGGCGGCGGCGCGGCGGACGGCCGCCGCCGGCGCTGCGGGCGCTGCGACGGTGCTTGTGCCAGCACGGAGCGTGCGACGGAGGCCAGGCAGGCCCGCCGTCAGCGCCATCTCGCTGGCGGCGCGGCCGCAGGACGAGGACGCCGCGGACGCCGCGGTGCAGCGGCCGCTGCGGCCGGGGCGACGGCCGACCGGCGACGCCGACGCGTCCGCGTCGCCGCGGCGGCAGTGGGTGCCGGGCGCGCTGCAGGCACACCCGCCGACGTCGGCGCGGCCGCTGCGCGAGTACCGGCCGCCCGAGGTCGAGCCGGCGCCCGTTAAACCGGCCGCGCCACCCGCAGCAGCGGCCGGCACGCTGCCGCCGATGCGCCGGCGCGCCGGGGGGCCGGCGGACACCAGCGCGCGCAGCGCGATCGAGCCGCTGTGGCTGCGGAACGCGCGGCGGGCGCAGGAGGAAGCTGCGGCAAGCGCCGCCGTCGCGGCCGAGGAGGAGAGCGCGCCCAAGGGCCACATGACCCTGGAGGAGGTGCTGGCGTTCCTGCACGACGAGAACGCCCAGCACGTCTGCGTCATTGACATCTCGGCGCGCGCCACCTTTGCCAAGCACCTGGTCATCCTGGAGGGCTTTTCGCGCCGCCACCTCGGCGCCATGGCCGACGCCCTTGTTAGCAAGGTAGGGGGAGGGCGTGGCGGCACACCGCATGTGCCGTCAAGCGTCGCCTCCGGTAGCTCACGCTGCCCTCGCTATCGCGCGGTGCGTGCGTGCGAGCGTGCCACAGCTCAAGCGGCGCCGGATTCCGGAGATCGAGTTTGCCCAGGTGGAGGGCCGCGACACCGACTGGATGATCGTGGACGCGGGCAACCTGGTCGTCCACTTCTTCATGCCGGCGGAGCGCGCCTACTACGACCTGGAGAGCCTGTGGACGAGCATGGACCCGGACGAGTGGCTGCCCAAGCCCACGCCGGAGGGGGGCGCGGCGCCGTCCGCACAACAATAGTAGTCTCTATTGCTTGCAACGCTCGCTGCTGTACAGATAAACGATTGGCGTATAAGCGCGTGTACGATAACTTACCGACTTTTGGAACTATGGGAGTGAGGCAAGCCGGCGCAAGCTACGGCGACTTGGCGGCGTACTTGCGCTCGTGGGACAAGTTGAGCATCATGTCCCGCACAAACTCTTGAGCGGTGCGGTCCTGACCGCGGAGCTGGAGCACTTGCAGGATGATCTGCGACCGCCGGTCCGCGGCACGGATGCGTCCACCGCCACCTGTACACGGTCAGTGCCTGCGGCGCGGGAGGCGCGGCGCCCGATGTGCGACCAGCCCCGCGTACGTGCATCTCGTCGGAGCGCTTCAGCACGACCTTGCCGGCGCCGCGGCCTTCGCCGTCCGCGTCGCCGCCGCCAGAGTGCAGGAGGTTGTAACGCTTGATGAGCTCGTCGGTCTTCCACGCGTACAGGCTCGCCATCACCTTGATCTCCACGTAGGCCGTGTTGTCCAGGTGCTTGGTCGGCAGGCCGTCGCCGTCGTCGTGGAAGTAGGCGCGCAGCGCCTGCCGCGAGCCCCAACGCCACAAACGTCAGGGGGCACCCAAAAAGGAGGGTCAGGCGCACGGCGCGTGCGCGCATCCATCCAGCTACGCCCAGCGCTTCGCACCTCGGTGCACTGCACGATAAAGTTTACTTGGCGTGGCGCCAGGGCGATGTTTTGCTTCGGCCCCAGCAGCGCGCCCAGCAGGCCGCGGCCCGTGGCCACGTCCTCCTCAATCGTCGGCACCAGCAGCACCTGGGAATGCATCCACTCGCCGAGCAGAAGGACGGCACGGGACGGCGCTCAGCGCGGCCATGCCGGACGCCGCGAGGGATGGAACACCCTACGCACCTTGAACTGGTGGAGCACGGCCTTCCACGTGCGGCTCACCACAAACTCCAGCATGGGCCGCACGAGCTGCTCCGACAGTACGCGCAAGCTGGCGTGCAGCGCCGTGGTCAACGGCTCCAGCGCAGCCTGCGCACAGCAAACTAGACAAGTACGCCCCCACGACGACCATGAGCGCGCGGCTCTCCGCACGGCTCACCCTGCCTCCGCGCAACGGCGTACGCTGACTTCGGCTTCGGTGACGTCGGCGTTCGCCGACGACGACCCAAAGAAGCCCGTCTTTGGCTTGGCGTTCGTGACCATCCGGCGCACGTGGTCGCGGATCTCCGGCTCCAGCTGCCCCGGCCGCATCCAGCACAGCACACAGCTCACCAGAACTGGTGAGTTCGCGAACGCGTGTGCCCACAACCGCCCCGCCCAACGCACCGCTTCCACAAAGGTGGTGCTCATGTCGTTCATGTAGCGCTTGATCGCGCGGAAGGCAAAGCTGAAGTGGTAGCCGACGTCGTTGGCCGCGCCCGACTCGAACACGATCCGAACGTTGAGCTCGCCCTGGGTCGCCCGTTTCAACGACCGCGTCACCGTCAAGTCGTTAGTGCGCCTTGGAGCACACGGCGGCCGCACTCCGCGACCCCGGCCGCGTTGGCGTCGCACCTGCGGCTGCAGCGGAATGATCAGGTCATGGTAGTGCCCGTCGCTGAGGTTGTCGTTCATCAGGTTGATGTACGCCTCGCCGGCGAGGTCCGCGGCCGACAGCAGGTCGTGGTCAAAGATCTGGAAGTGAAGGTGGCGGGCGTCCTGGACCGCGAACTCAAAGGTCTGGTTCCACACCGGGTTGAGCGTGGCTGCGGCCGGGCACTCCAACATCGGCCGAGCAGTTGAAAACGAGTGTCAGCAGCGCGCCAAGGGGGTCGTCCACACGGCGCGCCACCGCACGGACCAAACTTGATGGCGGTCGTGGCCACAACCTTTTCGTTGTCGGGGTTGGCCTTGAGCTGCAGCGCCGACGGCATCACCGTGAACTGGCGACGCAGGATGCCCGGCCGGGCTCGCTCCGGCTCGGGGGCCTCTTCCTTGCACACCACCGACGCGACGACGTACGGGTCGGACTTGCCGTTCGAGTCGCAGGCCTTGATGCCCGACGCCGAGATGATCTCCAGCTGCGGTGAGCCCGCCCCCCCCCCCCCCCCCCCCCCCCCCCCCCCCCCCC
>Ga0180216_1004107_pt1 | contig 11180 bp, 4 predicted proteins | sample eDN3rd37CBELigMG_FD_128879 | JGI IMG/M metagenome (GOLD analysis project Ga0180216, IMG submission 128879) | Enriched Miracle-Growth compost microbial communities from Emeryville, California, USA - eDNA 3rd pass 37_C BE-Lig MG (version 2)... ...
GCTGCCTGGTATGGATGGCTATGACGTGCTGAAGCAGCTGCACACTAAGGGGAAAATTGGTGTCATTATGCTGACGGCTAAGGAAGACATCGTAAACAAAGTACTTGGACTTGAGCTTGGCGCGGATGATTATTTAACGAAGCCTTTCGATATGAGGGAGCTGCTTGCTAGACTTAAATCGCTATTAAGAAGAATGCATCAGGTAGGAGACAAGGAGGATCGGGATCAGCTTCAGCTCGGTGAGGTAAAGGTACACGTCACGAAGAGAACAGTTGTTGCAAATGGGCACAGGCTAGAACTGACGCCGAAGGAATTTGAGTTGATTGCACTATTAGTTTCGAGTCCTGAGAGGGTGTATACGAGGGAGCAGTTGCTCGACCAAGTATGGGGAATGGACTATTTTGGAGGAACACGAACGGTAGACATTCATGTGCAGAGATTACGCAAAAAGCTGGGGCCGGAGCATGGCGATATCATTCAAACGGTATATGGCATCGGCTACAAGGCAGTTGGAGGCTACGGTGAAAGCTAGTATCAAGCTAAAGCTTAGTTTATTTCTCGCGGCTATCTTATTGCTAACTGTGTTTGTGTTAAGCCTGCTCGTACTTCAGGGAATAGAGAGGAATCAGCAGGTACAAGTGGAGCAATTGTTAGCTCACCAAGCTGAAACTGCCAATGTTTATTTCATCCAATCAGTCATGTCGGAATCTAATAAAATTCCTGAACACTTTTTAAGAACTAAAGGTGACGCATTCGGTCAGCAATTGGAGTTGATCAGCGGTCAGCCTGTAGTTCTATATGACAGCAACGGTTCTATTATAAGCAGAAGGAATGTTCCTCACCAATCCGAAGGTGTTAAGCAGACGCTATCATACACATTGGAGAATAAAACGGCTTATTTGGTAGAGGGAGAATCTATGTATTATTTGACCCCTCTGCGCGTAGGGAATGAGCAGCTAGGCGTCGTCCAGTTTTATTATTCTCTTCGTGAACATCAAGCCTTCTATGAAGAAATTAAGCAATTGTTCATTTATATTGGAGCAGGGGTGTTTGTGCTCAGCTTCCTGTTGGCCTACTTTTATTTTAATTCTATTGCCCGCAGTATTATTAGGCTGAACGACGCGGTAGGTCGCATTCGAGAGGGGCATTTTGAAACACCTGTAATGAAGCGAAACGACGAAATTGGAGAGCTTGGTGCAGGAATTGCTGCAATGAGTGAACGGCTTAAGTTAACGATGCAGGATAAAGACAGGGAGCGGGAGAAGCTAGCTCTTGCAGTGCAGAAATTATCTGAGCTTGACCAACAGCAGAAGGAGTTTATTGGTAACGTAACACATGAGTTCAAGACACCGCTAACTTCTATTAAAGCTTTTATTGATCTACTTGATATGTATCCGGATGATGAGGAATTACAGATGACGGCTAGAAGTCATATTGCCAGCGAGACACAAAGGCTATATGAGATGGTGGAGAAGGTGCTGCAATTGTCAGCGATGCAGAAGTATGATTTTGAATATAACAAGGAACGGCTTGAAGTAAGTCAAATGATCGGGTCTGTGCTAGGTGGCCTAAAGGGGAAGATGGACAAGTTCGGTCTGACACTCGTAACAGATTTGCACGAAGCTTATATAGAGGCCGACAAGGATTATATGAATATCGTGCTAGCAAATTTACTGGATAACGCTATTAAGTACAACAAACCAAACGGCCATATCTATGTTAGTAATGTCGTTAAGGGAGATCAGGTCGTTATCGAAATTTCGGATACGGGCATAGGCATTCCAAGCGAGGTAACCGATAAAATATTCGAAGCCTTTTACACGGTGGACAAAAACCGGTCGAGGGAGCATGGCGGCGCTGGCCTTGGGTTATCGCTTGCCAAAAGGTATGCAGAGACGCAAGGAGGCAGTATCGCTATCGTAAAGTCAGATGCAAACGGTACAACGTTTAGCTTAACGTTTTTGAGTGTAATCTAGATAAGATTGTTTACATGTTGGAAACAACTTTTGGTTAGATTGCAACAAACAGCTGGTATCGTATGCATTAAGGAGGCGATCATATTGAACAGATCAAAATTAGCGATTATGGCAACCGTGCCTATGTTATTGCTTACTATTACTGCTTGTAGCGGGAATAACGGGGAGAATCGAGTAGTTATCAAGGAACCAGGAAAGACGATTACAATCATTGATAATGAAAGTAAAACACCACCAGCAGAAGATAAAATTGTGGTTGGGAACATTAAAAAATATGAAAAGATGTATATTTACGACTGGCTGAATGAGGAGACAGCTATTGTCTCTAAGGAAAATGAATCCTTAGGTAACATGAAGCTAGAGGAATTATCAGACACCTATCCGCACAGCCTATACCAATATAATCTGAAGACAGATACGTTCACGCCATTGCTAGAAAAGGAGAACATATATATCGGGGGAGTTAAACTGTCTCCGGACAAAAAACATCTAGTTTATCAGGAATATACAATTGGTGATCCATCGTTTTATGTTATGAACCTAGAGACGCTGCAGACGGTTAACATTCCTGTAGCCATGAGCGCTCGATGGGTCGATAATGACAGTGTGATTGGAGCCTCTTATGCAGGTGGTGCGTATAGAGCGACAACTAGTGGTGAAGTCGAAGTAGTTTCGGAAATAGTAGACGATTTCCTATTCCTTGTCGCTCAGGTCGGAAATAAGCTTTATTATAATACAAATGCATCCGAGAGCTTAAAGGTTTTAGATATGGAAACAAAAGAGATATCGGAGCTAGGCTTCGATTCAGCAAGCAACATTATTCCGTCACCTGACGGCACTCAACTGCTGGTAGAGCATTACAGTGAAGCGAAGGGCGAAATCGTGCTAAGCGGTATGAATGGTGAAAACCCAAAAACGATTGCACAAGGAGCGGAGCTTGGAGGGATCTCCTGGTCGGCAGATCAGCGTTTTATCGCGTACAGCAAGCAGGATGAGGTTAATGGAGCGATGGTTAAGGGATTGTATGTATATGATGTGCTCTCTGACGAAGAAACTCGGATTTCAGCTAATCTGGAAAGCTCACTAAGTACTACGTGGAACCCGTCTGGCAAGGAGTTAACCTACACCGTATGGAACGGAAGCAGCTATGAAAGCAGTGTAATTGAAATTCAAGCACATCTTGCAACGAATGTCACCGAATAAGTTTGTTTACAGCAATTTTGTCCCTCATCTTCTTATTAGGTGAGGGATTATTGACGTTTTTTATGTTTCTGAGGATATAATCCTTTTTATGTTATAATAATGTTTTAACGGTTAACGTAAGGACATGAGAGGAATGGAATAACATTGAACGATAATTTTTGGAAAGAGTTACCTAAACCGTTTTTTGTACTTGCACCTATGGAAGACGTAACCAATGTCGTGTTCCGTCATGTAGTTGCTAAAGCAGGTAGACCGGATGTGTTTTTTACGGAGTTTACTAATACGGAAAGTTACTGTAATCCAGATGGTATATATAGTGAACGTGGCAGATTATACTTTACGGAAGATGAACAGCCGATGGTTGCACATATATGGGGAAATAACCCTGAATACTACAAAGAAATGAGTGTAGGCTTAGCTAAGCTCGGCTTTAAAGGGATAGATATTAATATGGGTTGTCCTGCACATAATGTTGCAGCTAAAGCGAAAGGCAGTGGGCTTATCCTACAACCTGAGCTTGCTGCAGATATTATACAAGCTGCTAAAGCGGGCGGATTACCGGTAAGTGTAAAAACTAGACTTGGATATACGCATGTTGATGAATGGCGTGAGTGGTTAACACATGTACTACAGCAAGATATTGCAAATCTGTCTATTCATCTACGGACCAAGAAAGAAATGAGTAAAGTAGCAGCACATTGGGAGCTGATACCTGAAATTAAGCAGCTTCGAGATCAGATTGCACCGCACACATTATTAACGATTAATGGAGATATTGCTGACCGAAAAACAGGCTTAATGCTTGCAGAGCAATATGGAATAGATGGAATTATGATCGGTAGAGGTATATTTAATAATCCATTTGCCTTTGAGCAAGATCCAAGAGATCATAGTAAAGATGAAAAAATTGAGCTGTTAAAGCTTCATATAGAGTTATATGATAAGTACTCAACAGAATTGGAGCCAAGACCGTTTGTTCATCTGCTTCGATTCTTTAAGATCTATATTAACGGATTTGATAAGGCAGATGAGTTGAAGGATAAGCTTATGCAAACCAAATCTACAGATGAGGTTCGAAACGTGCTGCAGGACTTTTATATTGGTTTAGATAAGTAAACGATGGTTATGACATCCAATTGGAGCAGCATCTCAAGAATTGCATACACCTGGCAAATCTGATGGTTCCCAACCCCAAGTCTCGAACGGGATACTCGTAAATTGATCATGTGGTTGTGACTCTAATCGATATACCGCATACTGCCCATGTCGAGTGTATGGTGTCAACATATGAATTGATAAATAACGGGATTCCTAAACCGTAAATGCAAAAGCCTAATTCTCAGATAAGAGGATTAGGCTTTTAAAGATGTTGAGGCAAAGTTTCTAAACTCGTCAAATTAGTTGTATTTTGCATAGGACATCCTTTTATAACCATGATCAGAATTAAATAATACACTGAAAACATGCAATATTACATGAACAATATAGAAGTAAGCACAACATCGGTGATCTTCAACAGTATATTAACGGTATCCTTCGTAGCAGTCTTAAAGATGAGGATTATGGTCAGAACTTAGAGAAACTCTACTTTCGACTCTTGAACTGTCAAAGTACGAAAGCGCTGACAGCATAGACTAAAGCCCTATGCTCTATCGTGTGTTTAGCAGTATCAGATCGCAGATTTTTTCTTTGTAAAATAGAAGGAGACCCTCCCGGCTGGATATTGTCCAACTGGAAGGGTCCGCATTGTTCTGTTTACGCTTTTACTTAGCCAAATATTCGACGAACCTTACAAAGATAGTGGCTACTTCGGCGCGGGTGGCTGTGGCTTTGGGGTCAAAGAGGTTGCCCGGCTTACCTGATACAATGCCGATGCCCTGCAGCGCCTGAACGGCCTCCAACGCCCATGAGCTGATCTCACTCTCGTCCGAGAAGGACTTAGATTGGCTATCAGGTATCTCATAGCCCTTGAACTTCATGTAGTTGTACAGTATCACTAGCATCTGCTCGCGCGTCATCGGTGAATTAGGGGCAAAAAGGTCTGCGTTTATACCGTTGACTATGCCGCTTTCGGCCGCCCACTCGACTGCCGCCGTGTACCACTGCCCGCCCGTCACGTCGTTAAAGCGAGAACTCGTGTAGCCAGAGCGGTTTACGTTCTCAAGATTGGCCAGTACCTGCACGAACATCGCTCGCGTCATTGCGGTGCCTGGTGAGAACGTCGTGGACGTCGTGCCGTTGAAAAGACCGTATGTGTAGGCGAAGTTTACGTAACTGTAGAACCAGTCGTCCATGTTGACATCCCTGAAAGGATTGCCCGACATCACGAGGAAGCCCAGCGGGGTGTCGTCATCGAACACAAGCTCCGTAACCTCATGGATGTTCAGCGATATGCTGTTGTCACCAGGTAGTGTCACTTCGGCGCTCTTGTCAGCCGGAATGGTCACCTTACCGTTTGAGTCTATAGTTGTGCCTTCGGGTACCTTAATCTTCGTCCCGCCCTTGGTCGCTATATCGCCGCCGCCGGGAAGGGTGGTGTTGCCGTTTTTGTCGGTGACTGCGGGCTTATCCTTCGGTGTGTTCACTGTGTAGGTCGGCTTCGACGATCCAGCGTCTGTCTCGTTGCCCGTATTGCCCGTATTGCCGGTGTTGTCCGTATTGCCGGTGTTGCCGCCAGAAGGAGTGGGCACGACGGTTTTTCTCTGTGCGAACATCCAATCGAAAACGTTCTCGTAGTCATCGTTCCAAGCCGGCAATTGAGAGGACTGCGCTGTAGGTTTAAGGCTCCACTCCTTGCCGGAACCTATATTAGACAAAGTATTCGTGTAGCCTGAAATATTGTTCCATAGAACCGAAGCTTCCATCTCGTGGCCGGAGGGAATCCAATTGGTTCCATTAATAGGTGCTTCCGCCTTTGTCCATTGGTCGTAGGGCCAAACGAATATTTCATTTCTGTCGATGAACGTGTGCCTAGCGTTTTCCATTATGGGCATTACTTCAGCTATAAAAGTTTCCGTCCCTGTCTTCATAGATGGAGAATCAGTTGTGTTAACGAATGACCAGTATGCAAAGTTTTTAAGAGTTTTGGCTTGTTCCGCATTGATTGAAGGTCGAATAGACATAGGCGCTGCGGCTGCGAGCAGGTCGGGATATGTCGTCAAGAAATTATTTGTATAAGCTGCTCCCATAGAGAAGCCTGCCATGTAAATACGGTTGGGGTCAACAAGTCCCTTGCTTACCAAATCATCGATATAAGCCTTTAAGGTAGCGGCCGTTGCTTGAACGTTGTTTTGAGCTCGCAAAGCGATTATATGGCTAGCATATTTGGAGTCCATTTCCATTTTTTTTATAAGTGCGGTGACTCCGTTGGCAGACCTGATGGGCGCGAAGGTATCCCCGTCCTGTGTACCGCCGCGGGTAGAACCGTGAGCGTAGATGTAAAGGGGAAGCCTTTTTACCGGGACGCCGTTGCCGTCCTTATGAATATAGAGTCCGTACTGCATCGCTTCCGCGTTGTCAATTTTGGGGCCAACTTCAAATTTGTCGATGATTTCATTGACGACACCTGACTGTGCGAAAGACGATTTAACAATGGCAGCCTTGCCATCAAGCGTGATATTGCCATTGGATACAATGCTGTAATTCTGGATGGTGGAATTGGATGCCTCCAAAGTGGACTGTCCGCCGGTTAATTTCCAGAATTCCAATTCTACCACGATGTAGCGGCCTTTAGTAAGTCCAGCTTGATAATCAGGGGAATTCTGTTTCACACCCTTATACCCTCTGGGTCTGGGTTCGTCATTGGCGTACACTCTACTGACGGTGCGTGTGCCTTGATATGCCAGGTTGCCGTTCAGCATGGTATTCCTCGCCGATACGGTAAACAGGTTTGAGCTAAGGTCGGAACCCACAGCTTCATTTCCCGCCCCCAGATCGATGATAACGGCTGTGGTGAATTCACCGGTCGCAAAGTTATCGTTGTATACGATAAAGTTAAGTAACGTCGCTGTCGGATCGGGTTTGAATGTAACATGGATTACTTTGTCATCGGTGTTTACGTTCTCCAAGGTATAGGTATTGTTTGCAATCTCTACTGATTCACCGTTAACAGTTACGGTATCCACGACATAACCGCCGTTGGGGGTGAATGTAAAGACCTGGTTGCCACCGTCAGCTACCCGAATTAAGCCGGACGGCGAGATTGTGCCGTTTAATCCTGACGTGGCGATAACCGGGTGCCTGGAAGTCGTGGGGCCCCCAAACAGCAGCAGGCTGTTGGTGAAACTTGCAGAACTGCTATAACCCGCGTCGGGAGTGCCTAAACTGGATACAACCTCATAACGGTCGTTCCCAGCGCCAGTTGAGTTATTGATGTACACATCAAAAGTAATCGGGGAATTGTTCGTGAATTCAACAGTTCTTCTTGGTATCTTCACTTCCGCGATATACCCGGTGTCAGTTAGTTGAACCCAACCGTCGCGGCCCGCTGCGTTTTGACCCGAGAAAATGCCGCTTGCGCCAATACGCCACTGGTTTGAGCCTCTGCTTCCGTCACCGACATAAAATTCCACGCTGTCGGTCATGTGCTCAGTGCCAGGCGAGTGACCGGTGGACACTTCCGGGTCGGTAACCACAACGCGTACATAAAGGAAGTCTTCGTCCCAAATTACCTTGGCTTTGCCGGTGGCTTTTGGGCCTATTTCCTGGTTGGGTGCGCTACTATTGTTTATGTCAAGCTCCACCGCCCGGTTCCACAGCGTGTCGTTGGTGCCCAACACAGGCGAGCCGTATCCGGCAACAGGCTGGTTGTTCGTTTTGGTCTGCGCGAACATCCAAGCAAAGACGTCTGTGTAGTCATTGTTCCAAGCCGGCAAGTTAGAGGACTGTGCAATCGGAGCTATGCTCCAAGTCTCTTCAGTAAACGGATTCTCCATAGTAATCTGGTTGTAAAGAACCGCTGCTTCTACTTCGTGTGCTATATAGTCTTGTAGAGGGGGGTTGTTGTCTGGATTCGGTCTCTGACTTGGCTGATCAAATTGATTGTAAGGCCACGTAAGAGCCTCATTGCTCTCAAAGTTTGAAGCCCTCGCGTTGATCATTTTAGGCATATTGGTGTTTATGAAGTTAGTGAGGTTAGTTTGGTATACTCCAACGTTATGAGTATTTATAAACATCCAGTAGGCCAGGTCAGTGTGAGCGTCGTTTGTGCTCGCGTCAGGTGAGCCGTTTACCGGGGCCATAGGTGCTGCTGCTGCAAAGAAGCCGGGGTAGTCGTTAACTAAGCTGTTCGTATACCGACCGCCCCATGAGAAGCCCGCCGCATAAATACGGTTAGGGTCTACTGCACCGCTAGCAACAAGGTCGTCTATAACCTTCTTAACATTTGCTGTGGAGGGAGTAGACGTGCCATTATAGGAAATATTCAGTATATGGCTGGCGTATTTATCGGGATTTTCTTCCATTTTCTTCATCAGAGCAACTGAGCCGTTAGCGGATTTCATGGATGCTTTTTGGTCTGTCTCAGCATTTGTTCCACCGCGACTCATACCGTGGGTATAGACATATAGCGGCATTCCCTGCAACACTTCACCGTTTTCAGCCTTGTGAAGATAGAGCGCCCGATTGACCGAATCGCCCGTGGGTGTTGTAAACTTGTCAAGGATCGGATTCACAACATTATCCTGTCTAAAGACGGTGTGGCTAAGCGAAGTGCCTTCAGTTAGTACGATTTCGCCATTTTGAACAATGTTGTAATTTTGCTTTGTCGAGTTCGAGCTGCCATCCAGCGTTGTATTACCGCCGACTTCTGTATAAAACTCAAACTCAACTACGATGTAACGGCCGCTTTCCAGTCCGTCCTGATAATCCGGAGAATTACTTACTTTCCCAAGATAGCCGCGCACTTTCGGTTCGTCATTGGCGTATACTCTTGAGATCTTGCGCGTTCCTTCATAGGTAACTGAGGAACCATCCAGGGTAGTGTTCTTGGCCGATACGGTAAACAAGTCTGGATGAAGCTCGGAGCCTTTCGCTTCCTTCCCTTCGCCCAAGTCAACGATGACAGCCGTCGTGTACTCGCCACTAGCAAAGTTATCATTCCATACGATAAAAGGAAGCTGATCAGCGGCTGGATCATCTTTAAATGTCACGTGAATTGTATGGTCAGCGTCAATTTCTAAAAAGGTATAAGTGCCATCGGATAGAGTTACGGGCTCTCCGTCTACCGTTACTGTATCCACAATTTTGCCGTAATCAGGGAGAATCGTAAATGTTTTGTCTGAGCCAGGAGCAACTCTCAGAACATTGCCGGGTGCTGTAGGCGTTATTTTGCCACCCGTATCAGTCGAGATGGTGATGGAGTGTCTATCGTCCACTTCATCGACTTTAATGAGCTCCAAGCTGTCTGCAAATGCAGCATGGCCACCATAACCTTTGTCCGGCTCTCCGAAAGCGGAAACGACTTCATAGCGATCCGCACCATTTTCCGTCGAGTTATTGATATAAACCTCGAAGGTAAACTTGCCTGGCTGTAAGGTAAGATTTCTTTTTGGGATTCTCATTTCCACGATGTATCCAGTGTCCGTAATCTCAGTCCACGCAGCTCTGTCAGTATGGGACTGCCCTGAAAACACGCCCGTAGAACTGACACGCCATTGGTTTGAACCGTTGGATCCAGTACCGACATAAAACTCTAAGCTGTCGTACGTATGATCCCCGCCGCGTCCCTGATATAAATTGCTATCTTCTACAACCACGCGGGCATACAGGTAGTCGTAGTCCCAAAGGATCCTGGCCGTGCCCGTGGCATGGGGTCTGGGGTCGTCAGGTACAGTGCTTTTGTTGATGTGATGCTCCATTGTCAGGGCCCACAGTGGGTCGTCTGACCCGAGTTCGGGAGTTCCGAAAATGGCGGTCGGCGTTTCATTCTCCAGCAAGCTTGTAAGAGTTGTAGAACTGAGGTCATCAAGTGCTTCTGCGTTCTCGATGTTGTAACTGGCGGCGGCAAAGCTGGCAGGTATTAGCGACGCCACCATTACCAAGCAACAGAGGAACGCGAGCATTCTGCTAAATCGTTTTGACATATACTGAAAACCCTCCTTATTTTCGATCCGGTGTGCCCACGGCTTACCCGCATCGTATTGGGACTTGACACGCAAACGATTAATGTTTGCGCTTTCATTATATGAGGTAGAGTCTTTTGTTAAACTTTACATGTTTTTACATCAGTTGTCCTTTGTTGACTTATCTAAGGTACACGTAAGTGTTGGAGTAGTGTTTTGCAACAGTGGATAGCATGTTGAATGTGCTTACTCGACACATATAGCAATACTTCCATTAAAGAATCGAATATCGATGACGTGGATTTCAGCGGCATGCTGCGTCAGAAAGGGAAGTATGCTGTGCGCATAGGAGTCTTTCACAATCGCGAGAATGAACATGATAGAGAACATGATAAATAATGTAGCTTCACAACTGGATACATATACCCCCAGAGCTCCACATAAAAATAGATATTACAGGCTGGTCCAAGATAATGTTGAAAAACGTGAAAAGACATGGGAGCAGAAATACCAGCAAAAATAAAATGAGAAGCGGAGGGATATTTGATGGTCAATTCATCATAAAACAGTAAAAACTTAAACAAAAACAACATTTTTTTCGGTAAATTGTAATAAATCCTTTCAAATTTTATAATTGAGCGACTCTAAAACAAGATTTTGAGGTTGCCTAAGAAAAGGAGCAAAACTAAGATGAAAGTTGACAAACTCTTAATCAACGTTTCACGCCTCCTCGCAGTCGTCATGCTATTCTCTGTATTCGCTTACACCCCCTTCCCGACAGCCGCGGCCGAAAGCACACTGACACTAATCTGGAATGGCGACACCGACAAAGATGTAGCTGTGAAAGTCGAAGGTGAAGCGAACGTAACTCGCGTCAACGCTTCCGGAACCAAGATTACATCTAACGCCAACAGCAATGCTTTCCCCGGCATCTATTTCA
>Ga0180216_1004108_pt1 | contig 11180 bp, 9 predicted proteins | sample eDN3rd37CBELigMG_FD_128879 | JGI IMG/M metagenome (GOLD analysis project Ga0180216, IMG submission 128879) | Enriched Miracle-Growth compost microbial communities from Emeryville, California, USA - eDNA 3rd pass 37_C BE-Lig MG (version 2)... ...
GCAGTATGGACTTCAGTTTGTGCAGCAACCTCATCCAACGTACGCTAGCCTTGTATGAAGTTCGTGTCCCTCAGACCGGAGATTTGCCGCTGGCTTCCTTCAGATTCCACCTCGCGATGGACAGGCTACTACTGCCTTCACCATTCGGGACTTGAACCCTAGAGATAGCGCCCATGCTGGGCACACTGCAAAAAAGGCTGATTCAGTTAGAATCAACCTTTTATAAGTCTAGGTGAATCGGAACACACGATTAAGATGCTATACCAATCTATTGCTAAAATCCAAAATCTAAAGGCTTTCCAGCTTCCGCCATTGTCTTAATATTACAAAGAATCATCCACCAGTATTGCTCTGTCTTTTGGAATAACGGGTTATTCTCTGTCCATTGATCATTAATAAGGTGTAGTTTGGTGCAGCCCCCTACTCGTTCCAACGATAAGATGACTCGGCTTTCCATCTGAGCATGCTCGGCATAATGAGATGGACCAGGATGATCTGTATAGCTCAGCAGTCGGTTTGGCTCATATTGAAGGAGCTTCCCATAAATATGTACCGTGTCATCACCATGGGCGCCTGGGCCTACAAATTCAATGTCCTCGCCCACCTGAAATGTTGAACGGATGGCTCCACCCAAAAATGCTTTTATCGATTTTTCTGGATTGACTAAGACATCCCACACCTGCTCAGGACTTGTACCGATATAAAATACATACTCTAATTTCACGATAAATACCTCCCATAGCTATTCCTTTAGAAATCATTTTAGTTTATGGTGAGATCATAGCATGCCGGATATGCTAATGATTGTAAAATCGCGCCAACCATAATGTTTCAGGGGTGGAACCAATGAATAATCAACTTCGCAATCCGAATATGGGAATCTTAAATTTTGATACGGGTATGCATAAGTTTTCAATTTCACGACATGCTCCGTCTAACGATCTTTCGTTCTTTATTCAGCATTATTGGCTAATCACATGGGATTTACGAGAGCATCCCCCTTATTCTCAAGAGGTTTTGCAGCATCCAGGGGTAAACGTCGTCTTTCAGCGTGGACATTCGTATATACGTGGCATTGAAAGCAGAAAATCTATAAATGTGCTTCAAGGGGAAGGACAAATTGTAGGTGTGCTCTTTAGACCTGGGGCTTTTCATTGTTATGTTCAAGCACCTGTCTCTACTCTTACAGATCAAACCGTTAACATCTCTGACTACTTTACGCTAAATGTTAAAGCGTTCGAAGAAGAATTATTTTCGCTAGAGCGCGAAGAAGAAAAGATTCTGCTTGTCGAAAAGCTATTACGACAAAGCAAGCCTGATTATAATGCAACGGTCGATTTACTTAATGAAGTAATTGATGAAATTATTCATAATACGGAGATTACCAAGGTCGAACAATTAGTTGAGCAGTTTGACATACCTAAAAGAACATTGCAGCGCTGGTTCAATCAATATATAGGAGTGAGCCCTAAATGGGTCATTCGGCGCTATCGCATGCATGAGGCGATCGACCGGATAGAACGTGGAATGGATTTGACTCAATTGGCCATGGATCTCGGCTATTTCGATCAAGCCCATTTTAGCAAGGATTTCAAGGCTGCTGTCGGCAAATCTCCTACGCAGTATATGAACGTTAAACTATCTTATTAATGAATTGTTGGAGGAGAAAGGAATATATGACGACCATTATTGAAAATTTTGTTGCATATGAAGGCGAGCATTGCGAGACAACTGCCATGGGCAATTTACTGCAGCATATGGGCATTCAATTGTCTGAACCGATGCTGTTTGGTCTTGGGCAAGGTCTAGGATTTATATATTGGGACTCGAAGGGAATGGAGTTTCCATTTATCGGTGGAAGAATAAAAACAGATGTATTGAGCGCTAACCTTGCCAATCGCATTGGCTTAACTGTCAACACGCTAGAAACATCGTCCGTCGATAAGGCTTGGAAGAACGTACGGCTTTGCATTGAAAAAGGAACTCCCGTTGCACTGAAATTAGATTCCTACTACTTAGATTATTTTACGAACAAAGTACATTTTGCTGGTCATTATGCAGTCATGTACGGCTTCGATGATGAGTTCGCCTACATGGCCGACACCAGGCAACAAGGTGGACAGGTGAAAACGCAATTGACTAGTTTAGCTGCTGCAAGAAATGCAAAAGGATCGATGAGCTCGCGGAATCGTTCCTTTACGATCGAAGCAATCGAGAAATTACCACCACTTATTCCCGCTATTCGCAAGGCGTTATCTAACAATGCACATGACTATTTGAACCCACCTATTCGTAATATCGGCAATAAAGGCATTGTTAAAATGAGCAAAGAAATATTGAAGTGGCCTTCCCGCAGTAACAATTTCGAGCATGATTTGTGCTTAACCGCATTACTGATGGAGCGAGCAGGAACTGGCGGGGCTTTATTTCGAAATCTGTTCCGAGATTTTTTGCGAGAATGCGCCGATCAATTGGAGGAAACGAGAATCGAACAAGCTCACCGCATGTTTTCAGAAATCGCCCCACTGTGGGTAAATGTCTCAAATTTAATTGATCGTGCGGGCAGAACAGGAGATCAACAGGAGCTAGTACAAGCATCTGCCCTTCTACTGGACATAGCGGATAAAGAGCGCAGTGCTATGGAGTTATTGTTATAAGAGCAATCACTCCATAGCCGCAACTACTTGCATACGATTTGGCAGCTTATATCCTGATTGTAATTGCCGAAGCCGCTGCCAAACAGTGTAACCCCGCCACAATGCTTCGCATCGCTACGACTACTAATTCGCATAACGATCTCTTCATCGGCACATAATGATAACGCATCTATCGTTACATTAGATACCTGTACACCGTCAATATACGTCCCTTGCTCATTGATACGAATATGCTTCAATACACCATGCTGAATATCCTTATGCCACCACTGTGGAGTGAAGATAGCCCTACCCTTCCCTATCTTTCCTGGGAACGTCCACGCAGCAACATCGATTCCATTGAAGCTAAATACAATGTCAGAGGGCTGCAAATGTGTCGAAGAGCATGGTGTTTGGGAGCAAATCTCTAAAGATACCTCAAGCGCACTCGCCTGCTCACTGTACAGCATAAAATTAGGTATACGGTATTCAATATAGCCGCTGCTAAACCACAAAACATGCGCATCACGATGAACAGGATCTCCGAAATACCTAGGATCATCACACATACCGAGCATGCTCTGCTCTGAAGCAAGACCGCAAGAAGGCTCAATATTATAGTCTGAATACATACCAATAGGAATCATAACTTCATATTTTTGCAGCTGTTGCTTCCTATCACCATGCTGGCATTTAAAATTCAACACCATCTGATCAAGCTGCAAGTAGCACAGCTTCTGCTGTCCTCTCTTACCTGCGATCAGCTCGCTGCGAACAATACCAGCCTTTTCAAGCATTTGAATATGACGTGTAACGATCGGTGGTTTTATCTCTAGCGCCTCGGATAAGGCGCGAATATTCATCGGTTGTTCGTTTAATAGCTCAATAATACGAATTCGAGTAGGTGATGCGAAGCTTTCTAATATCGAAAAATTATCTCGATTTACCGAGATTTCCATAATAGATCCCCATTTCTCTATGTATCTAGCGATAATTGTATAATTTGAAAGTTAATTAATCAATAGATTAGTTCGCATTTGACACGGTATTTTCCATGAAATACAATAAGACATAGGCAATAAACACGTATTCATTAACTTTATAGTTAATGTTAATTAAGGAGGGAACTACAATTTTACCTTTCACATTCCATAATCCTACTCGCATCATTTTCGGTGAAGGCAAATCAAGCGAGGCAGGCGCAATAACGGCTACATACAGCAAAAACGTACTATTAGTGTACGGCGGCAACAGCATTAAGCGAACGGGACTATATGATTCCATCACTTCTCAGCTAAAGCAACAAAACATTAACTTCGTTGAGCTTGGTGGAATAGAGCCTAATCCTCGTTTGACGAGTGTTTATGAAGGCATTAAGCTTGTACGCGAGCATCAGCTTGATTTTATATTAGCAGTCGGTGGCGGCAGTGTAATTGACGCAGCCAAAGCTATCGCAGCAGGCGTACCTTACGAGGGTGATGTTTGGGATTTCTTTACGAATAAAGCTAGAATTCAGTCTGCCATCCCTATCGGTACAGTGCTTACATTATCTGCTACAGGAACAGAAATGAATGGCTCGATGGTTATAAGCGACTGGGAAAACAAGCTAAAACGCGGCTCTGGAAGTCCACATGTATATCCACGCTTTTCTATCCTTGATCCGTCGCTTACGTACACCGTTCCAGCAAATCAAACGGTATATGGCTCGATCGATATTATGTCGCATGTATTCGAGCAATACTTCAGCCTAACACAAGATACGCCGCTACAGGAGCGCTTCTGTGAGTCGATCCTACAGACGGTTATTGAGAATGTAGAGCTTGCTCTTGAAAACCCTGAGCATGCTGCAGCGCGTGCTAATTTAATGTGGTGCAGTACGATGGCACTTAATGGTGGTCAAATTTCAGTTGGTATGCAAAATGACTGGGCCTCTCACGGAATCGAGCATGAGATTAGTGCAATCTATGACATTCCACATGGCGCTGGCTTAGCCATCGTATTCCCTAACTGGATGAAATATGTTTATAAGGAGCGTCCAGAGCGTTTCGCTCAATACGCAACAAGAGTTTGGGGAATTTCTGCAGAGGGTAAATCAACAGAGGAACTAGCACTCGCTGGTATTGACGCAACGCAATCCTTCTTCAAGCGAATCGGCTCCGAAACAACGCTAGCAGAGTTTAACATCGACGATAGTCAGCTTGAGCGAATGGCTGAGGAAGCTGTGCGCTATGGCCCAATCGGATCATTCAAGCAGCTTCACAAGGAAGATGTGCATGCAATCCTAAAAAATTGCCTCTAACTTTTAAGAGCGAAACTAGCACAAAGGAATTACTGCAGGCAGATGCAGCAATACTTTATAACGCAAGCAAATTTGAATGGAGGGTTTTGTGTGATTGAAAATGTAACGTTAAACAATGGTGTGACGATGCCGATGCTAGGTCTCGGTGTATGGAAGGTTAGTGACGATGAAGCGGAACGTGTAGTAACGGATGCGATTGGCAAAGGCTATCGCGCCATCGATACTGCAGCAGCATATGGTAATGAAGAAGGCGTAGGACGTGGGATCGCTAAAAGCGGAGTAAGCCGCGAGGATATTTTCGTTACGACGAAAATTTGGAATAGCGATCAGGGCTATGAGCAAGCACTAGCAGCATTTGATGTAAGCAGACGCAAGCTAAACATGGATATCGTTGACCTTGTTCTTATCCACTGGCCGGTAAAAGGCAAGTACCAAGACACTTGGAGAGCACTTGAGGAAATTTATAGCAAAGGCTATGCACGTGCAATCGGTGTAAGTAACTTCCATCAGCATCATCTTGATGATATTGCAGCTGTCAGCAGCCTTACACCTGCAGTGAATCAAGTCGAATATCACCCGCTACTTACACAGGAGCCACTTAGAGCATATTGTGAATCCAAAGGCATTCGTATGACAGCTTGGAGTCCATTAATGCAAGGTAATCTTGATGTGCCTATCTTAAAGGAAATTGCAGCTAAGCACGGAAAGTCTCCTGCTCAAGTAGTCCTTCGTTGGGACATTCAGAATGGTGTCATTACTATTCCAAAAACAACAACCTCTTCTCGCCTTGTAGAAAACAGCCAAATTTTTGACTTTGAGCTTAGTGCAGAGGAAATGCAGCAGATCTCAGCACTAAATCAGAACCGACGCTTTGGCTCCGACCCTGATAACTTTAATTTTTAATTTAGAAGCCAATGATTGGACAAATCCGTCTAATCATTGGCTTTTTCAATTCCTTGAGATTCAACGCTGTTAGCCTAATATCGACACGATTACTAACGATACTACATAGGCTCTAGAGCAATTTTAAGGCTATTTACCTACAGGAATCATTTGCCTTTACGTCGAATATTTTTCTAGAAGAATATTATAAAGCAATATAACTTAAGGGGTGATAGCTTGAAAGTAAATTCAATAGCAGGTGGTGTCTATGAGGACACAAGAAGTACAGAAGTTGTTACGAAGTATAAAAATAATATGGAAGTTCATGTAAACCGACCTTTCCCGCAGCACAGCTTAATGCAATACGTACGCTCGATATCCAATTACGATAAGCTCATGCTAGCGATAACATTAAAATTACCATTTACGAGAAAAGATCTAAAGCAGTGGCCCGAGCTTCTCTTCTACAAAAAATTAAATTTCGTCCTTAAAAAAATAACAAGTGATCGAAAATTAAAAAAGCAACTGCTTCTCTTTTTAATAGATAGAACGATACAAGAACCACCCTCACTTAGTACCATTAAGTATCAACTGCCACAGCTTACCGCTGAGCATGGCTACTGGACAGTATATTGGACGCTTTATTTTCATCAAGAGCACGCTGAGCAAGAGGAGCTATACCTGTCTATACTAAAGGAGCTTGAAGATCTACAGGATAATTCAGAGCTGCAGGAAACGTCAGAAGTAAAAAGTGCTGTCGCGGCCAGCAGTGAACTCATCGAAATAGATGAGCTGGACACGAAGCATGAAAAGCTCAGGCTTGAGAAGAAAATATCCGTCTTAGAAGATAAGGTTAGTAAAGAAATTTCAACAAGGCAGCAAATAGAGCTGGCAAGTGTACAAAAGGACAAAACCATTCGTCAGCTGCAACAGGAACAAGAGAAGCTTCAGCAACAAGCTATGCTGTTAAAGGAGCAGATTGCTATGTATGATATGAAGGTAATTAATCTTGAACGTATGCAGCAAGAGACAACTCTACGCCGTAAGGAAGATGAAGACCGTTGGCTTTCAGAAAGAGCATCCTTGCTAAGCCAAAACAAATTAAATCTTGACGATATCCGCAAGCTTAATCTACAGCTTGAGCAGCTGCAAAAAGAGCTGGACGATAGCAAACGCCAAACGGCAAATTGGCAGCAAATTGCCCAGCAGCGTCAGGAGGAGCTTCAATCGCTTGCTAACAGTAAGCAACCACTTGAAGAGCAGCTCAGCGAGATCACTACGCATATGCATAGCAAGCTAGATATGTATAATCGAGACCTACTCAACCTAATGAAGGATGAGCATGCAACCTACGAGCAAAGGCTTTACTATCGTCAGCAAATGCTAAATATGCTTCAAATCGTTGAATCCATTGATAAGTTCCAGCATGAGCAGCAGCAGCAAAATATGGACAATAAGCAGCCGAACAAGGAAGCTCCGATCGATGTAGAACAGCTATTTACACCTGACGAGTTGAAAAATGTAACCGCTGCTAATAAGCAACAAAACCAGCGCTACGGTACCTTCTACCGTCGTGATCATGGCGGATACATAGAGCTAGAAAACGGAGAAATATTTAATATTACAGAATCACTCGTGCAACAGCTTGAGCTGCAGCATGAAGCAGAGGTTTTATGCACACCAACAGCTCATCCTGGCAGATCAAACCATTATACTATTGAGCTACTATTCCAGGGTGATGACAGCTACTCACCGATTGAAACCTATGATGGGTTTGTTATTTTCGATCAAGATCAGAAATGGTATTGCGTCGATCTTAACGATGAAAGCAACCGATTCCCTATTCATTTCAAGGATATCGAAATTCAAAAGCCGAATCATGGAGATCCTTGTACCTTTAACGTCGCTGAGGATGGTCATATTGCTAGGCTAACGAAGCTGTATCGCGTACAAGGTGAGATGACAGAGACGCATCCTGGACGCAAAAAGAACGAATCAAGGCCTAAAGCTACGGCTCGTAGAAAGATTGAACCATACCTCGAAGATTGCACAATTACAATTATAGGCGGTCAAAGAAAGTGGTTTGAGTCTGTAGTAAAAGAAACTGGTGCTGCGCTTGTTCATGATGGAGGCGAGCATCCTGATCGCATCGCATCAGAGCTAAGTCGTTCCCAAGCACTGTTTATGATACTGACCTCTACGTCACATCGAGCAACCTGGGAAGGTATAGAAATAGCAAAAAGCAATCAAATTCCTCATTATATTATTCAAGGCTCTAAATCTAACCTGCGTAAGCTGCTCTGGGATAATCAGGAGGTCATTCGAAGCTCCAATCGCCCTGTAGAAGCATAAACAACAGTAATTTCGCTCGATAACAGACCTATATCATAACTTATAAATATAAAAATAAAGAGACAGTAGCTGCGTGGATGGTTATATCCTAATCGCAGCAACTGTCTCTTCTTATTTCATTGGCATCAAACGATGAAGCTTTTGATGTTACTTAAACAATCATGCGGAATTACGTTGTATAAGGTCCCCATCTCCGACTCTTCACATTAGGGCAGCTCTTATTGCGATAATAAGCTGACACCCGTACAAAGCAGCCGCACAACAGACAGGTTTGTCCTTGCTGTAAATGCTCACAGTCTCTGCAGGCAGCGAGCCTTTCCTCGTAGATTGAAGCTGGAACTACAACACTAGGATCCTTGAACATTGGCGCTTGTAGAATACGATCTATTTGCGCCTCTGTCACCTCGTATTGAGGCCCACAGCCTCGGCAGCTGCGATTGCGATCCACTGCTTCCATTTTACTCATCTCCAGCCCTTAGCGAATGCTTAGTGTTGTAACAGACATTGGGGACAGTGTTACTTTAAGCTGATGACCATTAACCTCAAATGCAGAGAATGCACTTGGCTTAACTGTGTCAGGAGCTTCAAACGTATTGTGAGCATCCAGCGAAGATGCCGTTAGCTCAACTGCATCAATTGAGAATTTTTCGTTTGCTAGACCGCGAAGATCAATCTCAATAGTTGCAGATTTAGTAGGATCGACATGAGCTAAGCTAATATGAACAGCACCTTCAGCATCTACAGAAGCCGTAGCACTAACTGCCTTCATTGTTTTGCCATTGCTCGTGTAGTCCTCAGATTGTAGATCTAGCTGAAGCAGCTTCGCATCCTGATGCACCTTGTACATGTTAAAGACATGATACGTAGGTGTCAGGATCATTTTCTCGCCCTCTGTTAAAATAACCGATTGCAATACGTTGATAACTTGAGCAATATTCGCCATACGAACACGATCACTATGCGCATGGAAGATGTTGAAGTTAAGCGCAGCAACTAGTGCATCACGAATGCTGTTCTGCTGATAGAGGAAGCCTGGATTCGTGCCTGGCTCAACATTATACCAAGTGCCCCACTCATCGACAACTAATGCTACACGCTTACTCGGATCGTATTGATCCATAATAGCAGAATGACGTGTAATCAGCTCATCCATATGCTGAGTCTTGATCAACGTTTCAATCCATTCATTCTCTGGGAAGCCTGTTGCAGAGCCTTTGTTCTCCCATGTGTTCGGAACCGTATAGTAGTGAAGCGATAGCGCATCCATGTGGCGACCTGCCTCACGCATCAATACCTCTGTCCAACGGTAGTCGTCTACGTTCGGTCCACATGCAATTTTGAAAATTTTATTTTCTCCATAATTACGTACATATGTACTGTAGCGACGATATAGATCAGCATAATATTCTGGGCGCATATTTCCTCCGCAGCCCCAGTTCTCATTGCCCACACCGAAATATTTTAGCTTCCATGGTTTTTCACGACCGTTTTCAGCACGAAGCTCTGCCATAGGGGACACGCCATCGAATGTCATATACTCTACCCATTCTGACATCTCTTGAACGGTACCACTGCCGACGTTACCGCAAATAATTGGTTCACATTCAAGCAATTCACATAGCAGCATAAATTCATGTGTACCGAAATGATTATTCTCAACAACTCCGCCCCAGTGCGTATTAATCATACGCTTGCGTGTTTCTCTAGGACCGATGCCATCCTTCCAATGATATTCATCGGCAAAGCATCCGCCTGGCCAGCGCAGACCTGGAATTTTGATTTCCTTAAGCGCTTTCAGCACATCGTTACGAATACCATTCGTATTTTCAATTGGAGAATCCTCCCCAACCCAGATTCCTTCATAAATACAACGTCCCAAATGCTCTGAAAAATGACCATAAATTTGACGATCAATCGTTGATAATTGCTGATCCGCATTAATTGTTAATTTGTTTGCAGCCATAGTTATCACCCTTCTCATAAAAATGTTGGATTAATACATATATAAATCGAGAATTAAAATGTTAATTCTACTGCTATCATAATGTTTATTTACTATTTTGACAACACCTCGTGCTCAATTTGTTATAATAATTTTGAGTTGAAATAAATGGAAGAAGAAGGGAGAGATTTCTAATGAAGGACATACCACTTCAAGGTCACGGAATTCCAGCAAGCAGGCTCGCCATCGGGTGTATGGGTTTTGGCGGGTCCTGGGATGAAACAGAGCCTTATACGGCTGAACACAAAAAGCAGCTTGAAGCTGTGGTCGATGCAGCACTTTCTATCGGAATTAACTTCTTTGATCATGCGGATATCTATACAAGAGGTAAGGCTGAGCGAATATTTGGCGAGCTGTTAGCTGCTAAACCTGCTCTGCGTGAGCAAATTATTATCCAGTCAAAATGTGGAATACAACTGGCAGATGGCACTCTCCCCGTCCGTTATAATTTTTCAAAACAGCATATACTGCAGTCGGTTGACGGTATATTAAAGAGACTAGGCACCGAGTACATAGATATCTTACTTTTGCATCGTCCTGACCCTTTAATGGAGCCTGAAGAAGTTGCAGAAGCTATCGATCAATTGAAAGCAAATGGCAAGGTTAAACATTTTGGCGTATCGAATATGCATAGTGCTCATATCGAATATCTCCAGTCAGCGATTCGTGAGCCTCTTATCGTCAATCAGCTGCATCTAAGTCTAGCTCATCGGCATTTTATCGATCAGGGGCTGAATATCAATCGTGACGAAGGTGCTGCAACCAGCTTCGATCCACAATTAATGACTTATATGCAGCAGAAGCGAATGCAAATACAAGCCTGGGGGCCACTTGCGCAAGGGCGATATACTGGAGCTATTCGTTCGGATGCTACAGAAGCTGAGCTGCTTACTGCACAATATATTGAAAGACTAGCAGCTGATAAAGAAACGAGTAAGGAAGCTATACTGCTTGGCTGGCTGTTGAAGCATCCCGCAGGGATACAGCCTGTGCTTGGTACAACAAATGC
>Ga0180216_1004109_pt1 | contig 11179 bp, 13 predicted proteins | sample eDN3rd37CBELigMG_FD_128879 | JGI IMG/M metagenome (GOLD analysis project Ga0180216, IMG submission 128879) | Enriched Miracle-Growth compost microbial communities from Emeryville, California, USA - eDNA 3rd pass 37_C BE-Lig MG (version 2)... ...
AAAAACGGACGCGGACGCCGCCGCCGCCGCCGCCGCCGCCGCCGCCGCCGCCGCCGCCGCCGCCGCCGCCGCCGCCGGAGCAGCAGCGCAGTTAAGGGACGACGGCGCCCGCCACGGCCGGCTGGAGGCGGGGGAAGAGACAGGCTACGGTGTAGGCAGGGCGCTGGGAATGGATAGGCGGCGATAAAGTCAATGCCTGCGAAGTGTTTGTTGACGTGGACCAGGTGGACTTGAATGCTAGGTCGGGTGAGTACCGTGAAGTGGTTAGCATCGGTTGGCCACAGCACCTTCCCACGGGGCAGGCCGGCGGCGGACGGGCTAAGAGGCGCTTCGGCGTGCCTTGGAAGCAACCTTGGCGTAGGGGGGACACAAGGGCGGGAGTACGCATCACTGCGCGAGGCACTTGTTGCGCAACACCACCAACGGCCACGCGGCCAACGCCCGGCCTGCTCCACGGCGGGACGCTCCGGCATTCCGACCCCCGAGCGAGCATGGGGAAGAAGAAGGGCAAGTCGCCGCGCGGTGGCGGCAGCCCGCACGGCGGCGGACGTGGGCGCGGGCGCGGGCGCGGCGGTGGCCGCGGTGGTCGTGGCGGCGGCGGCAGTCCACATGGCAGCGGGGGCCGGCGGAGCAGCCACGGCCGCGGCCGCGGCTGGGGCTTTGACGACTCGGACGACGACGACGTCTTTGCCATGGGCGCCGACATGATTCCGTTCAGCCGCTTCATGGACGACACGCCACGGCGCACCAGCAGCCCCCGCGGCGGTCGCAGCGGTCGCGGCGGTGGCCGAGGGGGTCGCGGGAGCCCCGGGCGTGGTCGGGGTGGCGGCAGCCGCGACGTTCGGCGCGAGTTCCGCGACGACGACCGGCCCGGCGGCGGCGGCCGCGGCCTGGGCTGTGCGTGCTGAACCGCCGTGGCGTTCGGCGATGAGTCGGCCGCGTCGCCTAACGTTGTCGCTCGGCCGAATTCAGATTGGCGCTGGCGGGCCGCAGGGTCGGGCAGCAAGGCCAGCACGGCGGACGCGTCGTTCCGGGGCTTTGTGAGCGGCGGGTACCTCACGCCGCCGTCCGAGGTCCTCGCCAGCCGGGCAGCGCCGAGCGGCACCCTCTCGGTGGCGGTGGCGCAGGCGGCCGTGGCGGTCGTGGCCGACGGCGCGGCCGCTGCGGTCCAGGTGGAGGAGACGGTGGCCGTGGCTGCGGATGCGGCACCGTCGGACGGCGCGCTGTTCTTCATCGACCGCGTGGGCGACCGGCCGTCGGCCGCGGCAGCGCCGGACGCGACGGCGGTGGGCCAGCGCCGGCGGCGGCGGGCGTCCCAGACGGAGGACGCCGCCATGGACGCGGACGCGGGCGCGGCGGGCGAGCGCGTGCCGAGTGCCGCCTCCGCCGCGGGGCCAGCGGCCGTGCCCAGCGACAGCGATGGGGACGACGACATGGACGAGGAAGATGAGGTGAGCGAGGAGGAGGGCTACACGGACGAGGACGATGAGGACGAGGGGCTCTATGAGGACGAGAGCGACGACACGGAGGACGAGGACGAGGACGAGTACGACAGCGAGGACATGTTTGACGATTCCATTGACGAGGACGTCGAGGCGGCCGAGGATGACTACCTCCGCGTACGATTCGGCAGTGCACAGCACCGTGGTACGTCCAGCGCAGCCACTCACCGCGCCGCTTGTCTAGTGTCGCCGCGTGCGCCCATCCTTCCAGAACATCCTCGAGCAACCGTCTGACGATAGCGAAGTGGAGGAGGGCGCGTCGGTGGTGCCGGAGAACCGCGGCCAGCTGCTGCTCAAGTTTTTGCAGGGCCGACGCGTTCCAGAAGAGCTCTTGGATCTGGAGGACGAAGACGAGGAGGACGAGGAAGCGGACGAGGCAGACAAGGCCGAGGGCGCAAAGGACCCGCTGGCGTTTTTGATGGCGCCGGCCGCCACGCCGGCGAGCCGCTCGACCCGCCGGAGGCGACGGCGGCCGATGTCGGCGGAGGCGGCGGAGGTCGATCGTCTGGCCCAGGCGCTGCAGCTCAGCAGCAGCAGCGGCAGCGGCGGGAGCGAGGACGAGGAGGAAGCGAGCGAGGACGAGGAGGAAGAGAGCGAGGACGAGGGGTACAGCGACGAGGACAGCGACTTGGAAGAGGACGGGGGCAGCGACGCGGGCAGCGACGCGGAGAGCGACGAGGACGTGCTTGGCGCCGCCAAGTCCCGGCCGCCGCGCGTCAACGGAGAGGAGGCGTACCGCCGCCTGCTGGCCGACTTTGAGCGCAACGCGCAGCGCCAGCGGCGGCACGCCAACGACCTGCGGCCGATCCAGTTCGCCATCCGGGAGGTATGTCCCGCAGGCGCCGTTCGTGCATGCAGGTCGGGACTGGCGCTTACCATGCCTGCCCTGCCTTTTCGTCGCCTGCGGCTGCTGTAGGCGATGCTGCGCCCAAAGCGGCCGACGCGCAGCGGCCGGCGCATCGACGCGCGCGCTTCGTGGGCCGTCGAGGACGAGAGCAGTGGCGACGAGGACGACGACGAGGACATCGTGCTCTCGTTCAGCGGCCGCGGGCGGCGGGCGCGCTTTGCGTTCGAGTCGTCCGGGTCGCGGCGCGCCCAGCGCGCCTGGGACGAGTACGACGATAGCATCACCGATTTTCTGCCGCTCAACCCCAGGCGCGACAAGCGCAGCGGACGCGCTGCGGCGTCCGCTGCGAGCGGCCGAGCCGGCGACCTGGGTAGTCCCGCGTCCCGCGACCGGGCGGCGCAGTCGCTCCGCGAGATCGCGCAGCGCATGCAGGCCTTTGTCCTGGACGCCGACGCCGTCGAGTACGGTCCGGGCATCGACCGCTCGGGCTGGCTCCCGGCGGCCGGTCGCTCACTCGGCCACGCTGCGTTCTCGTTCTCGTTCTTTCCGCCGCGGCAGGATGTCGGTCGGGCCGGACCGCCACAACACGCGCCACCGGCCGCAGGTCACGGCGCTCGCGCAGCTGTTTGGGCTTGTGCCGACGGCGCTCAACAAGGGCAAACGCAAGCAGGTGATCCTGCTTTGCAAGACGATGGCGTCCGCGGTGCCGGACCCCGACGACCTCGACCGGCTGCTGGAGCGCCTGGACGCGATGGGCCAGGCGCGCCCGCGCGACCGCGCGCTGCACCGCACCAAGCAGGACGGCAAGCGCGAGAAACGCGAGGAGCGCGAGCGCCGCAAGAGCGGCGGCAGCTCGGGCAAGGGCAAGCGCAAGTCGGTCGGCGGCGGCGGCAGCAGCGGCGGTTCGGCGTCGTCGTTCCGCGCGGTCGGCCTCGCGATCGGCGCCACGGTCGCCGAGAACGCGCCCGCCCTGGACGAGAACAACCTCGGCATGCGCATGCTCCGCGACATGGGCTGGTCGCCCGGCACCGGCCTCGGTACGGCACGGACGCCGATGAGCTTGGACGCAAGGGGTAGGGGCGCGCTTGGCGACTAACAGCGGTGGGGTGGCACGGGGTTTCGTGGCTGGCGGGCGCACAGGCGCGTCGCGCTCCGGCATACTGGAGCCCATCAACGCGACGATGCGCGCGCGGCGCCGTGGCCTCGGCGCGTAGGCCGGCGCGTTGTACAGTGTGTAGAGCGGCGCAAACGAACTGGGCAAACTGTTTTATCCGCGAACTTGATCATGTACAGCGTGATCCAACACTCAAAGATAGTGTTACAGCAGATTGCAGAGCGGCCCTTGGCGCTAGGCGAAGGTCGCCGAATGCTAGTGGTACAACGGCATGTGACAGCGCAGAGTGGAAGGGAGGGACGAGTGCCGGCGCCGACGGACCTCAGGCGGAGGCGGCGGGCGCCGCTCCTGCCGAGGCCGCCGCGCCGCTGGACGGTGCGGATGCGCCGGACGGCGAGGGGATCACGCCGGTCCGCGTGAGCTCGTCGATGAGGTCGCGCATGGGTGTGAGCTCCTTGTCGTCCAGCAGCTTGAACTCGAGCGCAAAGCTTACAAAGTGTGCAAAGAGGGTGTTCAAATGGGGGTCCTCGTTCATGATGACCACCTTGTCGTAGTGCGAGTGATAGATGTGCGCCAGCACGCGGAAGAGCCGCTTGAAGATGGCCTTGACGATCTCGCCAAAGTTTTTGGGAAACTCGACGCCTGGCGGCCGTGGGTGGATGCGCAACGACGGGCGAGACCACCGCGTGGGGTCAGGCAGGCGACGCGGGCAGAGGACAGCCCAACGGCGCGCAGCCGCACCTGCTCGGGACGGGAAGACGTTCGGGTCGTTGATCTGCGACTGCACCCACGTCGTCACGTAGTCGATGTACTCGGGCGCCGACACCCGTACGCTCTTCTGCTCGTTGTTGGTCCACAGGTACTCGACCCTAGCGGCCGCTCGCGACGCAGGCGGGGCATAGCAGCACGCGTTAGCCACGCGGCACGGCCGGGCGGCAGGGGCCGGGCGGCCGGGCGGCCCCCGCACCCTTCGCCGGCCGACATGACGGCGCAGTCCTTGGGGTTGCAAAACTCGGACACGGTGCCGTAGAAGAGGTTGATGTAGTTGAAGAACTCGTACGCTGCGGCGCCGGGGCCCGAGGCAGGCGAGCGTCCAAGCGTCAGCGCGGGCGGCGGGGCTCCGCCCACGGCCGGTGGGCGGCGTGGCCTACTGTTGGCGGCGAGCCACTCGTTGATCTCGATGTACTCGGGCAGCCGCACGAGGCGGGACATGCTCCCGGACACGACGGCGGCGTGGACGTGCGGCTCGGCGAGGTACAGCGGGCCATTGTCCCGCCGCTCCAGGCGCTTCGTGACCACGGGCGACTCGGCCTCGTTCTTCTGCCTCCCAAAGCTGCGGCCCGCGGCGCGAGGGATAAGGGGACGCCGGGAGGTCAAAGTCAGTGTCCTGCCGCGCCATCGCCGGTGCCGGCGCCCGGTGGCGGCGCGTCCCCGTACAGCCCAAACATGGTGGGAAGCAGGCAGGGGGCGCGGCCGGCGGCGCCCGCCGGTCGATGCCACGCAGCGTGGTGGACGGAAGGACGAAGCCGTACGGGATTGCGCCGCCCAGCGACTGGCGCCGCCCACGTCACGTCGTGCTCAATCCCACGCGGTGGTGCCGCGGTGGTCGCAGGGATGCGCCGTCTCTGCGCGCAATGCTGCCACGGCCTCGTTCGCGATGCCGCCACGGCCTCGTCCGCCTGCTCCTGCTGTTGTCCGCCACCGCGTGTGTGCCGCTCCGTCGCGCGTGTTCTTCCTCCGCTCCCTGCGCGGCGTCCTGTGCCTCCCCGCAGTCCTATGCAATGCCCCGCCGGTCCAACGCGCTCCCTGCACGCCGCCACATTGGCCTTCGTCGTCGTCTTGCCCTCCTTCTCCTCCTCCTCCAGCGTTCTCTTCGTCTTCTCCTCCTCCTTGTCCAGCGTTGCTTTCTTCTTCTTCTACTTCGTCGTCGTCGTCGTCGTTGTGGGCGTCGGCGGCAGCGGTGGTGTAGTCGTGGTGTCGGTTCTAGATGGCCAACCACGCCATCCACGCCAAGGGCGCCGCTGCGCTTCCTCCGCGCCAGCGTACGATGCCCCGTCCGACGCTGCGTCCCTCGCACGTCCGCGCGCCGTCGTCCCGCTGCGTCTCCGGCGTGGCCCGGTTGGCAGGTGCGGGTGCGGGTGCGGGTGTGGCTAGAAGAAGGAGGGCGACGGGCGCGGTGGCGTGTTGTGGCGCCGCCGGCGCGTCGCAGCATGCAAAATGCCGCCGCCGGCGCCAAGCGTCGTTTCAATCGCCCACAATGGAAAGTGCACGCGCCACGTCCCGCGGGCACGCAGCGCATGCACTTCGCCACTGTGGGCCCGCCCCGCCGGCGCACAGCAGCACCCAGCAGGTGGCTGGCAGGGCGGGCGTCGCAGGCTGTATATGCTGTCTACAGGCCTACATGCCGCGCGGATATCACGCGCAAACAAGGGAGTCGAGCCACATGCACTCCGGCTCAAGGCGCGGCCGCGGCGAGCTCCGGCATCGCCGGCAGCGTGCCCAGCAGCTTGCCCATCATGACGCGCGCCGTCTCGAGGTGCCGCTGCAGCGTCGCCTCCTGTGCCAGCAGGCGCTTGTGCGCCTGGTCCAGCGCGGCCATGATGTCCTGGTGGCGCTGGTTGGACATGCTGCATACGCCGGTCCAGCCGCGCCATCCGCACAGCCCGGGGCGTGCCGCTCGTCAAGGCGCGCCGCACCAGCCATGAATCCATGCGGAGCGCAGCGCATACCGGGTGACCTCGGTCGCCTGGGCGATGATGGCCTCCACGGCGGTCCCGAAGGCTGCGAGAGTTGCGGTCATCGCCGCCCAATCAGCGCACGCTCGATTAGCGCGCGTTTGCCACGCTGAGACGGTTGCCCTGTCCGTACCCAGCAGATGCGGCAGCGGCGGCGCGCGCTCGGGCGCCGGTGTGGGCTGCTCCGCGGCGCCGTCCGCAACGGACGCGGCCGCCTGGGGCGGCGTGCTCTCGCGGCTGCTGGCCGGGCTGGCCGCAGGGGACGCGACCGGTGCCTCGGCGGGTGCCGCTGTCGCGGCGGGGTCGGTCTCTGTAGGCGCCTGGGCAGCGGCCGCATCGGCCGCGGCGGCGGCGGTGGTCGGGGCGGTGACGACGGACGGGTGGAAGGTGACCGTGCGGCGGCGCTTGCCGGCCACCGGCGCCGGCGCCGGCGCGGCCGTGTCCGCGGTCGGCGTGGGCGCCATGGTCTGTCGGCGTCCGCACGAGCGCGCGCGCGTATGTTGGGCACACAACGGTGCAGCGTTGGCGAAGGCCCGTGCACGGGCGCCCTCGTCTCAGAACGCAGGACGCGACGGCGGCGGACGACGAGGCGAAGTGGCCAGGTGCGTATCCGCCGGCCTGTGGCCTATGCGCGCCTAGTGGACGGGCCGCCACGGACACACCGCACGCGACGCAGAGCACACGGCGGCGATGCAATTCGTCGCGGTGCGGGGGGTGTAGAGCGCGCTAGAATCCACTCGGCGTTACTGGATGCGGTTGGGCCTATACATGACCGTTCTGTACAAGGACCACATGCGGCTTGCTGTACATGGGGGTTGCGTGCTGTACACGGCCTTGCGGCGTGGACGTGGCGCGGGGCCAATGCCGACCGGCGCACTCGCGCGGGCACCCCGCCCCCTCCCTTCCCTGCGTACCCCCTCAGTTCAAGCACGGGAGGCGGGCACGCTCATCTGCCGCCGGGCAGGTTCACGGTAACTGATGCGCCAGCGGCCAGGCAACCACACACAGGGCAAGCGAAGCGGTGAGCTGGCCTGAAGAGCACGCGCGCTCGTCCAGGAGTGGCGGCGTACCGACGTCGGCGGCGTTGCGGCGCCGGTGCTCGTAGCGGTCCTGCGGCGTGTGGATGAGCGAGGTGATCTCGACGTTGGCCTTGCCGACGCACCGCTTGAAGAACCGCTGCACCGGGTAGCACACCGACACGGCGCTGGTACCGGTGTACTGGATGCTGCACTCGTACTGGGTGATCATGTCGACCCAGCAGCGGCCGTCGCCGGCGTCCTCGGCCTCCCGCAGGAGCGCGCGCACCGCGTTCTTCGCCCGGAACTCTGCGTCCTCGGCGACCGCGGCTGCAGCTGCTGGTGGCGACGGCGACGGCGGCGCGACTGGGCCGTTGCCTTCCGGGGCGGCTGGCGGCGCCGCCACCTGCTCTTCCGCTGCTGCCGTCTTCATTCTCCCTGCAAGCCGTTTGGCAGCGCCGGGCGCCGGGCGCCAGGCCGAGCGCCCTACCAGAGCCAAACTTGGAGCGAATGGCCGTCCAAAGCGGGGAGCGGGGCTGGAACCAAGGCGGTAGGTACGAGGAGAGCTCAGGCAGTGCAGACGGGCACAAGGCAGGCCGGCGGAACCAAGGCAGTGTCGAGTGAAGACACTGGCAGATGGGCGCCACGCCGGCGCCACTGCCGTCGCTTCCGCCGCCGCCGCCGCCGCCGCCGCCGCCGTCAGCCGCCGCCGAACCACTTTGCACGTGACTATTCTTCCACGTGACGCGTGTGGTGACGTCATCGGCGATGGCGGCGGCGGCGGGCGCGGCGCCGCCCGAGACGGCGGGCTTCGTGTTCAACCACAGTACGTGCGAGGGCGGGTGGGGGCCGCGAGAGTGCAAGAATAGGAGCGCAAGAGGGTGGGGAAGTCGGGTGATGTGGGGAAAAGTTGCGGAGAAATGCGGCTGGTAGGCGTGGAGCTGAGCGGCGGCCAACGCCAGCACGGTTGGATCCGCCCGGTCGGAGCGTCAGCGCAGGCCGCTCGACGTCTGGCGGCGTGCAGCGGCGCTCAGCGCCGGGATCCGGAAGTCAGAGTGCTTGAGGCATGCAGTTGGAGTATGCGTACTATGCTAGTTTGGCGTTGCGGTGTGCTGCGTGTGCGCCCGGCGAGGCCTGTTCCAAGGCCTGCAGCGCAAGTTCCTCCGTCCTGACGCCCGCTGACCGCGTCTTGCTCCGCCACTGCTTTCCGGTGACTCCACAGCGATGTTCCGTATCCGGGATCCGGCCAAGACGCTCGACTTTTACCAGCGCATTCTCGGCATGACGTACGGCTCTGTACCGACGGGCATCCGAGCTTCGCCTGGCCGCGTCCCACCCTAACCGTGACCTCTTCGTCCATTTCGCCGAGCGCTGGCACAGGCTGGTCTACGAGATGCGCATGGAGGCCGGCAAGTTCACCAACTACTTCCTGGCCTACGTGAAGCCCGAGGAGATCCCGCAGGACCCCGACGAGAAGCGCAAGTTCCTCTTTGGCCGCCCGGGCGTGCTCGAGCTGTGCCAGTACGGCCGCGCGCCCGTGTACATGCCAGCGCCCGGCGGCCAATCTCACCAACGCGCCGCGCGGGCTTCGTCATCGTTGCGCAAACCGGTCGGCAGCAACTGGGGCACCGAGTCGGACCCCAACTTTGCGGGCTACCACAATGGCAACAAGGACCCGCGCGGCTTTGGCCACATCTGCGTGGCCGTGCCGGACCTGGACGCGGCGTGCGCCCGCTTCGAGGCGCTCGGCGTGACCTTCCAGAAGCGACCCCAGGACGGTACGGGGTGAGGGACCGCCATGTGATGATGTCGACGGCGTCTGACTGTGCGGCGCACTTGGGCTGATTTGAGCTGGCGCCGCGCCACAGGCACGATGAAGGGCATCGCCTTCATTCGCGATCCGGATGACTACTGGATTGAGCTGCTGCAGCCGTCGCGCAACTGGAGCCTGTGAGCGCGGCCGCTGCCGTCGCGCTGCCGTCCATGGACTGCGCGTTTGCGCGACACGCCCTGTACACACGATGATCGCCGCTATACAGCAAGGGCCACCTAAAAGAACTGGGCGACCAAATTGGCGAGGCCGAGTGCGCAGAGACCGGCATGCAAGAGCATGCTCCGCACGGTGAGCCGGCCGTGGCGGTGCTGGTCCACGAGGTGGAAGGCCACGGGCAGGAGAAACACGCCCACGAGGCCAAAGATCGCGCCAGTGTACCTGCGATGCGCGCAAGCACGGAGCAGGACGGGTGAGCCCGTGCGGCGGCTGGCGTCCTAGGCTTTTCAGCCGTGCCCCGTACCGGAGGACCGTGGATATTTGCGGGTAGTAGATCGCCACGAGGATGCATGAGACCACGAGGGCGCTGTTCACCATGAGCACATGGACCGCCCTGCCGTCCGTCCGTTCGCGCGAGGAACGCGCACGCTAACCTGTTCCAGACGGTCAGTTCCACGGCGCGCGCGCGTCCATCGCTTGCATAGAGAGAACCGCGGGCGTACGATGGGTAGGGGCGGCGGAAGAGAAAGTCTAGCAGCTGCGTCCGGATGATGTACGCCACGAGGGGGAACACCGACACCATCTGGAACAGCAGCAGGAGCTGCGCCAGGAAGAGGCCCATGTTGCCCGGCTCGCTGGCTTGGATGTCGTGCAGAAAGTTCTGCGTGGGATTGCACGCCGTGGGCAGGTCCGAGCAGGTTAGCGGACTGCCGGGCGTTGACCGGATGGGCGCTGCTGCACACGCACGTCGGAGATGGAGGCCTTGCTCTCGGCGGTTAAGTAGTAGATGAGGCCGACGGCCATGTACGACAGGCACACCAGCGCAAAGGCCAGCGAGAGGTCGCGGCGCTACGCCCGTCGCGCGCTGGGGCCAGACAGAGTCAAACTTGTGAGAACGCCGCGGTGCCTCTGCCTGTCCAGATCCACGCCCGCGTACGTTGTTCTCGGGGTGGCGCTGGTTGCGCATGATGTTGAGCACCGAGTTGTGGATGAAGAAGGAGAGGGTCAGGATGCCCGAAAAGTAGTAAAACTTGTTGTTGGCGGCGCGGGTGTCCGCCGTGATGTGGAAGCCTCGGTGCGCCGCCCAGTAGATCGTGAAGGCAATCAGGTACATGACCGAGATGGTGCCTGCCCGCCGGCATCGTAGCCCTCCAGGATGCTTTCAAGTTAGCCGAGCACGGACGCTTACGGCGTACGGCGCAAGGGTGCGGTACCGACGGCGCCAATGCGCGCAAAGAAGCCAAAGCTCTTCACCATTGTCAGGGGCAGGATGGCCAGCATGATGCCGATGGCGACGTAGTCGGGCGTCCAGTAGGGCGCGAGCGGGGTGATCTCAATGCCTGCGGATTCCGGGGGAAGCGCCTCCGGGGTCGTGTCCATCCCAGTCAGGAGAGCGCGTCGGGCTACGTCGTCCGCGGCTAGGGACCTACCGACACCGTTGATCCAGTACGCGACGGTGTCGCCGACGTTGAACAGAAAGCCCGACATGAGGATGCAGTAGGCCAGCGTCGCGCCCCACAGCATGCCGACCGACGCAAAGACGGAGAGCCACGAGCCTCCCGGCCCCAAGTAGATCCGCGCCAGCGTCGCAAACTCGACCACCTTGCCGCGGACTCCTTTACAGCGAGCTCAACCTTTGGAAGAGGCTGGTAGGGGTCAGCGCTACGCTCGGTCGCCCGAGCCTCTCCCAACGGGGCGCACCGTTGCCGTGGTCGTGCTGGAGAATGAGCAGGGCGCAGTACAGGCTCACGGCGCACATGGAAAGCAGCACGAACGTGCCGAGCGCCCAGCCGGCCTCGTTGATGGCGTAGGGCATGGCCAGGAGCGACGACCCGATCATGGCGTTCCACAGCGAGAAGCTGCAGGTACCGCGATGCGATGCAGAGACCGGCGCGTTACCAAAACGCGGTGCGGGGGTGCCCTCCTGCGCGCGAACGCCGACCGTACACGGTGGTGAGGCTCGACTGCTTGCCCG